>Ga0208901_1000053_pt1 | contig 74649 bp, 64 predicted proteins | sample AntAceMetag02UKF_FD_184764 | JGI IMG/M metagenome (GOLD analysis project Ga0208901, IMG submission 184764) | Saline lake microbial communities from Ace Lake, Antarctica - Antarctic Ace Lake Metagenome 02UKF (SPAdes) (version 2) | ecosystem: Environmental > Aquatic > Non-marine Saline and...
CGACACCTGACACCTGAAAAAGGTCTACAAGAGAGCAAAGTCGAGTAACGCGCATATGCCTGACAAACAAAGATGAATGGAATTCATTCACGGGTATTGGAATTAGAACCATGCCCTGTTTTTCTTATATCTCCGGGAGAGACATCAAGTCAATAGGTGGAAATTATTTTCTATCGAAAGGTGCTGGTAAACCTTTAATCTTTACGAGATCCTTAATTTGTGCAATATTTGCCCCCATGCGCATTGTACTCGTACATCCCGCCGGTTCAAACTGGGTCCCCGGAAAAAAAGACGTTACGGTTATTGCTAACCGTATGGCTCCACTTGGTCTTATTTCCATTGCAGCGTATCTCGAAAAAGCGGGGCATAGGGTCTTTGTCTATGACTGTCTGGGGCCTGGAATGCCTTCGGACAATCGTATCCATACGAAGGCTATCCTGGCTTACCATCCTGACATGGTGGGCATTTCCGCTACAACCTCAGGATTCTTTGACGGTTACGAACTCGCGGAAAAGATCAAGCAGAACCAAGATGAAGTCACGATTATATTTGGTGGCGTACACATATCTTCGCTCGGGGCATCCCTCCTGAAAGATTACCCGGCCATCGACTTTCTCTGCCTTGGAGAGGGGGAACAAACCATTCTGGAGCTGGCAAACGGGGGGGTGCCGGCTACTATCCCGGGGATTGCGCACAGGGATATAAATGGACCGGTCGCAAATCCACCGCGGGAGCACATCCCCGAACTGGACGACCTGCCTTTTCCAGCGTATGAAAAACTGAAAGGTTTTCCAAAAGGGTACAGCCTCCCTCTTTTCAGCTATTCCCTTACCCCTGGTGCAACCATGGTAACCAGTCGAGGTTGCCCTTATCAGTGTTCGTTCTGCGACCGTTCCGTTTTCAAACGAGGCTTTCGCTATAACTCGGCGGAATACGTTTACGAGCATATTACATACCTGCGAAAGCGGTTCGGTATTCGTCATATCAATATCTATGACGATCTTTTTACGGCCAATCGAAAACGCATAGCTGAACTGTGCAGACTCCTCATCGCGGATCCTCTTGGGATGCAGTTCAACTGTGCTGTTCGGGTGGGCCATTGTGACGATGCGCTCCTTGGAATGCTGAAACGGGCCGGCTTCCTTCAGCTTTCCCTCGGGATTGAAACCGGCGATGCGGATCTTATGAAGGTCCATAAGCCCGGTGTGTATCTTCATGAGGTACAGGATACCGTCCAGCGCATCCAACGGATGGGGCTCAGGGCCAAAGGGCTGTTCATGATGGGTCTTCCAGGCGAAACCCCTGAGACGATCCAAAAAACGAGTGATCTTGTCATCTCCCTGGGACTTGACGATATGAACATGTCAAAATTCACCCCATTTCCAGGTGCCCCGGTCTGGGAAACCATTTTCCAAGAAGGCGTCTTTGACTGTGACTGGCGAAAGATGAACTGTCTTAACTTCGTATTTGTCCCAAAAGGCTTTACCTCGAAGGAACAGCTTGATGAATTGTATAACCACCACGTAAAGAGGTTTTACAGCGATCGGTCATGGCGAAAAAAATTTCGAAAACAGATTTGGCACCACAGGTGGAGCCTCTGGTATTTTGCCAAGCATCTGCCAACTTTCCTTGCCGCCAAACGCAACTTCGAACCCAAATAGAGTGATCTATTGGACTATTTTGATTCCTACCGTGCGCAGTTCCCCATTACTGAAAACCACGTATTTTTGAATCACGCGGCTATTTCCCCCATACCCACAGGGGCTGTCAAAAAAATGGCAGCGCTTTTGGAGCAGATCGCTTTAGCCGGGGGCGGTTCCTATTCTGAATGGATGGAGGAAGTTGAGGCAGTGAGGACGCTTGTCGCAGCACTCCTTTCCTGTAAATCAGGGGAACTGGCATTTGCAGGAAACACTTCTGAAGGATTGAGTGCGGTGGCAACTGGATTGACGTGGCGGAAAGGGGACATCGTTCTCATTCCGGCGCCGGAATTTCCGGCCAACCTATATCCTTGGGTAAACCTGGCATCCAAGGGGGTGGGCATTAGAGCCATTCAACGAAAAAAGGGATGCTTTTATGTGGAAGATCTGGAAAAGGCCCTGGAGCCGCGGACAAGATTGCTCTCCGTAAGTTCCGTGGACTTTTCAACGGGTTTCCGTTGCGACCTGGAGGCGCTGGGAGATTTTTGCAGAAGGAAAGGGCTTCTCTTCTGCGTGGATGGCACCCAGAGCGTGGGGGTTCTCCCCATGGATCCGAAAAAGAGTGGGGTTCATTTCCTCGCGGTTGGAGGTCACAAATGGCTTCTAAGCCCCATGGGGTGTGCGATATTGTATATATCAGAAGAAGCGAATCATCTTGTACACCCGGAAAGAGTGGGATGGAAAAGTGTGATCGACGAGGAGAATTTTTTTCAAAAAGATTTCCGATTGAAACCGGATGCCCTTCGGTTTGAACCGGGAAGCATGAATGTGCCTGGGATTTATGCCCTCGGCGCAGCGATCAGACTCCTGAACGAAGCAGGTCTTGATCGGGTAAACGAACGGATCCTGTTTCTGAATAACCTCTTGATCCAGGGTTTGAAAGATCGAAACATGGAAATCGTATCCTCCCTTTCCATCCATGAGCGTTCCGGAATTCTCAGCTTTTTTCCCGATGGAGATCCTGAAGCATTGCTCACCTTTCTTAAAGAACGAAATACCATCGTTTCCGTCAGGAATGGTATGGTTAGATTATCCCCACATTTTTATAATAATAGTGACGATGTGGCCCTGTTTTTTGAAGGGCTTGACCGATTTGCCTCCAGATGAATCTCACACGAAGTCTCGCGCAGAGACGCAAAGACGTAGAGAACAAAAGGTTTCCCCGCTTCCGCTTTGCTCCAGACGGGATCTGCGACAGGTGTTGGGCGTATGGCCTAAAGACTTCTCGAAACAGAGAAAAGAAAGACGACTCCCTTCTCCGCACCCGGTTCCATCCAGACTTCTCCCCCATGGCGCGCCACAATTTCCTTCACAATAGCCAGGCCAAGACCGGTACCCTGAACGCCTGTAGATGTTTTTTTTCTCTTGAATACTTCAAAAATTTCTTTTGAATCCTCTTTTTTCAGACCAATCCCGTCATCAGCAACAGAAATGATGTGGAACTGGTCTGAGAGGCGGTAGCCGATTTCGATTTCGGTCATGGAGTCGCCGCCATATTTCAAGGCATTGTCCACCAGATTTCTAATAATTCTCAACATGGACATTCTGTCTGCTCTTATTTCGGGGAGATTGTCGGCTTGCAGCCACTGTAGCGCGCGAGCTGAAAGACGGGAGGCAACTTCATCCTGTGCATTCTTGAGGATTTCTTTTAATGGCATGTCTTCAAATGAAAAGGGTGTTTCTTTTGTAGATATGAACACATTAATATCTTCAACAAGAGAGGCAACTTGCTTTGAAGCCTTCAGGATCTGCTTGCAGTAATTCTTTCCTTTCTCATCAAGCATATCTCCATAATTTTTTTGAAGTAACTTGGTGATGCCGTAAATGCCGATAGCCGGGCTTTTCAAATCATGGGATACTGAATAGGAAAACATTTTTATTTTCTCAGCACTTTCCCTGACCTCTTCTTCCGCCTCCGTTCTCTTTTCCGCCATCACATTGAATGCCGTGGCCAACTCACTGATTTCATCACTGGTGTTCACAGAGATCTTCCCATCGAGATCCCCTCTGCCAAACTTTTCAGAACCCTGCTTCAAGATCCTGACAGAACGGATAATATCCCGTGTGGTAATGACCGTTACACCTCCCATTACAAGGATTGCTAAGATCGCCATGGCCAGGGTGATAGTTGTGGTCGCAGCACCGAATTTCATAGCCGCTTCAGCACCGGATTTTGTTTCTTCCCTGAGCAGGGGTTGAGCACGTTCATTGAGAAGGGATTCTATCCATTGTATTTCCTGCTCAAAAGCTTCAATTTTTGACAAGAGTTGTTCTTTGATACCGAGAAGATGGAAACTGTTTTCTATCGTATTTTGGAAATTCCTGTGAATCTCCAGGCGAGAAGAGACTTCGGATTGCGAGGGGGTTCCTTTTTCGAAAAGGGCCTTTGAGGTTTCGAAATCGGCTGAGGCGATCTTGATCTTTTTCACCGTATCAGAATTGCTTTCAGAAATCTGCCCATTGATTTCCTCAAAAATTCGCATAAGGGCGATTTTCATTTCAAATGCGTATTCCCGTTTTTTGAAAACCTCGGGGCCTGGTTTTTCACCATTGCCTTGAAGTTCCCTGTCGAGGAGATCATTGGTCTTCTTAATATGTTTTACAAGCAGAGTCCGCGACACCTGTTTCTCCCGCACAAGCGAGATAATATCCTTGGACAATTTCCTGAACCTATTGTAGAAATCTCTTATTTCACTCCCTAACGATCTTTCCAGATCACTACTACCAAGCCGCATAAATTCGCTGATAAAATGTTTCAAGGAACTTTCCGATTTCTGAGCAGTTTCCAAATGCCATTCGGCATCGGTTCTCAGGTATCCGTACACAGCCCTTGCGATCTCATCTATGTTTACTTCTATTTCCAGGAGAGCATTTTCCATGGGTTCCGAAACAACGAGCACGCTCTTCAATGCGTCGTTTAATTTCTGAATCTGGAGGTACGATACCAGTCCGCTGAAACTGAGAACAAGAATCAGAATTCCAAAGCTGAACCACAGTTTTTTTGCGATTGTGATTCTCATGACTGCCCCGTTCAAGCTTATGACTACGGAACGAAATGAAGTTCATCAGCGAAAAGCATTTAGAAAACAGCTTCGAATCAACTCAAAATGATTCCGGTGATTGCGTATTTTCCACCAGACATGTCCTTGATTCCCTATAGTCCAGGGGGGATTGATCTCGCCACCTCCGCCCTTCAATAAAGAGGCGACGTTGTCCGCACCATGACCTGGAAATGGACCTCTACCTGTTCCGCCCAGCCAGTTCTCTTCCCCGGTGACATCTGTGGACCAGGAAAATGGGTCCGACAATAAAAACTGTGCATTTTCTTTTTCGGCGACCCTGTTCATCTCCTTCAGGTGAAGAAAGGGCAGGGGGATCTTGTCTATGAGATTAAGGGATGAAAGGGTGTTGAAAGAACTGGTTCTGAAGGGAAGAGCCTGGGCATCTGCTACAAGGAATTCGACTTTTCCAGGTTCCCATCCTTTGTCCACGTGAATTGTCTTTTCTTGCGTTAGAGAACCTTCAAGCACGAGAGAGACTTGCAGAGAGCCATTGGTAAGAAGCTCTCTTGCCTGTTTAATAAACGCATGGGAAAGATCCACTCCTACGGCAAAATCAGATTTCCGACTCATTTCGAAGGTAAACCGACCCACCGCGCAACCCGCATCCAGGGCCAACCCGGTGCGTGATCCAATAAGGCCTGACCATTCCATATATGCAGATGCGGCCTCTTCGTCCTCAAAAAGGTCACCGTAATGGCTCCAAAGGTAGGACGATACAACCGATGGCGCCTCGTATTTTCCGGAGAAGCTGGATGACCGGTTCTGAGCCGGAACGAGGAGGGCAATTCCTTCCGTGATGGGATAATTCACGCCGCATTGTCCACAGCGAAGGAGGCCTGAAACGATATCAAACCCATCCATATCCTGGGTTTCGAGATGGAGGGAAATTTCATCAGGAAGGCAGGAAGGGCAGACCAAAAATTCAAGTAGGGTTCGTTTCATGAGTTTTTGAGTACCGTCAGCGGTGAGTGGAAAAAATATTCTCGGGGAGACGAATTCACTGTTTACGGAGGGAAGCTCCCAACGAGGATGACGAAAGAAGAGCCTTTGACGGCCCCCCTTTCGTTTGAACGATTTTCACGTCAATTATGCCGGTGCGTGACATGCGGGTGCATGACATGCAGGAGAGTGGCATGCTGGTGCGTGACATGCGGGAGCATGACAAGACGGAGCGTGGCATGCAGGTGCATGACAGCTTGCTGCATAAGACACTTTCTTTTCAACTTTCTTGATCTTTACCATGGATTTCACCTCCTTTCTTCAAATAGCCTTCCTTTCCCAAAACCTGAACCGCTTCGATACAGGAATCGAAAAATGCTTCTCTGGTCATTTCCTGACCATATTCTGCATAAAGTTTCCTCGAAACAGATTCGAGCGGCCTTTTTCCGTCACAAAGTGCAAGAAGGTCTTTTGTAAAGGCGTTTATTTCCACTACCTCCAGGAGATCATCCTCCTGTCGGAAGAGAATAACCGTTTTTTTCGGGTCATATTCTCCCTGGAAAAAACCAGCCTTAAGGTCCATTATAATCACAGGAACTTCAAAATCAAATCCTTTCATGATGATGTCACTGTTTTTTACAGCAATGAACCCGTTGAGATTTTGTAAATCAATCGAGAAATTCTCTCGTGCTGGAGCGGGTTTTCCCACTTTGAGTGCAAGGTTTTCGTACTCCAGGATATCTTTGAACCAAGGCTGTTTCAGACTGTCTCCCTTCGAGATTATCTCTTCAGCAAACTGACCAAAGTATAGATAACAGTCACTGGGGGTTAGCGCGACGACCTCCCTTTTCAACCGGTTTTTCAACCACTCCAGCCATTGAATGAACAGATCGGCAATGAACTCTTGGGTTTCGAGGCTCAGAAGCAGGAAGGATTTTGGATAAAAGCGGACGATGAGCGGAAAATAGCTCGCTATCAGGTTGAGTTCTTCCAAAGGGTAGGCAGGGCAGGGCAAATTGTAGAAACTACTGAAAATAGATGGCGAAGCATCGATCATTTCTTCATCTGCGGCGAGCCTCTTTCCTTCGTCAAATTCAAGGCCAAGGGCAAAATAGGTGTCCACCTGTCGTACGGCGCGGTTTATGTATCTCTTGAAAAGATCGGTGCCCGGCAGGAGCGTCGGGAGTTGTATGAGCGGGTTGCTGTTCCCGAGAATACCTGTTCTGAGAGTCATACGCAATGTGTCGTCTATATCCTGTTTTTCTTCGAGAGGAAAACCAATCACAAAGCTCAGGGTGGGAACAATCCCCTGCGAAGCTGTTTCCGCCACGCGGGTGTAAAGAATAGCCTCGTCAATATCTTTTCGGATAAAGGCCAGTGTGCGCTTCGATCCTGAATCGATCCCGTAGCACATGGATTCACACCCTGCCTCCCTCATAAGGGCAAGAACATGGGCGTCCACACTGTCAAGTCGTGAAATACAGTACCATGGGAGATGATTCAGCTCTTTCCGGATGACTTCATGGCAAAATGATTGCACGAATTCTTTCCGGGCTGTAAACTGATCATAAGCCAATAGAAAACATTCCGCCCCAAAGTTGTGGTGCAGTCCGGCCATTTCTTTCACCAGCCTGTTGACGGAATAGGTACGCGATCTGCGCCTCCACATGATCGATTCAGAGCAGTAAACGCAGCGATGCGGACATCCTCTGCCAACCTCAAGAATGGCTATGCTTCTCGGGAGGTCGCAGGCATCACGATAGGCTTCAAGTGGAGGAGAAAAGCTGTAATCGGGCAGTGGCAGGTCATCCAGTTTCGAAACCAGGGGTCGATCCGCACCGGCGAGGATTTCGTTCCCCCGACGAACAGTAGTTCCCGCTATTTCGAAGGCCTCATTACCGTTTGCGTAGGCTTCAACCAGCTCGGGGAACACAATTTCCCCCTCTCCCCTTACCATACAGTCGATGAAAGAAAAGTTTTCAAGAGTGGTTCTGTCAGCAAAAGAAACGTTGTGCCCCCCGAAAACGATCTTGACATGGGGGGTTCTTGCCTTTATCCTCCTGGCAATCTGAATGGCCGGGGGGAATGTGGTGCATTGTGCGGACATGGCAACCATATCCGGGTTTTCTCCCATAATGATTTCAGCGGATTCATCATAAATATTCTTCCCCATGGATAAGGTCTTCCGGCGAATGGCCAAGACAAGGTCCAGAAGAACGACTTCATGGCCGGAATGTTTTATGGAAGTGGCAATATTGATAAGGCCAAGCGGCGGAAGGTTGTACATGCCCTGCAGATAAAAGGGTGGGAAAACCAGAACGATTTTCATGGGGTCCTTTCACGTTCCTGTGGATTCAAGTCTGTCTTTATAGGTTTTACGGCAAGCATTTCGTTCAGTATCTAAAAGCTGCAATCAGCGGTTAGCCGTTACATCGACTCACAATATCAGTTACTTACAGTGCAACAGGTAAACATCAAAAAGTGAAGGTCCCAATAACGAAGAAAAACATATAAATGATTGGGGTTTTTAAGCTAACGGCTAAAAGCTAAAACCTAATTGCAGCTTTTATGTAGTATAAAGAGAAATTTGACTTTCGTCAAATACTCCTTTAATCAGGAAGCACCATTATCGTTTTCATGGGTTTCATGCCTCCATGAACGGCCATTGGGGAGCACCCTCAAAGACAATTTCGAATAAGGTTCTGCTTGAGCTATCAAAGGTAACTAAAGGGTTTAAATGAAAAAAAAGAGAGAAGATGGTTTAGGTGAAAAGTTTTTCGTTGACGGGCATGTGGATCTTCCGTATTTCATGATGAATTATGGCCACGAAGGATCATTCAAAGACCTGCAGGAAGGATCGTTCACCTTCAAAAAAGCTACGGAGTCAGGGGTAAGACTCTTCTGTACGGCTATTTATTGCCAGGACCTGTTTAACGGGCAGGAAGCATTCAGACACTATTCAGAGGTTTTCCATTTTACCAGGAAATCCATGGAATCCTTGAGATTGATTAAAAACGAACAGGATCTTGATGCCATAAAAGACAACACAGAGGATCTTGGTACGTTGTTTCTTTTGGAAAATGCCGATTGTCTTGCTGGTAACACTTCCCATATTGAGGAGCTGAAAGAAAACGGAATTTTGGCAGTTGGTCTGACCCATGCCGGCAGCAACCGCCTCGGTGATGGAAACAATATCCGTTTTTCCCAAGGGCTAACGGATGCCGGAAGAGACATTGTCAGACTCTTAATTGAAAACGGGACACTCCTGGATGTGGCTCATCTTCACCCCGCCTGTTTCCGACAAATGCTGGATCTCGTTGAAGCGCCCATTATTTCCTCCCATACCGGCATTAGAGAAGTTTTCGACATTCAGCGAAATATCGATCTCGAACAGGCAGGGGAAATTTTTGAAAGAGGAGGCATCGTGGGGATTTCCTTGAATCCGGAAATGCTGGCGCCCGAAGGTACATCTGAAGTCAACAGTGTTTTCGTTCATCTTGATACAGTAGTCCAGAAATTCGGACCCGACGGGGTTGGAATTGGTTCAGACTTTTGTGGCTTTGATGCTTCTATTGAAGGAATGGAGGACATCTCCGGTATAGGGCTCCTCGTCGAAGAATTGCTGAATCATGGGTACGGTTACAGGGCTGTGGAGAAAATCATGGGAGAAAATTGGTTTAACATGTATAAGAGAGTTCTTGCAGGAGAAGGTTAATCGAGTCGTCTTTTCGCGTTAAACGGATAGTGAAGAAAAAGGAAATGGTATGAAAGCAAAATGCATCGGAATTTTATTTGGTGTTTGGTTGGCAACAGGAATTTTTTCATCTGTCTTTGCCACGGTTGAATGGATCCCATCCGGCGCCTTGGAAATAGGCCGGCCGATTCTTGATTTCACAGTCAGCCCTGATGGAAAGCATTTTTTTGTGCTCACAAAAGGTGGCGATATCTTTATCTACGACCGGGAAGGAAAACCTGCCGGAAAGATAGCTACAGGAAAGGATGTGAATCTCATCAGAGTCAGTGCAGATGGAACACGGATCTTCCTGTCAGGCAATCAGGCGGGAACACTAGAGTGGCTGGACTTCGATTTTATCGTAGAGGTTAACGTATTCGGTTCTCCCTACAGAGGATCTCCGGATGCTCCGGTCGTTATGGCTGTTTTCAGCGATTTTCAGTGACCTTACTGCGCACGGCTCGCGCCGCAACTTGAGCAGTTGCTCAAGCAGTATCCCAGAACGGTAAAACTTGTTTTCAAAAACTATCCCTTAAGCAGTCACAAATTCGCCAAAAAAGCGGCGGCGGCAGCCCTTGCAGCTGGACGACAGGGTAAATTCTGGGAATTCCATGATGAATTATTTAAGATCTACAGAGTGATTAATGACAAAAGAATAAACGAGATCGCTCGAATGTTAGGCTTAGATGAATCTCAGTTTGAAACGGATAGACAAGACCCCTCGATTCTCAAAAAAATAGAGAGTGATTCCAAAGAAGGAAGAAGTATTGGAGTGACGGGTATTCCAACGATATTTATGAATGGCAAACGTGTGAAAAACAGAAACATTAAATCGTTGAAAGATATGATCGAAAGGGAACAGAAAAAGGCGGCAGATAAGTAAACAAAAAAAACGGGCATACCGTTTGAATTTCCCGGCATGCCCGTTTTTATTCTGGTAAGGTATAAGCCTAGACGACTGTTACATTCGCCGCGGCAGGACCTTTCTGTCCTTGCTCTATATCAAAGGTAACACGATCACCCTCGTTAAGAGTCTTAAAACCAGCAGCATTGATTGCTGAATGATGAACGAATACGTCCGCGCCATCTTCCTGCTCAATGAAGCCAAAGCCCTTCTGATCATTAAACCACTTTACAGTTCCATTAGCCATTGTGACATCCTCCTTTCAAAAATTTTCATCGTTCCAAGCTTCAGGCTGCCACTTTTGCAAATGGATCTTTCCCTTAGAACTAACAGGCCCGCCGAACACGGCCCTTTCATGATTTGGTGAACACTAAGCAATTCTCTATGGAATGTCAAGTAAAAACCATGAGCAATCCGCAATTCGATGTTTTTTTTAACAGTAAGCAAGTATTTAATGAAGAACCTTATCACCTAAAAGCTGCAATTAGCGGTTAGTGGTTACCTAGCCACACAATATCAGCGTTTACGATGTAATTGCTAGGCATCAAAAAGTGAAAGCCCAAATAAAGGGAAAACTCATGCAAATGATTGGGATCTTTAAGCTAACGGCTAATAGCTAAAAGCTAATTGCATCTTTTAGATATCATTCCATTCAAATCCCTAAGAACGCTGAACGAAAAATATCGCTTTCAAGAAGCTCTTGCCCGGAGCCTTCACCCGTGATCCTTCCAGTCTGAAGGACGTATCCCGTATCAGAGAGATCCAGGGCCTCGCGAACATTCTGTTCCACAAGCAGGATTGTCATTCCCTCTTTTTTCAAACGTCGGACGGTGTCCAGAACCTCATCCACCAGAATGGGAGCAAGCCCAAGTGAAGGTTCATCCAACATGAGGACCTCTGGATTGGACATGAGCCCCCTGCCTATGGCCACCATTTGTTGCTCTCCCCCCGAGAGCGTGGATACCAGTTGAGTCCTGCGTTCCTTTAACCTGGGGAAGAGATGAAAAACATGGTCGAGATTTTCCTGGATTTTCAGTTTGTCTTTAAGAATGAAGGCCCCGAGATGCAGGTTTTCCTCCACGCTCAATGGCTTGAAAAGCATTTTCTCTTCGGGCACATAGATAATACCCATCCGAACGATATCTTCCGTGTTAAGTCTCTGAATTTCCGTATCCCTGAAGAAGATTTGGCCTTCAAAAACTTTCTGTGACCCCATAATGGCTCTAAGCAAAGTAGATTTTCCCGATCCGTTTGAGCCCACAACACACACGGTTTCACCAGGTCGAACCTTTATGGATACGCCATGGAGAACAGGCAGACCGGAGTAACGAACCTTTATGCCATCTACTTCAAGAATGTATTCGCCCATAGACTCTTTAAACCTTCGTCAGGATAGATTATGCTCTTTCGCGTATCTTTCTCCGAGATAGGCCTTTATGACAAGGGGGCTTTTTGAAATGGTTTCCGGGTCACCCTCTGCGATTTTTTCTCCATAGTCGAGGACAATAAGCCTGTGGCTTATCTTCATGACCAGTTCCATCACATGTTCAATGAGGATAATCGTGATGCCCATTTGCTCATGGATATGTCTTATGCTGGCCATAATTCCCTCTATTTCATTAGGATTTAAGCCTGCCGCCACCTCATCGAGAAGAAGGAGTTTGGGAGCTGATCCGATAGCGGTTGCCATAGTAACCCGTTTCTGGGCAGCCACCGGAAGCTCGCTTACGAGATAATCGGAAAGGTCTTCAATGGCCATATTTTTCAGGATTTCAAGTGCATGGGCCTTTGCTCGAGAGCGGGAACGGGCTTTCATGAAACAGCCTACCATGACATTTTCAATCACCGTGAGATCGCCGGCTGCCACATATACTTGAAATGTCCTGGCCAGCCCGCGCTGAGCCACTTCATGCGCCTTCAATGCCGTAATATCTTCCCCGTCAAAGATAATCTGACCGGAAGTAATCGTATGAAGCCCTGAAATACAGTTGAAGAGGGTTGTTTTTCCAGCCCCGTTCGGTCCTATCAGACCCACCAACTCATCCTGTTCGACGGTAAAGGAGATGTTGTTATTGGCCCTGAGACCGCCAAAATCCTTTGTCAGGTTGTGAATTTCGAGGAATGCCATTAATTGCGTTTCCTCCGTCGAATTTTTTCCACAATGCCCCAGACGCCTCGAGGCTCAAAGGCGGAAATAAGCATGATGATGATTGCGTAAAGGATCAGGTCGATGCCCACCAGCCCTGCCTGGGCGCCAAGCCAGTCTTTCAGGTAACTCTTGAGAGGAATTAAGATACCAGCTCCGATGATCGGCCCCCAGAGGGAACCTGCCCCCCCAAGCATGGCCATCAGGGCAATCATGATGGAGATATCGAGACTCATGGTGTCTTCAGGCTCTATGCTCCTAACGTAGCAGGCATGAAAAGAACCGACCATGCTGACAAAGGCCGTAGCGATGGCATAGGTTTTGATTTTTGCCCAGTGGACATTAATGCCTAAGGACCGCGCAACATCCTCATTGTCTTTGATGGAACGCAGTTGAAAACCCAGCCTCGATTTTCGAAACCAGTTAATGTACAGAATGCCGATGAAGAAAAAAACCAGAATGACGTAGAAATAATAGATATCTTCCCTGAAGATAAGTCGCATGAAATCCGGTGGGGGGAATTCTATGGGGGAAATTTCAAGCCCTCTTGCAGCCCCTACAAAGCCCCAGACTTCAAAGATGTCTTTTAAGACCAGGGAGGTGGCGATGGTGGCAATGGCAAAATAATGCCCTTTCAAGCGAAACAGGGGATAGCCGATAATAAAGGACCAGCCTACGGACAGGCAGACGCCTATGGGCATGGAGAACCAGAAGGGAATGTCCCATCGGATGAGCATGACGGCGGTGGTGTAGGCCCCGATTCCCACATATTGGGCCTTGCCAAGATCCACCTGCCCTCCATAGCCGCCAATGGTATTCCAGCCCATGCCGTAGAGGGAAAACATGAGGAACTGGATCATCGTGGACATGGCAAACGAAGAATGGGGGAAAATGGGAAAAACGACAAGAGCGATGCTTACCGCGCCGGCCACCATCAGGTCCACACGGGGAAAATCAGAAAAATCAAGGGCGTTCTTTATTGCTTCCATCCGAAGAGCCCCCTTGGTCGCAGGACAACAATGACGAAATACGCCACATATACCCACATGTATTTAAAGGAGGTCATAGGAACATTCATCATCCAGTCTGCATCGAACGTATAGCTGAAAAAATCCCAGAATCCAGGAATTTCCGTGATGATTCCTACAACCAGCCCCGCGAAAAAGGCACCCGGTATACTGCCGAAACCGCCGAGTGCTACAATGGCAAAAGCAATCATGGTGAAAAGGAGACCGATGAATGGATTGACAGACCAGAAGTTGACGAGAAGAGCCCCCGCGATGGTGACGGAAGCTCCTCCGATACCCCATGCCAGCGCGTTCATTCGTTCCGTTGGAATCCCCATATAGCGGGCGCCCTGTGCATCCAGGGCCGTGGCTGTCAGTGCCATGCCTATTTTCGTTCGGTTCATTAACAGCCACACCCCGAAGAAAGCGGCAACGGACAGTCCGGCCGCCGCAAGCTTGGTGGCTGGAACAATGATCCCCATGCCCACATCAAAACTTTTTCCAACCAGGATGCCTGAATGAACGGCTCTGTCTTCTGAGCCAAAAATAAGCAAGGCGAGGTTTCTCAAAAAAAGCATCAGGCCGAAAGTCCCTAACAATTGGGCTACCATCGGGCCTCTTATGAGAAATTTTATAAATCCGAAATAGCAGATGATGCCTAGGAGGAACCCGACAAGAGCAGCCACAGGCAGCGTGAAAACCGGATCAATGCCTAATCCCTGGGCTGTGAGCAAACCGGTATACATACCGATCATCAGGAATTCGCCGTGGGCAAAATTTACAATGTCCATTACCCCGAAAATGATGGTCAGCCCTAATGCGACCAGGGCAAGAATCATCCCGATGAGAAGCCCCGCAAAAATAGATCCGACGAGAATATCCATTCTTCAACCCAAAGGTTCAAGGGTTCACGGTTCAAAGGTTCTGAGTTTGGTCCCAGAGGCCTGAAGGTGGTTCAGTGCTTGTTTTTCCTCAACCTGACACCTGATTCTTGCCCATAGGTTTTCAGTAGGTCATGCCCTCTGGGCTCATGGTGCCCATCCCCAGATCACGACAGGATAGAAGAGAAATGGAGATGGACGCTTGATCCGAAAAAAATTAGAATCCGGCAAATGGGAAAATCATATCGGCAGAAGATACATCGAAGGGATAAACGATTTCCAAACCTATCTTACCATCTTTTCCCTTCTGGTACTGGCCAATCAATCCGGACCCCAGCACATTCTGTCCCAATTCATCGCCTGAAGTGGAAAATTTAATTCCCTTCCATGGCACAACCAGTTCCTTACCTGGAATAAAAAGGGCGTTGGCAGCGGTTTGGATAGCAACCGGTTTAACGGATGCCGACTTCTCAAGTACGGCTACCCACGTCTGAAGGCCGGTAAAAGCCCTTGCGGAAGCGCCTCCCAGATCATTGCCTGTTTTTTTCTTATAGAGAGCGTTGACCTGGCCGGCAAGTTTCTTAATCTCAACGACTTTTGGGAGAAAAACCGTTCTGGTCAATATGCCGGCAATACTGTCTCCAAGGGTTTGGCGAAATTCAGGTTTTTCAAATCCCGCGTCCTGTCCCCAAATGATCTTAGGATGTGCCTTCTGCGCGTGAAGCGTCTTGACCATCAGGATTGCATCTGAAGTATAAGATGCAAAAAGCATCACATCCGCCCTGGATGCTTTAAGAGACCTGACTTCACTGGATAGATCTGCTGATTTGGCTGCGTAGAGCATGGATTTTCTCAGCTTGAAACCATATTCTTTTGAAAATTCCTGGATCAAACCCGATACGTGGGAACCCCATTCGGTTTTTTCACAGGCGGATGCCAGATTAATGATTTCTTTTTTTGGAATGGCGGGAACCCCTTGGACTTTTCCTTCTGTAAGGCCAACCAACAATTCGAAAAGGTCTTTGGTAAACCATTTATCGTGGGGAGTCGTTCGCCAGAACCACTTGAACCCTCTCTGGGTCAGGGAAGGAGATGTGGAGGACCCGTTGATCATGGGGATGCCGTATTGTTCGCACACGGCACTTACCGTTTTGGTCACAGAGCTGAAATAACAACCGAGAATTCCGTCGACTTTATCGTCCAGGATGAGCTTTTTAGCCTGGTCAGCGCCGATCGTGGGGTTCCCTTCATGATCTTTGAAGATGAGTTTTATTTTTGCGCCTCCAAGACTTTTTATTCCACTGTTCTGCGCCATTGTCATGGGCAAATCAGGCATGACATTGTTCGCGATATCGGCTGCCAGTTCGGCACCGGCGCGGAGTTCTCTGCCGGCAGCGGCAGCGCCGCCGGTAAGCGGATAAATAACGCCGATTTTAATTTCCTCCACAGCCATGGCGCTGTTTGGCGCCAGAAATCCAATAGCTGCCAATACACCAAATACAAAAGACCAGGTTTTCACAAACTTTTTCATACGGTACCCTCCTTTGTTAAAGTAAAGCCCTCTGTTAAAGTAAAGCAAGCCTATCGTCTTTAAGATCCGAGACAAACATATGTCCCGGCGCATGGGTAATCACCAGGGGTAGGTCTGTAGAGGTCGCAGCCAGGGTGGTGGTAACTCCGCACGCCCAGAACACCGGTATTTCGCCGGGCAGAATCGTTACCGGGTCACCAAAATCGGGGACATTAAGGTCTTGAATGCCGATTTCTTCAGGCGATCCCATATGGACAGGTGCCCCGTGGGTCAGGTGAAAGCGTGTGGTCACCTGGACGGCACGAATCGCCTGTTCGGGTTTCATCGGTCTCATACTGACAACCAAAGGGGCAGAAAAAGGACCGGCCGGCTCGCATTCACGGTTCGTGATATACATGGAAACGTTTCTGTTTTCCTCAAGATTCCTCACAGGAACCCCCGCATTTAGAAGGGCATTCTCAAAAGAGAAGCTGCAACCGAAAAGAAAGCTGACGAGTTTTTCATGGACTACGTCGTATACCTGATCGACCTCAGTGACTTTTCCTCTTTCAAAAATCCTGTAGAGGGGTATGTCGGATCTAAGGTCGGCCTCAGGAGCGATTTTCGGTTCCCAAACGCCGGGTTCCAGCACATCAAGGATGGGACACGGTTTGGGATTGCGGATACAGAAGAGTAAAAAGTGAAAGGCTGCATGTTCTGGAAGCATGACGAGATTGGCCTGCACAAAACCCGGGGCTTCTCCGGAAGTCGGCGTTGTCCATTGACCGTCTCTGATCTTTTTCCGCAATTGGGAGGAGGATTTCGTTGAAGTCATGGCTGGTTTCTCCGTGAGCATCTCATATGAAACTGGCTATTTGCTTCGAATATGATCCATTCCTTTTTCGAGCCGTCGCAGTACCTTTTTGCTTCCTAGAGTTTCCATAACCTCAAAAATTCCCGGGCTCGCTGTTCTTCCTGTTAAAACCATCCTGAGGGGCTGAGCAATTTTCTTGAAGGGAATATCCTGCTCTTTCAGAAATGCCGCAAAGCACTCTTCAAGGGAGGCTTTGTCAAAGGCTGCAAGGGCTGAAAGTTTCCGGTACGAACCTTCAAGATAAGGCAGGATATCGGATTTCAGGAATTTCTTGTCCCCTTTTTTTTCAAATGACAAGTCTTCCTCAAAGAAGAAGCGCGCCGCTTCGGCCATTTCAATGAGGGTCTTGCTCCTCATTTTCAAAAGGGCGACAACCTCTTTCAGCTTTTCCGTATTCAGATTATCCAATCCAAGCCGCTGGAGGAAAGGCTTGAGTTCACGGGCAAGGAAATCGTCAGAAGCCTCCCGTATATACTGCGCATTCAGATCTAGAAGTTTCTCATAATTGAAAACACCTGCGGCCTTCCCAACGTTTTCCAGGGAGAATTTCTCCACAAGCTCATCCAGGGAGAATTTCTCCTGGTCTCCATAAGACCAGCCAAGGCGCACTAGTGCATTCAATAATGCGTGCGGGAGATAGCCCATTTCCCTGTACTCAAGAACAGACAGAGCCCCGTGGCGCTTACTCAATCTCTTTTTATCGCTCCCAAGAATCATGGGCACGTGGGCGTATTTGGGAATAGGTTCGTCAACAGCCTGATAGATCAGAATCTGTCTCGGGGTATTGTTGACGTGGTCATCTCCTCTTATGATAACGGTTACTCCCAGGTCGATATCATCGGCAACCACGGCAAGGTGATAGGTAGGACTGCCGTTGGATCTACGTATGATCAGATCGTCGAGTTCTCCGTTGTCAAAACTGATTGATCCTTTTATGAGATCACGAAACTGGGTTTTCCCTGTCAGAGGGGTTTTCAATCTGACTACGGACCCGGGGGCAGCTCCGAGTTCAAGATTTCTGCATTTTCCATCATACTTCGGCTTAAGCCCTTTTTTCTTTGCCTCTTCTCTTCGCTCGTTGAGTTCCTCCTGGGAGCAGTGGCAGTGATAGGCACGGCCCTTTTTCAGGAGTTTTTCAATAAAGGCGTTGTACAGGTCGTATCTTTTGGATTGGAAGTAAGGTCCTTCATCCCATGATAGTCCAAGCCATTCCATGGATTCAATGATAGCCGTTGTCGCTTCTTCGGTCGATCTTGCTTCATCTGTATCTTCGATACGGAGAATGAATTTTCCGCCATTTTGTTTCGTATAAAGCCAGTTAAAAAGCGCGGTTCTTGCGCCACCGATATGAAGGTATCCGGTGGGGCTGGGGGGGAAACGGGTTACGATATGTGCACTGTCCATGGTCAAAAAAACAACCTCCGTGTGAAACTTCGTTTCGGTTCAGGGTTGAAAGGTTCCCCGCTTTCGCTTCGCTTCAGACGGGATCTTCGACAGGTTTGGATTGCCGCCATACTCACACTCTACATCTCCAATGGAGACCTCGGTCAAAAATGTGTTAGTCTGGTGAATAAACCCAGTTGCAGTGTACGGGTGTTGCGTTGAGGGCATCGAACCTTGGATGCAGTAGTTCATGTTCCAGTTTTAACCAGTTATAGGCTGCTTTAACCTTTCTCAATTTTCCGTCTTTCGGGGGCCTGGAATGGGTAGTGTGGCGGTAATATACTTCCAGAATACCGATCTGAAAACCATCAACCTGATACAGATAATTGGATTTCACAAAATCATTTTGAATAATATTATGCTCTGCAATGCACTGGACCTGCTCATCGGAAAATTGGATCAGGAAAAATTTGGAAACCCCTCTCTCGGAATATCGGTACATGATCCTTGATTCTGAGCTGGACATGAAGATCGTTGAAACAAAGGGGAGTTGCCGTAATAGTTGGGCTGCAATGAGCCCTGCAGTTCGCCGACCGCCAACGGTGTGATGACACCCATAATATTCAAATAATTTACTTTGCAGTATCCGCCCTTCTTTTTCTCCATTCTCATAGAGATTATGCTGGATGTACCGGAGAGATTTTGCGAGATCCTGAGCCGCATCCGCAATGGGCCAATCAATTTTCACATGAAAATGTGTGAGGGAATACCTGTTTTTCTTCTTTATACCCGGGTCCTGTTGAATGAGTAGGGCATAATCCACATCAAGTAGTTGATCTATGAGGTTGGAGAAATTCGGACTGTCGAAATGCCTGAGGTTTTGACGAAACTGCTTGTAAAGAGGAAACTCCGCAAGATACTTCAGGTTTCTTTTACTTACGCTGTTTTCGGGAAAAAAGCGGATATAATTTTTCAGGGTATCCCTGACGGTGTCTTCGCAGAGAATGACGAGGAATGTGTTGAAAAAATCAGACTCCTTTTCCATTTTTTTTGACTTTGGTTTCAGTTCGCTTTTTTCCACAAAACTGTATTCGGCATTGTTTTCCTTGAAATTGAGGAAGGAATCAATTAATGCGATTTTCATCAAACGGCGTTCCAGGCTGTCTCTCAAGATCTCGTAAATAGATCTTTTCAATTTCCCGAAGTAACTAAGTTGTTCTCTGTATTTCCACATTTTTTATTTATTTTCCGCGGCCCTTACCAAGTACCTGCGGTTTTTTGGGTTCTGTAAAACATTTAATAAAATTGGCAAACTCAACTCGCATCTCGAACGGACGATAAGGCTTTCTCTTTTAGCATCCGAAAATCAGTATCTATAAAAATATCAAATAATTACTCTAAATGTCAACAAAAAAGATGTTTTTTCCACACGGATAATCCTTCCCAAAACCAGCAAGGAATAAGCGCGGGAAAAGAAGAGAGATGGAGAAGCATCCTTCATTCCGGCATTTAATGTGAAGATGGTGGTTGCGAAAGGCTTATAGGGTGATTATAAAATTCTTGACAAACTAGCTGTTTTTTATGTAGTCAGTTCATTTACTCGAAAAACGTCGGATAAGACTTTTGGGTAAGGGTTGGTTAAATCGAATGATTGTTGATTTTACGGCACTTTTGCAGGGAGAGCATCAGTTCACAGTCACGCTTAATCCCGCATTGTGGCAGAGTAGGGTTTCTGATGGCCAGCTCATCGGTCTTGAAAAACCGGTTGTAGCACAGTTGACCGTCTCCAAAGACCGAACTGAATATACCATTCAGGGTCGTGTCTCAGGGGTTCTTCGCGGGTTGTGCGGAAGGTGCCTCGAAGCATACGTTCAACCACTCAAACCCGACTTCACACTCGTTGTGTCTTCTTCATCTGCACCTTCAGATAAACTGAAAGATGTAGAACTTTCGGAGGAGGATTTCATGGCTGCGTCGGAACACGAGAGTGAAGTTGACCTGCAGGAACTGGTTATGGAGCAGATCTTTTTGTCCCTGCCTATCGGGCTTCTGTGCGGCGAGGATTGTTTGGGTTTGTGTCCCGACTGCGGAGTGAATTTAAACAAGAACAAGTGCAATTGTCAAAAACATAGCGGGCATCCAGCTTTCTCGAAACTAAAAGCGTTGAAATTCGAAAAGGAATGACCCTGAATATTAATTTTTAATCTAAACCGTCCCTTTAGCTTATGGTTGTTCCATGGGCGGGAGCCGGTTGTGCGGAGTTCACTATAAATTATGGCTGTACCTAAGAAAAAACGATCTAAGTCAAAGCGCGGAAGTCGTCGTTCCCACGACTCCATTTCATTGACCAGTACCGTATCGTGCCCACAATGTCATGAACCGGTACTTCCCCACCATGTATGTTCCGCATGCGGGACCTACAAAGGCCGAACCGTAATTAAGACAGAAGAGAGCTGATATGAACGTAGCCGTTGACGCCATGGGAGGTGATAATGCTCCCGAAGTGGTTGTTGAGGGCGCAGTTGAGGCCGTTTGTGAACTGGGCATCCCAGTTACTCTTGTAGGGCATCGGGAAGTACTTGAAAAAATTCTGGATGCCCACAAACCATCGGATTTGCTCTCCGTGCATCATTGCGAAGATATGGTGCACATGGATGAGACCCCGCTGAAGGCTGTTCGGAAAAAAAAAGATGCATCTATCAGGGTAGCTTTTGATCTCGTAAAAGGCGGGGTCGCGGATGCGGTAGTGAGTGCGGGAAATTCAGGGGCGATGTTTGCTGCCGGAGTGCTTGTATTAGGACGCATAAAGGGTGTTGACAGACCTGCTATCGCCAGCATCGTTCCGACTGAAAAAGGCCCCGGCGTTCTTATTGATGTGGGAGCAAACGTAGATTGCAGGCCCAACCATCTCCTACAGTTCGGCCTTATGGCAAATGCGTTTGCAAATTCCTGCCTCGGAATTGAGAACCCTGCAATCGGGTTGCTCAGTATTGGTGAGGAAAGAAGCAAAGGCAATGAACAGGTACGCCTGTCACATCGACTGTTCAGAGAAAGTCCCCTGAATTTTGCAGGGAATGTGGAAGGCCGCGATCTCTTTGACGGCGATGTGGATGTTATTGTTTGCGACGGTTTCGTAGGGAATGTGGCTTTAAAAGTTATCGAAGGCGTTGTTGAGGCTATCACCAGGCATGTGAAACATGAACTTGAGGATCCTGAAACAAATCTTGCTGATGCAGTGTTGTGTCGGAACCTTATTGATCGTTTCAAGCGAAAACTGGATTACGAAGAATACGGCGGAGCCCCGTTGTTAGGTATCAAAGGCGTGGGCATTGTTTGTCATGGAGGTTCTTCTTCCAAGGCAATAAAAAACGCCATCAGGGTCGCGGCTCAGTATGTGAACAACAGAATCGTAGAAAAAATGAGTCTTGCATTGGAGACAGTTACCTCTGGCTAATATTCAGATATCAAAGCTCTTTGGTTCCTGATGCTGTCTCTTTAATTGGACTCTGCCGAATTATGCGGTTTTTTGTCGGTTCACGCCGGAATGCGGGTTTCAGGACCGTCTCTTTTTCCCTTCGGGTGTAAAAATCTACTCATCGAGATTGTCTTGAATTCCCGGTAGCCATGTCCGTTTCTACCGATCAGGTTAAACTATCTGAAAAAAGAGGGTATTTCATGAAAACTTCTCATTCCAGAGTTGTTGTTATAACAGGCGGTTCCAAAGGGATAGGACGCGCTGTTGCGTATAAATTTGCAGAGGAAAATGCAAAACTCGTTCTGGTCCATTATGACGCGGATGATTCTGCTTCTCAAGAGACATTGAAAGAACTGTCTGAAAAGGGCGTTGAGGCGGTGAGCTATAAAGTAGACGTCTCTTCTTTTAAGGCAGTCCAAGAACTTTTCTCTGAGATCTATGAGCGATTTGAAAAAATAGATATACTTGTGAATAATGCGGGAATTACTAAAGATGCTCTGTTCATGCGTATGACCGAAGAAGCCTGGGATGCCGTTTTGAACATTAATCTGAAGAGCGTATTCAACTGCACCCAATCCGTCATTCGTCCCATGATAAAGCAGCGTCAGGGGAGAATTGTCAATGTCTCCTCAGTGGTTGGCCAGATCGGCAACCCGGGCCAGGCAAACTACTCTGCATCAAAGGCCGGCGTTATGGCGTTCACTAAAACAATTGCAAAAGAAGTGGCCCCCAGGGGAATAACTGTAAATGCTGTCGCGCCGGGGTTCATCCTGACGGAAATGACGGAAGTTCTTCCCGATAAAGTCAAAGATTTCTTCATGCAGCAGATCCCTTCCGGGAGAATGGGAAAGCCGGAGGAAGTAGCAGATGCAATTTATTGGTTGTGTTCTGAGCAGTCAACTTATATTACCGGTCAGATTATTCACGTGAATGGCGGTATGTATATGTAGTGCTTGCTCTTTAATTAACTATTCGGTGGCCAAAAAATTCAAAATTTTGAGGGAGGTAACTTATGTCAGCTATAGAGGAAAAAATTAAAAAGATTATTTGTGAGCAACTTGATGTCCCTGAAGAAGATGTGGTAATGGATGCATCTTTTGTTGATGATCTTGGTGCTGATTCTCTGGATCAGGTTGAACTTATCATGGCGATGGAAGAGGAGTTTGATGTATCCATTCCAGATGAAGATGCTGAAAAGATCGCAATGGTGAAGGATGCCGTGAATTATGTGATTAATGCGGTTGGTACATGATTGCTTTCATGGACGTCCGGATGGATTTTTCATGCAGGATTTTGGCATCCTTCATCCGTAAGTTTACACTAATTTATTGAAGGACGCCAGGATTTCCATTCGTGATTTTTTTTGTACCGCCTTGGACGGATAGTCCTGATTTACCGAAAGGGAAATTAAGATGACAAAAAGGGTTGTTGCTACAGGACTGGGAATGGTCACGCCTCTCGGGACAGGCGTTGAAAAAAACTGGGATAGGGCCTGTTCCGGAAAATCGGGTATAGGCCCCATCACACGATTTGATGCTTCGGAGTTTGCATCTCAAATCGCCGGAGAAGTCGCCGATTTCAACGCAAAAGATTTCCTGGATAAACAACAGATCAGGCGTCTCGATATCTTTATCCACTATGCCGTTGCTTCTGCAAGAATGGCAATAGAGAATTCAGGTCTGAAAATAGACCAAAAGAACGGGCATAGAGTTGGCTGCGTAACCGGCAGTGGCCTTGGGGGGCTTGGTACGCTTGAGCATTACCATTCGGTGCTCATGGAAAAAGGCCCAAAGAGAATCAGCCCGTTCTTTATCCCGGGCATTATTGCCAATATGGTTCCGGGACAGATTGCCATTGAATTTGGGGCCAAAGGACCCAACCTCGCTATCTCCACTGCATGTGCAGCAAGTACCCATGCTATTGGGGAAGCTTTCAGGTTGATTCGTGAAGGCATCTCGGACGTCATTATTACGGGAGGAGCGGAAGCGGTAATTACGCCGCTGGCCATTGGGGGATTCTGCTCTATGCGGGCACTCTCTACTCGAAATGATGATCCTGAAAAAGCGTCCCGGCCCTTCGAACTGAATCGTGACGGCTTTGTTATCGGGGAGGGGTCCGGAATATTGATCCTTGAAGAACTTGACCACGCCCTGGAAAGAGGCGCTCCCATTTTCGGCGAGGTGATCGGCTATGGATTGAGTGGCGACGCCTATCACATCTCCGCTCCCGAGCCCGATGGCGTTGGTGCTGTTGCCTGCATGCAGAATGCTATTTCCTATGCCGGAATCGAACCCGGTGACGTAGATTATATCAATGCCCATGGTACCTCCACTGAACTGAACGACCTTTCGGAAAACAGAGCGATTAAAAAGGTATTCGGAGACCATGCCGGAAAATTGGCCATAAGCTCGACAAAATCAATGACGGGCCATCTTCTTGGCGGGGCCGGAGGAGTTGAGGCAATCTTTGCCTTACTCACCATCAAGAACGGTATTATTCCTCCAACCATAAATTATGAAACCCCTGATCCTGAATGTGATCTGGACTATGTTCCCAATATAGCAAGAGAGACAAAAGTTATCACTGCCATGTCCAATTCATTTGGATTTGGAGGAACAAATGCTTCCGTGATTCTTAAAGCGTATGAATACTAGAGGATCCGCATCCCCTCTTTGACACTGGAAAAAAACATGAAGATTATTATTGGCTCTGACCATGGGGGTTTTGTACTGAAAGAAGCTTGCAGGGCGCATCTTAAGGATAGTGGGGTATCGGATGTCCATGATGCGGGGGTTTTCAGCCCTGATTCTACTGATTACCCGAAAACCGGGCATTTGGTAGCCCAAGCTGTTGCAGGGGGGGGATTTGAACGGGGAATACTCATTTGCGGAACGGGAATCGGGATGAGTCTGGTGGCAAATCGTTATAAAGGTATACGGGCTGCCCTCTGTCACAACCTTTTTACGGCTCGTCTCTGTCGACAACACAATGATTCAAACATACTCGTTATGGGGGGAAGGGTAATAGGGGACGCTCTTGCTCTGGAAATGGTGGATCTTTTTCTACAGACTCCTTTTGACGGTGGACGACATAAATTGAGGATTGATCAAGTTGACCTACAGTAAATGGACCAATGATAACGATTTGAAGCAGAACGACCCACAGATCTACGATGCTATTCAGAGAGAAATTCTAAGAGAAAAACAAAATCTTTTAATGATTGCATCTGAGAACTATGCGAGCAGGGCCGTAATCGAAGCACAAGCCAGTGTCATGACCAATAAGTATGCGGAAGGATACCCTGGTGCGAGGTATTACGGGGGATGCGAATTTGTTGACATAGCTGAAAACCTGGCGCTCGACCGGGTCAAAGAATTATTTGGGGCAGAGTATGCCAATGTTCAGCCCCATTCCGGCAGCCAGGCCAACATGGCGGTATATTTTTCTTTTCTTAATCCGGGTGATGTTATTTTGGGAATGGATCTCTCTCATGGAGGACATTTGACCCATGGGAGCCGCGTGAATTTTTCAGGAAAGCTTTTCAAAAGCGTTTTCTACGGCCTGAATTCCAAAACCGGGAAAATTGATTATGATCAGGTAGCCGATCTGGCAAAGAAACACAAACCAAAAATAATCGTTGCTGGCGCCAGTGCCTATCCACGCCTGATAGATTTTTCAAGGTTCAAAGAAATCGCCCGGGAACATGGGGCGTATTTGATGGTAGACATGGCCCACATCGCGGGCCTTGTTGCAGCGGGCTTACATCCTACGCCTGTGGGAATAGCAGATTTCGTTACTTCAACAACCCACAAAACCCTAAGGGGCCCAAGGGGCGGCCTGATCCTGGCTTCGAAAGAGTACGGAACAAAAATTGACAAAAGTGTCTTCCCGGGAATTCAGGGAGGGCCTCTCATGCACGTTATTGCTGCCAAGGCGGTGGCGTTTGGAGAAGCACTTCACAAGGAATTTATAACCTATCAGCGGCAGGTTATCCTCAATGCGAAAGTACTTGGAGAAGCGTTGAAAACGTATGGCTTTGACCTTGTTTCGGGGGGAACGGACAATCACTTGCTTCTGGTCGACCTTACTGAAAATGGGATAACGGGCATGGTTGCTGAAAACAGCCTTGTATCTTCGGGAATTGTGGTCAATAAAAATACTATTCCCTTTGACAAAAGGGGTCCCCAGGTAACCAGTGGGTTGCGCCTTGGAACCCCGGCATTGACAACCCGTGGAATGAAGGAACCGGAGATCAGAGAGATTGCTGGTTTTATTCGAGATGTATTAGAAAATCCCGCATCAGAAACCGTCAGAGATCGTGTACGAGGTAAAGTCTCCGAACTCTGCGAAACCTTCCCCATCTACTCTCAATACTGAGGATCTGAATTGACAAGACCATCCTGGAACGAATATTTTATGTCACTGACTGAGATGGTGGCAAGCAGGTCAACCTGCATCAGACGATCGGTGGGCGCTTTGCTTGTGAAAGAGAGACGCGTCTTGGGGACCGGGTACAATGGTGCTCCGGCAGGCCTCAAACACTGTGAAGAAACCGGCTGTCTCAGAGAAAATTCATCGATTCCATCGGGTACCAGACATGAATTATGCCGGGGACTTCATGCAGAACAGAATGTCATTATTCAAGCTGCATATTATGGTATATCCATTCAAAATTCGACCCTTTACTGTACGAATAAGCCTTGCGTTATCTGTTCAAAAATGCTGATTAATGCAGGGATAAAAGAAATATTTTACAAAGATGGATATGATGACGCACTGGCGGACGAAATGTTAACGGAGGCAGGTATTCGGATTGAGAGGTTTGTCCCATGAAGTGTCCATTCTGTAGCAAAATTGATAACAAGGTGATCGATTCCCGATTGAGCAAAGATGGCAGAACAATCCGACGAAGAAGAGAGTGCATTGCATGTAAGAGAAGATTTACCACCTATGAAAAACTTGAAGATGTTCTCCCGCTCGTTGTCAAAAAAGACGGACGACGTGAACCTTTTAACCGGCAGAAAATTATCTTAGGAATACGGAATGCCTGCCAAAAGAGGCCTGTAAGTTCTTCGAGAATTGAAGAATTCACCGATGCCATGGAATCTCACTTCCAGGATCTTGGTAAAAAAGAAATTGACAGTTCGGAAGTCGGTGAAATGGTCATAAATACCCTTCGGGAATGGGATGAAGTTGCCTATGTCAGGTTTGCATCTGTGTATAGACAATTCAAAGATATCAAAGAGTTTATGGCAGAACTTGAAGATATACTTAAGGCTAAACGCGAAGCGGGATGATAGTAAAAGCTGCTATTAGCAATTAGCTTTTAGCCGTTAGCTTAAAGATTTCATGGCTTTGAATGACTTTTTTTTCTTTATTCGCTCTCTCATCCTTTTGTGCTTACCTATTGCACCGTAAATAACTGATATCGTGTGGCTAATAGCTAATAGCTAACGGCTAACCGCTAATTGCATCTTTTAGATAATAGATAGACGAGGTTCTGATCGATACCGATTTGAAATATATGAGACTTGCCTTGGCTGAGGCAAGAAAAGCCACTGGTCGAACATCTCCGAACCCGGCTGTTGGCGCTCTGATTGTAAAAGATGACCGGATTCTGTCCAGAGGATATCACAAAAAGGCAGGTCTGCCCCATGCTGAAGTAGAAGCGCTTAAAAAGGTTGGAGGATTCTGTCCCGGTGCAACCCTCTATGTCACCCTGGAACCCTGCAATCATACTGGAAAGACTCCCCCCTGTACAGAATCCATTCTTCAAGCAAAAATTGTAAGAGTGGTTGTAGGCGCCATGGATCCGAATCCAGGGGTCAAAGGCGGAGGGTGCGGATTTTTAGCGAAAAAAGGTCTTGAGGTTAAAAGTGGTATCCTGGAAAAGGCCTGCCGGAATCTTAATGAGGATTTTTTCACCTTTATAACGACGGGAAAGCCTTTTGTGATTGCCAAATCAGCACAGACGCTGGATGGATGGATTGCCACTTCTCTAAAGGATTCCAAATGGATAACCAACGAAAAATCGAGGCGTTTTGTCCACAACTTGAGAGATCATGTGGATGCCATCATGGTTGGGGTAGGAACTGTAGTTGCTGACAATCCTTCTTTAACCACCCGATTGAAAAATAAAAAAGGAAAAAATCCTCTCCGAGTTATTCTTGACACCCATTTGAGAACGCCCCTTGAAGCAGGAATACTTAATGATGAATTTCCCGACAGAACCCTCCTGGTGGTCGGTGAAGATGAAACGGGTGAAAAACTCGAGCGGATCCGAGAAAAAGGTATTTCTATTCTCCCGTGCCCAACGAAGAACAATCACCTTGACCTGAAAAAACTGATGGTGAGGCTGGGTCAGATGTCCATCATGAGTCTCCTTGTGGAAGGAGGGTCGGTCGTTTTAGGAACCATGATCCGCGAACAGCTTGTTGATAAATTCCATATTTTCAAGGCGCCGAAAATACTTGGAGGAAATGATGGCATCCCCATGGCCGCTGGTCCCGGAGTAAAATACATGCGGGACTGTACAACACTTGAAAATGTGGAGTACAGGAGGTTTGGAGAGGATATGCTCGTTACGGGTTATCCTGTATACTCTCGGGAAGATCCGTAATGATTTTTTCCCAGAGATTGGAAAGGGTAGGGCCTGCTTTTTTTGAGGCTTCCACAACATCCTCGATGGTCGTACTGCCCATGCAGTCAGGAATATTCACATTGGTGACGACCACGATGGCCAGTGTTTTTATACCACAGTGCGCGGCCACAATGGCCTGGGAAACCGTTGACATACCCACTGCATCTGCTCCGATTATCCTCAAAAAGCGGGTTTCTGCCGGTGTTTCAAGGGACGGACCGGGTACGCCCACATAGACCCCCTCTCGGATAAACAGTCCCGATTTCATAGCTTTTTCTCTCGCTAATTCGATCAAATCCGGATCATATACCTGGCTCATGTCTGGAAAACGTGGACCGAATTCATCCAGGTTGGGTCCTGCGAGTGGATTGTTTCCTTTCAGATTGATATGATCGGTGACAATCATCAGATCCCCCGTTTTGAACGAAGGATTCAATCCACCTGCAGCACTGGACATGAGGAAGGTTTTTACCCCCAATAAGGCCATGACGCGCACGGGGAATGTCACTTCCTGGGGAGAATACCCTTCATATAAATGAAAACGTCCTTCCATCGCTATTGTGGGCCTGTTGCCGAATTTTCCCACCACCAAAGTACCCTCATGTCCTTCCACGGTAGATTTGGGGAAATGGGGTATCTCTTCGTAGGGTATCCTGAAATCGGCGGTGACTTTTTCCGTAACGGAGCCAAGTCCGGTGCCCGTTATCATCCCGACTTCCGGCGAGGCACTCATCCTGGAAGCAAGGAAATCAGCGGTTTCTTTTATCTTTGAAAGCATCTTCTATCCTCAGATTTGAGATAAGTTTTATTCGCCAATATAGCATCTTTTTCGTAGGAAATCCCGTGTTTTCATTTGCGAGGGTGGAATCACTTTTTGATTGCATCCGAGTTCGTGTTTATCCTTGACCTGTAGTGTACTCTACGGTAGGTTTGACAAAATTTTATTCTGAAATTGAAGAAGGAACTGATAATATACTATGAAAATAGATTTGCATATCCACTCAAAAGATTGCTCGGATGGAAAGATGCCTCTGTCGCAGATATTTATTGAAGCTAATAAACGAGGTATCGATCTCATCTCGATTACTGACCACGACAATATAGACTGCCAGGAATCCGCCGCAACGCTGGCGCTGGAAAACGGTATGGATTATCTGACCGGTGTGGAATTGAACATCTCTTTTCCCCATCCTGCGTACAGAAATGGAAAACCCGCGTCTCTTGACGTTCTTGGTTATGGATACGATAGTAAAAACAATGAACTATCTATGAAACTTAACGAAATACGTGAATATCGTCGCAGCAGGGCGGAAAAAATTCTTGAAAAGTTGAATCAAGCATTTGTAGAGGAAGGACTGGATGTGTTTACGAAGCGGGATATGGAAGCAATCGAAGAACGGGTAGAAGGTTCTATCGGGAGGCCCCATATCGCTGCTTATCTCGTGGAAAAAGGGATCGTTTCCAGCAGACAGGAAGCATTTGACACCTATCTGGTGAAATGCAATATTCCAAAACTGCCCCTTTCCCTGGAGGAGGCATCGAATCTCATTCGGGGGGCCGGGGGAAAGTTGTTTTTAGCCCACCCTGATGATCCAAACGGTACATCTCTCAGGGCCTTTACTTCGGATATTGAGGAACAGCAGCGTATCATAAAGGAGACGATGCTTTCCTTTCTGGACGGGATTGAATGCTGGCATTTCAGACATCCTCCTGAAACTGTGGCTTCCTACTTACTATTTGTGGAAAAAGAAAAGCTCCTCATATCTGGGGGGTCTGATTGTCACCAGGATCCCGTTGTCATGGGGGAAGTGAATATTCCATCCTGGGTGGCAGAACAGTTTGCTGAGGATATAAACATTGCCCAAAAATGAACTAATCAACGATCTTCAAGAGCCCGCAGCCCTTCCCGAACCGACGAACCGTGTGTCCGTTGTTCAAACCCATATTTCCATCGTTTTTATTGCCGATGACTTTGTGTATAAAGTGAAAAAAGCGGTTGATTTCGGCTTTCTGGATTTTTCTACCCTCCAAAAAAGGGAGTTTTTCTGTCATCAGGAAGTAGAACTGAACAGAAGGCTTTCCACGGACATATACCTGGATGTTTTGCCCATAAAAATGGACGGAGGGAAATATACACTCAGGCCCGTCGCGGGTGAAACCGTGGAATTTGCCGTCAAAATGAAACGGATCCCAGATCATTTCCTGATGAAAACCGTGTTCGAAAAAGGGCAGGTTACAAAACCATATCTTGAGGAAATAGCAAGTGTTCTGGCAGAATTTCACAGAAAAGCTTTAAGCAATGAAGAGATTGAAGAATTCGGACTGCCCCAACGTTTCAAAGTCAACACGGACGAAAATTTCGACCAGGTTGAACCCTATATTGGGAAAACTATCTCAGAGACCGATTTCGAGGACATATCTCGATGGACAGCAGATTTTTTTTCGGCAAACGACGCTCTTTTTAAGGAAAGAATACGGACGGGAAGAATCAAAGATTGTCATGGAGACCTCCACATGGAGCACATATGCCTGATGGAGGGGCTTCCGATTATCGATTGTATAGAATTCAATGAGCGTTTTCGCTATAGTGATACAGTGGCGGATATTGCTTTTCTGCTCATGGATCTGGAATATCATGGTGGAGAGGAACTTGCAGAGACGCTTTGGAATGCCTATAAAAGCCGGGCGGAGGAACATGAAGTAGATGACCTGCTTGTTTTTTACAAGGTTTACCGGGCGTTTGTACGAGGTAAGGTAAACAGCTTTCAACTGGGTGATCCGTCCATTGACAGCAAAAAGAAGGCCGTAGCTGTAGAGACGGCACAGAAGTATTTTGAATTGGCCCGATCATACATCCGGCCTTGATAACCTGGGGCATCGCGGATTAGCGTGATAGTCAAGTTTGGCCTCAGATAGACTTCGTTACAGGCATCAGGTGTCAGGTTTCAGGTGTCAGGAAAACCCTTAATAGTATTCGAGATATTAAGTGTAATAGCATATAATTACGCTGAATGTGATTACAAATACGGAATCGTGGGTATCAAATACTGACACCCGAAACCTGACACCTGGGGTCCTGAAATGCTAATTTTTCACATTAATCCATAAAGAGCCAATAACCTTTATCAACGGAGCAAGTTTATGAAAGAACCTTTTGTGGATTTTATACGTAAAGAACTGGGGCCTGAAACCGTATTAATCGCTTGTGGTCTGCCCGCATCCTATAAGACGGAAACAACGGAGGTCATTGCGGATTTGAAGGGATACAAGATCCTCAGGTCTGATCTGATCCGACTTGAAGTGCTCAAAGGCGAAGATATTTTTGATGAAAAAGTCGCTTCCAGCATGAATAAACGAACGCTTGTTTACGATGAAATGTTCAGAATGGCGGACGAACTTGCCGGGAAAGGGCAGGGCATTATCCTGGATGCCACGTTTGTAACTCAGAGTCTGAGGCAAAGGGCTGCTGAAGTCGCCGCCAGGTATGGGAAAACGTTTATCATCCAGCAAACCCAGTGCCCGAAAGAGATATCTCTCGAAAGGATATCCAAGAGAACAAAAGAAAACTATGAATCCAATGCACTCACCGAACAGGCATATACCAACAATGTGAATAAATTCGAACCGGTGGACCTGGTAAATCTCAAAACCCGTTTTCCGGATCTCAATATTGTGCACCTCGTCGTGGACACCTCGTCAAATCGTACGGAAGATTGGTCTGTAATCGGGAAAATCACACGATAGCAAAGGGATATGGACACTTTAAAAAAGAGAATTCTTACTGCAAGAAGGGAAATTCCAGCCGACCTTGTGCTTAAAGGCGGCAGCGTGGTGAATATCTTTTCCACGGGAATCGCGAAAGCCGACGTAGCCATATGTGACGGGGTTATTGCAGGAATAGGTCCCGAGTACCATGGGAAAGAAGAAGTGGAAGTGGAGGGAAAGTGGCTTGTTCCAGGACTGATTGACGGGCATATTCACGTAGAGAGCAGCATGCTGGTTCCATCTGAACTCGCCCGAGCGCTTCTGATCCATGGAACGACCACTATTGTATCCGATCCACACGAAATAGCCAATGTCCATGGAATTGATGGAATTCGCTTCATGATCCACGATTCTGAATCCATTCCTTTCGATATATATTTCATGGCCCCTTCCTGTGTTCCCGCTACCCATCTGGAAACAGCGGGAGCAAATTTGAAGGCGGAAGATCTTGCCGTATTGAAAGATGAGCCCCGCATCCTGGGCCTGGCGGAGGTTATGAATTTCCCCGGAGTCCTTTTTGCGGACGAGCAAGTCCTGGAAAAAATCCGAAGTTTCGAAGGGCGGGTTATCGACGGCCATTCACCGCTTCTGAGTGGTTATGACCTGCAGGCCTATCTGTCTGCCGGCATTGGGTCAGATCACGAATGCATGAAGCGATCGGAAGCCTTGGAGAAGATGGAAAGCGGCATGATGATCATGATCCGAGAGGGAACCTCTGCAAAAAATCTGGAAGACCTACTGCCACTGGTAAATGAAAGAAACCAGGACCGTTTCTGTTTCGTATCAGACGATCTGCACGTGGAAGATATCCAGTCCAGGGGGCATCTGGATTTTGTTCTTAAAAAATCTGTTCAACTTGGCCTTGATCCAGTTGCAGCCCTCCGGCTTGCCACCATCAATCCGGCGAACTATTTTGGGTTGAAAAATAGAGGAGCCCTTGCGCCGGGGAGGCAAGCGGATATTGTTGTTTTGAACGATCTAAGGGCTTTTGAGATCGATGCAGTATATAAAAATGGGAAGGTTGCTGTTCGCAAAGGAGAACTTATCGATTTTCCGAATACAGCATCTGATCACAGAATAAGCCTTTCAAAGTCCATGAATATGGCTGAGGTTACACCTGAAAGCTTTGCCATTAAACATCCTGGGGGGAAAGCACGCGTAATAAACCTGGTTCCCGATCAAATTGTAACGGTCATGTCCCGTGAGTCTGTTCGGGCCGATAATGGATTTGTTCAGGCCGATACGGTGTCCGACATCCTCAAAATCGCTGTTGTGGAAAGACACAAGGGAACAGGCAATATCGGACTTGGTCTTGTCAGGGGTTTTGGATTGAAAAGTGGCGCTATCGCCTCATCCGTAGCCCACGATTCCCATAATATTATTGTTGTGGGGGGCAATGACATTGCTATCTGTGGCGCGGTTCAAGCAGTAAATCGTATGGGGGGCGGAATTGCCGTCTTTTCTGAAAATGGTTTGCTCGCATCTGTCCCCCTTGAGATAGCGGGTCTCATGTCCTCCAAACCATTACAGACTGTTGCTCAGCAACTTGAAAAGGCGAAATTGACGGCACGCGATTTGGGTTGTACAAGCAATGATCCTTTTATGGCTCTTTCCTTTTTAGCCCTTCCTGTAATCCCAGAATTAAAACTTACCGACAGGGGATTGGTTGATGTAAACAGATTTGATTTTGTACCCCTGTTTATAAAATAGAGAAGTTTCATGTCTTCAAAATCAGCAGGAATTATCTACAAGCATCACCATGAACCGGCCAGAACAGCTGCCCGGGATCTGGAAAAATGGTTTATTCAAAAAGGAATACAGGTTTTTTCCGAGGAGATGGGGATAAACGGTTCGCCCGAGGGAACTGGTGAAAGATCGTCCGGAATACCGGATACTGTCAACTGGGTAGTCGTTTTAGGTGGAGATGGAACCCTTCTCGGAGCTGCGCGGAGAATCGGCCGCTATGGTGTACCTATTCTGGGAATTAACATGGGTGGATTGGGGTTTCTCACAGGAATTCCCCTCGATCAAATTTATCCCGTCATGGACGCCATGATCAACGGTGAATTAGAGGTGGAGAGCAGGATCATGCTCGAAACACGGGTATTTCGCCAGGGAAAGATGGTTTTTCATTTCCAAGTTCTTAATGATGTGGTGATCAATAAGAGCACGCTGGCAAGAATTATCGATCTAGATGTAACCATCGATGACGAATTCCTGACAACGTTCAGGGCGGACGGCTTGATTATTTCTACGCCTACGGGTTCAACCGCCTATAATTTATCCGCCGGGGGGCCCATTTTATATCCAACCATGGAGACCTTCGTTCTAACTCCCATATGCCCATTTACATTGACGAATCGGCCCATTATTTTCCCTGACAGTGCAGTCATTCGAATCAGGATGGGTAAGGAAAGTGAACAGACTGTCGTCCTTACCTTTGACGGACAGGTCGGTTTCGATCTTCTACACGAAGACAGGTTGGATATCCGCAAATCTCATGAAACAATCACCTTGTTTAAGCCTCCTGATCACAGTTATTTCAAAATTCTCAGAACAAAGCTTATGTGGGGGGGGGCTACATACAGCAGCTAAATATGCAAAGTATCAAACGCAGCTTCGTGACGGAACGGAACAGAATAGGCTATATCAGATTTACCATTGAATCCTACGACGGGATGGCCCTTGTCTCAACGGTTGATCACCGTTGTGCGCTGATTGAAGTGAAAATATCACCAGGTTGTGAGCAAATGGTTCTGGAACTTATAGAAGCTCTTCGCCGGGAAGAAGGCTTGAAAATCATGGAAGTACCATAAGAAAATAAAGGGAGTACATTGTTGCAGCGGAAATTTTTCATAAAAACCATGGGGTGCCAGATGAATGAATACGATTCCGATTTTCTGGCGCAAACTTTGATATCGGAAGGATACAAACCAATAGACACCCCTGACCAGGCCGACTTAGTTCTGGTGAATACCTGTGCTGTAAGGGCCAAACCTGAGCAGAAAACCTTCAGTTTTCTAGGACGGATGAGCGCTCTCAAGAAAAAAAAACCTCATATGGCGCTTGGCGTCGTCGGCTGCCTTGCACAGATGAAAGGGGAAGGTCTCCTGAAACAGTTCCATCTGCTCGATTTCGTCATAGGTCCCAGAGATCTGAACCGCATCATGGAAATCCTGCAAAAGATCGAACGAAATCAAAGAAGGCTTGTTGCGGTGACTCTTGATTCGTTTCGCACTAACCATGTTTCATGCCCTGGATATTTTTCTAAGAAAGTAACAGGGCTTATCTCCATTATGGAGGGATGCAATAATTTCTGTAGTTACTGCATTGTTCCCTATGTACGCGGGCGGGAAATTTCAAAACCGGTGGATAGTATTCTAAGTGAAGCCCATTCCCTTATCTCTCAAGGGGTGAAAGAGATTACGCTCCTGGGGCAAAACGTCAACTCTTACGTTTGGAAACAAGAGAACAGGCAATGGCGTTTCCCTGACCTTTTAAAAAAACTCGGTAATGTAAATGGCCTAGCGAGGATCCGTTTTATCACGTCCCACCCGAAAGACGTTTCGCTGGATTTGATTCAATCTTTTAACGACATCCCAAACCTTTGTCCGCATATTCACCTCCCATTCCAAGCCGGTTCGAATCGCATTCTCAAGTCCATGAAGAGACGTTATTTCCGGGAAGACTATATGAAACTGGTCGAAAACCTGAGAAATATCAATCCCCATATTGCCATTACAAGTGATGTTATGGTAGGATTTCCAGGGGAAACAAATGAGGATTTCCAGGATACACTCGATCTTATCCAGCATGTTCAATTTGATTCCCTGTATTCCTTTAAATACTCAGACAGAACTGGTACAGCTGCGGAGAAAATGGAAAATAAGGTGGACAAATCCGTTAAAAGTGCTCGCCTGGCCGTTCTTCAGGATTTACAGGAACAAATAACCTATGACAAAAATAAAAGGCTCGAAGGGAAGACCTTTGAAGTTCTTGTAGAAGGAGACAGCAGGAAAGGAGGCCAGAAAACAGGGAAGACGGGTTCCGGTAAAATAGTCAATTTTCACTCTAAAAATAGTTTGCCTGGAGACTTGGTTATGGTTCACATTAAACAATCTTTTGTTAACTCCCTCCGGGGTGAGATCGAGAATTTTAAATAATGGATATGGATGTTGAATTAGAACATATTGATTATCACCCAGAGCGTGTTCTCGTTGTGGACGATGAAGAGATCGTGAGAGAGCCTGTAACCGAAATGCTGCGCCATCTTGGTTTCCAGGCAGACGGTCTCGGCGATCCTACGAAGGCCCTCGCTGCTTTTGAAGAAAATGCCTACACCTTTTTGCTTACGGATATTCGTATGCCTGAAATGGACGGTCTTGAATTAATTAAACAGATTAAAGGTCGCTACCCGGAAGTTTTTGCGATCGCCATGACCGGCTACACGAGGGAATACAGCTATGTGGAGGTGATTAATGCAGGGGCAACGGACTTTATCAATAAACCTTTCGGTATGGAAGAGTTGGAAGCTAAGTTCAAAAGAGCGCTCATAGAAAGGAATATTAGGCAGGAACTGAACAGGCTGTCCATTACCGATTCTCTCACGGGAATCTTTAATCAGAGGCATTTTTACAACAAACTCAAAGAAGAGCTTGTTCGCACAAAAAGGCAGAAAAGTCCACTGGGCTTGATCCTCCTGGACCTCGATGATTTCAAAAGATATAATGATCAGTTCGGCCATCTCGCAGGCGATGATCTTCTGAGAAATATTGGACCCATTATCACCAAAAACATTCGCTACGGCGTTGATGCGGGGTTCAGGTACGGTGGGGACGAATTTGCAGTCATCCTGATAGAAGGCACCGAACAGATTTCTGAAATGACATCAGGACGGATAGCCGATTGCATTGAGAAGGAGTGCGGTATTCGTGCAAGCAGCGGTCATGCCGTAGCCTACGGTGAGGCAACCATAGAGGACCTTATTAAAGAAGCCGATGAGATGCTATACGCCAATAAAGAGCGTAGGAAAGCTGAATTGCAAGAAAAATTTGAGCACATTGTTACTGTCTGATAATATATATTATGTAAACTAAAAGCAGCGATCAGCTTTTGAACTATTAGTCGTTAGTTTAAAACCCCCAAACATTTACACGACGGTTTCCGATGTTGGGACTTCATTTTTTTTATGCTAACCTTTTGAACCGTAAATCACTGATTTTGTGCTGCTAATAGCTAATGGCTAACCGCTAATTCGATTTTTCAGGTAAAATTACTAAGATATCTGTTGACATATTGATTTTAAGCGAATAGAGTTAAAGCATCATCAACCGGAGGTCATTTATATGAGCAGTGTTGTCAAAAAACGTCGGAAAAAGATTACCAAGCACAAATACCGGAAACTGCGGAAAAAAATGCGTCATAAAAATAAATAGGCTTTCTTTACAAGCCTGTCTCCGCAATAAAAAAAGGCATCCCATTTGGAGATGCCTTTTTTTTTATTGCAATTCTTGATTTACTTACTGTAATCGTACCAACCGCCCCCAGTTTTCTTGCCCAATTTATTGGCCCTGATCATGGTCTTGAGAAGATTAGGAGAAACCCACTTGGATTCCTTGTTGAGTTCCTTATAAAAATATTCCGTGACAAAGTAGCATATATCAACACCTGTCAGGTCCATCAACTGAAACGGCCCCATGGGGTAATTGAGACCATTCTTGACGGCGATGTCCACATCTTCGATGCTTGCAATCCCTTCTTCAACGATTTTTATAGCTTCCAGCATGTGAGGAATCATAATCCTGTTGACAATAAATCCGGGGGAGTCTTTTTTGACCTCTACGGTTATCTTGCCCATTTTCTTCGCAAGCTCTGTTGTGACAGCCACAGTCTCATCGCTGGTGCCGTATCCCCGGATCACTTCCACGAGTTTCATCAACGGAACGGGATTAAAGAAGTGCATTCCACAAACCTTGTCTTGACGATTGGTTGCCGTTGCAATTTCAGTCAAGGACATGGATGATGTATTAGAAGCCAGGATGGTATCCGGCCGACAAATCTCGTCAAGTTCCCCGAAAACACTCTTTTTCAATGCCATGTCTTCAAGAACAACCTCAATGACGAAATCAGCGTCCTTGAGAGCCTGCATATCCGTGGTGCCTTTTATCCGGCCAAGAACAGCGTCTTTTTCAGCGGCTTCCATTTTGCCTTTTTCAACGCCCCTTGAGAGAAAACGGTCGATATTTTTCATTCCCCGTTCAACAAAATCATCTTTGATGTCCCTCATAATGACGTCACAACCTATTTGGGCCGCCATCTGGGCGATTCCGTTTCCCATTGTTCCCGCACCAACTACGCCAATTGTTTTGATGTCCATAGCTTCTCCTCGATTATCTGTTTGTTGTTAAGCCTAAAAGCTGCAATTAGCGCTTAGCCGTTACATAGCCTTACAATAAAAAACTGCAATTAGCGCTTAGCCGTTAGCTATTAGGAATACAATTTCAACCAGTTACTATGAAATAGGTCAGCATCAAAAAGTGATGCCTCGAATATAGACAGAGGCAATGCAAATACTTGAGACCTTTGAGCTAACGGCTAATAGCTAACAGCTAATTGCAGCTTTTAGGTTACAATAAAAAACTGAGATAAATCACTTACATCATTAAACTAACGGCTAATTGCTTAAAAGCTGATTGCTGCTTTTAGGTTAAACCTGAAATCTACACAGACTCCACGCTTTCCACCTCAGGAATATTCTGTTTTAGAATCTTTTCAATTCCCATTTTTAGAGTCATCTGTGACATGGGACAACTGCCGCAAGCGCCTTTCAGTTTTACCCGGACCAGCCCTTCGTCATTCACGTCCACAAGTTCCACGTCTCCTCCATCAGCCTGGAGCGAGGGCCTGACTTTCTGAAGAGCATCATTTACCTTTTCCATTAATGTCATGTGGTTTCTCCTATTACTTAGGTTGGTTACAGAAGTCATTTCTGAATCTTCCTTAACACAAACGAAGGGGGAAAGCTATAAAAAAGCTATAAAAAAGCTATTGATAGTATCTTTTGAGTATTACCTAAAAGCTGCAATTAGCTTTTAGCTATTGGCCGTTACCTTAAAGATTTCAAGCATTTGAATGGCTTCTTTCCATGTTGGGATTTTCACTTTTGATGCTAACCCATTGCGCTGTAAGCCACTGATTTTGTGGGACTAAGTAACCACTAACCGCTAATAGCATCTTTTAAGTATTATCCGAAAATCTTCTTGACCCTGCCGTCAAGATACCTGGCAAGGCCTGAATTCTCCACGGGAGACCAACCCATGCTCTTTTCCCAGATTTCATCTGACTCCATGCAGAGGTAGAGACCAAGATCCGGATACCACTCATCCAGCTTTTCTTTCATAAACGCATACATTTCGATTCTGATCGGTTTGAAGTACCGCATTTTTCCATCCAGTCCCATGATGAATTCCCCGTTCAGAATGCAGGTTTCGGGATGTCTTTTTCGAAGCACGGGTTTTAACCCGGGCATAAAACGGAAGCTTCCGAAACTGATCCAGATGATCTTTTTCGGATCAACGTAGCGTGCCATCAAATCTACGGTTCTTGCATATTGTTCCTTCCACCCGTCATGCAAAATGAGTGGATCAAAATGAAAAGCGGTTTTGAAGCCTTCCTCCTGGCATTTTCGCGCAGCCCGGAGCCGATTTTCAATGCTTGCCGCGCCGTGTTCTTCCCTCGCAGAAATAACAGGGCTGTTCAGTGACCAGGAAACGATAATGCGATCCCTTTCTTTGGCCGCAAGAAGTCCGTTTATCTGCGTTGTTTTTGTCTTGAGTTCTAAAACGGCATTCTTTCTTTTTGAAAAAGCTGGAACAAGCAGTTCCGTCCATCGCGCAACGGGATCCATCGCGAGGCTGTCGGTGAACTCTCCTGTACCCACCCTGAAAATCTTTTCCGGTTGTGAATCGATTTTTTCCAGAACCCGAGGCAGTTCTTTCGAAAGATTTGTATGCAACCTCAGATGGGGGTTGTTGAAATAGTATTGAAGGATACAATAACTGCAATTCAGGGGGCAGTTCGTCGCTACGTTCAAAATTTGGTACCCGCAACAGATATACTCCCTGGTCCCCGGACAAGGCTTCAGAAATTCTCCTTTATAATTGAGAAAATGAAGCACATCCTTCCCCATATAAAATGGGTTTTCTTTGCTCCCCTCCCCTCTTCCTGTTTCTTCAATTACATCAACCGTTACATTATGGTCATTCTCTAACAACTTATAATTGCATAGCATTTCTGAACTATTCTCAGAAATAACTTTACTTACAGGGAAAACGGACATTAGTTTTTTTCCAACCCTTTCAAAGTGCTTCTTAAAATCAGGCAATAGTTAGGGCTTTATGTTTAAAAATGAGGTTCCAAAGCCATAGGTGTCAGGTGTCAGGTGTCAGGTGTCAGGCACTTATTAGACAGAATTGCTTCATTCCTGAAACTCAAAACGACAATAATAGGTCATAAGTAACGCCTTGTCTCCAATTATGACGGTTTGGAAGTCACCTTGGAAGGGCTGCTGTTTTTCTCCCAGGGATTGCCGATATCCGCAAGGCTCTCCATAGAGGAAAGATTCTCCAAGGCCTTTTTTAATTGGACCCCGTTACGAAAGGAAATTTCCATTTTGTAATCAGACCCTTCAAAAAAAGGAGGTGGGGTGATCCTGACTCCTTTTGGAAGTGCAAGTTCTGAGATCGCTTTTTTGAACCCCCTTTCCGCTTGGACAACGGAAGGTAAACGCCATTGTCGAAAAAATTTCATCATTGCCTTTGCTTTCTGGGGTTCGTTCATTCGGCTGTCCAGCCCCATCTCTCTGATGCTTGCTTCCGTCAGAAGATTGGAAACCGATCGTTTTTCAATGATTGAGATATCGCTTATAAAATCAATTAGCTGTCGCTGTTGGTTCGTGTTTAACCTGAGGTTTGAAAAAAAGTACAGGATTGCATCCATGGCATTTTTTTCAAGCTCCAGGAGCATCTTTACAGCCTGAAAGGACAATGTTCCTTTTGCAAGAGCGGTTTTGCCGGTTTCTCCTAATTCGGTTGCAATTCTTTTATAGAGAAGAAAAACATCTCTTCGTGGCATCAAATCCAGTATAGGCAGATAATCGTCAACAATGGATTGCTCAGGGGTCAATTTCTCTAACTGTACCAGCACCATCGCTTTTTCCACGTCGTTTAAATGTCTTATGGAGAGGTTGTCGTAGAGATTCAACAGGAGACAATGCAGGGGATCGAAAACTGAAGCCTGAAGAATTTCACATGGTATAGTATGATAGCCCATCTGTTTCAGGACTTCTATCCTTCGATAACCGCTGATAATCAGTAACCGGCGTGGTATCTCAGAAGCAATAAGTATGGGACTATTCAAAAGCCCAATATTCTTAATGGACTCCATCAAAGGATTCAGATCATATCCGAAGCTCATGCAATAGGGACCCGGAAAACATTCGATGGTATCGATTGACACCATTTCACTGGAAGTACCCGTGAGAACATCTTTTTTCATATTCTTAAATCTCCGTCTTTCACCTAAAGACAGCAATTAGCTTTTAAGCTATTAGCCGTTAGCTTATAGAGCTAAGCTAACCGCTAAGTGCTAATTGCAGCTTTTAGGTTTCATTAAAAAAGCCCTCACAGGGGAGGCTTCTCCTTTTTTTATTTTGAGCGCGGGGCAGAACAGCGTGAAACGGCCTGGCAAAACACCCTCAAGATTGATTCCTTCAAGAATCAGGATATTGTTTCCAAGGATCTTGCGATGGTTGGCAAAAATAGAATCGTTATATTTGTCAATAGAGATGTAATCAACTCCTACCAGCCCCACACTCTTTTCAACGCAAAAATCAACCGCTTCCTCGGAAAGATAGACATAATCTTTTGAAAATACACCATTTCTGCAGAGGCCAAGCGTTGAGTTCTTCGTCTTAAACAGGAGTGCATCCCCCGCGTCAATCTGTACGTCTTTCAGTTCCTCTGGAAGGATAACCCGGTTGGTGATTTCAACAACTCTGGCCGGAAATATGAAATCCGCTGCTGTATATTTGTCAATGGACCTACCCCCGCGAACAAAATGGGAGGGTGCATCGATATGTGTTCCTGAATGGGAGCTCATTATAAGGTTGGAAAGTTCGCAGTTTCCTTCATCCTCGATATTTTCGATGATTTCTCTCGAAAAAGAGGCATCTCCCGGATAGGTGATCGATTCTTCTCCCAGCAAAACAGTGATGTCGTAAACGGATTTATAGGGGTTCATTCTTTTATCCTCAACCTGATCATATCTCTGATGGAGTTGATTTCATTGCACCGTAAAGCGCGGGCTATCAGAAAATAGATAGTCATACCGCAGAAAATCAGGATGACCAGATTCGCAATCTTTGTTCCCCAAAACATGTGGGATTTCGTTGAAAAAAAGTTATTTTCAAGAAAACAAATTCCAAAACCCATAATCACGGATGCAAGTAGAGATTTCGCAAAGGATTTCAGGACCGGCTTATACAAGAGAGAAGGTAGCTTTTTTTTCAAAAATATTGCCAGAAGACAAACCTGAACACCCGATGCTATTGAAAGAGAGAGAGCAATTCCACCATGACGCAGAGGTCCCATCAAGATAAGACTTGAAATGAGATTTACAAAAAGGGAGACGACAGCTATTTTCACCGGCGTTTTGGTATCCTGAAGAGCATAAAAAGCAGATATCATAACCCGGATTCCCGAGAAGGCCCATAATCCGAAAGCGTAAAATAAGAGCGCCTCATAGGTCATGGCGGAGGCGTGAGAACCAAATGCGCCCCTTTTAAACAGGATATCAACGATCGGTTGCCCAAGAACGATCAAACCAATCATAGACGGCAGAGTGATGAAGAAAATCAGGCAGAGGGCGTGGTTCAAAGTGTCAAAAAAACTGTTCAAATTTCCGTCTGCGGCCTCTGAAGAAAGGGAAGGGAGCGCTGCCGTACTTATAGCAATCGCAAAGATGCCAAGGGGAAACTGGACAAGACGATCGGCATAATAGAGCCACGACACACTGCCCTCTGCCAGAAAACTGGCCAACAGGGTTCCAAGGAACTGATTGAGCTGATAAACTGCGGAGCCGAAAATTGCCGGCAACATCAACAGACCGACCTTTTTTATGGCGGGATGGCGGGGTTCCCATCGCGGAGTAAAGGATAGGGACTTTGCCGTCGGGGGAATTTGCAAGGCTACCTGCAAAACGCCCCCGATCAGGACACCAATCGCCACTCCCGTAATGGGTATGGAACAATAGGGGGCGATAAAAAAGGCTGCCCCGATGATTCCCACGTTGAGGAAAATAGGAGCGGCAGCAGGTGCTGCAAAATGCCTCATCGAATTCAGTACTCCCATGAAAAATGCGACCATGCCGATAAAAAATATATACGGGAAGGTGATTTTTGTAAGAAGTACGGTGAGATCGTACTTGAATCCTGAACCGCCGAATCCGAATGCCTGTACTCTGACAATCCATGGCGCGAGAAGAATACCTGCAACCGTGACCAAAAACAGAACCAGGATGAGTATGCTGACAAAAGCCCCGGCAAGTTCAGAGGCATCACGTTTGCCCTTTTTCGAAAGGAATTCCGTGAAAACTGGAATAAAAGCTATGGTCAGGGATCCTTCTGCAAACAAACGCCGCAAAAGATTCGGTATTTTGAAGGCCACAAAAAATGCGTCTGCCGCCACTCCTGATCCAAACATGGCGGCAAGGACCATATCCCGCACAAGTCCGAGGATTCGACTCGCTAAGGTAAAAAACCCTACTACCCCTGCGGCGCGACTCACTTTGCTCTTTTCAGAACCAACCGATTCTTCCTGATGACAGAAAATCCTTGACATAAATTCCTGAAGGTTTAAAATAAAGAGTTCAAAATAATACATGGAGTTTTAGTCCTCCAAAGCCGGAACAAATGAGATACCGGCTCTTGCGACATCACGACTCCAATAATAGAAAATTCCTTAAGGAGGAACTGAGTTGGCTAACCACAAATCGGCAGTGAAAAGGGCAAAACAAAGCGAAATTAAGCGGGTACAGAACAAGAGTTACAAGACCAAGATGAAAAAGGCAGTGAAAGAAGTCAGGGCGGCAGTGGAGAACAATTCAGAACCAGAAGCCCAAGAAAGCCTGAAGAAGGCTGTGTCTATCATTCAAAAGACGTCTTCCAAGGGTGTGATCCACAAGAACCAGGCATCTCGAAAAATTTCCCGTTTGCAAAATCAGGTGAATCAACTTGCAGCCTCCGAAGGTTGAGCTAAAAGAGAAATAACCAGCATTTCAAGAACCAGATGGGTTTGCGATCCTGTTTTTAAAAGCCCGTCTGCGTCATGCAGGAGATGCAATCCTTGTTCAAGTTCGTCCAGCGTCCATTTCTTGGACTGCTGGACGATTTTTTTTACGAGGAACGGGGGGACTCTTATTTTTTTTGCCACGTCAGCCTGCCCCCCGCCTGCCGCCAGAATGGCTCCTGTCTCCAATAGGAGACGTATCTGCCGGTTAAGCATGCCGATAATTCCAAAAGCGGCATCCCTGCCCTCTTCTTCAAGAAACCGGTACAATACCGAAACCGCTCGGCTCCGATCCTTGGATGATATGTGATCCATGAGTTCAAAGATCGTGTAAACTCTGCTGTATACGGCAGATTCTTTGATTTCCGCCACGCCTATTGGGCGGTCTTCGTGTCTCAGGTGAAGTTTTACCAGTTCCGTATGGATTTCCCTCAGCCGATTTCCAATAATTCCGTGAAGATATTCGCAGGCTTCCCCATTGATTTTCAACCCAATGTCGCCTGCCATCTTTTTTATCCAAGGGGGAATTTGACTGTCGTAAAGGGGTTTGAAATGCACCGCCACCCCCATTTGTCTGCATTTCTTATAAAATTTTTTCTTAAAATCGGTTTTAAGGGAAACAAAGACAAGAAGGGTGCTTTCTACGGGGTTTTCTAAATATGGAAGGAAACTTTCGAGAGCCGAAGGGGAAAATTTCTCCACTCGTCGTACGATAATGACCCTGTTTGAAGACATGAAGGGAAGGGAACGCGCATCATCAAGGATATCCGCGGTAGAGGCATTGTCTCCGTGAAATACCCGGAGATTGAAATCCCTTGCTGCTTCTTCAACACAAGTCTTGCGAATGAAATCCAGAAGTTTCTCTAATCGAAAATCATCTTCTCCATAAAACAGGTAAACCGGACCCATGTCCCCTTTTTTCAGTTGGTTCATAACCCGTTCAGGGCTCAGGTCCGAGGCCATCAGAATCGTTCCATCGTCTTCATATAGATCCTTTCTGCAAACAGTTTAGCAGCAGCTTCAACCGCTTTTCTTTCGTTGTAAGCCGTAATCATCGGATCTGGATTCACAGAGAAGGAAACTTTTTCTTCCATGTTCGGATCATGCCAGACGACATCCCCGGTTTTTCTGTTCAAAAGTTTTGCATCCAGTCGAATCCTCACCCAGCGGGAGGTTGTCACTTCAAACTTATCCTCGCCGACCCTGTAGCTCAAAGGTTCCGTGCTGATTTTGTTGACCACGCCGATCAGAGCCATACCCGCCTTGTCTTTGGAAACGAGCGGTATTTGCGAATGGCTTACAAATTCCCTGCGAATAACCCGAGTAAAATCACCTTCGAACCCCAATGTGGTTGAGGGACTCGTCATCATGGGGATGGAGAGGCTGGAAATCTCTATTCGCGAGGGTTGACCGGTGGCCTGGAGGCTATATCCACAACCTGCTGCAATAAAAAGAAAAATAAGGGGTAGAAAATGTTTCAACATTCGGGATTCACCATCAGCATTTTCTGTAATATCTGAAAAATGCAATTAGCGGTTAGCCATTAGCTATTAGCCGCACAAAATCAGTAATTTATGGTCTAAAAGATTAAATAAAAAAAATTGGCTCATCGCGGATTAACGTGAAAACCGCTTTTTTATCAACCATTGGGCTCAGACCAAGAGTGATCTAACAAATCAGCCTCGAACATAGAAACGACCGTCATTCCTGCGAAAGCAGGAATCCAGGTAAGCGAGCCTGCGAGACTCCGGGTAAGCGAGCCTGCGAGACTCCGGGTAAGCGAGCCTGCGAGACTCCGGGTAAGCGAGCCTGCGAGACTCCGGATGCGTCTGAAAATCTGGATTCCGGGTCAAGCCCGGAATGACGTTAAGCGCTTTTCACCCAAGAATCACGCTAATCAGCGATGAGCCAAAAAATTAAGTCCAAACATTGGAAACCGTCATATAAATAAATATTTGAGATCTTTAAACTAACGGGCTAACCGCTAACGGCTAATTGCTGCTCCTATGCGCTACAAGACAATATTGACCAGTTTTTTCTGAACCACAATAACCTTCCGGATCGGCTTTTCCTGAACAAAATGGCAAATTCTTTCATTTGCCAGGGCGGCGGCTTCAATTTCCTTTTCGTCGAAAGAAGCAGGCACTTCGATTTTACTCCGGACCTTTCCGTTTATCTGCAATACCACCAGTCTGGTCTCCGCTTTCAACGCCTGTTCATCATAGACCGGCCACGGAATATCGAGAAGAAGGCCTTCATTTCCAAGCCTCTTCCACAGCTCTTCGGTGATGTGGGGAACAACGGGGGAGAGCAGGACAATAGCCGTTTCCACCGCTTTTCTGACCACGGCCCATGCCGGATCCTCTTTTTGTACTTTCTCATTCAGGAATTTGTAGGTCTCGTTAACGAGTTCCATCACAGCGGAAATTCCCGTATTGAAGTGGAAACGTTTGTCAATATCCTCGGTCACCTTTTTGATTGTTGCATGGGTCTTTCTGTGCAAGGATTCCAGAGGACCTGTAAGCCCTTCTCTGCCTGAAAAAGGTTTCGCCTGAAGAATGGACTCCAGGTTGTCGTCCACAAGCCTCCAGATCCGGCTGAGAAACCTGGATGAGCCGTCAACGCCACGATCATTCCATTCAAGATCTCTATCGGGAGGTGAGGCAAACAGGCAGAACATGCGTACAGTGTCTGCTCCGTACCCATCGATGAGTTCCTGCGGGTCTACGACATTTTTCTTGGATTTGGACATCTTTACGGTGTTGCCCTCAACAATCTCCTTAAGGCATTTGACGCAACGACCGTCTTCCACTTCATATGGAAAGAGGTACCCATGTTCGGGGCATTCCTGGGTTTCCTTGCAGACCATGCCCTGTGTCAGCAGGTTGGTAAAGGGTTCCGAAATCTTCAAATGTCCAAAATCCCTTAGAACTCTCGTGTAAAAACGTGAATAGAGAAGATGCAGAATGGCGTGCTCAATTCCACCGATATATTGATCCACCGGCATCCAGTAGTCGACCTGTTCGGGGTCAAGGGGACCATCGGTATAATCGGGACAGGTGTACCGGTCAAAATACCAGGAAGACTCAACGAACGTATCCATAGTATCTGTTTCCCGTCTTGCCTTGCTATGACATTCAGGGCAGGTGGTTTCATAAAAATCGGGATCAAATGGAAGAGGAGAACCACCATTTGGCCTCATATCCAGATCGAGCGGCAGTGTAACGGGGAGATCCTTTTCGGGAACGGGGACCGTACCACATTTGTCACAATAGATAATGGGGATTGGAGTTCCCCAGTATCGTTGCCGCGATATGCCCCAGTCCCTGATTCGATAATTGATGGTTTTGTGTCCCATCTCTTTCGATTCCAGATAGTCGGCAATACTATCCTGTGCAGCGAGGTTCGGTTGCCCGTCAAATGGACCGGAATTTACAAGAATTCCTTCGTCCACGTAGGCTTCCGTCATGGAGTCTTCATGAATTTCCCGGTCCCGGGGTGTGATTACCACCTTGAGTTTCAAGTTGTATTTTTTTGCAAACTCGAAGTCCCTCTGGTCATGGGTGGGAACAGCCATGATGGCTCCAGTCCCATAATGAAAGAGCACAAAATTAGCCACAAAAATGGGGATTTCTTCCCCTGTCAGGGGATTTACACAGTATCTTCCTGTGAAGACACCCTCTTTGGCGGTGAGATCGGCGGTACGGACAAATTGTTCCATTTTCAACGTGCGTTCAACGAACGAAAGGACTTCCTTTTCCTGAGGAAGACCGGCGATCATTTCTCGAACAAGTGGATGCTCGGGAGCAAAACACATAAAGGTAGCGCCGAAAACCGTATCCTGTCGCGTGGTGAAAACTTCTATCACCTTATCTGATCCCACCAGAGGAAACCGTATTACTGCTCCATGGCTCTTCCCGATCCAATTTCTCTGCATGGTCAGGACTCTTTCCGGCCATCCGGAAAGCTTATCACTGAACTCGAGGATTTCCTCTGCGTAATCGGTAATCTTGAGAAACCAGCTATCCATTTCCCTGATACTGACTTCATCATTCGTATGGCGCCAGCAGCATCCTTCTTCCACCTGTTCATTGGCAAGCACGGTCTGGCATTTTTCACACCAGTTCACCGGGGTTTTTTTTCTATAGGCCAGTCCGCTCTCATACATCTTGAGAAAGACAAGCTGTTCCCACCTGTAATAGTCCGGATCACAGGTAGCAATTTCCCGATCCCAGTCATAGCTGAAACCCATCCGTTTCAGTTGGGTTTTCATCGCCTGAATATTGTCCTTGGTCCAGGTTGCAGGATGAATATTATTCTCGATGGCGGCATTTTCAGCCGGCATTCCGAAAGCGTCCCATCCCATGGGATGCAGCACATTTTTACCACACATGCGTTTATAGCGGGCAACCACATCGCCGATGGTATAGTTTCGCACGTGGCCCATGTGGATCTTGCCCGAAGGATAGGGGAACATCTCCAAAAGATAATACTTTTCTTTAGAAGTATCCTTCATCACCTTGAAACTATTATTAGTATCCCAATACTCCTGCCATTTCGGCTCAATTTCATGAGGGTTGTATTTCATATTTTCTTTTCCATAATAGAGGCATAGATGCTGTCGAGGACTCCGTTTACATATTTTCCGGACTCCTCAGTGCCGAACTTTTTGCCGACCTCCACAGCTTCGTCAAGGGATACCTTGGGTGGGATATCTTCCATGAAGAGCATTTCATAAGTGGCTAATCTGAGGATGGTCTTGTCCACATGGGCCATCCTTTCCATTCGCCAGTTCTTTGATGCTTTGGAGATAAACTCGTCCAGCACCTTTTTCTCTGAGCATATACCCAATACCAGCAGCCTGGCAAATGCCCTAACGGATTCCTTTGATTCAAAATTTCCGCAAATCAGCTCAAATGCTTCCGAAGGGTCGTCTGGATTAAATTCCAGATGAAAGAGCACTTGTACTGCGAGTTCGCGGGCACGCCTTCTGTCGCCCATTTCTATTCGCTATCTCAAGACTTCGAACGATCAATTTCTTTGAAAAGATTGGCCATTTCAATGGCTGCCATAGCCGATTCAAACCCCTTGTTCCCTGCCTTGGAACCAGCTCTTTCAATAGCCTGTTCCAGAGTGTCCGTTGTCAATACGCCAAAGGTTACAGGCACATTGCTTTCAAGAGCAACCGAGGCAATTCCTTTGGATACTTCGGATGCCACATAATCATAATGGCCCGTAGCGCCTCTGATGACTGCCCCAAGACAGATGATTGCATCATACTGTTCGCCGCTTTGAAGAAGTTTTTTGGCGGCAAGAGGAATCTCAAAAGCGCCGGGGACCCGTACTACAACAATCTGCTCCTCTGAGCCCCCGTGGCGTACAACGGCATCTATGGCGCCGTCAAGAAGTCTGGCGCCTATAAAATCGTTGAAGCGGCCTACGATAATTGCAAACCGCAGTCCTTCGGCTGACAGGTTACCTTCCACTACTTTAGGCATATGTGCTCCCCCTTTTTTATTTTAACTCGTGTGAAACTCATGAAAAGCGAATATCCAATATCGAACAAGGAATATCCAATGTTGAAGGAAGGTGTTCTATCGGTCTTCTTAATTCTGAAAAAATCAGACCGAACATCCACACTTCAATATTCTGCGGTTCCTTGTTCGATATTCTGCGGTTCTCTCTCTCCGGTTCCCATGCTCCAGCGTGGGAATGCATAGTTTCTTTCTCGATCAGATTCCACTTTTAAGCGGGACGGCGGCACTCGTGTCTGAACTAAAACTCCGAAATTCATAATAACCAAAATTCATCATTGAGTTATAGTGAGATAAACTTGTTTCATTCAATCCGAAATCCGCAATCCCCGCCCGCCTCGCCCGAGTGAGCCTCAGTTTCGCGATGGCGGGCAGGTGAAATCCGAAATCGTGTCTGAACAGGCTTTTCGTTCAGGCACTAACCCTGAGCCAGCTTCAGAAGATGGCCCAGCTTCTGACATTTCGTTGAAAGATATTTGATATTCTCAGGCCTTGGAACACATTCGATGGGAACGCGTCCCGCCACTGTGAGGCCATAACCTTCCAAGCCTTTGATTTTTTTTGGGTTATTGGTAATCAGGTTCATTTTTTTTATCCCAAGGGACGCCAGAATCTGGGCGCCAACGCCATAGTCTCTCAAATCGGCGGCAAAACCGAGTTCTTCGTTGGCTTCCACCGTATCGAAACCTTTGTCCTGAAGGGCATACGCCTTCAGTTTGTTTGCCAGGCCGATTCCCCTTCCCTCCTGCTGCAGATAAAGGATCACTCCGAGCCCTTCTTCCTGAACCATTCCCATGGCCTTGGCAAGTTGTTCTCCGCAGTCACAACGGAGGGAAGAAAATACGTCCCCGGTCAAACAACCGGAATGGACTCGTACCAGAATCTCTTTTTCGGGATCAATCTCTCCCTTAACCAATGCCAGGTGTTCATATGTATCTATATCATTTATAAAGGCGATGGCCTTAAATTCGCCAAACGGCGTCGGTAGAACCGTCTCCGCGGCAGGGTGTACAAATGATTCGGTCCTCATCCTGTAAGATATGATATCGGCGACGGTGGCAATTTTGAGATCGTGTTTTTCAGCAAATTTTTCCAGATCAGGCAGGCGAGCCATGGTCCCATCATCTTTCATAATCTCACAGATCACGCCTGCCGGTTTAAACCCCGCAAGTCTTGCAAGGTCAACAGACCCTTCGGTCTGTCCCGCTCTGAACAGGACCCCTCCCCTTCGTGCCCGCAGAGGAAAAACATGGCCCGGTTGAACCAGGTCTTCAGGTTTTGCATCGTCCGCGACAGCCGTCAAAATTGTATGCGCCCTGTCGGCTGCTGAAACACCGGTTGTAACTCCATGAGCAGCCGAAACGGATACGGTAAAGGCTGTTTGAAATGAAGACCTGTTGTCCGTAACCATCTGGGCCAGTTGAAGTTTTTTCACCATAGTTGGCTCCAGAGCAAGGCATACGAGCCCCCGCCCATACTTGGCCATGAAGTTGATCGTTTCAGGAGTGACCATTTCCGCAGCAATAGTCAGATCTCCTTCGTTGTTCCTGTCTTCATCATCGACAAGAATTATCATCTTTCCATTTTTCAGATCTTCTATAGCTTCATCAATTGTTGCAATAGGCATATTATTTACCAAATCCATTTTTTAAGAGGGTATCCATATCAATTCCCGAAGAACCATTTTCGGGTCGTTCCGGTCCCCTGTCAGTTAAAAATTTCTCCACATATTTTCCAATCAGATCCGTTTCTATATTCACCTGATCCCCTCGTTTTCTATCCAGAAGGGTGGTTGCTTTTCCAGTTTCGGGAATGATGTTTACCTCAAAAAAATGTTTTCCACAAGCATTAATCGTAAGGCTGATGCCGTCGATTGTAATGGAACCTTTCTCAATGGTGTACCGGGAAATTGTTTCGGATACTTCGATCTTATAAAACCACGATCCGTGCCGCATTTCCTTTTCCGCAACAGTGCCAATTCCGTCCACATGCCCTGACACCAGATGCCCTGCCAGGCGATCAGAAAGTCGTAGTGCCCGCTCAAGGTTTACCGGACTACCCGTCTTTAGTGAACCGATGGTGGTTCTGGTAACGGATTCCGCTGAAACATCCACACTCAAGGCGCCATTTTTGACCTCCGTGACGGTAAGGCATACGCCACTGACCGCAACGCTGTCTCCTGTTTTACATTCGCCGATCCATTCGGGAGTCATAATAGTCAGAACCATGTCCCCCCCGACACGTCGTATATTCCTTATCTTTCCAATCCCCTCAATGAGACCTGTGAACATGTGCAAATATCCTCATGTGAAACTTCAGTTGGGTTGAACCGCAAGGCGCGAAGGCCGCAAAGCCTTTTTCGAATCGGAACGGACGATTCGAAAAAACAGCCATTATTTTTTTTGTGCTATCCTTATATGATGGTTCCGATATCGTAATCATTCTCCAAAACGCCCGAAGGGCCGATTGCTTTACCGAATCGTCCGTCCCGATTCGGTAAAAAACAAAATCTTAGCGTTCTTTGCGTCTTGAGCGTAGCCCCACTAGCGGGACAAGCGGGCGGTAAAGAATTGTGCGCAAGTTTCTTTCTTGGTCTGATCCCGCTTTAAAGCGGGACGGCGCCGCTCGTGTGAAACTTGGTTTAGAAAGTGGGTGTCTAAAACCTCATACCCGAAACCTGTCGTTCTCTGCGTCTTTGCGTCTCCGCGCGAGACTTTCTTTAAGAAGTTTCTTCCGCGATCAGGCTGGCTTTTCTGTCAGATTAGAGGCGGAGGTCATATCAATCAATACTTTTAAACAATCCCGTTCTTTCGCCCGTTGGAATGCCGAATGCGCGTCTTCTATAGAATAGGTCCCTGATATGAGTCTTTCAAGAGGCATATGCGGAAAGTTTTTCAGCATCTGAAGTCCGGTATCGAAAGAACCACATCGTGAACCCAAGAGAGTAAGTTCATTGATTACCAACGGAGTGAGATCGATAACTTCTTTCGAGACCAGTGTGGATTTCTGAACAATGGCGCCTCGAGGCCGGCAAAGGGAAAGTGCATCTTTCAAACCTCTCCACGAACCGGTTGCCTCAATAACGATGTCTGTATCACCATCCTTGAGATCAGCAGATCCTTTTACTGTCTTTATGGTTCGCCACTGCCCTTTAGCAAGTTTTGCGGAATGATGCCCGACAAGAGTTACATCCTGTGCAATGGTTGAAAGAACCCAGGCACAAAGGATGCCCAATCTGCCGTCTCCCAACACCAGAATTTTCTCTGTCCCCCCCAGATTCAATTGCATCAGCATTTGGCAGGCAGCAGAGAGAGGTTCAATGAAAACGGCCTGATCGTCTTTAAGGGAATCCGGAATCTTTCTGAGGTTTTTGAGAGGCAGAACACAGTAATCGGCGAAGCAGCCGTTCAGACCAAATATGCCTAATGCCCTTCGATCGCGGCAGTGACTTTCCATATCGTCTTGACAGAATCTACACTTCCCACAGCCTACATTTATTTCCCCAACCACGCGCTTTGCATTCCATTCCGCGTGGTCGCATTGTTCGACAATTCCGGAAAACTCATGCCCTAAAACTCCATGAAACCCTTTGTACCCCTGTGTAATTTCCAGATCGGTTCCACATATGCCGGCCTTTTTGACCCTGATAAGCGCCCAACCAGGCGGTGGCTCCGGGATCGGAATTCCCGTTTTCAGTTGCAATCGTCCGTCGAATATTATTGCACGCATTTTATAGGACGTCCTACAACCCTGTTCCTTCCGGCCTGTTTGGCTTCATATAAAAATTTATCTGTAAACCCGATAATTTCTTCGTACGACATATCGCTGTTCAAGGGTTTGGAAGGCAGGCCCGTCACTCCGAAACTGACCGTAATTTCAATTTGTTTTTCTTCATGCTCAATGCGCATCTCGGCAATTTTCAGACGCAATCTTTCAGCAAGTATCATGGTTCGGTCAAATTCCGTTTCAGGAAAAACCAGCAGGAACTCCTCTCCCCCATAACGAGCGATCCAATCAACATTCTCCCTGATTTCGCCTTTCAGACAAGCGACAAATTGTCTGAGTATTTCATCTCCTGCCTGATGACCATAGGTATCATTCACTTTCTTAAAATGGTCAATATCTCCCATTATCATGGACAGGGGACGACCGTATCGTATTGACCTCTTCACTTCCTTCGGCAGCATTTCATCCATATAGGCCCTGTTGAACGATCCTGTCAGGGCATCCGTAATGGACAGCAGACGAATTTCCTCATTGGCTCTTTTCAGCGATTCTTCCAGTTCAAGAATGCGCGTGGCCGTTTTCAGTCGCGCCATGAGTTCGCCGCGATTGAACGGTTTTGTCAGATAGTCATCAGCACCTGCCTCCAGACCCGTAATAATATCCTCCTTGGAGGATTTAGCGGTCAGAAGGAAAATGAAAACATACCCTGATGTTGCCTTCGTCCGGATGGTTTTTGTCAGGGAAAGTCCATCCATTTCCGGCATCATCCAGTCCGTGACTATGATAGGAAAAAACCGTTTTTCAAAAATCTCAAGCGCCTTGTATCCGTTTTCTGCGGTTACAACCTCGTACCCCGCTTTGGTCAGCGTTGCCTCAAGGAGTCTCCTCGATACCGGGTCATCTTCAACGATGAGAACAGGGAAAGAATTAGCCAATATTGCCTCTAAAGTTTCAAAAATTAAATTATCAGTGTATCAGAAGCCCTACTATTTGTTAAGGAAAAGTTTCCCTCCGAAACTTCAACCCCGCCGGTTGAAAATGACCATACCTCCAAAAATAAACGCCATCCCGGTTATATGGAATGTTTGGATCGATTCGCCGAGAAAAATGATGGCCATTATTGTTGCAAAAACCGGCGTCAGGTTCATAAAAAGCCCAGCCTTGTTCGCCCCTATTTCTTCGATTCCACGATTCCAGCAGAAATAGGCAATGATTGATGGGAAAAGGGCTACAAAGAGAATACTGAGGATAGCCGCATATCGCAAAGGAAAAAACCCACGCAAGAGGAGTTCCATAATATACAGGGGCAGAAGCATCAGGGCGCCAACTCCGAAGATAATAGTCAGGAAACTCAGGGGGTTCACTGCCGGTCTTTTTCTCAAAAAGGCCGAATATAGAGCATAGCTAAACACTGCCAGGAGCATCAAAAGGTCCCCTTCCGTGAAAGACATGGTGATTAACGTATGCCATTTTCCTTTTAAGGCAATGAGAGAGGCGCCAACTATGCAAAGGATGACCCCCACCAGTTGGAGTCCTCTGATGCTCTCTTTGAAGAAGATTCGGGAAATCAGGATTATCATGGCCGGCATGATTGTCTGTATCAAGGATACGTTGATAGCGGTGGTGGTGTGTGCTGCCCTGTATAGCAGTGTATTGAAACAGCCAATGCCAAAAAAAGAGAGGAGAAGGATTATTTTCCAAGATTTAAGCATTACTGTGCAGTCTTTTTTCAGGCTATTGCGGGCAAACGGAAAAAGGATTGCAAAGGCAATACACCATCGCCAGAAGGCAAAACTCACAGGAGGAAGGATATCCACGACTCCACGGGCCAGTACGGCATTCCCGCCCCAGCAAAGGGGGGGAACGAGCAATAGCGCATAAGGGAATGCGGCTTTGACCCGGGGGTTTTTCCATATGGATGGTTTTGTCATTCTGGGATCTCTATTTCTTTCTTTTTCACACGATAACAAAAAACCGGTGAGAACTCCAGCATCCCTTTTGTTCCTTTTTCAGGCTTGGTTCTAACGACGGCCATTAGAGTTGTTTTCTTACTCTTACTCTTAATCGTAATCATAATCGAAGAGCCCTGGAATAGGTTAAAAGGAGTAGGATTACGATTATGATTATGATTATGAACTGTCGAACGTGTTCTTGGATGATTGTATCAGGTGGGCGAAGTGAGAACCACCCCCCCTTTTTCTTGTTGCTCTATAGAGGGCTCTTGAGTAGGTTGGGGTGAAGCATGAACCCCAACACAAAACTCGTACAGGAGGTCAGTTTTGAAACACGAATTTGAAGCCGTTATCGTCGGTTCCGGCGGCGCCGGTCTTTATGCAGCCCTTGAGGCAGGTGCGAACGGGAAAACAGCTGTGCTGTCCAAAGTATACCCGGTACGAAGCCATACAGGGGCTGCCCAGGGAGGAATCAGTGCGGCGTTGGGCAATGTGGAAGAAGACAAGCCGGAATGGCACGCCTTTGATACCGTCAAAGGAGGTGATTATCTTGTTGACCAGCAGGCTGCCGTCATTCTGACTGAAGAGGCGATCCAGGCGGTCTACGATCTGGAAAACAGAGGATTGCCTTTTAACCGTACGCCGCAAGGTCGGATCGACCAGCGCCGCTTTGGCGGACATACCCGCAATTTTGGCGAAGCGCCCGTTCACCGTGCCTGCTACGCTGCTGATCGCACAGGACATATGATCCTGCAAACCCTCTACCAACAGTGCATCAAGAACGATGTGTCTTTCTACAATGAATTTCAGGTTATCGACCTGATTCTTGAAGGAAATCGATGCAGCGGCGTCACCGCCCTTGAACTGGCTACCGGAGAACTCCATCTTTTCTCGGCCAAAGCCGTCCTTTTTGCAACCGGGGGCTTTGGCCGCATGTTTAGAATCACCTCCAATGCCTATGCCAATACCGGAGACGGTCCCGCTGTCTGCGCGAGGCGCGGCATTCCCCTCCAGGACATGGAATTTTTCCAGTTTCATCCCACCGGCATCAAAGGCCTTGGAATATTGATCTCTGAAGCGGTCAGGGGCGAAGGGGGTATTTTGCGGAACCGTAGCGGAGAGCGGTTTATGGAACGCTACACACCCACCTTGCTGGACCTGGCTCCCAGAGATATGGTTTCAAGGGCTATCATGACGGAAGTTCGAGCCGGCAGGGGTATACGGGGGGATGGCAAAATTGATGATTTTGTTCACCTGGATGCAACGCACCTGGGGAAAGAAACCCTCATGAGTAAACTTCCCGATATTACGGATTTCTGTCTAACGTACCTCGGGATAGACCCGTCCGAAAAACCCATTCCGGTTCTTCCAACCGCCCATTACGCCATGGGGGGAATTCCTACTGACGTTCATGGACGCGTAATCGCAGATCATAAAGGGAACTTGATCGAAGGACTCTATGCGGTCGGGGAATGTGCGTGCGTCTCCGTCCACGGGGCAAACCGTCTCGGGACAAACAGCCTTTTGGATCTGGTGGTGTTTGGCCGTCGTGCCGGTCTTCACATGGCCGGATACGTCAAAAATGCAGAGAGCCCTCCAGTGAGTGCTGATGCCTCAGGTTTCGCCCTTGAATGGATTCGTCGTCTCAAAGATGGAAAGAAAGGACCACACGGTGGTCATATTCTGGAAGAGCTGCAGATTACCATGATGGAGAATGTAGGAATTTATCGCAACGAAAGAGATATGGCTCGCGCCGTTGAAAAAATCCAGGGACTTCGCAAACGTTACCTCGATGTGCGTGTTCAAGACAGGAGTGACTCTTTCAATACGGACCTTCTGGATCTCATCGAGCTCGGAAACCTTCTGGATCTGGCTCTGATCACAGCGGCCTCCGCGCTCAATCGCCGTGAAAGTAGAGGAGCCCATTCGAGGGAAGATTTCCCCGATCGTGATGATGGTCAGTGGCTGAAACACACCCTGGCTTTCTTGGATGGTAACCGGGTTCAAATTGATTATAAGCCGGTTGATACGTCCATCTGGTCTCCCAAACCCCGGAAATATTGAGGAGAACTTCATGAAAATTACCTTGAGAATAAAACGTTTCTTTCCCGGGCTTGATAAGGAACCTTATGACCAGGACTACGTTGTGGAGGTGGAACCCACTGAGCGCGTACTCGATGCCATGATGCAGGTTAAGCGTTTTCAAGACGGAACCCTGGGCTTTCGAAAGAGTTGTGCCCACGGCGTCTGCGGATCAGATGCCATGCGGATCAATGGGAAAGATCGACTGGCTTGTAAAACCCTTGTCCAGGATGTAACTGAAGAGGAGGGACTCGTAACGATTGAACCCTTACGCCATTTTCCTGTTCAGCGGGATCTGATTGTGGACCAGACCGGCTTTTTTGAACGCTATCGATCGGTCAGTCCGTTTCTCATTAATGAAGAGCCACCCCCTCCCAAAGAACGCATTCAAACCCAGGAAGAACGCTTGGCCTTTGATGACGCCACCAATTGTATTCTCTGTTCCTCCTGCTTTTCAGCCTGCCCGATCCTGGATGAAAACACAGATTTTCTCGGTCCGGCAGCGATTGTTCAGGGCTTTCGTTTTCTCGCAGATAGCCGGGACAGGGGGTTTGAAGCCCGTTTATCCGCTTTAGACGATCCGGTGGGCGTATGGCCATGCGAAAATCATTTTGAGTGCACCAAGTGTTGCCCTCGTTCCATCAAAATCACGAAGCGAATTAACCAGACCAAAAACATGATTCGGAAATTCCGCGACGAATGCGGGGAAAGTGTACATGAAGAGGATTCCTCCCACAGTCTTGAAAAGCAGGATCAGTAGGATAGAATAATTTCAAGGTCTCCGTCCAGCCCTTTCAAGGTGACTTCTAAACCATCATAATTTGGAGCCAGGACGTGAGTTTTTATAACCCATTATTGTTATTTTTGGTTTCCCCGCTTCCGCCTTGCTCCAGACGGGATCCGCGACAGGTGTCAGTGTTCCCCGCCGGGCGGGATCTTCGACAGGTTTTAGGAATAAAGCAATTCTATTTTTAAAATGCCTGACATCTGACACCATTTTACCTGCGAGATCAGTATTAAAAATGAAATCGGGAATTTGTTGTAAACCTCTCCTTTAACGGGGAATTGGCAGACCTCCTTAAGTGGTATTTTAGATGGGTTCTCACACTGGAGGCGCATTGGAGAAAAGAGATCGTGGCCGATAAGGTAAAAATGAAGATCGGAGACCTCCTGGTTCACGAAAGGGTCATTACGCCTGATCAGTTATCCAGCGCCCTTTCCGTTCAGAAAAATCAGAAGGTTTATCGACCGATCGGAGAAGTCTGTGTTGATCTGAAATTTCTGAGCAATGTCCGTCTCAACCAGATCCTGAACAAGTATGGCAAGAGGATACAGCTGGGAGATCTTCTCGTAAAGGTTGGTCTGATTAGTCCTGAAAAACTTAAAGCGGCGCTGGCCCATCAGAAAGAAAAGGGCGGCAAGCTGGGCGAAATTCTGACACGGATGGGAGCTATTACGGAGACCTCCCTGGTCAACGCCCTGACCATCCAGATGGGAATCCCGAAAATCACCCCCGATTTCAACCTCATCGACCGATCTCTGTTAAAAGGCATCAGCGAAGAATTCCTTCTGAAAAATGAGGCCTTGCCGGCATTCAAGGGGAAGGAAGCCGTTACAGTGATCATGAGCAATCCTCTTGATCAACAGGCGATCAGCGAATTGAGACAGGTATTCCGGTGCACGATTGAACCGGCCATCGCCCCTGCAAGGGATATTCTCAACACGATCAAACAACATTTTAAAAAAGCCGCTCCTACAGGAACGTCTGTCTTTGCGAAACAGAAAAAAGACCTGGTGGTAGGGAATAAGCATTTTTCTCTGGGCGATGGGGACAATGTTACCAGTATTCTGGACTATATCATTACCAATGCCATCCTGGAAAAGGCCAGCGATATCCATATCGAACCAAAGGAAACAGCGATCCGCATACGGTATCGAATAGATGGGATCCTCCAGCACAAAACCGATCTGCCCATCTCCCTTGCACTGAGTTTAGCCTCACGGATCAAGGTGCTCTGCAAACTGGATATATCGGAGAAAAGAAAGCACCAGGATGGTCGTATCGAGGCCAAGATCATGGACCAGGAAGTGGATCTCAGGGTTTCCGTGTATGCCTCGGCCTTCGGAGAGAATATCGTCATCAGGATTCTGTACCGAAAAAGCGAGCTTATCGGTCTTGATTCCCTGGGCCTTTCTCCTGTTAATCTGATCAATTTCAAAAAAATACTTGATCAGCCTTCGGGTATCATGCTCGTAACCGGTCCCACCGGAAGTGGCAAGACCACAACCCTTTACGCCTCTGTGATGTCCTTGAATGATGGGACAAGATCGATTATTACCGTGGAGGACCCTGTTGAGTATGTCATTGACGGGGTTGTGCAGGGGCAGCTCGATCCCAAATTAGGGCAGACCTATTCGGATTTCCTGAAATCGATGATGCGTCAGGACCCCGATGTCATCATGGTGGGCGAGATACGTGACGCTACCGCCGCGCAAGCTGTGATCCAGGCTGCCCTAACCGGGCACAAGGTGCTGAGCACTTTCCATACGGATGATTCGACGGGCGCCCTCCTCAGGCTCATGGATATGGGGATTGACACCTTTTTGATTTCATCCACGGTGGTGTCCGTGGTGGCCCAGCGTCTGGTCCGGGTCTTGTGCTCCTATTGTAAAGAACCCTATGAACCGGAAGAGGCTCTGATCCATTCTTTTGGCGTGACGGTCTCGGAAAACGACCCTTTCATCTTCTACCGGCCGGTCGGGTGCGGGCACTGCGGCGATATGGGTTTCAGAGGCCGCACCGCTGTTCACGAACTCCTTTTTGTGAACGATCCCATTCGCAATGCTATTCTGGAAAGAAAAACCGCGGGCGCCATCCGAATGATTGCCCGGGAGGAGGCCCATCTGATTTCAATGAGGGAGGATGGATTTTATAAGGCCGTCAAAGGGATTACCAGCCTGGGCGAAATTACCCGGACGGTTTTCAGCCTTGAAGCCGATGAAAGTTTTCGCCGGAGTGGAGAAGAGGTGATCTCCCTCTGTGAAGGACGGGGAAAACTTCCTGTTGGGGAGCCAAAGAAACACATTGTTTTGTCTTCCCCGAAAGAAACAGACCCCGAAGGGAGTATGAAACGAAAAGATGGAGAGAGGAAGAGGGTTGCAGGAGGGGCCTACCGGATCTGTTTTGATCCAGCCACTGTAGCGATGGACATGGATAAGATTACCGATTTTTTCAAAGCATACCAGCGAATATCCCAGGAAATGGGAAACCCGGTGGATTCCCAGGTGATGGGCAGTTTTGTTGATTTTATTGTCTATACGGTAAAAAGGGTGGAGCTTTCCATGAGAGCCGATTTTGTGGAATTCAGTCTGTGGGTTGAAGACGGCAGGATAGAGCTTGTATTGGAGACTCTCGCGCCGAAAGAGCCTTCTCCTGTCCCTTTGTATTCGTCGAGGGAAGATGGAATGAGGCTTTTAAATTACCTCCTGCCTCCATCCGGATTGACAAAAGAAGAACCTTCCCAGGGCAAAAGAGCTTCTCTTCTTGACATGTTGCCAAAGGCAGAAGAAGAGCGGAACGTTTTTGAGGGGCAAGAAGCTGAAACCGGAGTGGTTCCGTATGTGGGCGACGGATCCAGCCAGTACGTGAAACACACGGAAACGCTGGACTGGGCCGGGTTTTCCCCCATCCCGTCAAACACCTGATCCGGATAACCGGTACAGAAAAAGTCTCACGCAAGACGCAAAGAAGACCTACAGCTGATGATAGCCCGAGAAATGCTACCTTTAGCAGATAGCTGGTGTGCTCTTCATCTGGTTGCTGGTTACTCGTTGCTGGTTGCTCGTTGCTGGTTGGTCGTTCCCATGCTCTGCGTGGGAATGCATAAGTTTCTTTCTTGATCAGATCCCGCTTTTAAGCGGGACGGCAACGTTCTTATTAAGCAGATGAAATTATCGCCATCACGGTTTCTTCAATCAACACTGCCAGAAAGAAAGTGACACTGAAATGACACATTCTAAATTCGAAACAACCCTCCACACTACAGGAGGACAAGTCCGCAATCCCTCCGGGCCGGAGGCCGAAATCCGAAATCGTGTCTGAACAGGCTTTTTGTTCATACACTAACTATGTTCGTGGTAAACCATTCACTTCCGAGTATGCGAAAATCCATTTTACGGTTGAGCATCAGGGTAAATGGAGAGAAAATGAGGAAAAAAAAGCTACCTGAACCCGGCGGCCCATTCGGGTATGTGCTGCAATACCCGGTTTATACCCTGAACCATCGTGTCTTGTGTGAGCCCGGCATGCCCATTACAGAGGATTTCCTGGCTGAGTTGGCTCATTCAAACCAGCAGGGACGTCTTGAAACCTATCCCCTGCTCAACCATGGATCACTGCGCGAGGACCTCCTCGGCCTTATCCGTAAGCCCCCTTACCAGATCGTTTTTGACCAGCAACAGTCCTTTGGAGATATTCTGGATATCATGAATGACGCCCATGTGATCATCCCGATCCTTCAAGCGGTGGATTATTTCAAGCGACATGACTACGACACCTACCGCCACGTTCTGATGGTCTTTCTGTTGTCCACGCTCCTGGCTCGGGATCTGGTCGAGAACTTTCAAGACATGATCAGAGAGGCCGAGGCAGGCCCCGCTCACGACCTTGGAAAGATATGTGTACCCTTGAACGTTTTGAAGAAAACCACGCCTCTCACCCGGAACGAACGACACATGGTCGAACACCATACAGAGGCGGGCTATTTGCTGCTGTGCCATTACCTTCAAGACGTCGGGGCGCTGACCGCCAGGGTGGCAAGGGATCATCATGAGAGAAAAGACGGCTCGGGATATCCCCACGGTATCCGGATCAGGGACTTAATGGTGGAAATCGTGGTCGTCAGCGACCTGTATGACGCACTCATCTCACCGCGTCCCTACCGGCCGGTTCCCTACGATAACCGAGCAGCCCTGGAAGTGGTCACCGCCATGGCCGAGGAGAAAAAAATAAGCTGGAAGGTCGTTCAGGCCCTTGTGGCCCATCACCGCAGAAACAGGCCCGACTACCACGGATGCCGGGTATCCCTGGAAAAGAGGGGCGTGCCTCCTCCCGGCAACCAGTACGGGGTGTTCGAGGACGATTGAAGCGCTGGAAGGATGGTGCAAAATGAAATTTCGGTCAACGCTTGATTTTGCATCAATCCGAATCCCGAAATCCGAAATCAGATCACCGGTATTGTGAAACTTAAAAGATGCAATTAGCGGTTAGCGGTTACTTAGCCGCTGAAAATCAGTAATTTACGGCCAAAAAGGTTAGCATCAAAAAATGAAGTCCAAACATTCGAAACCGTCATGAAAATATTCGGGATTTTTAAGCTAACAGCCATGCAAAAGCTAATGGCAGCTTTTAGGTATTAATTGGAACCTCTCTTATTCACCGGTCATCCAGTTAAGATCCCGTACCCTTATATCTCTAAATGAGCTCTCCATCATCATTATAAAGATCAAAATCCGGATAGAGTTTTTTAGCGCATTCCGGACAGATACCATGGGAAAATTCTGCATTGGAACGTTCACCGATATATTTTTCAATCTGGTTCCAGTATCCCTGGTCGTCTCGTATCTTCTTGCAATTGGAACAGATGGGAAACAACCCGCTCAGTGTTTTAATTTCGGAAATGGCAGCACGCAGTTTGTCTCTTTCCTGTCGCAGAGCCTCCTGGGTTTTCTTTCGTTCTGTATCGTCTATAAGCACACTAATGAGGCAGGCCTTACCACCTAACTCGATTTTTTCAGCTGACCAAATTCCCAATAAGGGGTCGCCATTCTTTCTCCGGAACCGCACTTCCTCCTCATAAAAGTCTCCGTTTTGCCGAACGAGTTTGATAAACTTGGCCCTTTCTTTAGGGTCAAACCATAACCCTATTTCAACTGGAGTACGTCCCAACACTTCATTTCGCTGAAACCCTGTAATTTTTGTGAAGGCATCGTTTACATCCAGAAAACAACCGTCATCAAGAGCTGTAAAGGCAATATAGACAGGACTCGCCTGAAAGAGCGTTGAAAATTTCTTTTCACTCTCATGAAGTGCCTCTTCCACCTGTTTGCGTTCAGTGATGTCTATAATTGCCCCAATCAGTCCGGTTATGATGCCCTGACTGTTAGTATAAACGGCCTTGTTAAATATGATATCACGCAGCTCGCCTTGTGCATTCTTCATCTGAGAATCGTAACGCTGTATTCCTCCGCTGTTGAAAAGTTCGGTATCTTGAGCATGATATATTTCAGCGAGTTCCGGCGGATGGATATCGAACACAGACTTACCTATCAACCGTTCTTTTGTTTCACCAAAAAACGTTTCGAAAGCGTTGTTGAACCAAAGATATTTTCCATCCCTGTCTTTATGAAAAATAGGAGTCGGTATGGCATTGATCAGTGTTTTTAAAAAAGCCTCACTCTCCCGTAGCGAATTGAGCAATTTGTCCCGTTCTTTTAACGTTTGCGCTATCTTGATATTGCTGTAAATCAGCTCGGAAATCATATGGGCAAGCTTCGTATAAAAGGTCATCGCGATGTTGACTGTCTCCCGGCTCCAACGTGGCACACGTTCAAGCGCCGCAAGGTATTCCCTTTCATTGAATCCATATTTTTGCGCCTGGGAACGGAAGACTTCAAGATCCGGCGTTTCCTCTTCAAACAAGAATTGACCCAGATACAGGTTCCCGACATGTTTATCGCCCACGGTTATGGGGGTTGCCATGTCCCACATATTGTTTTGGCACCGATAGAGTCGAAATGTACCAGGTTCAACTCCATTGGAAAGTTCAAGGTCACTTTCCATGCAGTTCTTGCAACTCTCGGGATGGGTGCGATGAAATTGGATGCAGATGTCCTGCCAACCTGTGGCAACCAGGACCTTGCCTTGAAGATCGAGGATAGCAATCCCGATATCCGTAAGGTTGAAGAAATCGTCCATCATGGATTGGATCGCCCGTATATCAATGATGGTTGCCAGGTCCAGCGTTACCACATCCGGATCCCCATTTGGCAAGCGGTTGCCGTCAAGCTTCTTCCGAATTCGCGGTTCGCTTTTCCCCAGCACACCCACAGCTTTTTTTCGATCGAATTCAGCTTTTTCTAATTCCTTGACCCTTTGTTCCAATTCTTCATAGGTCGGTTTTGCCGCCATCAAAAGATCCTCCAAATACCGTCAAAATGAAAAACCCAACACCTGGTTCATTTTAAACAACGTACAATATATCCTTGCGCGGTCTTTAGACCAATTTAAATCGGTTATCGAGCACCTGTAAACCAAAAAATCAAAACGGCTCAGGCAGACGTCGAAACCAGATCCCCGGCAGAGGTTGTTTCATTGGGTTTTCCGTGCGGCCGTCATGATAACGTTTCAATCAATTCAATCTTGTCGCAAAGGCCCTCAAAGAAACTTTTGTACCAGCATACAGACCTCGTTATTTCGCCTCATTTTGAGACACAAAAAATGCACATTTTATGACTCATAGCGGTTCAAAATGAACTTATTACCGGTATAAGCAGCTGATATTTCAATCATTCGAAAAATAATAAATGTCCAATTTTGCTCTTCCGGAGCGTTTGTTTCCGATGTGTTACAACAAGATTTGTTTGATTTCAGTTAGTTATAGTTTTTCCTCTTATCCCGTTAATCCTGTTGATCCTGTCAAAGTATTGAGGTCTGTACATAAGGACAGACAAGCCGATGTTCCTGGGAATATATGCAACTTTCATTGCTGACTGCCGCGACCGAAAAAAGGCAGCATAGTAAATCGCACCATAGCGGATCTTCCACCACGCCACGACTAATCCTCTGAAATCAGTTTGAGCTTACATATATTCAAGCCCGGGAAATCTATAAAAATGAGATATGCATTGGATATTACGATAATGTTTTCTACTCAAAAGCCTGAGAAAAGCAGAAATCACAGATCCGCCAAAACCCAATGTACGTTGGAGATATCTGAAATCCAACCCTCAGGCCGCAAATTTACGATCAGTCACAGTGTCGCTGGTAATGCATCTTTTTGATACCGCTAATTTAGATTTCAACCTCATAGAGAACATATTCACCAGACTTGCCTTTTAATGTGGTCCGATACATTTTATGGGTCCCCACTAACCCTTTTACTTCCTCATAGGCCGATTGGGAGATCAGAAGTTTTGTGCCGAAATCCTTATTTGCAGTCTCTATCCGACTTGCCATATTAACGATGTCGCCGATAGCCGAAATTTTGCTCATCATGCCCGTATCAAAATTGCCGACAATAACTTTTCCAAAGTTTATTCCTGCCCTGATCCCAAAAGACCGATCATACATTTGATTGAGATATTCGTTAAAATGAATCAAAGCCTTGTGCATTTCTCGAACTGCATTGATGGCATCCAATACAAGATTTTTGCTATCTTCCATTGCTCCAAACAACGCCAAGATACCGTCTCCCGCTACATCGCTGATAATGCCTTTATGTTGCACAATAATCTCGTTCATCGTTTGATAGTATCGATTTAAAACATGTACGACATCATACGCGTGAAAAGCCTCGGCAAATTGAGTGTAGTTTTCGATATCAGTGAAGAGAATCGCAAGATCTTTCTCTTTTCCGAGTTTGGTGCCAGACTTATCCTCAAATTGCTTTAAGATAATTTTTATATCCAATTCATCAACAACCGGACGCTTGATCGTGATATCTCCACTTATCTTAGTCTGGCAGGCTAATCGAATATTTCGGGGAAATCCCAGCTTCACGGCGACCTGTTTTTCAATTTCATTTCTGGGGAGGCAATTGCTCAATCCGTCCATAACATAGACCCGGCAGGTTGAACAGCGGCCATTGCAACCACAGACGTGTGTGTGATTGATTCCAGCTTCGAGCATAGCTTCTAGTATCGTGTCGTCCGGCGACGCATGAATTGTCTTGCTATCTGTTTGAGAGAAAATTTTAAACATTACTTCACCCGCTTTTACCTGCATATTGATGATTAATTCATTCTAGGACACGACGAAGAGACGTTCCTATAATAATACTTCAGAATTGGCTTCTTTTCAAAAATCTTGTTGATTTTGAGATGAGTTACCAGTAATCATATCGTTCTTTTTCTTAGCTATTGTGGTTATTACCTTTCCGGATCACATGCCATCTTTATTGTTATCTGTGTAAATACCTGGCGGCGCTCTGCAATTAATATATGTTGAGAATAGCCCATAAGACTGGTTTTTGTCAAAACCTGTGAAACTCTGATTATTGGAATGCATTTGGCGTTGAAAAATATTTGACATATCCAATCGATATCAAATGGGTTTTTAGCCTTAAAACGCCTGTGAGAGATAGCAGTTATGTTGCCGGCCAGCAAGAGGGTGGTTTTTCAAAAAAAACGTTTCGGCAATCTTGGGTTGAGTTTAACTCTTAGCCTCACCATCCTGCATGGGGGCTGCGCGACTCGGACCATCATCCAATACCTCTCGAAGTGCAGCAGCCAGATTCCGGGTGTCTATGGGTTTCTCAATGTATTTGCGTACGCCAAGGTTCTCTGCCTTTTTGGCGGTCATCCTTTCGCTGTAACCGGTACAGATGATCACCGGCATCAGCGGTCGAATTTTCAGGACTTCTGCCGTCAACCTGTCGCCGGTCATTCGAGGCATGGTCATGTCTGTGATGATGATGTCGAACTGATCTGGATCAGCCCTGAACCATTCCAGGGTCTCCACAGGGCTTGTGGTACTCTTGACCTGATAGCCCAACCGCTCCAAACGCTGGTGGTTCAGGTTCACCATAGACTGTTCGTCATCCACAAAGAGGATGCTTTCAGAACCCCCTTTGATTTCTCCATCGGGCTCTTTTTCTTCCTCACTCATCTCTTCTGATGCAGGGGAATAGATTTCAAAGGCCGTTCCCTTCCCGGGTTCGCTCTCAACCCGGATACCACCACCATGTCTTTTGACGATGCCGTGAACCACCGAAAGGCCCATTCCTGTACCCTTGCCCACTTCCTTGGTGGTGTAATAAGGTTCAAAAATTCGTTCCATGGTTTCGAATGTCATACCTTTACCCTTGTCCCGCACTTTCAAATTCACGTAGGCTCCGGGGGATAGGACCCAATCAAAGCATGATTTTTCTTCCAGAAGATCAACTTTCTTGAGAGTTACTTCCAAGAGTCCCCCTTCTTCAGTCATGGCATGGACCGCGTTGGTGACCAGGTTCATCATAACCTGATTGATTTGGGAAGCATCACCCATAATATTACATGGCTCATCTGAAATGTGTTGACTGAACTCCACGCTGGCGGGGATAGCATTCCTAAGCATTTTCATGGATTCCTTTATGACGGGAACCAGATTCAAGGGTTTTCTGTTCTGATCCGTTTTTCGGCTGAAAGCAAGCAATTGCTGAACCATCTCTTTTGCCCTGATGGAAGCCAGCTGGATTTCCTCCAAACACTCAGGTACAAGATTCCCTTCCGAATCGTCCTCAGAGGCCAGTTGCGCATTTCCAAGGATAATGGTCAGAAAATGGTTGAAATCATGGGAAATCCCCTCTGCCAGTGTGCCAACGGCTTCCATTTTATGGGATTGCTGGAGCTTGGCAGTCGTTTCTCTCAAAATCTCCTCCGCCTTCCAGATTCTTTCCCGGTTTATGATGGCCACGCGAAAGTGTTTCAGCTCGCCCGTATTGGTTTCCACCACAATGGATTCCAGTTGCGCATGAAATGGCCGATCATTCATTTTCACCAGTTTCAATTCACAGGTGTCCTGATTCCCAGATTTCAGAAGTTTCTTTTTGTGAAAGTAGAAAAGGTCCTGATCTTCTTTAGCGATAAATTGGGAGAAAGGCATTCCCACAAGTTTTGAACGTTCCACCCCCAACAGGATGGTTGAGGTAAGATTTGCCTCCAGAATGACCCCTTTGTCACTGATGGTCACATATTCTACCGGTGCAAAATCGTAGAGATCCAGATATCGGTCACGGGCCTTCTCCAACTCCAGTTGGGACTGGCGCAAGTCCTCCCCCTGCATCCTCAACTCAATCTGGTGGGTCTGCAACTCCTCGACCAGGGTCTGCAGGTCCCTGATGTCTTTTGACGGCATTTTCTTAATGGCGGAAGGGGTTTTCTCCAGGAACGCTTCAGCCCGCTTACGCACATTGTTCAGCTTGTGACTATTCTGAGCATCATTCATGGCAGATTTCCTTCGGCGGGACTTCAAGGAGGTTTATCACTTTCCGGGCAGCGGCCATAAAACCGGTGGCTAAAACCATTTCTGAGTCATTTATTATCCTCTGTCAGCACATCGTGCACAGCCTGTCCAATCGCAGGGATCCCGTACGGTTTGGGCAGAGCGCCGCAAAAACCGTAATCCCTGAAATTGGCCACCACGGGATCATTGGAGTAACCGCTGGCAACAATACCCTTTACATCCGGGTCGATTTCCCTGAGCCTCCTGATGGTCTCCTTGCCTCCCATTCCACCGGGGATGGTCAAATCCAGGATAACCACATCAAAAGGCTCATTCTCTTTCATGGCTTTCACGTATTTTTCTATGGTTTCTTCGCCATCCCCGGCTGATTCCACCTGGTATCCCAATTTTCCCAGCGCCCTCTTGGCCAACTCTCTGAGTGGCGCCTCATCGTCCATGACCAGGATTCTGCCCGCTGCCCCAGTGGATTCGCCCCCCGCTTCTTTTGTCCTGGAGATTTCTTTTGCCTGAGAGATTTCTTTTTCAGCGGCGGGAAGGTAAACATGAAAAACGGTACCGACCCCCAGCTGGGAATCGACCCAGATATGCCCGCCATGTTTTTGGACGATGGAATGGGACGACGCAAGGCCCAAACCGCTTCCCTTGTCTTTGGTGGAAAAATAGGGGTCAAATATCTTTGAAAGATGCGCCTGGGGTATTCCAATCCCCCTGTCCGCAATGGAAATATGGCAGTACTTTCCATGGGGGAGGGGCAACGCATCGCTTTCCCCGATCACCCTGTTTTCAACTCTGATCCCGACAACACCCCCTTCGGGCATGGCCTGATCCGCATTGAGGACCAGATTGTGTATCACCTGATTGATCTGCCCCACATCGATCTCCACCGGCCAGGTCTCCCCGGGGAGGGCATAATCACCGCTGACATTCGACCCCTTGAGGGCAAAATCAGCGGATTCGGTGATCACGTCATTAAGAGATGCCGTTTTCGTTACCGGTGCCCCCCCCTTGGCAAAGGTCAGCAGTTGCCGGGTAAGTTTGACGGCCCTCAGACAACCTTTTTCGGCTTCCGCCAAGGACTCTTCGATATTGGGGTATGGCGCCGCATCCATCTTTGCAGAGGAGACATTGCCCAGGATAATCGCCAGGACATTATTAAAATCATGGGCCAGACCCCCGGCAAGAACCCCCAGGGATTCGAGTTTTTCAATCTTCGCGCGCTCCGCCTCCTCCTTCTTCAGGAGGGTTATATCACGCACAATATGCACGATGCCAACGACGCTCCCATCATCATCCATCACCGGATCCACCGTCACCAGCAGCCATTTGTTTTCCTCAGGCAGGTGAAGTTCAGCGCTCTCGCGGCACCGGGTCTTCAGCATCTTTCGGGTCGGACAGGCGTCTATGGGGCTTTTCGTCCCATGAACAACCTCGCAGCAGCTCCCCCCGACGATCCCTTCAACTGACCTGCCGGTATACGCTTTGACCGATTGGTTGGTGCGCACGATCCGGTGGTCGAGGTCGATTAAGCAGACCCAGTCGGAGATGGCATTAAAGGTCGTTTCCCACTCCCGCTTACCCTGTTCGATGGCTTTAACCGCCTTCATTCGTTCTTCAATATCGGTCGCAGCCAATCTGATGGCGGTGATGTTCCCTTCATCATCTTCACCGACCACACAATCCAGCTGGGCATGGAACCAAGAGCCGTCCTTTTGCTTGAGCCTGAGTTCACAGCCCTGTTTGGTTCGGGTCTCAACGAGTTTCTGCCGGTGGCGGTAGAAGGTGTCCAGGGTATCCCCGGTAATGAACCGGGAGAAAGGCTGACCCCTCAGTTTTCCTCTCTCCACCCCGAGCATGGTCGCACCGGTGAGATTGGCCTCCTGAATCAACCCTTTTTCACTGATCGTAAAATAGCCGGTCGGGGCAAAATCGTAGAGGTCGGCATACTTGTCCCGCGCTTCGTGAAGCGCCAGTTGGGCCAGGCGCAGTTCCTCATTCTGCATCTCCAGCTCTATCTGGTGGATGTGTAACTCGTGAATTACCTTTTGGATATCTTCAATAGGGGTGTCTTTGAGGGTATCAAGGTTTTCAAAGAGCCGTTTTCCGGCTCGGAGGCGCAATACTTTGGATTCTATTGATTCGTCATTTTTCATATTTTCACCTACCCTTATCCTCAATCGCAAGGAGTATCAACTCAATCCCTTCTGTTTTTTGAACGACTTTACGCGCATTGAGGCGCATCTTTTTGCGGCCGATCTTTGGAAATGTATGCTCAACCTCATAATCTTCAAAACTGTTCTTTTCGGGCAGGATCTTTTCAAGGAGCTCACGCAGCTTCGGGATATCCCACTGATGATTCCCCAGGTTGTAAATCAGCTCGCCTTCCGTCTTTTCAGGACTGACCTTAAAGGTGTTATAAAACGCACCGTTGGCCGACTGGACCCGCAGGTCCTGGTTCAGCACAAGCAAAGGCTCCCGAACCGTGTCAACGATATCTTGCGCATAGTTCTTAAGTTCACTAATTTTTTCTGCTGCCAACTTTTGATCATGGACATCCACAAAGGTAATGACCACACCATCGATCACGTTATTGATGGTTCGGTACGGAGCGATCCGCATGGAATACCAGTGCCCCTCATGGGTCTGGAGGTCGGTTTTTTTGAACGCCAGGGTCTTTAAGACCTCGGTTGCATCTTCTGCCAGATTCACATCTTTCAGATTGGCGCTCAAATGGCTGATGGGCCGTCCCATATCGGTCTGGATTACATTCACGACCCGGGTTGCGGTGGGGGTAAACCCCTTTATCCGCAGCTCAGTATCCAGAAAAATGGTGGCAACGTCCGTGCTGTCCATGAGGTTGCGCATATCATCATGGCTCTTGGTTGATTCCTCAATTTTACCATCCAGTTCGCTGTTTACCGTAATCAGTTCCTCATTCAGGGATTGCAGCTCCTCTTTGGAGGTCTCCATTTCCTCGTTGGTGCTCTGCAACTCCTCGTTGGTACTCTGCAGCTCTTCGTTGGTCGATTTGAGTTCCTCGTTGGAGGTTTCGAGCTCCTCGATGGTGGTCTGGAGGTTTTCTTTGGTGTGCTGCAACTCCTGCTCCAGGACCTCGACCTGGATTTCCGAAGGTTTTTTTGATCCGCTTCTTTTTTTGCCGGATGGTGTTTTTTTGGGAGTGGGTACGTCTTCAAACACCACCATGAGCAGCCCCTCACTGCTTTTTGATTCCGTCATGGGTTTGACGGTTAGATTGATCGTTATGCTATCACCGTTAAATTTTATTCGGAGACCCTCAGCCATCACACTTTTTTTCCGGGAGATGGCCTTCCGAAACACAGCGGGCAGCTGCAGTTTCAGGCCCTCGCGTGCCATATCAAAGATATTCCACCGGGGTCTCCCTGAGGCGGGGGCGAGGTATTTGCCGGTTTCCCCGTGAAGATAGAGGATCTTTCCCTGCTGGTCCGCAATCACACAGGGGGGGGCGTAGTCCGCTAATAATGTCTTTTCAACAATCTGGGGCATGTTGAGTTCCAGGGGTTTGGGAAGATCTTTCGGGGCCTCGATTTCCCGGGCCTCATATTTCCGGGTCATGGCGGGAATCACCGGAACGCCGGCTGCGCCATAGGGCACCGGCGTGCTTTGATATATCTTCCATTTCTGGTCAACGGCTTTGAAAAGATCGGTAAATCCGCCAATGGTTTCAGATGATCCCAGGAAGAGAAGGCCTTTGGGTTTCAGGCTGTAGTTAAAGATGGGCAAGATCTTTTTCTGCAATTCCGCGCCCATATAGATGAGCATGTTCCGACAGCAAAGGAGATCCAGCTTGGTGAAGGGGGGGTCCTTAATGACACTCTGGGGTGCAAAAACCAGCATTTCCCGGAGTTCTTTTCTGACCTTGTACTTTTCCTCTTTTACAAAGAACCGTTTCAGGCGGGTTTCGGTTACATCTTCGGCGATGCTTGCGGGAAAAATACCGGCACGGGCCGTATCGATGGCGAGGGAGTCAATATCGGTGCCAAAGATCTGCACATCGAAATTCTTTTTGAGCTCGTCCATACACTCCCGCAGGAGGATGGCGACGGAATAGGCTTCTTCACCGGTTGCGCATCCCGGGACCCACGCCCGAAAGGCATAGCCATGGGGCTTTTCCGCAAACTGCTTCAATAATGCTTTTTTCAGGATTTCAAAGGCCTCCGGGTCCCTGAAAAAATTGGTCACACCGATCAGGAGTTCCTTAAAAAGGATGTCCAGCTCGTGCGGGGTTTCCTGGAGATAACGGATATAATGGGTAATTTTATCAATCTCGTGGACATTCATTCGTCTTTCAATACGCCGGCAGATGGTATTTTTTTTGTAAAGGGAGAAATCGTGACCGGTCTGGTGTCTTAACAGGACAAAGATCTTCGGAAGCGCGTCAGAGATCTTCTCTTTCACAGGAGGTGTCCCGGGTGTGACCTTTTTTCCCGCATAACCCGTGTATTTGATCAGCTGTTCCGGCATCTCTTCCGGAGGCAGGATATAATCTGCGAGCCCCGTTTGAACAGCGCTTACCGGCATGCCGTCGTATTTGGCGGAGTCCGGGTCCTGAACCATTGCCATCCCCAACTCATCCTTGATGGCCTTGAGGCCCTTTGTGCCGTCTGTCCCGGTTCCGGAAAGGACCACGCAGACAGCCTTGTCTCTCTGGTCTTGGGCCAACGAGTTAAAAAAGAAGTCAATGGGCAGCCGTTTGCCGCGAACCGCCACCGGGTCTATGAGTTGAAGGGTGCCGTTTAGAATGCCCAGGTCCTTGTTGGGGGGGACCACGTACACGGTGTTCGGTTCAACCGTTACCCCGTCCTTTATGGCAAGGACCTTCATCTCTGAATATTTTCTCAAAAGATCCGGCATGATGCTCACGTGGGTGGGGTCCAGATGGGGAACCAGGACAAAGGCCACACCGGGATTTTTGGGCACATGCTGGAAGAACTTTTCAAAGGCCTCCAGCCCCCCGGCGGAGGCGCCCATGCCGACGATGTAAAAACCGGAAGACCCGTTTGTTAAGTCCATGGCCTTCGTCTTTTCCACTTTGCTGACAGGGGTTGTTTTGACGGCCTTTGAGGGAGGTTTTTTCCTGGGGGAAGGTTTTTTCTTGGCAGGAGCCGTTTTCTTCGTTGTGGTTTTCATCTTTTTCTTCTCGGCCATTTTATGCCACCTTTCTGATTGATGAGATGTTATGGGGTGATCTTTCGGTTAAAGCGGAAAGGCAAGGAGAGAGAGGCAACACCTGTGCCATCGGGCTATCGAACATGGCTGCACTCCGGTAAAACTTTGTTTGATGGGAAATATGTGGACTTAAATGAGCATTCTTTCCCCAAATCGGCTTTTTGTCAATCATAAAGCGATTTGCCTGCCGACAAAGAAGAAAATCCAACAAAAACTGCTCAAGAAACCATTATCTTATAATCCAACTTCCCATAATCGCACCAGTAAATCAAAATGATTTTCAACAAAAAAAGTGGTAATACGCTTTACGTACCCGTAATCTAAAACCTGTCCCCAGCATCACACCAAAAATTCAAGGTTGGTCCTAACATCAATACCCGTGAATGAATGAGATTCATGCCGCTTTCCGGTGAAGAATTTCGAGATCCTGTCCTCGCCGAGGTGTCAGGTGTCGGGTGTCAGGACTCCGGGTTCAATATTCCGGAAATGTGATTTTAAACAGCATAACTCTATGATTCTATGTTGAATCAATCGAATGACAACAAGTTTTTTCCTGACACCCG
>Ga0208901_1000055_pt1 | contig 73931 bp, 57 predicted proteins | sample AntAceMetag02UKF_FD_184764 | JGI IMG/M metagenome (GOLD analysis project Ga0208901, IMG submission 184764) | Saline lake microbial communities from Ace Lake, Antarctica - Antarctic Ace Lake Metagenome 02UKF (SPAdes) (version 2) | ecosystem: Environmental > Aquatic > Non-marine Saline and...
ATTTTTTTTCATTTAATTTTAATGCCAGTTCATAGCCATTCATCCCGGGCATCTTGATGTCGACGATTGCAAGCGCAAGTTCAATCCCCTTGGTTTTTTCCAAAGCCTCATTACCCGAAAGTGCTTTGATCAGGTTGACTTTGATATTCTTGCAGATTTCCTCCAAGAGTTTTAAATTGACGTCCAAATCGTCAACAATAAGTACGTTAGGTAGTGGTATCATGAATTAATTGGTGGTGGTATCATGAATCAATAATAGTTTGTAATTAACAAAACTAATTAACTTTTTTCACAACGAAACACAGAAGTCACAAAAATTACTTTATTTCGATTAGGATTATCAGAAATCCAAGATGTGAGCAATTACTTTTATGGGATAGAGATATTACTTTTTTAAAGGCAATATTTAGAGACTGTCTAAATTAGTTGTTAAAACTAGAGTAATAATTGTTGCTTGTCAAGGGAGGAAAAGTTTTAAATTTCCCAATAATTTGGCAGGGACTTCTCCCAATCCATTTTGAATTGAGGCACATAAGGTTATATCATATAAGTTTATTTGCTGACATAATTTTGATTAGTATATAATCATGAATAAAGTCTGACATCCAACAAAGATAAAATTTTTAGAAGCTAAAGCGAGATGCACAGTGCATAGTTTTAACTAATTTTGAGACCAATAATTTTTTTTTAATATACCTTTCAAACTCTTGTGTGTATTAATTTGATCCCTAAAGTCAGATTATGAAACACCGTACATTTTAACCATTTCTACCATTGTTCTTACTGCTTTCTCTTTCATGATTTACATTATTTTTGATTCTACTAACTTCGCTTAAACATAGTGTTTTTGCATACTCATTTATTTCAAAGCCGGATTCCTTAGCAAAATCCTTAAATGTTTTATACTCACCTTTTTCTAATTCAAAATGAATAGCGACCAGTCTTCCATACAGTTCTGGGTTGTTTTTACATCGGTTCGCCATTCCTCTGCACGATGACGAGCAGTAGAAAGCATCTATTCTCTTGGAATAAAATTGTTTATTGCAATATCGACAGGATTTTTTATACGGATATAGCAACACCGGCCTATAGCTTATTTAAAGCTTATAAAAAAGATGAAATAGAGAGAGAAAAATACAATAAAATGGTTGAAGCTTTGAAAAATTCTATTCAAATATTTATTGCTGTATAAAGTTACCTAAAATAGACAAATGGTTGATATACAGACGGATTAAAACCATTTCACAATGGAGGAAATTACTTATAATTTTAAGTATTCACTCCGCAAAAGGGTATTTACCCTGCAAATAAATACATATTATACAACAAATGGATATAAAAAAGGGTAATTACCTTTATTTTACGCTAAAAACGATCAACTAATCACCAATAATTAAATAGCTAATTTAGCCCTTTTCTCCCCCAAACGCTTAATTTTTACAAATTACAAGAGCATCCATTACTAATCATTCAGGTTTATTATTAATCTTTACTAATCATTCAGTTTCTTTCATACCTAAATGATTGTCAAGGCTATGTTTGCAGCACCAAATAATACGAAAAGTTGCAACAAATAATAGCTTGAATGAAATTATTTTCGTTAACAACTCAAGCAGCACTTGGTACAAGCGTTTATCTACTTAATAATTTAGGTGTAGATATAAAAGGCCTTGTAGATAAGTTTTTTAACTTAAAATCATTTGCCAAAAAGCAAAATCGGGCGTAGTTGCCAAAGCAGAGCACCAACTCGAAGTAGAAAAAAATATTTACCAAAAAACTACAATTGCAAAAGGATAAAAATGCAACAACCAACGGCAAAAAGCCTCTCCCGACAAAACAAAACGTATCCGCATAGCCAAAGCTAAGTTGAAATTATTAGAATTAATGTCATTAGAGGGTATTCACCCTAAAATTAAAGTTGTGAAGTAATGGAAAAGTTAGTTGATAATCTTGTAATTATTGGAATGCTAGTTTTCGATTGTTTCTCTGAGAACTATTGTGCATTCTAACTCGAATCATAGTTTTAGGACAATGTAGCCTCATCTATTTGTTATTAAGGTACAAATTCCGCAAGGCAGTCTGCTGGTCAACACTTATGTCTAAGCCTTCAGAAAAATAATCTTCGATACTGCCATATTCTGTATGCATTTCTTCAAATGCAGCATTGAGGTACTCTTCTTTCACACCTAGGATGGATTCGACAATATTTCGTTCTCCGCCTGCAGCAACAAATCGTTGGATAACTTCCTCGTACATTGGGAGAATATAATCATTGCTGCGCAAGTAATCCTCTACAACAATTTCCTCCGGCACGCCAATAAGGGTCAACAAAGCTGCTGCTGACCATCCGGTTCTATCCTTGCCAGTCGTACAATGAAAAAGTGCTGGCAACTGAGTTTCATCTCCAAGCGATAGGAATAATTCCTTGAATGCTATTTGTGCACTATTCAAAGAAATAAACTGTCGGTAAGCGACCTTAAACTTCTCTTCAACTTGTCCATTACCAAGGTCGATATTCGCTTGTAGAGGATCCTGTAGAAGTTCTATCAGATTTGCAGGTCCAGAATTTGGGTCGTCAGCCAACACATCCAGCCAAACGTTATTGACTCCAGAAGGTAGTTCATCAGGTTTAGCATCTCGTTCGGTGGAGGTACGCAAGTCAAAGTCAGTTTTAAGATTGAGTTTTGCAAGCAAAAGCATATCATTTTCACTAATGCTAGAGAGTTGATTTGAACGATATACCAATCCTCTGGAAATAGTGGCTCCATTTGTAGTTTTGTAACCGCCCATATCTCGCAGATTAGGGATGGAAACAATACCCAAACTTAGTCCTGGTTCTACTTCTGGTACTGTTTCATCATCACTCTCTTTGGAGCAAGAACTAAAGGTTATGCTTGACAATACAATTAATAAAACAAGCATGCAATTGGTGAGTAATTTACTGGTGTAACTCATAATTTTGTTATTTAAGATTTGGTGTATATTTAATAAGTATCATGAAATTAATCAATTAACAAATTTACTTCAATACTGAGAGAATGCTTGTAGGATAAATCTGATATTTTTGTAGGATAAACCGTACAAGGGAGATGTTAAGGTTTTTTCAAAATATGGTAAATGTAACAAGGAAGAGAAACTATGACATTAAACTAATGGTTAATAAATTAGCGTCATATAGCTATATCAACTGATTTTCAATACAGTATCGAGCAAGATCGGTATTCTTTTCTAATTGCATTTTTTTCATAACCCTGCTTCGGTAGGTACTAACTGTTTTATTGGAAATAAAAAGTTCGGTTCCAATTTCTTTTAATGATTTTCCTGCAGCAATTTTAATCATAATTTCGTATTCACGCTCCGACAGTTTTTCATGTGTTGGCTGATTACCATCGTTGTTTAGCTGAACTGCCATACAATCGGCTAAGGACTGAGAGATATATTTGCCATTTTCTGCAATTTTTCTTACTGCCAACATGAGTTCTTCTGCAGCAGCATCCTTTGTAAGGTAACCCGAAGCCCCATATTTAAGGGCACGTATTGCATATTGTTCTTGGGGATGCATGCTAAGCATGAGCACATTGGTCTTGGGCCATTTTTTCTTTACTTGCTGAAGGACATCTAAGCCGCTCATATCAGGTAAGGAAATATCGAGTAGCAGGAGGTTGTAAGTTGCATTTTCAAGCATTTCAAACACTTCTCCTCCATTTGCGGCTTCGTTAATAAGGCGAATATTTTCATGTTGAGAAAGTATCTGCCTTAGTCCATCGCGAACAATTTTATGATCGTCACAAATCAATACATTCATAACTTATCTTTATTTATGGGAAAAGTAACTAATATTTTGCTTCCAAAGTCATTCCCTCGACTTATCTCAAAGGACCCTCCCAATGAAGCCGTTCTTTCACTCATGCTCATTATTCCAAATGATTTTTTTGAATTGATTTCATCTTCTGTAATTCCCACTCCATTATCTGCTACGACCAATTGAATGACATCACCTTGTTTGTTGAGCAAAATTTCGACATGTTTCGCACGGGCATGTCGGGCAATGTTTGTAAGAGATTCCTGAACAATCCGGAACAGCGGAAGCGACTTGTCTTTTGAAATGGGAATTTCACTGTCAATATCCAGAAAAACTTCTATACCGTAGCGTTTTGAAAATTCTTTGGTGTACCAGTCGATGGCTGCTTCCAGACCTAGATCATCAATAATTTCGGGCCTTAGTTGTGAGGTAATCCTCTGAACCGACTTGATGGTATTGCCAACTAAAGCTTTAACATTATCAAGTTTCTCCTTCACGATGATATCTGATGTTTGTTGCTTGATAATTTCCAGATCAATTTTTACAGCAGTCAATGCTTGCCCTAAATCATCGTGTAGTTCCCTTGAAATGTTTAGCCTTTCATTTTCTCTTGCCTGCTCAATATGTTCTGATAATTGTTGTAATTGCTCCAATGACTTTTGTAATTCTTCCTCTATTTTCTTACTCTTGGTGATGTCTTTTGTAAAACCAAGAAATCGTGTTTCCGAAAGTTTAACGGTTTCTAGGATCCACCATCGTGTAGTTCTGTTTTTATGTTTGAACATCAATTCTGTATTTAATGTGCCGAGTTTAACCATTTTTCTGAACTGAGCCAGACCTTCTTCAAGCGATTCTTCCGTTAGTACATCTGAAATCGACATTTTTAAAAGCTCATTCTTGGAATATCCTGTTATCCTGCATGCTGCTTCGTTCACTTCGATGTTTCTTCCGGTTTCATCTGCAACAAAAATACCATCAGGGGCATTATCTATGTAATTGCGGTATTTTTCCTCGCTCTTTCTTAGGTTAACATTAGATATGGTTAACTCATCTACTAATTCTTTCCGTAACTTTGCTTTTCTGAGAATTGTCTGTTTTTGATCGAAAAGGTCAATAAATACATTGATTTTAGATCGCAATATATGAGCATTAACTGGTTTAAAAATATAATCGACTGCCCCGGAACCATACCCTTTGAATACTTCCACTTCATCGAAATAGTTTGCTGTAATAAAAATGATTGGCACTTTTACATCTGATTTTTTTTCATTTAATTTTAATGCCAGTTCATAGCCATTCATCCCGGGCATCTTGATGTCGACGATTGCAAGCGCAAGTTCAATCCCCTTGGTTTTTACCAAAGCCTCATTACCCGAAAGTGCTTTGATCAGGTTAACTCTGATATTCTTGCAGATTTCCTCCAAGAGTTTTAAATTGACGTCCAAATCGTCAACAATAAGAATGTTTGGTAATGGTTTCATGAGTTAATTGGTGGTGGTTTTATGAATTAATAATAGTTTGTAATTAACAAAACTAATTAACTTTTTCCACAACAAAACACAGAAGTCACAAAAATTACTTTATTTGGATTAAGATTATCAGAAATCCAAAATGTGAGCAATTACTTTTAAGGGATAGAGATATTACTTTTTTAAAGACAATACTTATATGTTATTGTTGTTTTGTTAATCATTGAGAGTATATCAATCCTATAACCTCTCTTTTTTTAATTCCTGGGAATCACCAGTCAGAATCGAATGCCATCTTCTTAACCGGCTCATTTGATACAACGTTCGATTGAATATTTTTAATTTGTTAATCAAATGATCTGATAGCCAAAGAATAGAATAATATCTGTTTTTTGTTCTTGAGTTTACTGTAGAAATTAGTCGTAAAAACTATAGTATTAATTGTTGCATGTGAAGGGAGGAAAAGTTTGAAATTACCCATACGGGAGAACCTCACTACAAAAAGAGAATGGTTACCCGGTTATAAGCTCATCAGCGGCCTCAAGATCATCGGTGCTAACAAGATCATCAATATAAATTTCGGTAGTTGCCAAATCAGCATGACCAAGTCCCTTAGAAATGATTCTACGGTTAACACCTGCCTTATCGGCAATTGTAGCCCAACTATGGCGACTTACATAAGTTGTAAGGTTAACAGGTATATTAAGGACTTTTGCAATAACATTAAGGTATTTATTAATTGATGTGTTGGCGTTTTTAATATCCATTCGCATTAATACAGCATTGCCTGATCGTTTTATAATAGGAAACAGGTAATCGTTTGCTTTTTTCTTCTTAAACCCAAAATGCACAAGTATTGCTCTTGCTTTCTCGTTTAATTTAATTCTATAGGTACGTGATGTTTTTACCCGCTTAAACACTAACACACCGTTTTCAACATTTTTAACCTTCAGGTGAGCAATATCAACAAGATTTATGCCTCTCAAGTAAAAACTGAACATAAAATATAATCGTGCATTTATTAAATTTACCTTTGCTTTTATATCAGGCACATAATTTTCAATAAGACTAATATATTCCTTACTAATAGCTCTTTTCTGTGTTTTTTCACTCTTAATTTTATATTTATATTTATCGCTTGCACGCTGTTTGAAAGGGTAATTTAACAAACTTGCAATGTCATCGGCAATAGCCCTGTTATAAATAGCCCTAACGGTACGCATATATACCGCTAACCCATTGTAATGGTTATTAAAGTTGCTCATGTATTTACTTTCCATACTTTCGAGAAACTTAGGTGTAATTTCGTTAAACCCTACATCTTTTATTGTGTAGTTAGTAAAAAAATTAGCAGCACCTTTATATGCCTGTGCATTACCATATTTCCCATCAGCTTTTAACAATGCAATAACCTTGTTTGTGTAAACAATAAAAGTATATTGGTCTATTTTATCCTTTCGTAAAATGCTAATAAGTTCTCTTATAGGCATGTCGCTTAATCTATCTTCATTATCCAGGTCAATTATTACCTTATTCATATCAGCCTCTTTTTGTTTAAGAGAATGATTTATGTTTGCAGTTCGGTTTTTGTATTCTGAACCTTTTTTAATTGCTAGTTTTTTTTTGTCCCAATACTTTTCTTCGACACTATAACTTGTTTTAATTGTAGTTTGCACCCGGTTGTGCGTAATACGGAAAACTATTGGGTATGAATCATCAGATTTCACACGCCTAGTATCTAAAGTCAGACGAATAAGAGTTGCCATTTGCTCACAATTTGCTTACAAATATATAAATAAATAACATTCAAACCACAACCATACAACAATTAAATAAAATAAAAGTGAGTATTAATAGGGGATGCATGTATAATGAGTTCCATAAAGCATACATGGCGGTATGCCTAAACAGCATTGACCGGTTTTTTCAGTATTACATCACATTATTGATAAAGTGTTTTTCAACAATTTCCGATTTTAATATCGATCTGCGTGCCCACTCAAGTAAAGTGTCAATTACTTCATCACTACTTAGTTCCCAGTTAATATTACTTTTTCTTAACCTTTGAGAAAGAGTAAACAATGTTATTGCTGCAGATACAGAAATATTATAGCTCTCTGTAAACCCATACATTGGAATTCTTAAATTAACATCTGCAGAATTTATTGCTGCCTCAGAGAGTCCGGTAAGCTCTGTACCAAACATTATTGCTACTTTATTATCTAACGGTAAACTGTCTAAGTTTCTGGCATCTTTATGTGGAGTTGTAGCAACAATAATATATCCTTCTTTCTTTAGTGACTTTATTGCATCGGTTGTATTATTTTCTTTGCTGTTGTATTTAACTAAACTAAGCCATTTTGATGATCCAAGTGCAACTTCCGGATTTACTTCATATTCATTCTTGTTTTCAATAATATGAACATCCTGTACACCTGTTAAGTCACACGACCGTAATACTGCACTGGCATTATGGGGTTGGTATATGTCTTCCAAAACAACTGCAATATAGCGGGTTCGGTGTTGCAGTACTTCGTTAAATCGCTTTTTTCTTTCTTCCGAAACAAAACTCAATAAGTGGTTTAGAAGCTTTTCCTTTGTTGGACTATCGTAATCCATATTTTCATCGTTTGTTTGTTAAGCAGTAAAAATACATGTCTTGGTTCTTGTGTCCTGGTTCTTGTTGATAAAAAAAACTATCCTTCTGTTTGGTGCTGCGGTCTCAACAAATCGTTTATAGTTTTTACAGGATTAAATGTAATAATGGGTGCTTCAACAAAGATTGTTATCCAGTCGGCCATAGCACCATTCCATAACCCGGGTAATTCTTGTGCTTTCAGCGATTCTCCATTTTGAGATTTTAGAGAAATAAAACCTGTTTTTGGATCAACGAATTCACCTAAGTTAAAATTGTTTCCTCTAAAATCTCTAACCCCACATACCAAATCCACAGGATTAAAATGAGTAGATCTTGAAACAATCTCTTTTTGAGCCTCATCGTTTAAATCCATCTGCGATGACTCAACAATTTGTAACGATTGATTATCATCACCATCAATTACCCAGAATGGTCCACCTCCGGGCTCACCTTCATTTTTAACCATCCCACAAACGCGTATGGGTCTGTTAAGTTTGTTAAATAAAAAGTCAACTTTATCCATATGGTCATATCCTGAATAGGCATCCGGAATAAATATTTTCAGTTCATTCTTAGCAAAATTCAGAATTTCAACTAACTCATCTTCTGACACATCACCACTATCTAACATTTCGAGATACTCAAAGGTAGTATCTTGAAGTTTAAATAATAATCCCCCAATAACTTTTTTGTATAAATAAGTAGTATCGCGCAACCTGTCAGGGACAATATTGTCAATATTCTTTACAAATATTATCTCTCCATTAATGTCATTCAAATTTTCTATTAGAGCGCCGTGACCACCTGGCCTGAACAATATACTACCATTCTTATCTCTAAAAGGTTTATTATCAGGAGTAACTGCAATAATATCGGTAGTAGGTTTTTGCTGTGAGAAAGTAACATCAAAACTAACATTATACTTCAGTTCAAATTTTCCTTTTTTAGTAACTACAGCTTCTTCAAATTTATTTTGATGCTCCGGAGAAACTGTTAGATGCACTCTGGACACTTTGTTAATATCGGTGGAATAATTTGCACCTTCTACAAGATGCTCTTCTACTGACAATCTAGGTTCATCAGGATAATCGTGAAACATCAACATCCCTTTAGGACAGCTTGCATAATCCATACCCTTATTTGTGATAAAATAATCGAGAATTGGATTAAAATCGTAATCACTAATTAACTTATCTAGCTCAAATCCATCATCAGCCATTAGTTTATTAAGCTGATTATAAAAAGCGAACTTCTCTATGTTGCTAAAAAAATTAAACACTGAGTTAAAACCCTTATCACTTTTATATAATTCGATATCACTTTTAGTTTTATTATAACTCTGCCTGAATTCAAACAGTTGCTTAAACATCCTACTTGCAGCACCTGAGGCAGGTACAAATTTCAGTATCTCATAATCTTTATAATTATCATCAAAATAATCGGCCAATGCTTTTGCTTCATCAGCACTATAACTATTAAGTCCATTTTCAGGTGTAGCAGGGGCTTTTAGTATAATGTATGGGAATCCTTTAACAAAATTGTTAATTTGTTTCTCAATATCCTCGGGAGTCTGCCCCTTTGCTATTATTTGAGTTAAATCTTTATCTGTAAACATAATTTCATTTTATTTTGGGATAAAAATAGCAATTTATTTGAGTTAAAACATTGCTGTGGATTATTTGTCTATTTTTATCCCACCAAATTTAAATAAAAAAGTAATGGGGAAAATTTTAGTAGTTGATGACGAACAAAATATACGTGAAGTACTAAAACGAGCACTTGAAAATGTTGGTCACGATGTACTAATTGCTAAAAATGGTATTGAAGGTCAGGAATTGTATTTGGAGAATAACCCTGATGTTGTTATCCTTGATATAATAATGCCTGAACAAGAAGGTATTGAAACCATACTTAAACTTAAAGCTACCGACAGAAATGTCAAAATTATTGCCGTTTCAGGTGGTGGTATGGGAAATGCAGTTAACTATTTAGATAACGCCTTAAAATTGGGAGCTAAGGCTGCATATGAAAAACCGGTAAATATTAGTGAATTAATTAACAGAGTAAATTCCCTACTAACATTATAAATTTTATCAATAATAAATTGACTATTATCCCAATTAGCTATATATGAGAACACTATCAAGATTAATCTATTTCATTATTGGATGGAAATATGAGGGAGGGGTCCCTAAAGATTTAACAAAAGCCATATTTCTTATTGCTCCACATACTAGTAATTGGGATTTCTGGATAGGAAGACTTTACTGCTGGATTCATAAGATTCCCATAAGGTTGTTGATTAAAAAAGAAGCTTTCAAATGGCCCATAGCTGGATTGTTAAAAAAAGCAGGAGGAATACCAGTTGACAGAAGTAGAGCGAGCAGTAAAGTTCTACAAGTTGCAAATATGTTTAAAGAATACGATCCGATGTTTCTGGGTATTACACCCGAAGGAACAAGAAAACTAAGTAATAAATGGAAAATGGGGTTTTATCATATTGCAGTTCAAGCTAAAGTTCCAATACTACTATGCTTCATTGATTTTGAGACAAAAATAGCAGGTATTGCCCCTCCTTTTTATCCTACAGGTGATGTTGAAAAAGACTTTAAAGAAATTGAGGATTTTTACAGGGGAATGAAAGGTAAATATCCGGAAAAATTTAATTTAAATGAGTAAATTGTGATAATCAAAGAAATGAATTTCAAATCAATATTAGCGACTCACACAATTTTTAGCTATCTTTGCTAAACAAAAGTTAATCTAAAAAAATACATCATGAAAAGAAATTACACTTTTATAAGTATAATAGTAATATTTTTTATAAGTACAATTTTTTCTATAGATGCCTTTGCAGGTAAAAAGAAGGTTCAGCTAAGCGCTTCTGAAACCGATGCAGAAATCTATATTGATGGAAAACTTATGGGAAAAGGAAATGCTGAAGTATTAATTTTAAGTAATAGTTGTGTTACTGTTAAGGTAACTAAAGTAGGATTTTTAGTTGAAAAAATTACATTCTGTAATAAAAAACACAGTGCTACGCCACCAAAAACACACTATATAGAGATGAAACGTGATGATGCATATGATGCATCCATTCAAACAGATATTGCAAATATCGACATTGAGTTAAAAACCACCATGGATGAGGTAGATGCTTGGAAACTTATTAGCATGATAATAACATCTTATTTTGATGTTATTGAAGTTACTGATAGAGAAACAGGCTACTTGAGAACATCTTGGGTTATTCAAACATTTAAACAAAACACAATCCGAACACGTCTGATTATTAAACTAGGCGATACAGATCCTTTAACCTACAAAGTTAAACTTGTTAGCGAAGAATCAAGAGCACCAGGAACTAGTGTTAAAAGTGATGAGCTTTATCGTGAATGGGACAGGGTACTAAGAAAATACGGTAACGTATTTGATGAATTACAATCGAGATTAAACAAATAGAATAGAATTCTTTTTTAAAAAAGCGTTATCATGAAACTGATAACGCTTTTTTGAATTTATACAATCTATGTATGTGAAGAATTCTCATCAATCTCCCAATACCCCTTTTCATCGTCATCATCCTGTATATCATCTTCAATTTCCCATGAATATTGTTTCCGCTTAGGTCCCGAATTTCGATAATATAAGGCTAATACCAAACCAGCGACTGCCCCGCCAAGATGCCCTTCCCAGCTTATATTTTTTTCCTTTGGAAAAAAATCAGGAAATACTCCCCAAATCATACTGCCATACAAAAAGGCAACAATAAGAGCTAAAGCTGCAAGTCTTGTGTCTTTTCTGATTATGCCGCTAACAAATAAAAAACTTGAAATTCCGTAAATTACTCCACTTGCTCCAATATGCCAAGATGGCCGTCCACCAAACCAAACCCAAATACCTGATAATATCCAAATACCCAAAAGCACTCTTGCAGATATACTACTATAGAAATAAAAAAGAGCTGATGTCAAAATAAAAAAAGGAACAGTATTGGCCAACAAGTGGCTCCAGCTACCATGTACAAATGGCATTAATATAATACCACTAACCCCTTTTATATCAAGTGGGTATACACCCAAATTAGATAAACTTATATCAAAACTAAATTCAATAAGCTTGATTACCCACATTACAAACAATAACCCCAGTGGAATTAATAGTGAATAAATAAACTTTCTTTTCTCTTCTTTCATAAACAACAAATTTTGCAAAAATCAAATGCAAAACAAAATCACCTTCAAATAACGTGCCTTTGTGTAATTTAATTATTGAATAAGCAAATGATAAAATATGTGAATGACTAAAAACAGTAATTTTCACATTTATGTATTTAACATTCACACATTCAAAAACATTACTTTTGTTAATAAATTACACTCTGGATAAATTACAAGATTATGAAATTAATAACTATTTCTTTTCTACTAACAACTGCAATATTACTGACATCATGCGGCAATAATAAAGAAAAACAAGTCCTATTATCAAAGCCAATCAGTAATCATATGGGGGAGTTATCATCGGCATCCGGAATTGCCATATTAAACAACTCAATTTATATTGTAGGTGATGATGTACCATGGCTTTACGAATTGGATTATGATCTAAACATAATAGGGAGAACACAGGTATCCAGCATCGAAAAATTATTAAATGGACGCACACCAAAATCAATGAAAGCCGACTTTGAAGGTGCCGAAATTATCTCTAATAACAATAAATTCGAAATAGTAATAATATCTTCCGGATCAATGCTTCATAACCGAGACACAGCCCACATTGTTAATATTTCTGAAGCCAATATAACGTACTCCAAAAACCTAAGGCCTTTATATGAAAAAATAAAGTTTATATCAAACTTACCTGTTGATAATGAAATTAATATTGAAGGAATTGCATTCTCTGATGAACATGCATACTTAGCACATCGTGGTAATGTTAGTGAAAACATTCTAGTCGAAATCGATCGTGATAGTTTCCTTAATTTCATAAAGGGAATAACCCATATTCCGGATTTTAAAATTTACAGATATAATCTTCCAATATACAATGGCATATCATCAGGATTTTCAGGCATATGTCTTAACCCTGACAAATCAGGTTTATTATTTACAGCCTCTGTGGAGGATACTAAAAATGAAATTAACGATGGAAAAATTCTTTGCAGTTTTGCAGGCATAATACCTTTTTCAGGAATAATGGATAATAAACTCAAAACTTCCATATTATTAAATAACAAACTACCAATGGAAAAAAAACTTGAAGGAATATCAGTAAAATCAATTTCAGAAAAAGGAGCACTTCAAATAGTAACCGTTTGTGACAATGATGATGGTACTTCGGATATTATAACTTTTAATATGGAAATTCGATAATTATCTTTGTATTAGAAATATTCTCTTTTTCAATCTTCGATGTTTAATCTATAGATATTTCTTAATTTTGAAGCAAAATAGCAACCATGGAACTCTCTTCAATTACAGCAGTATCCCCAATAGATGGCAGATATAGAAATAAAACAAATGAGCTATCAGAATATTTCTCAGAATTTGCCTTGTTTAAATATCGCGTACAAACCGAAATTGAGTATTTTATTGCTCTATGCAACATTCCGCTACCGGGTTTATCAACCTTCGACAAAAGCCAGTTTGACAGACTAAGAGACATCTATCGTAAATTTTCACCTGCCGATGCTGTCACCATAAAACAAATTGAGAAAACCACAAACCATGATGTTAAAGCTGTAGAATACTTTATTAAAGAGTGTATTGATGAATTTGGGCTCGGTGAATTCAAGGAGTTTGTTCATTTTGGTTTAACCTCGCAAGATATTAATAACACTGCTGTCCCTCTATCAATTAAAGCTGCTCACAAAAATGCGCTCCTTCCGGCAATCGACGAATTATTGGAAAAAATTAACCTGTATGCTTATGAATGGAAAGACATAAGTATGCTAGCTCGTACACACGGACAACCCGCTTCACCAACTAAACTTGGAAAAGAAATATATGTTTTTGTTGAAAGGCTTGAAAATCAGTTAATGATGTTAAGCACAATTCCTTTCTCCGGGAAATTTGGAGGCGCAACTGGAAATATGAATGCTCATAAAGTAGCATATCCGGATATTGATTGGGAAAATTTTGCATGTCAGTTTCTTAATGAGAGCCTTGACATTCAGAGGCAAAAAACAACAACACAAATTGAACACTACGATTATCTTGCAGCATACTTCCAAAACCTAAGCAGGATAAACATAATACTTATTGATTTTAGCAGAGATATTTGGGCTTATATCTCAATGGATTATTTTAAACAAAAAATAAAAGAAGGAGAAGTAGGCTCATCTGCCATGCCTCATAAAGTAAACCCTATTGACTTTGAAAATGCTGAAGGGAATCTTGGAATTGCGAATGCTTTGCTTCATCACATGGCAGAAAAATTACCCATTTCAAGGTTACAACGTGATTTGACTGACTCCACAGTTACAAGAAATATTGGTACACCAATCGGGCATATGCTTATTGCGATAAAATCATTACTTAAAGGAATTGAAAAACTTATACTTAATGAAAAACAGCTAGCTAACGATCTCGAAAACAACTGGGCTGTTGTTGCTGAAGCAATACAAACTATATTACGCCGCGAAAACTATCCGAAACCATATGAAGCTTTAAAAGAACTTACCAGAACTAACGAGAAAATAACACAAAATTCCATTCATATTTTTATTGATGGACTTCAAATATCTGAAGAACTTAAAGCTGAATTAAAACTTATCAGCCCTGATAACTATACGGGAATTACATTGATTTGAAGCTAGAATCAAGTCAACCTCAAAGTGACTTATTGAGATTGCCTGCCTGACTGGTAAGGCAGGCAGGAAGCAGTTTCAATACCAAAAGACATATGACTTGATACTAGTCAGCCCTTCAACTGTTGCTATTTGGTATTAATTACTTAGCAAGCTTCTTATAATATGTTTCTTTCTTCTCGTCGCTCAACCTCCCATAAATATGGCTTAAATAATTTGCATTTTCCTTCGATGGCTCCAAAGCGTAAATCTTTTTAAAATATGAAAGTGACTTTTTAAAGTCAGCAGTTACAATATCCAGGGCATTAAGCAATATATTGTATTGTTTATTAGTCTTGTGATCATCATAATCTTTCATTTCTTTCCTATAGCGATCTTCTGCTTTGTAATAATACTGTTTTCCAAACCATATTAGCGCTACAAGGTTTTCATCATCAATATCCAGTAGTTGTTGAGCAACATCATTACAAATATCAGTATTATCTAAACCCTTATTTATAATAAAATAAGCTTCTAATAAAAGTGTATCATTCTGATTATCTGTATAAACATCTGGCCATAATTCAAGAGCTCTCTCATAATCATCGGCTTCTACATAAACATAAAATAAACGTTGCTTTACTGCGCTAATGTATTTTCCGTTGGTATACTTCTCCAGGTAATCAACTAGCGTTATCATCTCTAACGATAAATTATCGATCTTCCTATAGGCCTGTGCGAGATAAAAATAAGTTGATTCGTCAATAAAATTAGAATTACTTGCCTTTTTTAAATAATCAACAGCAAGTTTAAAGTCACCAACTTTAAGAGCTGATTCACCGGCATTTGTATAATCAGGGCATTCAGCCAAGTTATTATTACTCTCATAAATTTCTATAACTGCTTTATATGCTATCAAAGCTTCAGAATAGTTACCTAGGTTGTAATATGTATCAGCATTTGTTCTTTTTTGAGCTAACTGTTTTCCGGAACCACACCCTATCATCAACATAATCAAGGCAATAGATACAGACAAAAATATATATTTCATTTGCTAAATTTTTAAGTTGGCAAAAATAGCATATAATGTCAAATTTGTATAATAAACCTATAAAAAGCATATGCAACTAAAATGTGAACTAAAAAGTCATTATCATAGTTTGAATTTAATAGTAAATATTATTTTTGCACAAATTTTAATTGTTTATGGATTTAAGTAAAATATTATCTATATCCGGGAAGCCCGGATTATTCGTAATGGTTGGTGAAGCTAAAAACAACCTTATAGTCGAATCGCTAATTGATGGAAAAAAATCACCATCATTTGCCCATGACAGAGTTAGCACACTTAAAGAGATAAGTGTATATACCGAAACTGAAGATATTGCAATGGAAAAAGTGCTGAAAGGCATATATGAGTTTACTGAAGGTAAACCCCTTGACGATCCTAAAAAATCATCCGGTGATGTTCTAAAAAAAACATTTGCAAATGTACTTCCTGATTATGATCGCGATGCAGTGTATGTATCTGATATAAAGAAGATATTTACATGGTACAATCTTCTTTTGGAAAAAGAGATGCTCGATTTTACTGAAGAAGAAGTTGAAGACACTGAGGTATCTGAAGATAAGCCGGAAAAAGAAATAGAGCAAGACAAAGAATCTGAGAATAAGGATTAACATGAAGCAGGTACAGGATTTTAGCGTAGTAGATTATCATCGGCTTAATGCTGATAATTACATACTTACTCTAAGTTCTGATGCATCTATTGAAAATGTTAACCCGGGCAATTTTGCAGAAATTAAAATACCTGATGCACCGGAAGTATTCTTACGAAGACCTATCTCTATACTTGAAGTTGATCAGAAAGCTAAAACAATACGCTTTTACATTAAAGCAATTGGAAAAGGAACCAAAAAACTTGGGAATCTTGCAATTGGTTCCTCAGTTAATATTGTTTACCCCCTGGGCAATTCATTTACTATTCTCAGACAAAAAAGAGTATTGATAGTTGGTGGTGGATCAGGGATAGCACCTTTTATAATGTTGGCTTCAAAACTTAAAAAGGAGAATACCGATGTAACTTTTTTATTAGGAGCTAGAACCAAAAATGATATATTCCTTACAGATGAGTTTAGTAATTATGGAGAAGTGCTAATTACTACTGAAGATGGCAGCCTTGGTGAAAAAGGACTTGTAACTCAACATTCCGTCTTTTCCAATAATTTTGACTTCAATCATATATACACATGCGGTCCTGATCCTATGATGAAAGCTGTTGCCAAAATTGCTAATGATAAAAGCATTAGTTGTGAAGCTTCGCTTGAAAACATGATGGCTTGTGGTATTGGCGCATGTTTGTGTTGTGTTACTCCTACAATTAATGGAAACCAATGTGTTTGTACTGAAGGTCCTGTTTTTAATACAAAAGATCTGCAATGGTAAACTTAGAAGTAAATATTGGCGGGCTCAATCTTAAGAATCCGGTAACAACTGCCTCCGGAACTTTTGGCTTTGGTGAAGAGTTTACCGATTTTATCGACCTAAATAGCTTGGGTGGAATTTTTGTAAAAGGACTTACTCTTAAAAACCGTGAAGGTAACGACTATCCCAGAATGGCAGAAACTGCATCGGGGATGTTAAATGCTGTTGGTTTGCAAAATAAAGGAATTGATTATTTCATTAATACAATTTATCCTGGTATTAAAGATTACGGTACCGAAATAATCCCAAATATTAACGGTTCAGTTGTTGAAGAATATGTTGAGGTAGCCGAAAAACTAAATGATGTTGCGGGGATTAATGCTCTTGAGCTAAATATTTCATGCCCCAATGTAAAAGAGGGAGGCATGGCTTTTGGAGTCAGTTGTCCGTCCGCAATTGCTGTAACAAGTGCAGTACGAGAAGTTTTCCAAAAACCAATAATTGTAAAGCTATCACCTAATGTTACGGATATTACTGAAATAGCAAAGGGTGTTGAAGGTGCAGGTGCCGATGCTGTGTCGTTGGTAAATACTTTCCTTGGAATGGCAATAGATGCCAATACAAAAAAACCTATCCTTTCAACAATTACAGGTGGTCTTTCGGGTCCTGCCATAAAACCCATTGCGTTAAGAATGGTTTGGCAGGTTTATAATGCTGTTAAAATCCCGGTAGTTGGAATAGGAGGAATAATGAATGCTACTGATGCAATCGAATTTATGCTTGCCGGTGCTAGTGCTATTCAGGTCGGAACAGCAAATTTCATCGACCCACAGGTAAGTGTTAAAATTATTGAAGGCATAAAAGAATACTGTCAGAATAATAATATCAGTGAAGTATCAACACTGACTGGTGGTTTAATTTTATAAAAATTTTCACACTCTTGAATTGATATCCCTACATTTATTGAGGAAATAAATTATTATTTTAACACGGATTATGCAGTTGAACTCAGTCATGAGAGTTATAAATACTCTGGAGAACAACACTCACCAAAAAATCAAAAATACTAATCGAACAATTGAATATATTTGCCTACTAAATAATACTTGTGATGGACAAAGAATTGATCAATAGTTGGAATAATAAATTAGCAGATTCCACACCTACTGAAGTAATTGCTTTCTTTTTAAAACAATTTCCAAACAACGTTGCACTTTCAACCAGTTTAGGAATAGAAGACCAGACACTTACCGAAATTGTAGCATCAATCGACAAAAAAGCAAAAATATTCACTCTTGATACTGGCAGGCTATTTCCTGAAACATATGATTTGCTTGACAGAACCTGCAAAAAATACAAAGTAAAAATTGATGTTTACTTTCCAAACACAGATGATATAGAAGAAATGGTTGTTGAAAAAGGCATCAATCTATTTTATGATAGCATAGAAAACAGGAAATTATGTTGTAATTTACGTAAGCTGGTTCCTCTAGCAAGAGCAATGAAAGGACTAGATGCATGGATAACAGGACTTAGAAGAGATCAGTCGGTTACCAGAACTGATATGCAGTTGGTTGAATGGGATGAAAATAATAATATAATAAAAATCAACCCACTTATTAATTGGTCTGAACAAGATGTTTGGGATTATGTTGAAACTAAAAATATACCTTACAACCCTTTACATAAAAAAGGCTTTGCCAGCATTGGATGCCAACCATGCACACGGGCTATTAAACATGGCGAAGATATCCGTGCCGGACGTTGGTGGTGGGAAAACCCTGACACAAAAGAGTGTGGGCTACATGAAAAATGAAAGTTGTCGAGTTATCGGGTTGTCAGGTTAAATGACAATCTACCAAAAACCAGACCCCAGCAACAACCACTAAAATCGTGACAGCAACCTCAGCCACAGTCATCAACAAAAGCATTCTTAAGCTTGCAATTCCAAATATTGTAACCAACATTACAGTACCTCTACTCGGACTTGTTGATCTTGCATTAATGGGACATCTTAATGATCCGGTGTTTATTGGTGCTATTGCCCTGGCAAGTATTATCTTCAATATTATTTATCATGGTTTTAGTTTTTTAAGGATGGGAAGCAGTGGTCTAACTGCCCAAGCATACGGAGCAAACTCACATAAAGAAATATCGTTGGTGTTAATCCGCTCACTTATTGTTGCAATTGGACTCGCCATAATGCTTATCCTACTGCAATATCCCATACAATGGTTATCATTTAAGATATTAGATGGAAGCGAATCGGTTAGAGTACTAGCAGCTGATTATTTCTATATTCGAATATGGGCAGCACCGGCAACACTTGGATTATATGCTTTTTTTGGATGGTTCCTGGGAGTTCAAAATGCAAAATATCCAATGATAATTGCACTAGTAATTAATCTTGTAAATATTGCTCTTAATTTCGTATTTGTCATTGGTCTTGGCATGACATCAAATGGTGTTGCATTGGCAACAGTAATTGCTCAATATAGCGGGTTGATTCTTGCAATTTTCTTTCTTTTAACAAAGTACAAACAATATGTCAAAATATATTCTCTAAATATTATTCTCAAGACAGATGCAATTGTACGGTTCTTTAAGGTTAATACGGATATCTTCATCAGGACAATATTACTATTACTAACCCTTGCTTTCTTTACAAATATTTCTGCAAAAAATGGGAATGAAATATTAGCTGTTAACACTTTATTATTTCAGTTCTTTTTTCTATTTTCATATTTTGCAGATGGATTTGCCTATGCAGGTGAAGCATTAACAGGTAAAGCATTTGGCAGAGGAAATAGAAATCTGCTACGAAATACTGTTAAGCATCTTTTTTATTGGGGATGGGGAGCAGCAATTGTAACCAGCATTATTTTTATTCTGGGTCTTTCGCCTCTAATGCAATTACTTACCAGCAATATTTCGCTCCAGGAAATGGCAATCAATTATAGATTATGGGTAATTATAATTCCACTAACAAGTACTGCAGCCTTTATTTGGGATGGCATTTTTATTGGTGTAACGGCATCCAAAGAAATGCGTAATGCTATGATTATATCTTCTTTATTAATTTTCCTTCCAGCATATTATATCACTGTAAACTACTGGGGCAACAACGCATTGTGGTTCGCTTTAAACTTATTTATGATTGCACGTGGTTTATTAATGTGGATCATGTGGCGAAAAATAAAACCATATTTACCAAGGCACTAAGCAAAAGTTTGACAGCCCTTTGCCGCAACGATCCATTCGCTGCCAAACACCTACTTTCTTGCCACAACATTCCCTTAATTGTTTGTTTTTATCTATATTCTATTGGTTTAATTTGATAATTTTTCGTATAATAATTGGTTTCAAATAATTAATTACTTAATTTTGTTGCAGTTAGACTTATAAACGGTTAAAATGCAAGGAGCTTTTCAGGATATCACAAAATGTAAAAAAATGAAGAAATGACTGTAATGCTCAACAAAGAACTGGAACAAAAAGTTGAAGAAGACACCAAATAACCTTGGAATTAAAACGTGAAATAAATGACCTACTCATTGAGGCAGGAAAACCAATACGTTATGCCAGTGTAGGAAATGATACTTCGGGTTAGAAAAACTTAAAAAATCAGATGAAAAAACTTGTACTATATGGACTAATTATTCAATGCATGTTTTTTCTATCTACATCTATCCATGGCCAAGTATTATCAGATACCTTGAAAGCAAAAAACCTTGTAGAGCTTTCTTTTGTGGATCTTATGAACGTACAAATTGAAACAGGTACTTTAACAGGTATAGAACGTTCGAAAACACCCGCGATACTTACTGTTATCACTAAAGAAGAAATTGAAAATACTCCAGCTAGAAACCTATTAGACCTACTTGAAGTATATGTACCTGGTGGAAGTTTTGTTAATCATTGGCTCGGACCTCGAATAGGTATTCGTGGTATTATGAGTGATCAGAATACTTCTTATTTACTCATTGTTAATGGTGAAACCATGAATTTACAATATGAAGATGGACCTGTTTTTGAAATTCAAAACAAAGATCTTTCTGATATTGAAAAAATCGAAATTATTAGCGGTCCAGGATCGGTTACCTACGGACCTGGAGCTATTGGTGGCGTTATTTCCATTACTACTATTGATGAAGAAGTAACAGATAAAGTTAAAATAGGTGTCGAACATGATTTTACATATAGATATTCATTTATTAATGGTAAGTATTCTATAAAAAAGAAAAAAATCACAGCTACTTTATTTGGATCAGTTGGAACATCTGATGGTATATTTAATCCGGAATTCTATTATATAGATCGGGCAAATGGCTATGGTTACGGTTATATGTCGGAAACATGGGGTAATAAGGGTTTAGGTACACCAGCACCAAATTTCTATGCCGATTTTCAAGACAAACCTGAAATAAAAGCTCAACTTAATATTAAGTTTTTAAATGAATTTGAATATTGGGCACGTTATACTAACTATAGCTTTATTAATCAACAACAAAAAACAAATTCGCTTGAAGGTCCGGCATTTCCAGGGCACTACGGACAACAATTTACAACCACTCTAAAAAACATCCACGAATTCTCTGAAAAAGTAGTATTAATAAGCAACATTGGATTCCAGTCTATCAGTACCAGAGATATAAGACTGTATCAGGGAGCAAAAAAGCCCTTTAATGATATTACTCAAATGAATAATTCATTTAGTGAAAACAATATTAATATTCGATCATTGATTTCATATAAACCATCCAGTAAACTAAAACTTGCATTAGGGGTTGAATATAAATATTGGTACTATGGTCCTGAATGGGGAGATGAAAAAGACAGTTTTGTAATGGACTTTGCACCACCAGTAAAATTTGCCGTACTAGATTCAAACTCAGGTTTTTATTCTCAATACAATCAATTTGGTATTGTTACAGTTGTAGATCCACCAATTAATGCAAATCAGTTCTCAGTTTTTTATGAATGTAATTATATGCCTGTAAAGAATTCTACTATTCTAATTTCAGGAAGACTTGATAAACACAATATGGCGAAACTGGCATTTTCACCAAGAATTTCCATTATTCAACAAATAAATAAAAATAACTATCTAAAACTAATTGCTCAACAATCAGTACGTTTACCAAGTTTCCGTGAATTATATTCTATTAATTATGCTTTAGAACCTTCTCCAAGCCCCGAAAAGTTATCAGGTATTGAACTAATATATTCAAGTATACTCTGGGAAAACATATCCATTAACCTGTCGACCTTCTATCAATCTATCAACCAGATTGGCTGGACCGATAATAACAAATCAGAAATTTTAGGTAAGTTCAATACAGCTGGTTTAGTAGCTGTTATGTCGTACAAACTAAATGACTTAAATATTACGCTAAACTATTCTTTTATTAAACAATTAAACTGGGATCCTGAATATAAACTAAATTCATACCTTTCAAATATAGGACCCGACAGTATCGACGTAACTCTAGTAGATGCTGGGAATAACAGAATAAATAACTTCCCCCAGAATCAAATCAAACTTATTGCTTCCTACAAAATAGGTAGTTCCATCTATTTGCATTTTAATTCACGATTTGCATCTAGTTATGGACAGTTAGATATGTTAGATAACTTTAAATCAATACATGACAGCTACGGTACCACACAAACAAAACAGGAAATGGACAATCTATATAATGATGTACTAAGCAAAGGCTATTCAAAACCTTCTTTCACATCCAATCTTTCAGTTTCTTATAATTTCAAAGTAAAAAAAGTAGATTTTGTAATAAGCTCATGGGTAATGAATTTATTTTCTGTAAACCATATTCGATACGTATACCAATATTGGGAAGAGGGTAACAACAGACAATATCCACGACAAGTTGGCTTTGTTGAAGAGCCTCGAACTTTTGGACTCCGTTTAACAGCAGAATTTTAATATTAGTATGAAAATCAATAAATTTAAAATACTGCTCTTTCTACTGTTTTTTACAGGTACAATACATGCTCAGGTATCTGAATATGAATTTAAAGCAGCATTTATTGAACGTTTTACACGTTTTATTGAATGGCCTGATAGTATTCAAAGTGACACATTTAATATTGTGGTTATAGGTAAAACCCCACTTCAATCCACTATGGATGAACTATTCAGCAACATAAAGATAAAGAAGCATAATGTAAAACTCACTTACACAAAAGACACTAACGACCTCAAATATGCAAATCTCGTTTTTATATCCAAATCTGCGAAAAAAAGAATTGATAAGATTCTTAAATTAACAAACAAATATCCAATACTAACCATTAGCGACACAAAAGGCTTTGCTACCAAGGGTGTGCATATTAATATGTATGAGGATAATAATTATATACGATATGAAATAAATCAAGAAGCCATCGAAAAATCAAACCTGAAGGTGAGCAGCCTCCTGTTAGCTTCAGCTAAAATTGTAAAAACAGATGATTAGATTTACATTCATACGCAATCTGTCAATAAAGAAAAAGATAATTATAATTATTGTATTGATTACTTATTTAATCAGTACTATGGGATTTATATTTATTGCTATATGGGAATTAAACAGATTACAAACAGAAACTCAAACTGCTTTGGTTTTAAACACCAAACTAGTAGCTAACTATTGTATTGTACCCTTAACTTTTGAAGATAATCAGCAAGCAACTAAAGCATTGTCTAAACTGAAAGAGATTGATTTTATTGAAACAGGCTTTTTATTCGACAAAGAAGGAAACATTTTTGCAAGCTATCCTGATACATTAAATGAAAATTCCATATTAGTGCTTCAGCAACAACAAGAGAGCATATTTAAGGATGGTTATTTTTATGTTAAGGAAGATGTTTTTTATCAAGATGAATTGTATGGTACGCTTTTTATAAAAGCAAATTCAAAACCACTTAAAGTTGCAAGGAAGAATATCATTATAACTATTTCATTATTAAGTATCTCGTTAATTTTTTTATCTATATTTCTGGCCATTAAGATGCAAAGGTATATCTCAAAACCTATCCTGGAATTGAAAAATCATATAAGGAAAATTGCCACTAATCAGCGTTTTTCTGCACATATTTCAAAACTAAATAATGATGAAATTGGAGATTTGTATGATGGTTTTAATTCAATGTATGATCGAGTATTGAAAAGAGAATCAGATTTATTAGAATCAGAACTAAAATATTCTGATTTATACGAAAACTCACCTGATATGTTCGTTTCAGTAGATGCTGAAACAGGTAAAATAATCCAGTGCAATAATACACTTGCAATAAAAACAGGCTTTAGTAAAGATGAAATAATCGGACATCCAATCTTTGAAGTTTACCACCCTAATTGTATTGAAGATGCAAAAGCAGTATTCAATCAATTTAAATCAAAAGGGAAGATAAAAAATGCAGAATTGCAATTAAAGAGAAGTGATGGAGGTATTATTAACGTTCTATTAAATGTTATAGCCATTCGCGATGATAATGGAAAAATAATTGCAAGCCGCTCTAGTTGGAGAGATATTACTGAAAGAAAAAAAGTTGAAAAAGACTTAGAGAAATATAGAAATAATCTTGAGAAGTTGGTGAAAGATCGAACGAAAGAATTAGAAGAAAAATACAAAGAACTCGAAAACATGAATGACGTTTTTGTAGGACGAGAATTTCGAATTAAAGAATTAAGGGATGAATTAGACAATCTAAAATCTGACAAAGAAAATTAATACTTTATGAAAGATCTTGAAAAATTATCGAAAAGTGAATTGATTGCTAAAATTGAAGAAATGCAAAAAACGGAGCAATCAACTAATGCTCTGAAGGAATATGAACCACTTTTTTTTAAAATCGCTGAAAATTATCCGAACTCATATATCTCAATTATTGAAAAAGATTTAACTATCGGTTTTACATCGGGACAAGAATTTAAAAAACAAAATTTAGATCCAAAATCTTTTATAGGGCTTTCATTAAATGAAATTTTTGGTGAACATGCCACTTTTGTAACAGAAAAATATTTAAAAGCATTTAAGGGTGAAGAAATAAGTTTCGAACTTTTTATTAATAACCAATACCAGTTATACAAAGTGGTTCCATTATACGACAGTAACCAAAATATATCAAGAATACTTACTGTTGTGGAAAATATTACCAAACGAAAAAAAGCAGAAGATGCCTTAAAAGAAAATGAAGAGCGATTTCGCCAGATGTTTGAAACACATAATGCAGTAATGCTATTAATTGAACCGGAAACCGGAAAAATTATTGATGCAAACCTGTCTGCACAAAATTTTTATGGTTATTCTGATGAAGCTTTTAAACAAATGATTATTCAGGATATTAATTCCTTACCTGAAGAGAAAGTGTTTGAATTACGCAAACAGGCACAAAAAGAAAACCAGAACTATTTTGTTTTTCCTCACTGTTTGGCTAGTGGTGAAATAAGAATTGTTGAAGTGCATTCTTCCCCGATTATTGTAAATAAAAAACAAATCTTATTTTCTATTATTCACGACATTACAGAACGCAAGCAGGTAGAAGAAGAAAAAGCAAAAATCTATAATTCAATCCAAACAGCGGTTTATATTTATGATTTTGTCAAAAGTAAGAATGATTATATTAATCCCGAGTATACGAAACTGCTTGGCTGGACTATAGATGATATTAATAAGATGGGAAATAAATTTACGGAGTTATTTCATCCTGATGATTTTAAGCAATTAGTTAAGCACATGCAAATTGTGAGTAAGGACACCGAAGATAATACACATATTCTGGAGTATCGTTTCAAACATAAAAATGGACAGTGGCGATGGTGTCTTTCCTATGATACTCCTTTCCAGCGTAAGGTGAATGGTGATGTAGAAAAAATGATTGGATCTTTTATTGATATTACCGAACGAAAGCAAGCAGAAGAATTATTGCTGAAAAACAAAAACCGCCTGGAATATGCGCTTAATAGTATTAAAACAGGTGCCTGGGAATTGGATTTAGAAACGATGGGATCATGGCGTATGTTTAAGCACGACCAAATTTTTGGGCATAATGAGCCTCTTGATGAATGGACTTATGATATGTTTCTTGAGCATGTGATTCCTGAAGACCGGGAAATAGTAAACCAAAAATTTCAGCATGCTATTGCAACTAAAACAGATTGGAATTTCGAATGCAGAATTAAACGAAATAATGATGGCAAAATTCGTTGGATATGGGCCAATGGAAATCAAGAATCCGATGGAGATAAGGAGTTTGGAAAAATGTTTGGTATTGTTCAAGACATTACTGAAAAAAAGCAGGCAGAGAATACGCAAAGAGAGACGTACACAAGGCACTCTGCAATGATAGAAAATATCAGTGATGTTATTGTCATTATGGATGCTGATGGCATAACGAAATACCAAAGTCCAAATATTGAGAAATGGTTTGGATGGAAGCCGGTGGATATTATCGGTACAAACGGCTTGGAAATGGTGCATCCGGATGATATTGAAAGGATTCAGAAAGAATTAATAAATGTGGTTAAAAAAGAAAGATCTTCAACAATTGAATTCAGATTCAAATGCAAGGATGGTAATTATAAATGGATAGAACTTACTGCCCAGAACTGTATCAGAGACATAGCGATTCAAGGTGTATTGCTCAATTACCATGATATAACCGAGCGCAAACAGGCTGAGGAAAATTTATTGGAAAGCCAAGAAAAATTAAAACTAATTATTGATACCTCTCCCATTGGAATATGCACTGTTGATATGCTTGGTAATTTTGTCACAACAAATCAGGCATATGAACGGATGGTAGGTTATGCCAAAGAAGAAATTGCGGGGCTTTCTTTTTTTGATGTGACACATCCAAATGACCGCCCTAAAAACAAAAAGCTCTTTCAGGACATGTTTTCTTTGGAAACGACAGATTTTTCCATGGAGAAAAGATATATTCGCAAGGACGGTGAGGAGATTAAGGTATCCGTCCATGCTATTGGCATCAGGGATGCTGAGGGAAATGTCAGATTCGGAACCGCTTTCGTGGATGATATTACCGAACGTAAGCAGGCTGAAGAAGCATTGGTACAAAGCACAAAAAGACTCATTCAAGCACAGCAGATAGCAAAAATGGGAGATTTCACCTGGGATGTTGCTACAGGTGAAGTAAGCTGGTCAGATGGTCTTTTTGATCTGCTGAAGTATGACAAAACAGAAAAGATAGATTATGCCAAAGTTAATAAAGACATACATTATCCTGATGATCTGTTAGAAGTATCGGCATGGCTAAATGAAGGAATCGCTTCCGGTGAAGAAAAACTTCTTCCCAAAGAATATCGGCTCATCTGTAAGGATGGAGAAGTAATTTATGTCCGTTCTCAGGGAATAATTGAGCGAAAAGAAGGGGAATCTGTAAAATTGATTGCTACTCTATATGACATCACCGAGCGCAAGCAGGCAGAAAAAGACTTGCAGAAGAGCGAACTTAAATACAGAAATCAGGCAAATTTCCTTGATGTTGTTACAGAAAACAGCCCCTTTGCTATGTGGGTTTCTGATGCAAAAGGAATAATGATAAGGGCGAATCAGGCTTTGCGGAATATCCTGAATTTAACCGATGATATGATTATTGGAAAATATAATGTATTCCATGATGAAAATTTGATTGCTCAAGGTTTAATGCCTGTTGTTGAAGCTGTATTCAATGATTTGACAAGTACTCGTTTCAATATGTTTTGGAAAGGCACAAAAGCAGGCGATGTTGATTTATCAATCGCAAATGAACTTTGGATAGATGTTTCGATGTTTCCAATAACCGACGAAGCCGGGAAACTGGTGAATGTTGTATGCCAATATATAGATATTACCGAGCGCAAGCAGGCTGAAGAGGCAATGAGAAAACAAAAGGATATGTTTGAGTTAGTCATTAATTCAGTTCCTACCAGAATATTTTGGAAAGATTTAAATTCAGTCTATTTGGGCTGTAATATGTCTTTTTTGGAAGCTGTTAAAAAAAATAAAACTGAAGATGTAATTGGGAAAAATGATTTTGATTTAATATGGGCTAAGGAAGCTGAAAAGTATATTAATGATGACAGACAGATTATAAAAAAAGGAATTCCAAAATTAGGATATGAAGAGTCTTATATTTTACCTGACGGTAAAAAGATATGGTGGCAATCGAGTAAAATGCCATTAAAAGATAATACTGGTAAAATTATTGGAGTATTAGCTACATCAGAAGATGTAACTGATCGCAAACAGACTGAAAAAGCATTAGAGGAAAGCGAAGAGTATTTCAGAACATTGATTGAAAATAGTAGTGATGTAATTTCTATATTAAACGATAAGGGAATTATTACATACGAAAGTCCATCTCATGAAAAAGTGCTGGGATACGAAACCGGTAAATTGATAGGTGAAAATGTTTTTGGATTAGTTCATCCTGATGACAGGGAGCGTATATCCATGCAATTTGTAAAATTATTGAAAAGATCAAATGAAATTGAGCAAGTTAATTTCAGGTTTCTTCATAAGGATGGAACATGGATATACATAGAAGGAACAGGTACCAATTTACTTCACTCTTCTAAAATAAAAGGGATTGTAGTTAATTACCGCGATGTTACAGATCGTAAACAGGCTGAAGAGGTAATCAAAAACCAGGCTGCAAAATGGCAGACCACCTTTAATGCCATGAGTGACTCGGTAAGCATTATTGATTTGGATGGAAAAATCAGCCAATATAATGCAGCCACTTTGTCTTTATTTAATGTAAATGAAGAAGATATTAAAGAAAAAAAATGTTTTGAGTTAGTGCATGGAACTAAAGAATTTTTTAATGATTGCCCATTGATTCGGATGAAAGATAGCTCTCAGCCTGAATCAATGATTTTCAAGGATAAAGAACGCTGGCTAAAAGTTAATGTTGATCCGATTTTTAATTCAAAAAATGAATTAACCGGGGCAGTACATGTTGTGTCTGATATTACTGATCGGAAACAGGCAGAACAAGAACTCGTGGAATATCGTGAAAATCTTGAAGATTTAGTAAAGGAAAGAACCAAAGAATTAGAAGATAAAAACAAAGAGTTGGAGAGATTTAATGATTTGTTTGTAGATAGGGAGTTCAGGATTAAAGAACTTAAAGATCAAATTAAAAAACTAGAAAATAAAATGGATAACTAGAGCATCTAAAATAAAAACAATGAAATTTTTTACTTTTAGAAATAATCCGAATGAAACAATTGACGAAGTTAGAAGGCTATTATTACAAAAAATAATAATAATTCTTAATGTTTTAGGAATCCCTGTGGTTATTATGGGTGCAATTGAAGCAATTGTTTTAAAACAATATTATACAGCAATTTCATATTTTATTTTTTACACCCCAATTATTGTTGCAGGCATTTTTAGAAAGAAAATAACATTTAAAAATAGTGCATTTATAATAATTGGTTTCGCATATATTCTGGCAATTTCAAATATTATAATTTATGGTTTTGGTGGTGCTGGTATCCCTATTCTCTTTACAATTTTAGTATTAGCATGCATATTTTTTGATATCAAAGCAGGATTATATACCGTACTACTTTGCACCCTGGCAATGATAGTAATTGCATATTTGTATGTAAATAATATTATATCCCTTGGCGTATCATTAGATGAGATTTCAACCAATATTGTTTCATGGGTTACAGCAATTGCAGTAGTAGCCTTATTAGGTAGTCTTATTGTTATTAGTTTTGGTATAATTCAAAAAAAGATGCTTCAAAGTATAAGTTTCTCAAAAATTCAGGCCGAAGAACTTAAAAACATTAATTCACAGCTAAAAGAAGACGTGGATAAAAGACAACAAACAGAAAAGGAACTTAGAAAAATACAAAACAATCTTGAAAAAAATATTCAGAAAAGAACAGAAGAAATAAGGCTAAAAAATGATGAGTTATTGAAAAGAAATCATGAACTTGAAAAATATAATAATCTTTTCATTGATAGGGAATTTAGAATTAAAGAGCTAAAAGAAATAATTAAAAAACTTGAAAATGAATAATGGAAAGAATAAATATCCAAGAATACAAACCCGATTATTTATAGGTTTGTTTATAATCATTTTATTTTCAAGTATCGTTAATATTCTTTACTATAGAGATATAAAGGAGCTCAACAAAGTCACCAATAGCATTATTGAGCACCCATTTACAGTAAGTAATAGTGTACGTAATATAGACTTCTATATAAATGCTATACACCGTAGTTTGAAAGATATTCTATTGTCGGAAAACGAAATTGAATTAAACAATTCAATTGACTTAGTAAACAAAAATGAACAACAAATATATGATAACTTTGAAATTGTAAAAGAAAAATTCCTTGGTGATTTAGAATTTGTAAATGATGCTTATACGACTTTTGTTAATTGGAAACCAATTAGAGATGAAGTAATTGACTTAGTAAAGAACGGTAATGTAGATGATGCTGCCAAAATCACAAAAGAAAAAGGAAACGATCACATCAGAATCCTTTTTCAAAAAACGAGTAAGATGATTGATTTTGCTAATGAAAAAGCTGCAAGTTTCAATCAAAACTCAATAAATATTTTACTAAAAGCAAAGAAGAATTTCTTTCTTTTTTTAATTGGCTCTTCAGTTTTAGAAATTATATTGTTTCTATGGATTTTCTTTGGTATATCAAATCCAATCAACAATATGATTAAACGTATTAAAAATGTATCTGGAGATAAAATGAAAGGATTCCCAAAAAATGCTGGCAACCAACTTGCTGTTCTTGATTATGCAATTTCACAATTTGAAAACAGAGAAAAAATTCTCGAAGAAAAAGTAAATGCTCGAACATATGAATTGGAAGAAGCCAGAAATCTTCTTGAGAGTTCAATTGAGAATGCTGCAATAGGAATAACAGCAGTAAGTTTAGAAGGTAGACTAATAAAAGTAAATAATGCTTTTTGTGATTATATTGGTTATGACAGAGAAGAATTATTAAAGATGCATATTAATGATTTCACAAAAGAAGAAGATAAAGAAAAAGCTGCAGAATATATAAAAAAAGTAATAGAGGGTAAAACGAAAGGAAAATCTATTGAAAAAGCTTATATCCATAAATCAGGTGATATAATTTATGGTTCTGTTTCTACCTCACTTGTCGAAGATATTAATAATCAACCAGATAGTCTTTTTGCTCAAATAAAAGATATAACAAAGCAAAAGCAATATGAAAATAAAATTGAAGAACATAAAAATGAATTAGAAAATAAAATTAGTATTCGTACAGCTGATCTGGATAACAAAGCATTAAAGCTTGAAAAATCGCAAAAAGCCCTCACCTTTTTATTAGAAGATGTAAATGATATTAAAAAGCAATTAGAGATTTCTAATAGTAAGTACCTGGAAGTAAATAAAGAATTGGAAGCTTTTTCCTATTCCGTTTCTCACGACTTAAAAGCACCTTTAAGGGCAGTTATTGGTTTTTCACAAATTCTAAATGAAGATTTTGCACCGCAGTTGGATCCGGAATCAAAACGATATATTGGCCTTATTAAAGACAATGCAGAAAACATGGGCGCACTGATTAATGATTTGCTTAGCTTTTCACGCATGGGTCGTACAGAATTGCATAAATCACAGATTGATATACATGCTATTGCGCAAAGGGTGAAAAGTGAATTAGAGCCAGATATTCAAGATCGAAAGCTTACATTTAAAATAAAACCTATACCTTTGATAAATGCCGACGAAAAACTGATGTACCATGTAATATTGAACTTGATATCAAACGCAGTGAAATTTACTGGTAAGGCTAAAAATGCTATAGTAGAAATTGGTTGTACCAGTCAAAATAATAAAAATGTATTCTATGTTAAAGATAATGGAGTTGGATTTGACATGAAGTATGTCAGAAAAATATTCGATGTTTTTCAACGCTTACACAGTGTTGAAGAATTCCCGGGTACTGGTATTGGCTTGTCAATCGTTCAGCGAATTATCCACAAACATGAAGGTAAAATTTGGGTAGAATCAGAAAAAAATAAAGGCACTACATTCTTTTTTACGATATGAATCTCAAACTAAAATAAATGAATTATGAAAACATTGGAAATATTATACATTGAAGATAATCCGAGCGATATAGAGTTAACCTTAAGGGCTTTAAAAAAACACAATGTTGCAAATAGTGTCCAAGTTATTAAAGATGGAGAAGAAGCATTGGAATATATTTTTGCGACAGGGCGATATGTCGAAAGAAATACAAAAGAAAACCCAAAAGTAATTTTGTTAGACCTTAAGCTTCCTAAAGTAGGTGGACTTGAAATACTAAAAAGATTAAAATCAGAAGAACAAACAAAAACTATTCCTGTAGTAGTACTAACATCATCGCGCGAAGAAAAAGACATGATTGAAAGCTACGAATATGGCGTAAATAGTTATGTTGTAAAACCCATAAATTTTGAAAGTTTTTCAGAAGCTGTTTCAGCTTTAGGTCTTTACTGGCTTCTTATTAATGAATCATTATAAATGAATAATTATGGAAAGAAAAGTTAAAATATTGCTTTTAGAGGATAATCTTAATGATGTAGAATTAATTCATCATCAAATTTCAAAAAGCGCTATTAAATTTCAGTTCAAACATGTGTCTGAATACAATGAATTTAGTAAGGCCATTGATGATTATATCCCTGATCTTATTCTTTCAGACTACAGCCTGGGCAGTTTTACAGGTTTGGATGCATTAGAGCTTGCCAATCAAAAATGTCCGTTAACACCCTTTATTATTGTTACTGGTACAATAAATGAAGAAACTGCCGCAGAAACCATAAAAAAAGGAGCATGGGATTACGTAGTAAAAGAAAGACTTCCGCGCCTCGACTCTGCAATGAAAAACGCACTTGAATTGAAAGAGGAAAAAGATAAGAGGGCAATCGATAAAGTAAAATTAAAGATAAGTGAAGAAAGGTATGAACTGGCAATTGAAGGTTCACAAGATGGAATATGGGATTGGGATTTATTAACAAATGAAGTATATTTTTCCTCACGTTGGAAATCAATGTTGGGTTACAAAGACCACGAAATTGAAAATGATTATAAAATATGGGAAGCACTTTTGCATCCCGAGGATAAAGAATTTACTTTAGCTGAACTTAATAGACATTTGAAAAAAGAAACGCCATTTTACAAGGTTGAAGCCCGGTTAAAATGTAAAGATGGTAGCTATAAATGGATTTTTGCCAGGGGGAAATCAATGGACGACCAAAATGGAGATCCATACAGAATAGCAGGTTCACATACTGATATTTCTGAGAGAAAGTTGATGGAAGAGAAATTAATTCATGCAAAAGAAAAAGCAGAAGAAAGCGATAAACTAAAATCAGCATTTTTGGCAAATATGAGCCACGAAATTCGTACCCCCATGAATGGAATTCTAGGATTTGCCGGATTACTTAAACAAGCTAACCTTTCAGGCGAATCACAACAAAATTATATTGAAATAATAGAGAAAAGTGGAAAACGTATGCTCAATATCATTAATGATATTGTTAGTATTTCAAAAATAGAATCAGGACTCACAGATATAAATATTAATAATGTTAACATCAATAACCAAATAGAATATGTTTATACTTTTTTTAAACCCGAAGCTGAGGCAAAAGGAATAGAACTTTCATTCAATTGTTCTTTGCCTTCTTCAAAATCCATAATAAAAACTGATCATGAAAAATTCTTATCAATTCTTACTAACCTAGTTAAAAATGCAATTAAATATACTGAGAAGGGGAATATAGAACTTGGATACATACTAAAAAAGGACGCTGAACATGCCGAAGTGGAGTTTTATATTAAAGATACTGGTATTGGAATAGAGAGTGATAGACAGAAAGCTATTTTTGAGCGATTTATACAGGCTGATATAGAAGATAAAATGGCAAGACAAGGAGCAGGGTTAGGTTTGTCAATTTCAAAAGCTTATGCTGAAATGCTTGATGGAAAGTTATGGGTAAAAAGTGAAGTTGATAAAGGTTCTACGTTTTATTTTACGATTCCCTATAATACTGAGTTAATTACTAAAGATGAAATCAAAATAGATATTTCTGCTGAAGATATTAATAATCTAAATAAAAGTATAAAGATATTAATTGTTGAAGATGATGAGACATCTGCTTTACTACTTCTAACTATGCTTGAAAAAATAAACTGTGAAATTTTACAAGCAAGAAACGGAGTTGAGGCTGTTGAACATTGTCGAAAAAATCCTGACCTTGATATTGTTTTAATGGACATTAAAATGCCCATAATGGACGGATATGATGCCACATGTCAAATTCGTCAATTCAATAAAAATGTTAATATTATTGCTCAAACCGCTCATGCACTTTCCGAAGATTCTGAAAAGGCATATGAAGTAGGATGCGATGGACATCTTACAAAACCAATTATCAAGAGTGAATTATTTTCAGTAATAAAACAAAACTTAATTAATTAAAAAGAAAAGTAACTTACATTAAAAGCAATTACCAGAATTTATAGCTTCTTTAATATCAATCACCTATCGGCATACTTGTTATAGATTTCCATCACAATACAAGATGTTGGTTGGTTATACCAATCCCGCCTGGTTTTTACCAACCAGTCGGGTCGAAAAAGAAAAACCCATAGATTTGGATAATGAAAACAATGTTCTCGACCAGACGGGATGAAAAAACCCGGCTGGTCTAATAAAGGTTTTAGAATCAGACCCGATAGGTTGAGACTATTCTGATTTTTTTCTTATCTCAGTTACCGCTTTGTTACTCTATTTCAAAGAACTTTACTAAATTGCATCCCATAGTAAAACATGCCACACAAACATACCCAACATGTCAGAATACATTAATAACACTGAACAGCGCATAAATGAACTTTACGATTTTGCTATCGCCATAATTAATCATGGTAAAGGAATTGATTTAATAGTAGAATATGAAAATGCCATTGATAATGTACAACCTTTTGATGTAGTTTGTGTTGTTGACAAGCTAATGCTTGATAAGATTGAACTTGCGGACCTAAAAACAGGACTCAACAAAATCTTGAACATGTTCTATAAAGGGCTGATAAATCAATCCATTCCTAATTATTCTAAAATTCCATTTTTAGCATCTCTATGGCTTGAAAATAATGAGTTAAACAATAAACTAATTGGTCTTCGCCCTTTAATAAAAGAAATTAACAAGAAAAATATTTCTGAAACACAATTTCAAGATATATTAGAAGAAATTGGATCAAAAGTACTAGAACTTACTGCCTTTGAGGCTCACTACATAAAAAAGGAAAACATATTATTTCCTTATGTTGAGAGACAACTTCCCGAATATAGATGCCAATCAGTAATGTGGTCATATCATGATGATGTTAGACAAATTACCAAGGACATAATTGCATTGTCAAAAGAAAAAAAACCTAGCATGAAGTCGCTAAACCGTAAAATTGGCGATTTATTTTTTGTAATGTATGCAATAAAATTCAGGGAAGAATACATATTGTTTCCTGTGATTACAAAACTTATAACTGATAACGAATGGATTGCAATGCAATTGCAAAGCTATGAAGTAGGTTTTGCATTTATCTTACCTCCGGAGAAACCTCAAAAAAAGAAATCATATAAAGGCAAAAACAAAAACTCCACAAAAACGTTAAACAGTAATAATTTCGTTGATGGGTTGATTGACTTAAGTACTGGCCAATTATCAATTGATCAGATTATTTTAATGATTAACAACCTGCCTGTTGATGTAACTTATGTTGATGAGAATGATGAAGTACGATATTTCTCAACACCTAACCATCGTATTTTCCCACGTTCAAAAGCAATTATTGGTAGGTTGGTTGAAAATTGTCATCCGCCATCGAGCGTACACATTGTAAAAGACCTTATTGATGCTTTTAAATCAGGCAAAAAAAATCAGGAGAGTTTCTGGATTGAGATGGGAGAAAAATTTATTTTGATTAGATATTTTGCACTTCGTGATGAAGATGGCAAATACAAAGGTACACTTGAGGTCAGTGAAGAAGTATCAACGATTAGGAAACTCACCGGGGAGAAAAGATTGATGGAATAAGTTCATAAGTCCCAGATCCGCATGGTTTTTTCCAACCAGTCGGGTCGAAAAAAAACCCCCATCAGTTTGGATAAAGAAAGTAGTGTTCTCGACCAGACGGGATAAAAAAACCCAGCTGGTCTAATAATATACATGTCCTTACGGTTTGAGAAAAATCTGTTTGGGGTGGGTCAAATACCAATTAGTTATCCAAATGTTTTTTCCTCAATTCATACATTACAATTGCAGGGATAAAAAAGATAACATCTGCAATCATTTTCCCTATAAAAGTACCCAGTAGAAAATCACCAGTTAATTTTGGAATAAGGTACATAAAGAAAGGCCTAACTGCCAGCACATCCAGTAATTCGGCAGGACCAAATTCAATAATAAGGTTTCGGAAATCTAACAAAAATGATTTAATTTTATACCTCTCATTATCAATCCTATGCAGCTTTATACTTTTTTTAACATCTGAAAATGCAATTGTAAAATAGAAAACTAAGGAGGCCACAGCAGAACCAACAAAAGCTGCAAGTACTCTATCGCCAGAAGTTTCAAAAATTCCCCATGCAGTAGCCAATGACAATATTGTACTTAGCACATCTGCAAACAAATATCGCTTAACCCACTCTATTATTTTTGTCTTCATTATATTGTTTCAATTAAATGATGTTGAAACCAATGCACCCACCTATCGATTGGGAACACACCGGAAAGCAACATAAACAAAGATCCCGCTGCCAAAATAACAATTATTATGGCAATTATCTTTTCGGCTGGTTTAAACATTGGTTCATTAGTATCCTTCTCTTTCCATGCAATTTTATATACAAATATTCCTAAGGCATACAATATTGTTGAAAGAAGTATATATTTTAGTCCGGCAGCATATAACAGCCAAAAACCATAAACAGAAGCAATTACACCAACTAGTAATGCCCTGGTTTTTAGGTTATCCTGATCAGTTTTATTTTTCTTATTTAACCAGGCCAGTTTAGCCAGAAATAATGAACTAAGAACATATGGGATAAGTATCATCGATCCTGAAATACTAATTATAGCTAAGAATGCATTTTTCTCAAAGGCGGCAAACAACAAAGTTATTTGCATAATAATACTGGTTGCAGTTAAGGCAAATACAGGTGATCCATTTTTATTAAATTTGCCAAATGCCTTTGGAAGAACACCTTTCACTGCAGCTGTGGAGGGTACTTCAGAGGTCATAATTGTCCAGGCTAACCATGCTCCGAGTATTGATATAATAACACCTAGATTAAGCACTACTGCTCCCCAATCGCCAACAATAGCTTTCATAACATATGCGGTGGATGGATCGGGAAGTTTAGCAAGATCAGCCTGATTCATTATCCCAAAAGAGAATATACTAATGGCCGCATAAATGAGTATTGCTCCTACGAATCCTATTACCGTTGCTTTTCCAACATCTTTTTTGTCTTTCGCCCGACCAGAAATTACAACAGCACCTTCGATTCCAATAAATGCCCATAATGTTACAAGCATTGTGCTTTTTAGCTGTTTAGAAATATCTCCTAAAGATGAATTGGTTTGACCCCAAAAATCAAACGAAAGTTTATCCCAATGAAAAGCAAATATTAATATAATAACGAATAAAAATAATGGAACAAGCTTAGCTATGGTTGATATTACATTAAGTGCTGCGGCACCACTTACTCCTCGCCGTACTATTATATTCATCGACCAGATAAGTATTGAGCCCCCCAATATTGATTGCCAGTTGTTACCGGATATAAATATTGGAAAAAAGTAACCAAGCGCCTGCATGAGAAGTACAGCAAATGAAACATTACCGATGGCAGCACTTAACCAATATCCCCATGCTGAATTAAAACCAACATACTTACCAAATCCTTCAGCAGCATAACTATAGATTCCTGAACTTAAATCGGGTCGGTTATCGCTAAGTGTTTTAAATGTTTGCACTAAAAAAAACATACCAACACCGGTAATTAACCAAGCAATTACTACTGCACCCAATGCAGCACCTTCGGCCATATTTGAGGGCAGATTGAATACTCCACCCCCAACCATGGAGCCTACCACAATTGCAGTTAATCCTAAGAAACCTACTTTTTTAGTTTGATCAGTCATATTAATAATAAATTAGAATAATGAGTTGAATCTAAAATCAAATCTTTCGCAAAGTCGCCAAGTCGCAAAAACTTGTATTTGAGCAAAACATATTCTATTGCAATTTTTGGTTTAAGCGTTGACTTTTTCATCTTAATTCAATAATATTCTTTCAATTTCGTTACTTGCGTTTTTCAAGGCTTCTGCTGTTTGGTCCTTCAGTTTTTGTGCTTGTTTTCTGATTTCTGAAATATGGTTGGCTATCTCTTTTTGTTTATCAAGTGGTGGAACTGGTATTGGAAAACGCTTTATATCATCAGGTGATAAATGTCCATTTGTAGCACCAGTAACATTTCTCTTAATTTCTAATTGCATTGGTGAACTTCTTAGAAAGTGAAATACAAATGAATTATCAACAAGTGTATTAGTTTGAAATTTAACAATATCACCACCTAAGTAGAATTCTCCTTTGTAAATCCATTGTGCAATTTTACCTATCGTAGCACCAGTAATTACAACTAATACATCGCCTTCTTTTAGCTTTTGTTGTTTAGAGAAAATATCTTTTGCTGTTAGTAGTTTTTCGAGATAAATTGTGCCATCATTGTTAATACAATTGATTTGAATCACAGAATTATTCCCTTCTTTTTCTTCTGATTTTGGAAGTGTTCCTTTAATTAAGTCACTAAAAATAATAATTCGTAATTCTTTGACTGGATACTTGCCATTTTCAATTGCTTTAATATTGTCTACAAATTTAAATTGATGAAAATACGGGTCGTATCGATTTGATGAAAGAGAATTAATTGTAGCTTGAAACATTCTGTTTTCCAAAGTATTTTCAGGTAGTTCAGGTAGTTTAATCCCTAACTCTTCAAGCAAATAATTATCAATACTTGCCAATAGTTTTTTGGCTTTTGCTTCGTTTTGTTTTTTCAGAGCAAAATATTTAGCTATGATTTCAGAAACTTTTTTTCGATCTCTTGATTTTGGAAAAGGGAATACTAAATCTGCAAAAACTGATTTATCAAGTCTTCTTCTGCCTGTACTACCTGTTGTTTTACCTTCAACTTGTTTATAAACATAATCAGATAAAAAATTTGCTAGTAAATATTCGTTATCAATATCTTTTCCTTTTACTATATAAAACTCCGTTGAAGTAAATGCAAAATCATATCCTTTCAAATCTTTTGTAAGTATATATTTTTTGTTAAAAATGCTGGGTTCTATTCTTGCGAATAAAAGGTCATTTGGATAAATGATATTTCTTCCTTTTACTTCTTTATATGGTCTTAATATAACATTAATTATTGATTTAGAATGCTCATCAGTTTGAGGCAAACCTACGTAAGGGACTAATTCATCATCAGCAAAAACTGGTTTTCTTCTTAAAGGATTAACAAAAGCTATATCTTTTAATTTTTTACTAAAATTTAATTTTTTTGGTAATGTAGAATAGTATAAAGGACTAAGAGAGTTTTCCAATTCGCTTTTTTGCAAAATAAAAACCCGGTTAGGAATTAATTTTGTATTTGAAATTGTGTAAGTGCTCATTATAAAATGCCCTCATCCTTTAGCTTATCCAATACCTTAACAGAGGAAATATCCATTTTAGAGAAAGCAAACCACTTTTTGCCTAAATCTTTGAGCGAAGCTCCAAAGTGATAGACTTCTTTTTCATCTATAATTAAAAAGCGGTCGTGGGCTTTTGCAAATTCTTTTAGCACAACACCAGGATATTGCTTATTATATTTTTTTAAATCAAGAGAAAGTTGTTTATTAATATTCTTGGTAAGAATAACAACATTTATGTCTTTTTTTCTTTTTGCAAAAAGAGTCAATACTGTATCGTCAATATAGTTATCAATTAAAATAATTGAATTATTGGCACTTCTGATTAAATTGGAAACGAAGGAATAAGCATCAAAGATTTGTCCGTTAAAAAAAATATCTTGCTTTGGTTCTATACTTCTATTTTCGAGTGCATTAAAAAGTTTATTAAAATACTCGTCAGATTGTATTAGTTTTTGCTCCACCTTATCTAAACGTTGGAAAATACCGGCATTTGTATTGATAAATTTTTTCATATCAACAAAGGCCTGCATAATCCTAATTGAAATATTTATAGCCGTTTTGCTTCGTAACACAGAAGAAAGCATTGCAACACCTTGTTCGGTAAAAGCATAAGGATTAACTGAAGAATATTTCAACTTTTCGAACCGGTCGCAATTTGCGACCAGTTCATATTTTTCATTGTCAGTTAATTGAAACCTAAATGATTCAGGAAACCGTTCAATGTTCCTTTTTACTTGTTCGTTTAATCTCTTGACAGGAACATTATACAATTCCGCCAAATCTCTATCAATCATCACCTGCAAGCCTTGAAAAGTAAAAATACGGCTTTGGATATCATCAATATGGATTAAATCTTCACTCATAGTTCCGTCTCGTTTATATGATTAATAAACTTCGAAAGTTCTTTACCAATTTCTATCAATTCATTGTTTTGTGTTTCTCTTCCTGTTGCATCGTATCCAATATCTTCGGCAATTGCCATAAAAATAGGATAGTCGTCTAATGCAGTTTGTTTAGCTGTAAAATACTTTTCTGTCAGTTCTTCCTTAAAGAAATTTACTTTATCCTTGTATTGGTTTTGTATTTTGGATTTATCGTCTTTTATCAATTCCGTAATTTCTTTTTTACTGAATTTCGGATTTTTCTTTTTTGCTTCTGATTCAATTTTTCTTATTGCTTCTTTTTTCTCACTGTCCCACTTTTCAATGGCTTCGATGTAATTATTGTCTGTTTTTACTTTCTCTTTTAAATTATCTTTTTGATTGATAATTTTTTCAGTTTGCTTTTTCTTGTGCTTACGTAAAAATAAAACAGAACTTTTTACTCCTGCACCTGTTGCAGAAAATGCAGTTTGAGGCATCGAAACAACGGCTACAATTCGGTACATTTCTTCAATACTGTCTCTTACATATTGCAGACTGCTGTTTGTTAAAACTCCATCAGGAATTACAATTGCTAAATAACCGTTTTCGTTTAAGAACCTATGACATTGCTCAATGAATAAGACTTCAGTACTCTGACTATCTCTAACTTTTTCTCTCAACGCTTTAACCGACAACCAATCATCTTCTTTTTTCCCAAGATTGTACTGATGTAAATAAGCTTTTTCAGTTTGTTTAATACTACTTCCAAATGGTGGATTAGTTATAATAAAATCAAATGAATTGTATTTAAACTCAAAGTTTTTGGTATTGCTTTGTAAATCTGTATCCTTAAGAAGTCCATCTGATGCAATTACGTTAGTATGTCCATCATCATGAATAATCATATTCATTTTGGCAGTTCTGGCAATTTGGTCGTTTATCTCGATACCAAAAAGGTTTTTTTCTGCAAAGTCGTGCCAAAATGTATAATGATCCTTTTCTTCTTTAATAGGGTCGTAAAATTCGCTAGCTTGTTCTCTTACTTTATCAAGTGCGTACAACAAAAACCCGCCACTACCGCAGCTTGTGTCAAGTACTCTTGATTTTTGATTGATTGGAACACTGTCAACAATAAATTTCACAATCGGCCTAGGTGTAAAATACTGTCCAAAATCACCCCTGAAGTAACTTCCCATAAAAGTTTCAAATGCTTTTCCTTTACTGTCAAGGTCAGTTTTATTGAGATTTATCCTTTGAAAGTATTTTACTATTGTTAAGGTTTCTTGTGCTGAAAGAGAAATACCATCTTTAAAAACTTCCGGGGCTTCTTTTTCTCCAATTGCATAAATTTTCTTAATCCGTTTTAATAAGTCTTCCGGATCTTCTCCCCTAAATAATTGAAAATCGTATGGTTCTTCGTTTTTTCGTGGATGTTTTTCGTCCCAAATTTTGCAAAATATGAGTTTGTCTAATTCGTCAAATGCCACACTTGGATTTCGTTGTCCGCCACCCCAAAGTGCTTGATGTGATTGAATGAATATTTTTGTCAGCTCGCTCTCGCTTACAACTTCTAATTCAAAGAATTTTTGCTTTTTTCCATATTCTTCTTTGGGTTCAGAAATTTTGTCAGTTTCAACTTGTAAAATTCCTCCTTTAACATATTTGTATGGTGCGAGTTTATCAATTCCGAATTGTGGAATATCAGGTATTTCAATTCTGCTTTTAGGTTTTTTATCGGGAACTTCGTAATATTGGTTTTTTATTCGGGAAGTAGTCCAAACGTATTTTGCACCTTCGGCTACTGCATAGCTATAAGCCTGGTCAACTGCAATATTAAATTGTTGGTCTGTTAAATCTTCTTTTTTACATTCAACTAGTATGTATGTTTCTTCGTGTTTGTCGTCATTGTAAACAATAAGGTCGGCTTCTTTTGTTTCAGAACCCATTTGAACAGAAACAAATTGCTTAATCCTTTTTTCAGAATATCCATAAATTAAAACCAAAGTCAAAAATGTTTCGGCTTGTACTTTTTCTTCGGGATTATTGTAGTTCCGTTTTTTGTTTTGGTATATGTAGGTTATAAAGTTTCGATCTTCATCAAACTTTATTAGTCCTTTTTCTATTCCTGCTTCTATTAAATTCATTCAATTTTTTTCTGTCAATTAATATTCTGTAAAGCGTTAGCAAAAGTATCTTTTTTAGTCTCTGCTCAGCTAGTGCCTTACCATAATAGGGGTTACATAATACAAGATGTGATATCTTGAATTGAAATTTAATTCTCAATTCAAAATATCAACTATACCCTTGTCTTCCTTAACCCTATTTCCCTAGTACCTCCTCTATGCTTCTTCTATTCCTTAATGCACATAGTTTTAAACCACTTCTTACCATCACGTTCATCACGCTCTACACCATGAATATCGCTTTCATAGCCGGGGAATACATTTTCAAAATCCTGTCGAGCTTTAAGATACTCAAAAATTGGTTTGGCTTTATCATTAAATATTTCACCTCCCATAATTATTGGAATTCCAGGAGGATAAGGCACTATCATAACTGCAGGAATTCGGCCCATCATTTTGTCAAGACTAACGTACTCAACTTTTTTGCCAACAACTGCATGATAAGCTTCCGAAGGCCTCATTACCTGGTCAGGAATTACTGTAAAAGCATCCTGCATGCTATCAAGTATTTTGTGCTCTTTAAAATAAGTATGAATTGCGTTACAATGGTCTTTTAAACCAACACCTTCATATGCTTCGGGGTGAGCTTTAACGAGTTCGGGGAATACTTCACATAAAGGCGCATTTGTGTCATACACCTCTTTAAATTTAAACAATTCAGCCAACAATGTACCTTGTTTGCCCCTTGTTGTACCCAAAGAATTCAGCAACAGGAAGGAATAATAATCGGTTTTCTCACACACAATCCCCTTGTCTATCAAATAGTTAGTTACAATATTTGCAGGAATACCCTCTTTAGCCATGATACCATCGTTATCAATTCCGGGAGTAGTAAATGTCAATTTAATTGGATCGAGCATTGCATAATCATCCTCCATATCGTCAAAACCATGCCATGGGTTATCTTTCGACATCACCCATACATTCTGGTTAGCTGCAAGAAGCTCATCATCAACATCTTCAAATCGCATCTTTTTACCTTCAATCATTACATCTTCGGGTTGCCACATTCCAAAAAACCAATCATTTGCATCTTTTTCTTTAAGTTCATCCTGTATAAGGATCATCTTCTTTCTTAACTGGATAGCTTCGATAATAATGTCATTAAGCATAATATCACCATTATCCTGCATCATTTTAGTCGCTACATCGAGTGAAGCTATCATACTATACTGTGGTGATGTAGAGCCATGCATCATATAAGATTCATTAAACTCATCCGGAACAATCTTCACAGTGCCTCCATTTTTAATATGCAACATTGATGATTGTGAGAATGCTGTGAGCAGTTTATGTGTTGAGTGTGAACAAAATATAGGTGGATGATTATCCTTAAGATCATCATCAGTCATTCCAAAATGATTTTTATAAATATGGTGAAAACGAGCATATGCATACCATGCTTCATCAAAATGCAGGTTTTCCACACTACGTTCAAGTTCCTTTTTAATATTTATAACATTATAACAAACTCCATCGTATGTTGAATTTGTTAGTGTAGACATTTTAGGTGTATTTCCCTTTAATTTTTCGGGAATTAATTTGCTAGCCTTAACTTTTGCTTTTATGGTTTCGGGTGAAAATTCCGACAATCTAACAGGACCTATTATTCCTCTTTTGTTTCTTCTGGGAATCATATAAATGGGGAAAGCATCAGTAATAACCATCGAGTAATTCAATGATTTATGACAATTTCTATCCACAAATGCAATATCATCTCTTAATACCTGACTACGCCAGATCACTTGATTTACATTTGACGTACCGTTAAGAATATAGTAGGTATAATCGGCACCAAATGCACGGGCTGAATTCTTTTCAGCATCACCAACAACTCCTTCATGATCGAGTAACGATCCTAATTCGGGGACCGATATCGATAAGTCGGAGCGCATTGTATTTTCACCAAAAAATTTATGAAGTCCAACTCCTGCAGGGCTTCTCAAAAAGCCTTCGCCACCCATATGTCCGGGTGTATGCCAGGCATATTTATATTCTTCAGAATATTTTACAAGCATTTTGAAAAATGCAGGATATATTGTTTCTAAATATTTAAGCAAATGCATTTCAATTCGTCCGGCCAGAAACTCTACTGTATCGGCAACTTTCCATAAATAACCATCAATTTTTTTCAAAACATCAACTGGAATGGCTTCTGTTTCAAGCCTATCGGTTAACAATAGTATTGGAATAGTTTTATTTCTATTTCGTATTACATCAATTAATTCTGATGGATTCATATACTCTTCAGTATTTTCTTCCGGAAGATCCCAGTCAATAACAACTGCTCCAAGGTCAGCTCTCGACATAAATAATTCTTGGGCATCTTCGTATGTAAATGATGGTATTACACTACACATCTGAATATCCTCAAGTTCAGCAACTAATTCATTTAGGCGGAAACCCTCATCGGTAAGATCGTGAAACTGTCCGGACACAACCAGTATAGGCCATTCGTGTTTACTAGATTTCATATTTTATTTTTTTTGATTAATATTTAGTATTTTATTGTTCGATTGTATTACGATAATATATTCTATTAAACCTTTTTCTTCGAAAATTTTAGTGCAAAAACTGCCATAATAATTATTACAAGAGCAATTACCAGCCACAATTCATACAAAGTTGCTGACACAAATGCTGAAATAATAAAAATTGAAGATAGAGCTACAATTACCTTAGTTGAAATTTTACCATTTCCGGTTTCAATCTCTTTTTTAAGCAAGGCAATACCCGACCAAAAATATGGAAACAATAATAATAAGACCGAAAGTGTAACCGTAATGTTAAAGGCAGCAGCTACATCACTTCCCATAAGCATTAATATCACTTCAAGGCCCGTCATTATTAAACCATTAATTATCAAGCCTTTGCTGTTAATACCAAATTTATTAGTATATGAATATGCCTTTGGCAAAAATCCGTTGTCGGCACTTGTTTTAGCAGCACTGGCAGATGAAAGATTCCACACAAGGAAGCTGGCAAGACATGCAATTGCCATAAGTAAAGAAACTGCTTCCCCTGCATATTTCGAATGGAATATATGCTCAATGGAAAGAGCAAAAGAGGCTGGTGCTTTTTGTAGTTCTTCAGCTTTAAACATTCCTTCAAGAACAGTTGTTGAAGCTATATAAATAACAGCAACTATTAAAAACCCAACAATAGTTGCAATAGGAACTATTTTTTTAGGATTTTCAATTAGTGCATTGTTTGTTGCAACACTTTCAACTCCCACATATGAAAATATTAGTACAGCAAAACCAGCCATAATGGCCATGCCTTCTGGGTTACCACTTACATTCCAGTTAGACTGAAAAACAGCTATATCAAAATCAAACCAACCGGCAGTTGCAGTTGTGATTACTGAAATTAGCAAAAGAGTAACGGTTATTGACACTACTTTTGTAATGATACCTACTCCTCGTAACGACATAAAAATAAATACCCAAATTAGTATTATTACTGTTAATCCTAGAAAGAATGAATTCTCTAAGCCAGGAATAAACATTTCCAAATAACCCAAACCGGCAATAAGTATTGAAATATTTGATATCAAGTTTCCATAAACATAAAATAAACCGCTTTTAGCACCCAAAATAGGATTCACATATGTGGCAAGAGCTGTTGGGCTTGGATCATCAAACATAGATCCCGCTCTAACATAAACCAGTGTGAGAAATAATGCCCCTATAGTTACTAAAATAAACGAAATAAGCGTAATCGACCCGGTTTGAGCCAATTGTTGTGGGAGGGCAATAACACCACTACCTGCAAGACTTGAAACAATCAAAAAAATTGCCCCAATTAATCCTAATTTTTTTACTTTTCCCATAATAAGTTCTCCTAAACTTCTTTAAAATGTTACAATAAATCCAGATAACCTTTCAAAAGTATCATTTTTTTAATAGTAAAATATAATTAGTAAATAAATATTAATTTAACTTGAAAAATTCATCACGCAAAGACGCGAAGACGCAAAGTGTTGAATATGAATAATTCTATGAATGAGTTAGTTTGGACATATAAAAACTGAGTTTTTTAAGAACAAGTTTTTAATTTACTTATTCTTTGCGACTTAGCGCCTTTGCGAGAGGTTTTATGAATAATGCCGGTTAAAAAAATAAATAATTAAAAAAGTTATCTTTGAGAATTTGTTATTGTTTATTAATAGAAGTCCATAAAAGTCAAACTAAATACAATAAAAATGAAAAAGTACTTTATTACATTGATTTTCTTGACAAGTTTTTTTTACCTTATTGCCCAAGACGATAACCATAGTGATAAAAAACTCTCATTCAAACTTAGCGGCTTTGTAAACTTAAATACTATTTTTGATTTTAATGGTTTAGATAATTACGATGACTTTACTACATCTGAAATACCAATTAACCCAACACCATATGAAAACACTTTTAGGTTTCATATGACTGCCAGACAATCAAGGTTAAGCTTCAATATTGATTATGAAACACCATGGGGTGACCTAAAAGGATTTGTTTCAGGCGATTTCTACTCTGACAATACTGGTATTACTTCATTTTACCACTTACGTGAAGCTTACTTAGAAATGGGACATCTGCTATTAGGACAAACAAATACTACTTTTGGCAATCCGGATGTTGTGCCACTAACCGTTGATTTTGAAGGACCTAATAGTTCAACAACTTTACGAAACCCAATGATTAGATATTCCAACGATATTGGTAAAAACTGGAGCTATATTCTGGCAATAGAGATGCGAGGGCCTGATACAAGACCTTTTACAAATGATATTAAATCATTTTTAGCAATACCCACATTGGTTGGAAATATAAATAAAAAGGGTGACTGGGGCGTAGTAACACTTAGCGGAATGTTTGATATTACACGATATTTTAATGCCGATAGTGTTGAGAATAAAGATTTTGGATATGGAGGTGCCTTTTCTGCAATTATTAATACATGGAAAAATGACCATTTTAACCTTTTCTTAATTGGGGGCAAAGGAGTTTCAAACTTTATTGATGATCTATCTGGAGGTGGCTACAATGGTGTGCCTGACTTTAGCACCAATAAATTAGTAATGCTGAATAGCATTGGTGGTTTCATATCCTATACACATTTCTGGAATGATAAGTTTAGCTCAAATTTTATTTTTAGTTACATTGAACTTGAAAAAACACCATTGCTTTCAGCAGATGATTTTAGGTATAGTTACTACGCACTGGCAAACTTATTTTATTCACCTTTTAAACGACTAAATTTTGGAGTTGAATATAATTACGGAAAGCTTTACATACAAGATAATCAAAATGGTGATGCTAACCGTTTACAATTTCTAGCTCAATTCACTTTCTAACCTGATTAATTCATGTGTTTAGTTTGATGTAAATGAGAGGCGACTGAACCTGACGATATAGTAATCTATTTCAAAGGTTTAGCAACGAAGCAGATGCATTGAAATAAACACACTTTAGTGTAAAATGACAAAAAAAACCATTTTTAATCTCTTCATCATCAATTATCTAGCATAGTGATAATAATAATACTATTGTCATTTTTCATGAATTATTCTGGCTAATTACTGTCTAAATAATCTACTTGTATCCCTGCTCTTTCAAGTAGTTCAAGCCCGTCTGTAATACGATACTTACGCGAATAAACAACACGCTTAATCCCAGCTTGAATTATCAGTTTAGCGCATTCAATACAAGGAGAGTCAGTTACATAAAGTGTTGCTCCTTCGCTGCTATTATTCGATTTTGCCACTTTTGTGATAGCATTAGCCTCTGCATGAAGCACATAAGCTTTAGTTTCATTATTTTCATCCTCACAAATATTCTCAAAACCAGAAGGTGTGCCATTGTAACCGTCGGAAATTATCATTCTGTCTTTCACAATTAAAGCCCCAACTTTTCTACGTTTACAATATGAATTTTCAGCCCATATCTGAGCCATTTTAATATAACTGTTATCAAATTTTTTATCCTTCATTTAGCAAAAATAATATTTTACTCAAGCTCAAACCCAAATGTTCTACCCTTTTTAATTGCAGGCACACCATCTTTCATCCAAACAGGTTCCTGAGCATCTTTTAAATAGAAGTCGAAAAACTGCTGCATTCTAATTGTAAGGTCTTTTGAATCAGCCCGGCGTTTTAAATTGTGTGGAGCCCCATTATAAACAAGCATCCAAACAGGTTTGTCTAAACGGCGCAAAGCACTAAAAAGTTCAATACCCTGATACCATGGTACAGCACCATCCTTATCGTTATGCATTATTAATAATGGCGTTTCAACTCTGTCAGCAGAAAACAATGGTGAGTTAAGCATATATAGCGGTAACTTATCCCAGAGGTTACCCCCTATACGGCTTTGAGTTTGCTCATACTGAAAAGCCCTACTCATACCACTCCCCCATCTTATTCCTCCATATGCACTTGTCATATTGCTTACAGGCGCTCCTGCCATTGCGGCTCTATACATATTTGTTTGAGTTACAAGATATGCAACCTGATATCCACCCCAACTTTGTCCTTGAATACCAAGTCTGCCACGATCAATATATTCATATTTTTCACACATTGTTTGAGTACCGCTAACTATGCAATTAAAAGCACTCGGACCAGGATAACCATCTGTGTATATAATATCTGGAATAAATATTATGTAATCATTACTTACGTAGTAGCTGAAGTTTATTACCGATCTTATTGGTTTAGGTGTATAATATCTGTGTAACTGGTCGCTGTATCTTTCATAAAAATAAACCAGCATTGGATATTTTTTGTCAGGATCAAGGTTTTCAGGTTTGTAAAGCAAGCCCTGTAAGCTATCGCCATTAAATGTAACCCAATCCACAAGCTCCACTTCTCCCCACTTATAACTATTTTGTTGTGGGTTAGCTTTGGTCAAACGCATTACATCTTGAAAGTCTGTGTTACTCAAATACAAATCTGGAAATGTTTGAAACGACTGCTTTGTCCAGATTAGTTTTTCCGTTTCTTTTGCTTTTGAAGGCCTTCCAAACTTGTAGCTTTCGATTATTAATTCTTGAAGATCAGTTTTGCCTATGTTTAATGAATAGTATCCTTCATCTTTATTTTCTTTATTAAATGATCTAAGCATTAAAACTTCTGGCAAATACTGCAACTCTTTATCAAGTTTAACATAGCGAAATTCAACCATATTCTTTCTGCCTTCACCCAAAGTAAGATTAACAGATTCATTATTTCCATTCACATCAATAAGCCATAGGTCATAACGGTCATAAATAACCGGAGAACCGTTCTTTGTCCAACCTGCAAATCCATATGGATGAGCTTCATTTGGAACATCATTTAACTCATAATAAAAATTGACACTCATATTATTTGTCAAACTAACTGAACTTCCCGTTTTTATGTTGTATGAATTCCATGAGCTGTCAGCAATATTGTACCAAGCAATAATATCTTGATCTGGTGATAAATGTACGCTTGATGCTACTTTTTTAAGAGCTAATTGTTTATCTCCGGTTTCTCTATTTACCAAATAAACATCCTGATAACGACTAGCTTCCCATGAAGTCATTCGCTGGTACGGCTTTTGGTCGAATCCCAAACTAAATACACCTTTAGCCTTTGGATTAATTCTTACAGATTTAATTTCTTTATCGGCTAACTGAACTACAACATCCTTTTTAGGAAAATAAACAGCAATGTAGCTTCTCTTCTTTTCCTTATCCAGTTGCTTTAGTTGCTGAGGCTGAAGCTGGAGATCTTTCCAATTCCAAATATCTACACTTACTTTTTCATCTTCGGTAAGTGTATCTTTTTGTGCAGCTTCAGGCTTTGGTGCTGTTCCAAAATAAAGTTCTGAGCCAGATTTATTAAAATAGATATTTCCGTTTTTACTAACAGACCAACCCGTTGTTAAATTAGAAAAATCTTCCCCTGAAATCAGGGTTAATTTATTTTTTGAAAGCTTTGAATAATATAAGTCAAATGCCTTTTCTTTAATAGTATCAGTTGAATACGTAAATACAAACTGCTTTCCCTGCTCATCAACTGATATATTTTCAGAAAAACCTGGTTTATTAAAAACAGAAGTGAATTTCTTTTTATTAGTATTAAAATATGCAACTTGTACAGAATCAATACTATCACCTGCAATGCTCACAAACGCACATAGCTCACCATTTTTTGAGAGCGCATACTTGGTTACATTGCCAAATGAAACAGAGTCTCCGGTAATTGGGTTCATTATTACCAACAGGTCGCCTTTTTTTTTCTTTTTACCTTTTGCCTTTTTCTTCTTAACCTTCGTTGTATCTGATTGAAGTGTATCTTTTTTACTTTCCGGTTTTTCCATCAAGAAAGCAATCCAATCCGACTTTTCTTTAGGGACTTTGTAGCTCTTCAAACCCACAAATTTCTTGATATGATCAGTATCTGTAACCCATATTCCCAACGAGTCTTTAGGCAGTTTATCCTTTTTAACTTTTTTAAGCTTGGCAGCTCTCACTGTATCAAACTGAGGTTTAATGTTAAATACTAATATATTTGAGTTTGATGACAATATTGCTTTATAGCCACGTTGTATTGAGTCATAACTACCAAGTAGTGTGTTATACAAAAACAATAGGCCATCTCCCTCCTGAGGGTTTATTTCATACGTAATCCAACTGCCATCGTTAGAAATTGCCTGATTTGATATTGACTTCCAATCGTCATAAACTGAATGGTTTAGGGGAGATTTTGGTTGAGCATTAAGGAATAAAAAGCAATTTGAAAACAGAATAATAAATAATAAAACTTTTAACTTCATATTGATAGTTTTAGGAATAGTTTGATTTGGTAAGATGCATTGTTTCTATTTGATTCTAACTCATCACAAAATTAAAAAAATGTTTAATATGACTTTATGATGAATCAAATACAGTATAAAATAGAGCTATTTAGTAATCAAAGGCTATTGATACGATAACTTCGTTAAACTATTCAACACATTACAATCATTTGCAAACGTTTGAGTTGGCCACACCTAAATACTTAATTATCCAAACTTTGGTTACATAAATAAGTTAATATTAATTTAATGTTGTTAGAGGATTAATCACTATAATTGCCTTACTTTTGCAGAATACTTTTAACAAAAAAACTCGACTTTAAGATATTAATATGAGTTATATAGATTTTGACAAAACCCAGCTTATAAACTTAAAATACTCACTACATCGTGAGTTACTTCGGACAAATCGTGCAGGAAGTTATGCAAGCACTACCCTTATAACTACAAATACTCGAAAATATCATGGTTTATTAGTTGTTCCACAACCACAAATTGATGATAACAATCATGTATTATTAAGTGAAATTGATGAAACAATAATTGCTAATAACTTTGAGTTTCATGTAGGCATGCGTATGTATCCCGGTAGCGTTTATGAACCAAAAGGTCATAAATATCTTCGAGAGTTTGTATCGGATCCAAACCCTCGACTTATATTTAGAATGGGAGGAATAGTATTTGTTAAAGAATATATTTTTGCCGCAAATGATGATCGACTATTCATAAAATACTCCTTAGAAAGTGCATCTCAAGAAGTTACATTCAGGCTTAAACCTTTCCTTGCTTTCAGAAGTGTACACAATCTTGGAAAAGCAAATGATTATGTAAACCGTAATTTCAAAGAAGTTAAAAATGGCGCTTGTTGGCAGATGTACGAAGGGTATTCAAAGCTATTTATGCAATTCTCAAAAAAACCTGAATATATTCATTCGCCAGATTGGTATTATGACATTGAATATATTAAAGAGCGTGAAAGAGGATATGACAGTACAGAAGATTTATTCGTTCCCGGATATTTTGACATACAACTTAAAGCAGGTGAGTCGGTTGTTATTTCAACTAGCCTAAAAGAAGAAAACCCTTCATATATAAAACGGCAATGGATATCTGAAATAAAAAAACGAACACCACGTGATAGTTTTGAACATTGTTTACAAAATGCTGCAGAAGAATTTATTATTCACAAGAATAATAAAACTGAAGTTGTGGCAGGCTATCCTTGGTTTGGACGCTGGGGCCGTGATACTTTTATTGCCCTTCCAGGACTTACTCTTACTCGCAACGATGTAAAATCATTTCTTAATGTAACTAACACTATGTTAGGAGAGTTAAAGGATGGACTGTTTCCAAATGTTGGGCACGGTAAAGCTGCAACTTATAACTCTGTTGATACATCGTTATGGTTCTTCTGGGCTCTGCAGCAATTGCATAATCATAAAAATAACCGCATTGATATATGGAAAGAGTACGGTACAAAAATGAAAAGTATTCTTAGCAACTTTAAAAAAGGGACACAATGTAATATTAGCATGCACAACAATGGGCTTATATGGGCCGGAGAAGAAGGTAAAGCACTTACATGGATGGATGCTGTAGTTGATAGCAATCCAGTTACTCCACGAATAGGTTATGCTGTTGAAATAAATGCGTTGTGGTATAATGCAATTAACTTCTGCTTAGAGCTTGCTGAAAATGCTAAAGATACTACATTCGTAAAAAGCTGGAAAAAATGGCCTGAAATAATCAAAAATTCATTTAACAATATTTTTTGGGATAAAAACAAAGGATATTTGGCCGATTATGTAAATGGAGAATATAAAGATTGGTCGGTTAGACCAAACATGATATTTGCCGTTTCTTTTATTTATAGTCCATTAAATAAGGAGCAATCATTCAGCATACTTAATGTTGTAAGAAAAGAATTATTAACAAAAAGAGGTCTCCGCACTCTTTCTCCAAAAAACCTGAATTACAAAGGTAATTATATTGGTAATCAAGAAGATCGTGACAGGGCTTACCATCAAGGAACTGTATGGCCTTGGCTTTTGGGAGCCTATACTGAAGCATATTTAAAGATAATGGGCAGCTCAGGAGTTGAAGTTGCAGAAGACATTTACAATTCTTTTGAAGAAGTAATAAATGATAGGGGAATTGGAACCATTTCGGAAATTTATGATGGTGACCCACCACATATTGCACGTGGTGCAATATCACAAGCATGGAGTGTTGCTGAATTGTTAAGAATTAAATCGATGATTGATAATGCTGAAATTAACTAATAATATGAAAATATTAATGTTTGGGTGGGAATTTCCACCACATATTACAGGAGGGTTGGGAACGGCATGTTTCGGTCTTACTAAAGGATTGGCCAAACAAGATGTTGACGTTATTTTTGTGGTACCCAAGGCTTATGGCGACGAAAGTGAAGAAGCTGTGAGACTTGTTAATGCAAGTGATGTACCGTTTGATTTCAAGGATGAAAACTACAATGAATATTGGGAAAGAATAAAATATTTTGAAATAGGCTCAAACATTGTACCATACGTTGGCCCTGATGAGTTTTCGCGCATGGTTGAAAAACAAGAAAAGACAGGGAAAGAATACACAAGTAATGTTTTCAAACGTGATTATAAATTTACGGGTAAATATGGTACAAATCTTATGGAGGAGATATCTCGCTATGCATTAGTAGCTTCAGCATTATCTCTTAAAGAAGATTTTGACATTATTCATGCTCACGACTGGCTTACATATCCTGCCGGAGTTGCAGCAAAAGAGTCATCGGGCAAGCCACTTGTAGTTCATATGCATGCGACTGAATTTGACCGTACCGGTGAAAATGTAAATACAATCGTATATGATATTGAAAAGGAAGGCATGGAAAAAGCCGACCGTGTAATTACCGTTAGCAACCTTACGCGCCAAACTGTTATTGAAAAATATGGTATCGATCCTGCAAAAGTAATAACTGTTCATAATGCTGTTGACCCAAGTATGTTTTCTGAAATTGCGCATGTTAAAAAGCACTTGAATGAGAAGATAGTTACTTTCCTTGGAAGGATAACATTTCAAAAAGGTCCGGAGTATTTTATTGAGGCAGCACACAAAATATTACAAAAAGATCAAAATGTGAGGTTTGTAATGGCGGGCTCGGGTGATATGCTTAATAAAATGATTGAGCGTGTTGCAGAGCTCCGTATTGCTGATAAGTTTCACTTTACAGGTTTTTTAAAGGGAGGAGAAATTGACAGAATGTTTGCTCTCAGCGATGTGTTCGTAATGCCATCTGTTTCAGAGCCATTCGGAATTGTACCACTGGAAGCCATGCGATCAAATGTTCCGGTGGTTATATCGAAACAATCAGGAGTTGCTGAGATACTGAAGCACGCTCTAAAGGTAGACTTTTGGGATGTTGATGCAATGGCTGACTCAATATATGGTTTGTGCCATTATGAAGCAATTTCGGAGACATTTAAAAAATATGGCAAAATTGAAGTTGAAAATTTAAAATGGGAAGATGCATCACTGAAAATTAAAGATGTTTATGAACCATTGATGAGTGGATGAGTGAATGAATGAATGAGTGAATGATTAAATGAGTGAATGATTAAATGATTGAATATTAATGAATTCAACTTAAATTTAATGAATCTTTAATCCTTAAATTTGACATCTAACTTATAACTATTAACTAATAACATATAACGACATAACACCCAGCATAATATGAAATCAATTTGTTTTTATTTCCAGGTACATCAACCATATAGGTTAAGAACCTATCGCTTTTTTGAAATTGGTGACAAACACAATTATCTTGATGATTATACTAATCAAATGATAATGAATCGGGTTGTCGAGAAAAGTTACCTCCCAATGAATCAAATATTACTTGATTTAATAGCTAAATATGGTTCAGATTTCAAAGTAAGTTTTTCCATTTCCGGAACTGCTATGGATCAATTTGAAGCATTCCATCCTGATGTTATCGAGAGCTTTAAAAAGCTTGCCGACACCGGTAATGTTGAGTTTTTATCTGAAACATATGCCCACTCACTGGCAGCACTAAAAAGCAAAGATGAATTTTCTCGACAAGTGCATATGCATTCTGATAAAACTGAACGCCTATTTGGTCAAAAACCAGTTACTTTCAGAAATACTGAGTTAATATATTCTGATGAAATTGGCAACATGGTTGCTGATATGGGTTATGACTTAATGCTCACAGAAGGAGCAAAACACATACTTGGATGGAGAAGTCCAAATTACTTATACAACAGTGCACAAAATCCTAAATTAAAACTCTTGCTTAAAAATTTTAGATTAAGCGATGATATTGCTTTCAGGTTTTCGGAACAAAGTTGGAAGGATTGGCCATTGACAGTTGATAAATTTACAGATTGGCTAAATTCCATAAATAATGAAGAAGAAGTAATTAACCTATTTATGGATTATGAAACTTTTGGTGAACACCAATGGGCCGAAACAGGCATTTTTGATTTTATGAAAGAACTACCGGGGCAGGTTCTTTCAAAAACAGAATTTACCTTTTCAACCCCTAAAGAATTAGGTGCAAAACTGAAACCAGTTGGACCAATACATGTGCCAACTCCTATTTCTTGGGCTGACGAAGAACGAGATCTTACTGCCTGGCTTGGTAATAGCCTTCAGGATGAAGCCTTTGATAAACTATATAACCTTGAAGAAAAGGTGAAAAATTGTGATAATTCGCAGATCCAAAATGACTGGTTATATCTACAAACCTCCGATCATTTTTATTACATGTGTACAAAATGGTTTTCCGATGGTGATGTGCATAGCTATTTTAACCCATACGGTACTCCTTACGATGCATTTATAAACTATATGAATGTATTATCTGATTTTATTATTCGAGTTGAAGAGTGCAATAAGTCAACGTTTTCAAAAACTGATCTTACAGATTTAAAAAAGGCTGTTTCAAATATTGCTGATAAAGTTGAAAATGTTGCCAGAAAAACAGCTAAAACTACATCTACAAAAGCAAAGAGCACTTTCGCAAAAGGAAAAAAAATTAAGTTTGACGATATAAAAAATATGTCTGATTCAACGGTTAAAAAACTATTGAAAGAAATTAAAATTGAAGAGCTTACCGTTGCCTTAAAAGATGCTGAAAAGGAATTGGTAGATAAAGTAATTCCAAATCTTAGCAAACGCGCTAGAAAAAAGTATGATGAGATTGAAAAAGACCTTAAAAAGGTGAAGAAATCTGATATCAAGAAATTCAAAAAGGATATAGAAGACAGAATCAAGAATTTGTGGGGATAGTTTATATGAATGAATGAGTGAATGAATGAATGAATGAATGAATGAGTGAATGAGTAAATATATTAATGGTTTGCGGATTAGCAATTAACTATTCACTAATAAATCATTATTGCTCTTTCAGGATTAAATGTAATAAAAGCATTTGCCAGAAAGTTCCATATTGTTACCAATACTATTGCAAATACTTTGGCAAGATAAAAATTAACCTTAAACTTACTAACTAGTATCCAAAGCAGTAAAGTATTTAATCCTAGCCCAATAAGTGATATTAGGAAAAACTCTGTAAATTCAACCATCACTTCAGGATTATTACTTTTGAAAGTCCAAACCCGATTTAAAAAATAATTGGATGTTGCTGCCATTATAAATCCGATTGCATTGGCAACATATTTGGGAATATTTAGCTTTTCTTTAGTAAGGTATGTAATACCAAAGTCAACAAACAAGCCAGAAAACCCAACAAGACTAAACTTTATAAACTTAAAAAAATACGCCTGGTTTATAATATTCATTACTCTAATTAATATACTGTTTAGTTGCACTAAATTTAAAATTGGTGCAAATATACATATCCTATAGGAGATAGTTATACCTTAAATGAGATAAGAGATTGTTTTAAGAATATCTTCAAGAATCAAGTAAACATCTAACTAACTTTTCATACTTTTGGCAAAAGGTTTGTAAATGGCAATAGGAATTAGAGAAAGAAAGATTATTAACGCATCCTGGATTGCTATTATAGCTAATGCGTTACTTTCTGTACTAAAGATAGTTGTTGGCATAATTGCCGGCAGCTTTGCTGTTATTGCAGATGGGATAGACTCTGCCAGTGATGTACTTACCTCGCTAATTACTCTTTTTACTGCTCATATAATAAGCCGACCTCCAGATATAAAATATGCGTATGGATACAACAAGGCTGATACTGTAGCTACAAAATTATTAGCATTTATTATATTTTTTGCTGGTGCACAATTAGCAATCTCTACCTCACATAAACTAATCAACCCAATAGAAACCGGAATTCCTGATAATATTGCAATTTATGTAATTCTAATATCAATTATTGGAAAATATGCGCTTGCATTCTATTTAAAAAAAACCGGTAAATCTATTGATAGCCCTATGCTTATTGCCAACGCTCGTAATATGCAAAATGATGTAATAATTTCATTATCAGTATTAACAGGGCTGATATTCACTTTTATTTTAAAGTTGCCGATTATTGATTTAATTACAGCATTCATGGTGAGTATATACATCATGTTTATAGCATTTAAAATTTTTATGCAAAGCAATAGAGACTTAATGGATGGTGTTGACGATCCTCATATTTATCAAAAAATTATTAATGCCGCAAAAAGTGTAAAAGGTGTTTCACATCCTCATAGAATAAGAGTTAGAAAAATGGCTCACCAATATTTAGTAGCACTCGATATTGAAATTGACGGTAGTAAAAGTTTACTTGAAGCTCATAAAATATCAAGTTTTGTGGAAGCAGAAATAAAAAAAACAATTCCAAATATATATGATATAATTATTCATCCTGAGCCAATTGGGAATATTGAACCTGACGAGGCTTATGGAGTAAGTGAGGATAAATTACTGTGATTTATATTAGCCTGATTGACTTAAAAGGCTAGAATTTTAGCCCAATAAATAGTTTAAAATCAACGATTGCACCTGGTCCAAAAGTTTCCCAAAATGGAGGTCCTGAATACATAATATCATTCGAAATTCTCGAATATTCCTGATTATCAACAACAACCGTAGGTGGCGCACCACTGCGGAAATATTGTATACCCAAAGAAAATCCAATAATTCCTGAGTTTTCTATATAGAACAAAAATCCAATTGATGCTCCCGCACCAGCAGCCATATAATTGTAAGGATAGTGTATAGTTTCATCTTCACCTCCATGATAGGTGATATTATTCGCATCAAAATATCCAATACTTAACTTTGGCTCCAAATAAATTCCTCCTTTCAGGTTGTTTATAAGATAGTATTGATAGTATGCACTAAGTTTGAAACCATTATAATTTTCTTTAGAAATAGCCCCCTGCATAATCGAGCTTGTATAAATGGAGAGATGTACTCCGATAGCTGCTTTTCTATTTAACAGATGTGTATATCTGGTAGCAAGGGCAAAATTCATAATTTCATTAACTGCAATTAATACAGAATTTTTTTTCTCTTTCCAAAAATTGCCATATAACAGTGTGTCAACCGGAGTCATTACAGCTGAACCAATTTTTCTATTACCAAAAGGATCTATCTTTGGTCTGATTGTTAGATCTTTGTGCCCTGTATGTATGACAGAAAAAATACTTTGTCTTTTTAAGAACCATACCAACTGCCTCACCCTTCTTGTCAGATAAAACAACAGTATCACCAACTGAATTAAGTATTGCAACATTATTAAGTGGATGCCTGGAAACTTTTTCTATCGCTATAACATATAGTTTTATACTATCATTCCCACCATATCCTTTTTCCTGAGAAAATCCATATTGGGATAATATCAATAACATAATAAGTGACAATGAGAAATGAAGTTTCATTATATGATTTTTTGTAAAATTATTAAAACTAAAACGTAATGTCAAATAATTACCTTAATTACAAAATGACTATAAATTATTTTCAAGATCTAAAAGCAAAATAAAATACTATTTTTGTTACATATTGCCATTCCAACAAAGATGAGTAGAAAAACATTGGCTCAATTATGATAAGCGATCTGATATTAAGTATAATCGCTTTTTACCTGTATAATCAGCACAAGGAACAAAGCAAACTGTGAAGTAAATTTTTCCTTTTCATGGGATTATCAGCTTTTATTGGCGGTTTATACCATGGCATTCCATACATTGGTGAACAATTTCGGTTTCTCTCGTGGACACTATTTTCCACCTCTTTGATTTATGCCCAACTTGCAACATATCAAGGCGTAAGAAACAATTTTATCAAAATACTATTTATTTTTAAATCTATAGTATTACTTTCACTATCAATAATATATGTAAATTTTGAATTTATGATAGTTGATACTGCCCTAAGTATGCTTGGATTTATTGTAATTGGGAATCTACTTTTTATAATTCCACTTTCAAACTACATAATTTATGGAGTGCTAATTTCTTTAATCTCAGTCTTTTTTATAATCTATAAGATCAATTTTTATGAGCAATACTTAACTTATATTGATATCGGACATTATATATCAATAATTTCACTAATCGTAATTTCCATAGGTACTCGGGAAGATTATACTAAACATATAGAAAAAGTCAGGAAATCTATCCAAACTTGAAAGCTTTAAATTTTTCACTTTTTTCCTTCTCTGAACCATACTTCTCTAAACTGCTTTCCTATATTTGCAGATATTTTTTTACTGTTTAAAAAACGATGCTATGGTTTATTTTTTTCAGTTTAATACCAACCAATATTTTCTTGTAGAAACAGATTCAGATCTCCAGACTAGGGATCTTGACAAGTTAGGCTGGCTTTTTGGAGGCGCTGAAATAATTAACAGCAAAAAAATTGATGGAACTTTTATTGGTCCCCGAAAAGAGATGATTACACCTTGGAGTACTAATGCTGTAGAAATTACTCAGAATATGGGTATCGATGGCATACTCAGAATCGAACAGATGCTCATCACAAAAAATAAGCAAACTGATTTCGACCCAATGCTTCAACAAAAATACAATGGTATAGATCAAGATATTTTTTCAATTCCAGATTTACCAAAACCAATTGAATATATTGAAAACATTTCTCTTTATAATGAATCTGAAGGTCTTGCATTAAGTAAAGATGAAGTTATTTACCTTGAAGAAATAAGCAACACCATTGGCCGTAAATTAACTGATTCTGAGATATATGGGTTTGCACAAATTAACTCTGAACACTGCAGACATAAAATATTTAACGGTACTTTTATTATTGATGGAAAGGAGATGAAAGATAGCTTGTTTGCATTAATAAAAAGAACCTCTTCAGAAAATCCAAATAATCTTATTTCTGCGTACAAAGATAATGTAGCATTTGTTGTAGGCCCGAAAGTTGAGCAATTTGCACCCGAAACTCAGGACAAAGCTGATTTTTTCAGATTAACTGATATCGACACAGTAATTTCGTTAAAAGCAGAAACACATAATTTTCCAACTACCGTTGAACCATTTAATGGTGCAGCAACCGGAACAGGCGGGGAAATTCGCGACAGGCTTGCCGGAGGAAAAGGTAGCTTGCCACTTGCAGGAACTGCAGTTTACATGACATCGTACCCAAGAAACAGTGAAGGTCATAATTGGGAGAAAAATATTGAAGCCAGAAAATGGCTTTATCAAACACCCGAAGAAATTCTAATTAAAGCATCGAATGGTGCCTCTGATTTTGGCAACAAATATGGTCAACCGCTTATTAACGGCAGCTTACTAACATTCGAACATGAAGAGAACAACAAAAAATATGGTTACGACAAAGTTATAATGCTTGCCGGTGGCGTTGGTTTTGCAAAAGCGTCAGATGCACAAAAAGATATTCCTGAGGCCGATGATATAATTGTTGTGCTTGGTGGAGACAATTACCGTATTGGTATGGGTGGTGGGGCCGTTTCATCAGTAGCAACAGGTGAATTTGGCAATGAGATTGAACTTAATGCTGTTCAGCGTGCTAACCCCGAAATGCAAAAAAGAGTAGCTAATGCAATTCGTTCGATGTGTGAAACAAAAAACAATCCTATTGTTTCAATACACGACCATGGTGCCGGTGGACATTTTAACAGCCTGTCAGAACTTGTTGAAGACACAGGGGCAAGAATTAATATTAACAACCTTCCTGTTGGTGATCCCACACTCTCTTTTAAGGAGATACTGGGAAACGAATCGCAAGAAAGAATGGGACTTGTCATTAAAGCCAAGGACTACCCTACTCTTGAGAATGTATCACATCGTGAACGTGCACCAATCTATAAAGTTGGGAAAGTAAGTAATAACCAGGAATTTATAATAGAGTCTAACAACGAAAATTGCCCGGTTGATCTGAAACTGGAGTATTTATTTGGGAAACCTCCAAAAACTGTTTTGAAAGACACTATACAAAAAGCTGTATTCAAAAAGGTTGAATATACTCAATCTGATCTTGACATATATTTAGTTAATGTTCTCAAACTAGAAGCAGTAGCATGTAAAGACTGGCTCACAAACAAAGTTGACAGATCTGTAACAGGTAAAGTAGCAATGCAGCAATGTTCAGGCCCTTTACAATTACCTTTGAACAACCTGGGTATAGTTGCTCTTGATTATCAGGGAAAAAGTGGAGTTGCAACTGCTTTAGGACATGCATCTGTAAGTGGATTAATTAATCCAGAAGCAGGTTCAAGGCTCGCCATAGCAGAATCGCTCACAAACCTTATTTGGGCACCTATAACCAAACAGTTAGCAGGTGTTAGCCTTAGCGCAAACTGGATGTGGCCTGCTAAAAATGAAGGTGAGAATGGTCGCTTGTATAATGCCGTTAAAGCAGTAAGTGAATTCGCAATTGAGCTTGGTATAAATATCCCGACCGGTAAAGATTCTCTATCAATGACTCAGAAATATCCTAATGGCGACGTAGTATATGCCCCGGGAACAGTTATTATTTCTGCTGTTGGTGAAGTTTCAGACGTTAAAAAAGCCATAACTCCGGTAGTTGTTACCAAGACTGGCACAATACTAATTTACATCGATTTTTCAGGTTCACCATATGAATTAGGCGGAAGTAGTTTTGCGCAATCGTTAAATAAGTTAGGCTCATCCTCTCCCGATGTTGCTAATGCTGGTTATTTTGCTAAAGCATTTAATGCTGTTCAACAATTAATTACTGATAATAATATACTAGCTGGTCATGATATTTCAGCAGGGGGTATGATCACCACTCTGCTTGAGATGAACTTTTCAAATTGTGACCATGGAATGAGAATCAATTTATCAGAAATTGGAGAAAATGATATCGTCAAACTATTATTTAGCGAAAATCCTGGTATTATTATTCAAATTGAAAATGAAGAAAATACTATGTCATTTCTGGAAAAACAGAATATCAAATATCATTTAATTGGAGAAATAATATCCGACAGAAAACTTCTTCTTATTCATAATTCCAATGAATATGTTTTTGATATTGACAAGTTGCGTAAGAACTGGTACGAGACTTCCTATAATATGGATAAAAGACAAAGTGGTGAAGGACCAGCACACTGTAGGTTCAACAATTTTAGCAAACAAGATCTTCATTTTCATTTCAATAATAGTTTTACTGGAAAAGCTGATGATTTTAGAATTAATATGAGTCGTCGAACTCCCTCAGGAATTAAAGCAGCCATTATTAGGGAAAAGGGTGTAAATGGAGATCGTGAAATGGCATATGCCATGCATCTTGCAGGTTTTGATGTGAAAGATATTCATATGACAGACCTTATATCAGGGAGAGAAGATTTATCAGATGTGAATCTTATAGTTTTTGTGGGCGGTTTTTCTAACTCAGACGTACTTGGTTCTGCAAAAGGCTGGGCTGGAGCATTTTTATACAATAAAAAAGCAAAAGAGTCTTTAGACAACTATTATGCACATGAAGACACTCTAAGTCTTGGTGTTTGTAATGGTTGTCAGTTATTAATAGAACTTGGGTTAATTTACCCAGAACATCCTGAAAAGCCAAAGATGCTACATAATTCTTCCGGAAAATTCGAATCCGGATTTATTAACGTAAACGTGAGAGAGAATAACTCAGTAATGCTTAAGACATTATCAGGCAGCAGACTTGGTGCATGGGTTGCTCATGGTGAAGGAAAATTTAGCTTTCCATATTATCACGACAACTACCTTCATACTATGACATATAGTTACGATCAATATCCTGGCAGTCCGAATGGCTCCGATTGGGATACAGCTGCTATTCACTCAAATGATGGTAGACATCTGGCGATGATGCCACATCTGGAAAGGGCTTTTTTACCTTGGCAATGGCCATATTATCCTGAAAACCGTAAGGATGATGAGGTAACACCATGGATAGAAGCATTTGTAAATGCAAGAAAGTGGGTTGAGGATAAGATTGGATAAACTCTCCCAAAAAATTGAATTAGCAATTTAAACTATCTACAACCCATACCTTCATTGCGAGCAAAGCGAAGCAATCTCATGCAAAATAGTAGTTGCTAATAAGATTGCCGCACCATTCCTACGCACAATGCCAACCTTTAAATGGTTTGCTTTAGACAAGTTTTATTAGGAAAATATTAATGGGATAATCAATTATTTACTGACTCTCACTACTTTGGAGCCTTTTTCAACAAATAAATTGCAATAAATGTAAATATTATATTGGGTATCCATGATGCAATGACTGGCGATAAATTTCCAAATGTTGAAAACACAGTTGACACCTGCATAAGTAGAATATAAGAAAAAGTAAGCCCGATGCCAACACCCAGGTGCATCCCTATGCCTCCTCTTACTTTTTTGCTTGATAGCGCAACACCAATTATAGTTAAGATAATTATTGCTACCGGTCCTGATGCTCTTTTGTTTTTTTCAACTTCAAATTTCTTATAAGCTTTAGACCCCTTTCGCTTTTCAGATATTATGTAATTATTAAGCTCATAATAATCCATTTCTTCAAACACTTCTTTTATTTTGTACATATCTTCAGGCTTCAACGAAAAAGTTGTATCCATTTCCATTCCTTTTACAAGAGTCTCGCCCGTAATGCCAAAAGTTCTAATAAAATAGTTTTTAAATTTCCAGCTTCCATTAATTGTATCTAATAAAATACGATCGGCCATCAATTTGTATATTAACTTCTGTCCTTCGAATTTTTCAAGCGAAAACTTATAACCTGTGTTTAACTTACTATTGTACGACTCAACAAAAGCAAATGTATTAGGAGCTATTTGAAGATGAACGTTTCTTGATTTATCACGGACAAGATCCTCCATATATGTATTTTTAAACTCTCTTCGCGTCTCGTTTGTTTTTGGAATTAAAAAATTACCAAGATAAAACGATAGTATTGCCAAAAATAATGCTGATATCATATAAGGATATAGTAATCTCCAAAAACTTACACCACTACTCAATATTGCAATTATTTCTGTATCACTAGCCATCTTTGATGTAAAAAAAATAACTGAAATAAATGTAAATAAATATATAAACAGGTTTATAAAATATGGTATAAAATTCAAGTAATAATCAAAAATTATAGCAGTTAAAGGAGCCTCTTTCTGGATAAAACTATCAAGGTTTTCACTTACATCAAAAACAATTACAATCAATATCAACAAAGATATGGCATAGAAAAATGTCCCAAGAAACTTCTTAATAATATATATGTCAATTATTTTTAACATCCTAATTGGTTATTGTACAAAGAGAATAGTGTACCGAGGATTCCACTCACTATTCACTTTTCACTATTCACTAATTTACAGCCTGTTTGAAACCTTAACAACCATTCTTTCTTTCCATAGAGCAAAATCACCTGCAATAATATGCTTTCTGGCTTCACGTACTAACCACAAATAAAAAGCCAGATTATGTTGGCTTGCAATCATCCCTCCCAACATTTCTTTAGCTATAAATAAATGCCTCAAATATGCTTTTGTATATTGCTTATCAACGTATGAATCACCCTCATCATCAATAACAGAAAAATCATTCTTCCATTTTTCATTTCTTATATTAATAATCCCATTTTTAGTAAATAACATGCCGTTTCTTCCATTACGTGTTGGCATCACGCAATCAAACATATCTACACCCAGTGAAATTCCTTCCAAGATATTTGCCGGAGTACCAACTCCCATCAAATAACGTGGTTTATCCTTTGGGAGTATATTGCAAACCAATTCTGTCATCTCATACATCATTTCATGTGGCTCGCCAACTGAAAGCCCTCCAATGGCATTTCCATCCGCTCCACGTGAAGCAATATATTCTGCAGATCGTATTCGTAAATCACGATATGTACTCCCCTGAACAATTGGAAACAAACTTTGCTGGTAGTCATATTTTGCTTGGGTTTCATCAAACCTTGTAATGCACCTGTCTAACCACCTATGGGTTATTTCCATCGAATTTTTTGCATAATCATAATCACATGGATATGGTGTACATTCATCAAACGCCATAATAATATCAGCACCAATTACTCTCTGTGTATCAATAACATTTTCAGGTGTGAAATTATGTCTTGAGCCATCAATATGTGACTGAAAAACAACACCTTCCTCTTTCAACTTCCTTCTATCAGAAAGTGAATAAACCTGATACCCACCACTATCTGTAAGTATTGGTCTGTCCCATCCATTAAACTTATGGAGTCCACCAACTTGTCCTATAACTTCTAGTCCGGGCCGCAAATAAAGATGATACGTATTACCCAAAATTATATCGGCATTAATATCATCTTTTACGTCATTTATATGAATTCCTTTCACCGAACCAATAGTCCCAACAGGCATAAATATTGGAGTTTGAATATTACCATGATCGGTAGTCAATTCTCCAGCTCTGGCTGAACTTTTAGGATCGGTAGATTGTAATTTAAATTGCATTAAATAAAAAATTTCGGCAAAGATACGCCAAATCGCATAAGTTGAATAATTTTGCAGTACTTATGAATTTTTGGACAACAATAATAAGCCTTTCAATATTTGAGCAGATAATTATTTCTCTATTTTTACTGTCCTCATTAGTTCAGCTACTATATTATTTTTTGATATTCTCAAAACTGGCTTTCTACAAGGAAAATAATAAAAAGGAAACTGAATATTTGCCTGTATCAATTATCATTAGCGCTCACAACGAAGATTATAATTTGCAAAAAAATCTTCCTGCAATACTTAATCAAAACTACCCAAATTTTGAAGTAGTTGTTGTGAATCATGCTTCGAACGATAATACATTTGACATACTTAGAGACTTGCAGTTAAAATATAATAACCTTAATGTAGTTACTATCGAGCAGGATTTAAATTTTTTTAAAGGCAAAAAATTCCCATTATCAATTGGAATAAAATCAGCAAAACACGAAATTCTGCTTCTTACAGATGCAGACTGTAAACCAAATTCTGACCACTGGATCAAAACTATGGTTTCTAACTATAACACGGAAACAGAGATTATACTTGGTTACGGACCATACAATAAATCAAAAGGTTTCCTAAACATGCTTATCAGGTATGATACAACTATGATTGCTTTACAATACTTCTCATTTGCACTGATAGGCATGCCTTATATGGGTGTTGGCAGAAACCTAAGCTACCGTAGATCTACATTTTACAAAAATAAAGGCTTTACTTCTCATTATAGCATTTCATCTGGTGATGATGATTTATTTATAAAGCAAGTGGCCAACAATAGAAATACGAAGATTGAATTATCGGAAAATAGTTTCATGTATTCGGAACCAAAACATAAATTTATTGACTGGTTTAGGCAAAAGCAACGACATCTTTCAACAGGCAGATCTTATTCAAATCGTTTTAAACTATTGTTGGGCAGTTTCAGTATTTCTCAAGTATTGTTTTATGTAACATTAATAATTCTCCTCCTATGTAAAACATTGCTTATTGCAACATTATCAGTCATGATAATTACCATTTTATCCCGTATCATAATTCAAAAAAAAGCCGCATCAAGGTTAGGTGAAAATCAAATATTGTTATTTTCGCTGTTTGGCGATATATTTTATGTTATTTTATTGCCTGTAATAACAATTATAAGTTTAATTAGAAAACCAATAAGTTGGAAGTGAATCAAAAGCTAACAGAAAAAGGTCAGCGAGATTTTAAGCTAATCAAGCTTGCGCTTGACAATGGTGACCAACACGCCTATGCTGAGCTAATGAACAATTACCGCGATTCGCTTTATTTCACTATGCTAAAAATGACCGGCGACCCCCATGATGCTGATGACCTTACCATCGAAGCATTTGGCAAAGCATTTAAAAATCTCACACAATATACATCAGAATATGCATTCAGCACCTGGCTTTTCAAGATTGCAACAAACAACTGCATAGACTTTATGCGTAAGAAAAGTAAGGGTAATTTTACTGTCAACACTAGTATTGGAGAAGATGACATGTCCTCGCAAGTAGTGACTTCAACTCCTGACCCTGAGGAACAATTTATTAAAGATCAAAAAATTTACTTGATGCATGAAGTAGTTCAGCGTTTAAAACCTCACTATAAAAAGTTAATTGAGTTAAGGTATTTTAAAGAATACTCTTACGAGGAAATTGTTAAAGAGCTAGATCTACCACTTGGAACAGTTAAGGCTCAGCTTTTTAGGTCACGTGAGTTTCTATTTAACATCCTTAAGCATTCAAAAGAAAAGATTTAGACCTTCCAGAGTGCTCAGCTCATGGAAGAGTGTATGCAACCAATAATATTTAACCGAATACTTTACCATAAATCATGTTTAACACAAAAAGTGTAGTAATTTTGTTATTCAAAATTAATATCCAATACGAATATTTATAACTACTTGATAAACAAACTATATTAGATATAATATTTTTTGTTATCTAATCTTTTTTATATCTTTTTTATTATAATTTTATGGTTTATTTCAAATACTTCTAAAAAAACAATAAATATGAGAGTTGAAATCAGAAAGAATCGTTTAAAAAAAACAGGGATGGACAAATTATATCTATACACCTACAAGGGGTATTCTATAGTTAATGGGAAAACAAAACATGATCAATCACAAAAAACTTTGAACTTAGAGATATATCCTAATCCAAAGGATGAAGAACAGAAAAAACACAATATCGATGTTTTAAAGATTGCCGAAGACCTAAGAGCAGAAACATATCTTAAATTATCTAAACAGATACATAACATTCCAGATCAAAATCTTGCATATGGTGATTTCTTTGCATATGCTAAAAAGAAATTAGAGAACTCAGCATCAAGCAAAAATACTATTACTATTAGTACTTCTGCTGTAAAGCATTTACGCAAATTCACAAAAAAGACCACAACAAAAGATAGGCTTGCTTTCAATTCAATTAATAATCACTTTTTAGAAGGGTTTAAAAAATATTTGCAACATGATGCAAAATCAAAAAAACTTAAGTCGATTAAACTTAATACAGCAAAAATATACTTTGAAAAAATTGGAGCATTATTGAATCAAGCTGTTAAAGATGGAATGATTGAAAAGAATCCTGCAAACGATATAAGAGGAATAAAGGGGGAAGAAGTTAGAAAAGATACGCTAACATTAGATGAGATAACAAAACTCACTAATACATCAATAGATGATGAGGTTCTCAAACAGGCTTTCCTATTTATGTGTTTTACTGGCTTGCGATTTATAGATGTTAAAAACCTTAAATATGGTGATATTAAAAATGGAGATAAATATACTATTTCATTAAAACAAGAAAAAACAGATAAGATAGTTACAATCCCATTGATTCCAAATGCATTAAAAATTACTGGACCTCCTACTGAAGACAACTTATTTGATAATGTCTTTGAAGGATTAGTTTATTCACCAATAAACAATTTAAAACTAGAAAATTGGGTATTGAAAGCAAATATCTTCAATAAGAAGATAACTTGGCACTCAGCAAGACATACTTTTGGACAATTGTTACACGATAGAGGAATAGATATAGCTACAATTGCAGCTCTAATGGGTGATACTATTGCAACTGTACTTAAAAATTATGTTAGGGTAAGTGAAAGCACCAAATTTGATGCAGTTAATAAACTCAACTTTGATATTTAAATCTAAGGAACAATGACATAGGATTTTTAGTTAATACATATTACCGTTTATTATTAAGTTTATATTAAGTTGAATGCAAAATCAATATTAAAGAAAGTAAAAATCACTGACTTTTTAGCGGGTAAGTGAGACATTAATAATTAAACCTATGGTAACACTTTGTTTATGAATATTTTAAAGAAAGAAATAGCTGTTTAAACAAGCAATTATCAATAAAACTGAACGTAAAGGATTTCAACAAAACATCGACTGCTTTAAAAATGATGATTCAAAGTGAGAGTTTTTTCGTAGATTTACTGTGAAATTGAATAATAAAACTCTACAATATTTTATTTGTACTAATTTTTTAATAATTTTACAATTCTGATACTTTATGTCAATATTAATCTGATAGTTTTATGAATTATTTAATGCTATCAATAAATACTTAAATAGATAATGAATATGAAATAATACAGGATATTAGAAAATAGAAGCGTTAGCTTTTATTCTTGGCTTTGAAAACGACCAATTTTAAAAATGCATCAAGAATAATAAGTGATACGCTCATGCTTTAAGGCGTGGGCTATTCTTATTAGATGCATGGGTGCTTGGTCGTACCTCAAAGTCGGTAAGTGATTGTCTCACGTCTTTTTTTGTACTTAAGTTTTATATTAGAAATCAAGAATAAAAATCATCAAGTAAAGCGAGTATTTGCAAATGGAATCAATTGAATAAACAATTAATAATAAACCAAAAAAATGAAAAAAGGAATTTTAATAGTATTAGTAGTAGTCGCACTTTTGCTAGCAGTAACCAATCCTTCGAATCATTCTATAAGAAGGGATTTTTCCTACTCATTGAAAAAGGAAATGAAGGAAAATGCTTTGCAGGGCGTTTCAGAGAAAGAATGGAACAAGATGCAGAATGATCCAATTTTCGATTCTTCAATTGAAGATGTTGCCAAAAAATTGAAAATCAACAATTATATATTTTTTAAGACCATATATCTAAAAAGAGGGGGATTAGTTGGTGCCAAAGGCGAAACAATAGGGTTCGCAATTCTTGAGTCTTCAAATTGGGGAAATTCTATATTAGATTATGAAAGAGGCTTCTAAAAGTGGAAAGATGATTCAGATCCTAATATTATAGAACATTATATTAGCAAAAAAGGAGAAGTAATTACTAAATTAGGCTTTGTACAGAAATGCCAAAATGGAGCCCGGGAAGGCAAGAAGGAAAACCAGTTAGGGTTTCATATAATATGCCAATCAAGTCCTCACTTCAATAAAAAACTCAAAATCATGAAACGATTAATTTTAGGCTTAATAATTGTAATTATTGCAAGTAGTTGTAATAATGCTCAAGAATTTCATGAAGGGAAGAGAGACTTTTCTGATAAAACCTTTTACTTATCAAAGGGTACAGGAATCTTTCAATTTGGATTAGGCACTTGGGATTTTGTTAAAATTTCACAAATTGGATTTAGAGAGAACGGAACAGGTCTAATGACTGTTGAGGTTTACAAAAGTGAAAAGGAAACTGAGTTTGATTGGGTTATTGATGAAAAAAGAAATTGGGTAAAAGTTACAAGTATTAATGATAAAAATAATCATCTTTTCTTTACTTATGAAAATGATCAATTAAAATCTGAAAATACTTCAGAAGAATTTTGCTTTACTAATATAGAAAAATTTGCAATAAGGAATTTTACGCCAAAAGAAAGTTGGGCTGTTGGACATATTAAAAATAACGGAGTAAATTTACGAATGGGACCTGGCACTGATTTCAACAAAGAAAGGTATTCAGATAGTGATAAACAGGATAGTTTTATTATTGATAAGAAAGGAGATTGGTATCAAATAGCAATGCCTTTTAAAGATGATATAGCTCTATTGTTCTGGGTTCATAAAGATTATTTTATAGTAACAAAAAAAGGAATTGTAGCAAATCAAAATATTTCTCCAGAATCTGGCGATAAAAAAAACCCACATGGTTATAAGAAAAGTGATGATTATAGCGGACAGGGAGGTTTAGGAAATGGGATTTCTTTTAGTCTGGGAGGAAGAGGGAGTTTGTTTTTGGAGCAACCTTCTGCAACTTTTAAGGAGCAGGGAACCGTAGTAGTTAGTATATGGGTAAATCGCGAAGGTATTGTGAAAAAAGCCCAGGTTAGTGCCAAAGGTACGAATGTTCTGGATCATAATTTAAGAAATATTGCTGTTGATGCCGCTTATAACTCCACATTTGCCAAAGATAATACCGCAGCAGAAACACAGCGCGGAACTATTACCTATAACTTTATTTTGATGAAGTAAATTCTGTGCTATTACTATTATAACGAAATCTTAAAGCTATATACTGTTATTCCATTAAAATTTCTATCATATCCTAGTTCTAACACATTATCTTACTACATTAAGGAATATATATACTTAATTGGTTAAATCGTATTAAAATCAATTTTTATAGCCAACTTAAACTACATACAATCTATATATTGATGAGACAAAAACCTAATTAATTTTTATAATAAAAATTTATAACAGCAATGTTTTCAATGGTTTGAACCGTATACATTCTAAAAATCTTATCTTTTACTGTATTTTCGACTAAGTAATTCTAATAATCATAATATTCTATTTACCTCATTCTAAACATAAGAAATGAGTTTAAATTAATTGACGGAGTATGCCTCTAGTAGTCGGAGCTATGAGAAATAACAAAAGCATATCCAGATAATATATTTACTAACATCCTCATTCATTGATATAAAGATTTAGTATTTTTGACAATAATCTTGGATACCAATATTACTTTGAACTCATCACGAAACATAAAACTATCATTCAGTACTCATGGAGAGAACGAAGTTGTATTGGTTAGGTTTGACTATGACAAGGAGTTAATTAAAATAATCAAGAACATTGGAAAGGCAAAATGGAGCCAAACCAATAAGAGTTGGTACTTTATTAAAACAGATTTTGACTTGCCAAAATTAATTAATGTTTTTCGAGGAAAAGCACTTATTGATGTTACAGCTATCGACAATAAACAAATACCAAAATCTAAAATTAAACTTAAAGTAAGTATACCAAGTTCTTATTATGATATGCTTGATCAAAAGAGATACAGCCATAGTACAAGAGCAACATATACTAACTATTTTGAAGATTTTATAAGGTATTTTAGTGGAAGATCAATTGATGATATAACAGTAGACGAAATAAATGGATATATATTGAAGCTTATAAGAAAGCAAAGTATGTCAGCAAGTCAACAAAACCAAAGAATTAACTCAATAAAGTTTTACTATGAGAAAGTTCTAGGCAGGGAGAAACTTTATTATAAAATTGAGAGACCGAAGAGGACTAATACTTTACCAAATGTACTTTCTGTTGTTGAGGTTAAGAAAATAATTGATAGTACTAGTAACATAAAACACAAGTGCGTTATCAGTTTATTATATTCAGCAGGTTTGCGAAGAAGCGAATTAATTAACCTTAAATTAGATAGTATCTTATCAGGGCAAATGCAAATTAAAATATGCAAAAGTAAAGGTAATAGAGATCGTTATGTTGGTCTTTCATCACATTTGCTTGAGTTACTAAGAGAATATTATAAGGAATTTAAACCAAAAGAATGGTTAATAGAAGGACAAAACAGAGAACAATACAGTGCAACGAGTGTATTAAATGTTGTAAAGAAGGCAGCTAAGATAGCTGGTATATCAAGGAGAGTAACTCCGCATATGTTAAGGCATTCATTTGCCACTCATCATCTTGAGAGCGGTACTGATTTAAGATACATTCAAGAATTCCTTGGTCATAGTAGTTCAAAAACTACAGAAGTTTACACTCATGTTGCAAAAACTGATTTTAGCAAATTTAGAAACCCACTAGACTCGATGTATGATGACAATGATTAGTTACAAAAGGTGTTCTTTACATACCTATATGGTGTTATATAGTTACATTTGTCGTGTGGGTAATGAAAAAATAAAGGTAATACCTTTATACATATGTTAGCTGCAATGGAGGATAATTCATACCATCTAGACTGATTCACAGGAAATTAGGGGTGCTAAGTATGAC
>Ga0208901_1000056_pt1 | contig 73819 bp, 36 predicted proteins | sample AntAceMetag02UKF_FD_184764 | JGI IMG/M metagenome (GOLD analysis project Ga0208901, IMG submission 184764) | Saline lake microbial communities from Ace Lake, Antarctica - Antarctic Ace Lake Metagenome 02UKF (SPAdes) (version 2) | ecosystem: Environmental > Aquatic > Non-marine Saline and...
GTAAGAATGTTTGATTTTGATTATATTCTTTAAACATTGTTTTTTACTGATTAGTAAATGATTGTTTATACTTTACTAAAAAAAACATCTAAATCCATGCGGATTTAGATGTTTTTGGGACAGCCTCCTTTGCCTCTTTTTTTGTATCCTGAATTCTAGAAATAAAAACGAGAAAATATCGGAAAATAAAAATCCTTGATTAAAAAACAATAGATTGTCCTGGCTTCAAAACTTTTGGAATGGCTAGGCTTTTTTTCATAACTTCTCTTGCAAATTCTTCAGCATCAGCTTTGATTGGATCCCATGTATCATAATGAATAGGCGTTACTATTTTAGGTTTTATAAATTCCGTAGCTATTACAGCATCTTTTACTCCCATAGTAAATCTATCACCTATAGGCAAAAATGCTAAATCTATATTGTCATATTCTCACAATAACTTCATATCATAAGTTAAAGCTGTATCTCCAGCGTGATATATGTTTTTTTCATTTATTCTAACGACTACTCAAGCAGCTTTGCCAGGAAGAAATCATCTTTTTGTATATATTCCTCATCAATGAACAGCTTGAGTAAATTTTACTGAGAAATCTCAAAAATCTTGCTCTCATCATATATGCATACCTTCCAAATTAGTTAATCATTTTTCTTTTCTATAATATTCAATTATTTCAAAGGTAGAAATAACCTTACATTCTTTTTCTTTCACTATATCTAATGTATTTCACATATGATCTGCATGACCATGAGTGTTGATTATAGCTAATATATTTTTGCTATATATTTGTTTTAAACTCATATCACATAAAGGATTATCTTCTACTATAGGATCTATAAGAATACTACCCTTTTCTGTTTCAATTTCTACAAATGAATGACCATGAAAATAAACTTCTAACATTATTTTTTAATTACATATTAAATAATTCGCTATCGCTGGTAGCAAAATAAGATAACTAATGAAAAATAGCAACAAATTGGTAATATAGTTATATTAACTATTACCCTTTTACTATAGTATTCTATTACGGAATTACAGCTTATTTTGAATTCTACTAAAAATTAAATAATAATCAAGTTACTTTTTAGTTGAAAAAAGAAATTAAATTGTTATATTTATATATATAAATTTATTTTTAACTAAATACTATGTTAATAAATAAAATTCTTTCTGCTATACTTATAAATTCTATGATATTATACATTGTAGCTAAATATATTCCTGTATCTATATTAGGATTTAGCATTACTCCTATAAATTCTTTGATACCTGAAATGATAGTTCTTTTATGAGCGATATTCTGGTTTATCAATGATATTATTAAAAGAATAGCAAAAGTTGTTACTCTTCCTATAAGATGGATTACCTTATGATTATTTACTGTAGTATTGAATGTGTGATTCTTCTTTATATTTGAACGGATTGTAAATACATACGTAAATAGCGTTACTGTAGAATTATGAAGTGTTATACAAATTATATTACTATCTATAGTAATATATATACTAAATTTATTTTTTAATAAACTTTAAAATATGATTAAGTGGTTATGTTTTATGCTTTTTACTTCTTGATTTGTATTTCAACTAGTAGTATATTTTGGAAATTGGGATAGTAATAGGTCTAAAATACTACAAATTTTTTGACATCATGTGAAATTTCCAACTGCTCTACCATTAATTATGCTTGTTGCTATGTTAAGTGGTGTATTTATGACTTTATTCATTATACTTCTAATGAAATGAAGAAACAATGAATACGGAGATGATATGAATTTTTAGATAATTTCTCATCATCATACAACAATATAATTAGTATCTAATTTCTTGTAAATAACAATATGTTGACCAGGAGTTACGGCTCTTTGAGGGGCTTCAAATATTATAGAAGATAAATCACCTTTTTCTTCTATTTTTTTTATAGCTTGCATAGGAGCCTTAAATCTAATTTTAGCAAATAACTCACCATCTAAACTAGATTTTAGTATCATATCAGTAGCCAAAAGCTCTTCTCTCATAAGATTTTCCTCATCTCATACATATATTGCATTTTTACTATAATCAATACTTACAACATAATATTTTTGGTTACTAGCTATATTCAATCATTGTCTTTGTCATATAGTATAATATATTATTCATTTATGGTCAGCTAAATAATTTCAATCCATATCATATATAGGACCTGTAGGGATAGTAATATGCTTATGTTGCCTAATGTATCTTGGATAATCATCATCAGGAATAAAACAAATATTTTGAGATTCTCATTCACTAGAAGAGAAAAATCACTCTCTTTCTGCTATTTTTTTGATTTCCTCTTTTTCTATATCAGCTAAAGGAAATTCTATATTGTCTAGAATATTTGGGATAGACAATATCCTATAAATCATATAACTTTGCTCTTTTTTTTGATCTTTAGCAACCGCTAAATGTTTTTTATCATCTATATCTACTAACTTAGCGTAATGACCAGTTGCAATCTTATCATATCACAATTCTTGTCTAAGATTATTTAGTATTTGAAATCTAACTAATTCATTACAATTGATGCAAGGATTAGGAGTTTTTCCTTTCAAATATGAAGAAGCAAACTCATCTATTACAAATTTTTTGAATTCTTTTGTAGCATCTACTATTTTCAAAGGAATATCTAATATTTCTGCTTTTTTTATCAAATCTAACGGCAAACTACAACATTTATTTGGCTCAATTGTATTTTTCAAGTTCACCAAAAGAACTTGGTGTCATTGTTTTTTCAAATACCAAGCTACAAATGTACTATCTATTCATCAAGAGAATCAAACTAAATACTTCATAAATCACTACTATAAATTCAATTAAAAATCCAGATTAAATCAATTTTACATTTTTCAATTAATTTTCTCTAAACTATCTTAGTATAATTTTATATTTTACATTTTCAATTCTACATTGAGTATCTTTAAAATCAAACATACCTTAGTATCTAACTATCTTTTTATAATCTTCCAAAAACTTCATTTTTTCAAATGCTGCATCCTGTAAAAACTGTGAATATCTTCTTTTATTAGGAATAATAAGGGAATGTAACTTATCTTTATTGTAAAAATGCCTTACCAAACAAGCAAAATCACCGTCACCTGTTACTATAATAGCCTTATTATATTTTCTATAATCTATCATAGCCTGTAAAACTAACTCTGCATCTACATTTCATTTAGTTTGCCCCGAGTCCAAAGTCAGAACCGGTTTGAACACTATATCATAACCTATCTCTCTGAAATATTTGTACATTTTACTATTTTCAGGAGTATAACCTATAAACAAATAAGCCTTGTTTACTGCGAATTTTTCCTGCAATAGTTTCAAAAATTTAGCCCGATCAAGTTTCCATCCTTGATTATTTACAGATGCATTTACATTACTATTGTCTATAAATGCGTAATTTCATCTAATATTCTTTTTTTCAATTCTTTCAGTCATATTTTACTATTTGCTGAAATAAAAATTGGATTTAAATCTTGAAATTTCTCTTTCAATTCTAGTATTCTCTCCTCATCCAATATATCAATTTTATTGAATACATATATTTTCTTTTGTCTTGCCTCTATAGTCTCCAATATGTCCTCTACTACTACTATCTTTTCCTCTACTTTTGGGTCACTTGCATCCACTACGTGCAGTAAAAGTTTACTTTCTATACTATCCTCCAATGTAGAAGAAAAAGCATCTATCAAGGCAGGCGGTAAGTCTTGTATAAATCATATAGTATCACTAAGAAGGATTTCTTTACCTATTCATTTTTCTGGATCAGTAAATACAAACATCTTTCATACACTAGTCCCAAGTGTAGCAAAAAGTTTATCTTCTGCTAGAACTTTTTTGTTAGTAATAGAATTTAGAAGACTAGATTTTCATGCATTGGTATATCATACTATACCAACTGTATCTAAGTTTTTTCTCAATCTAGATGCTCTATGCACTGCTCTAGTTTTTTCATATTCTTTTAATTTTTTTTTAATTGCAAATTCTTTTTTACTCAAATGTCTCTTCATTATTTCTGTATTAGTTTCTCATTGTCATTTGGATCATACTCCACTTCATTGACGAGAAAGCTCCATACCCATACCGAATATTCTAGGTCCCATATGTTTTATAGCTGCTAATTCTATTTGTAATCTAGCTTCTACACTTTTTGCAGATTTTTCAAAAATCTTTAATATCAAATCTATCCTATCCCAAGATTCTGCTTTGATATCTCTCAATTCTTCGTTTATATTATATATCTGATAAGGTTTCAATATATTTCATAATATCAAAACATCTGCTCCTTCGATCTCCATCTCATATTTTATTTCTTCCAACTTTCATTTACCTATATAAGTTTTGTAATCTGGGGTATTTCTTTTTTGTATTTTTTTCAAAATCAAAACTCATCAGTATGTATATACCAAATTTTCTAACTCTGCCATTCTAAATTTCATATCTTCTGCATCTACCCTTCTAGGCAATATATCAGCTACAAACACTTTCAATTTTCACATGTCATTTTATTATTTTCTTAAATTCTATTTAGCTTTGTAAGTATAAAGATTTTGTATCCCTTTTCAAGTAAGAAGAAAAGGGAGTAAAAAAACTCTAGATATATTTTATATCTAGAGTCTTTTTTTAATTTATTTTAGAACTTACTATAAACCAGTTCCTGGACCAGTTCCTGGACCTCATTCTCCATCTCCATCTCACTCATCATCTCACGTTCCTAATGTTTCTCCAGTTTCATCCGTTTCATCTGTCTCTCCAGTTTCTCCAGTTTCTCCAGTTTCATCTGTTTCATCTGTTTCACCTGTCTCTCCAGTTTCATCTGTCTCTCCAGTATCTCCTGTCTCTCCAGTTTCATCCGTCTCTCATGTATCTCCTGTTTCATCTGTTTCATCTGTTTCATCTGTTTCATCTGTTTCTCATGTTTCTCATGTTTCACCAGTTTCATCTGTTTCCTCAGTTTCCTCAGTTTCATCTGTCTCTCCTACTTCACTTTCTTCTTGTATAGGATGAGTATAAGTAACTCCAAATGTATTTGTTGTATCATAACTTCATCCATTATATATAGCACCAGTTGTTACAGAACCTCATATAGATGCATCTATTATCATAGAGACACTTATACCATTTACAGTTCCGCTTACTGTCATATTTGCAATCATAAGAGATATATCTGCTCATGTTGTAAGCCCATACATAAAGTCTCCTCATAAAGTAAGATTTATTACTCCATCATTATAAACTCAAGTTGTTACAAGTTGTTCTACAATTGCTGCAACATTACCTGAAACTCCATTTGCTTCTAACATTGATATTATTTGCATTTTTGATCCTTCCAACAATCATTGTTCATTCAAAGCATTTAGCATACTAGCTTTTTTATCTCCATCTACTGATAAAGTACCTGTAGCTAAATAATCTGCTGAACCTAATACTCCATGCAATCATTTTTCAGATGCACCCAATGATTTATGAGCTATCACTCCTGTACCTACTATATTGTTTACCATAGTAGTTTCTCCCATATTCATTATCATGTCTAAGTATTGATCTTTTGTTATCAATCCACTTATTCACATTTTCTCATATTCAGCCATTTGACCCTCATATCTAGAACCTAATTTTTTACCTCCTACATATGGTACATCAAATATTTCTCTAATAGCTAAATATTTTTGAAGATTATTATCGAACCCACTAAAGTCTGCTGTTCTTCCTCATTTCAGAATTCATAATCTTTCTGCTGCTGCTATACCTCCTGGAAGCAAATCTTTTTTAGTTGATTTATTCTTCAAATCTATATCTTTTCCTAACCAACTTCACCACATTATTTTTCCTCATTCTTCTTGAGCTCTAGTAATTTCTTTTGCAGTAGCAAACATACTTGCCATTACATTAACCATATATAACCTAGCTTTTCATTGTAATGCTGGATCCATATTATTAACTTTATCTGCATATTCTCATATCATAGGCATTTTAGAAATAACATCAAACGCTTTGTCATAATCTCTTGTATTTGCATTGTATACTTGCAAGAATGCATCCATACCTGCTTTTATTTCTTTTGCATTTGTATCTTCCATTTTTCCTAATTTCACATCAGTAATAGTATCTACTATACCTGAATTTTTCAATTCTTTGGTATTCAATTGACTTTCTATTATATCATACTGTGCAGCTACGTCTGGAGTAAAGCTTTTTTTTCATTCTATTCTACTTTCTTGTCCAGTAACTCATACTGTCATATTAAATTTATCTCACATTTCTCCATTTATGATAGTATAATCTCTATCCATTTTTGTGAAATCTAGATATTTTCCTGCATTTTCTTTTGCAAATACATAGTACAATACTAATATTTCATCTCATTCAATCACTACTGCTTCTTTTACTATAGGTGATTCTCCATAGAAACTAACAACTCATTCTGAATAACTTGATTTTACATCTGGATCTTTGAATATACCAGTAGTTATTTTTACATTTTCTAATAATCTTTCCTCTTTCAATTTCGCTTTTACTGCCTCTATATTAATACCATCCATACTTCACAACAAAGCAGGAGCATTACTATCGCTTGATTTTCTTATCATAGCATCTACTATCTTACAACTATCTGCTGTAGGTTTACATTTTCTCTCTACTTTTCCAAATTTTGCTGATATATAAGGTACTATCATATCCATTACCAGAGTTGGAGATATAATCATTGTTTCAAAGAATACTATTCCAAGACCTAATCAATCCAACGCCCATCCTTCATCGTCTTTACTAAATTGAACTTGTTTATGTTCTAATGCTTTATTCAAAACATCCATTTTTACTTCTTCTCTCGCTCCTGCTGTATCAGTTACATTCAAAAACCAGTTGATTTCTTTTATAAATTCTGCTTTCTTTTCTTTGAAAAGTTCTTCTTGTTCTGAATCTAGATCAACATCTTTTAAATCTATTTTTAGATCTGAAACAAATCCATCTGCTCCAAATTCTAATGTTGATTTTTTTCCAGCTTCTCTGATTCTTTCCATAGCAAGATTCAATTTTTCTGCTCTATCTCTTTCTACTCATACATGTCCTCCATAAAATCCTTGTCCTACAAATACTTTTCCACTTACATACCAATATTCTTTTACTCTCATCACTACTCATAAAGAAGCCGTAGGACTAATAGTAGCTAAATCACTTTGAACTTCGTATGTACCTTTCAATCAATCTACTATTTCTTTTTCACCTCATAACCATGCATTGAAACCATATTTGTGTATTCCATGTTCTCCTATTACTTTACCACCAAATCCAATTCATAATTTAAGTCCATCAGCTATCACTATTTCTTTGATTGTTTTTCCTACTCTAAATTGTGTATCTACATCTCATGCAGTAATTCAAAGCTTCCATCATTTTTGTAACCAATCTTTTAGTTCTTCATTACTTAATTTCATTTTCAATCCTTTCGCTCTACAATGTTCTTCTAGTGTGTTAGCCATATCTTCTGACATTTTTTCTATATTTTCTTGAATTTCTTCATCTTCTTTCTCTATTGAATCTCTTGCATCTTGAACTTTACCAGCTTGCCAATCTCCTTCCAAGAAATCTACAAGAGATGTTCTAAATCATCATACTTGACATCTTCATTCTTCCAAAAGTCTATCCAGAGTAGCAAGTTGTTTCAATACTTCATCTTTATTAGAATAATCTTTTGCTAATTCTTTGATTCCAGTATATGCTTTATCCAAAGTTTTATATTCCCATTCAAAATCTTCTTCTCTATCTGTAAGTCATTTGATTCATAACTGCATAACTACATCCATATTTTTATCTGCTGTGAATCTTTCTACATCAAAGCCTCATAATCTATGTTCTTCAAATAATTTTGCTATTGCATAACTAAGTACTATATGTTTATCTTCTGTTAATTGCATTACTTGAGTTGATTCAGTTACCTTATCTAATGTAATATCTCATTGTACTTCTTTACTAACTTCACTAAATATTTCTGATTTGAATACATGTCCACCATCTGAATCTCCAGTTAAATCATCTTCTGCTGATTCCAGCCCAGATTTATTTCTTTTTAATGTAGTCAAAGCTTGTTCAAGTAAATCATCACTTATTTTTTTAATTTCTATACCAAATGTATCTCCAAATATATTTTCATCTGCAGCATATTTTATTGCATCCTTATATTTACTTGGCTCAGCTCCTACTATAGCAGACATTGTCATTAATAATAGGTCTCCATCTATTTTTTCTTTTTTTGAATATTCCAAAACCTTTTCTTTCAATTCTTTTCCTACAAATATATTTTGTTTTGTTCATAAATCTGATTTATAATACAATGAACCAGAACTAAATGCTCCATCTATATCTTGCATATCTAATGAATATACGTAATTTTTACCTGCTTGATTTCCTATTACTATAGTTTGATCTGTATTTTCATTTCTAATTTTCAAGATATCTCCATCTTCCATATCTTTCAATTCATCACTCAAATCATCAAAATCAGTAAACATTCCATCTATATCCCAATCTTTATATTCATCTTTTGGAATTGTTAATTTATTTCCTGTTCCTCTATGTAAGAATGATACTTGATTTTCTCTCATATATATTCATTCATTTTTTCCGTTGTGTAACATTTCTGCTCCTCTAGAAAAATCTTCCTTGAATTTATTTCTTAGTTCTTTTGTTTTTGCTTCTCTTTTTGAGTTTCATTTTGCTATCATTTCTAACTGTCATATCATAACCGCAAGTTCTTGTTCTCCAGAAGCAGTAAGTCATCATTGATTTAGTTTATCCTCTACTGTAGCAATCAATGAATCTACTCTAAATCATTCTATTTCTTGGACATATTGCTCTTTTTTAGATTGTTCCATATTATCTAAAGAAGTGTATATGTCTTGAATATCTTTTTCAAGCTCTCCAATACCAGTCCCTGATAATTTCACTTTTTCTAACATAGCAGAAAATAATTCATTTAACTTATCATCTATAGCTTTAATTTTTTTCCTTGTCTCATCATCGAGATTTGGATTTTTTGATAAAGCATCAATTTTACTTTCATGTGAAAATAATAAAGTAGATGCATTTTTTATGCTTTTCAATGAAGAAAAACTACTACTAGTAGAATTGCTGATATTATCAACATCATTAGACATAAGAGATAACTCTTTTTTCACTTCTTCTAAAGTTAACTCTGAATTTAATCATTCAATTGTTTTTTTAGACATTTTTTGTAAAAATTTAATTTGTTAAAATAATTCTTATAAAATATTTTTTGATACAACTTATATGTTAATGTTTTAGTAGTTTTTGTCAAATTTCTAGCTATTTCCAATATTTTTATCTATAAAAAACTATAAAACAAAGTTCTCTCCTATAGAAACAACTAGTTTATATAAAAGAATTTTTAGTCTATTTACATATAGTATAAATAGATACAATAAAAAGTCAATAACTTTTTTATATGAATCATACTATAAAATATAATTTTTTTCTAAAAAAACCAATAAATTATTTAAAATGAAAATATTTCGTCTACTTTCTGATTTACAGCATCTTTGATACTTTGCTTCGCTTTTTCTATAAGTTCTTCTTTCTCTTTATTGTATTTATCTAATATTTCTTGTTTTTTCTCTTCATATAGTTCATTAGCATCTCCCTTCAATCATTCTATCTGATCTATTGAAGTATCTTTCATATTCTCTACCATAGCTTCAGCTCACATATCAGTAAACACTTTCATAGATATGCCTCATCCTAATATTATTCCTATAATTAAACAAGCTACTGCAATCAATATATATTTAAACATAATTTTTATAAGTTATAATTTAAATCTGCTATCTCAACATTTGCTTTTAACCATTTTTCTGGAGTTCCTATATCCCAAGTTTTGTATTTAGTAATATAAGGATACAATCAATCTTCTTTTATAATAATATCTAATGCGTCTGTAAGCAATATTTCCCCCGTTTTTTCATCTATTTCTAAATTTTCAATTATAGAAAACACCTTTTTAGGAAGTATATAAATACCTATAATTCTTAAATTTGAAGGAGCCTCATATAATGATGGTTTTTCTACCATTCCAACTACTTTATCTCATTTTATATCTACTATACCATATTTATGAATATCTTCTTCTACTACTTCTTGAAGTCATATAACAGCTCATCAAGTTCTTTTATGAATATCTAATATTTCTTTGTAAACCTCTGGCTGGAATATTTCATCTCATACACTCAAAAGAAAATAATCATCATTTATCCATGGTTTTGTTTCCAATACTGCATGAGCAAATCACAATTGTTTCTTTTGTTTTACAAAACTATAGTTTGCAAGATATTTAGGCTTATTGATTTCGTCTAATAATTCAGTTTTTCATTTTCTTCTAAGTATTTCTTCTAACTCATAATTTTTATCAAAATAATCTTCTATAGCCTGTTTTCATGCAGAAGTAATAATCAATATGTCCTTTATATCTGCACCCACTATTCATTCTACTATATATTGTATTACTGGTTTACTTCCTACTGGTAGTAACTCTTTAGGAATTGACTTAGTTACAGGAAGCATTCTAGTTCCATATCCTGCTGCTGCTATTACTGCTTTCATATAATAATAAAGTATAAAAAATTAAATCAAATATGTAATATATACTAAATCTTTACTTTATATTCATCTTTCTTTAGTTATCTTTCATAACATTCTCTGTTTTTGAGATTGACGATGGATTTATTTTCTTTTTTTCTTCTTTAGATTTTTTCTCTTCTTCTTTCAAATATTTTTCATCTATTTTTTCATTTGTCATACATTCATCATCCAAAGTTTTATTATGTATACAAAGACCCATTACTTTTCTTCTTGTAAGATTAGGCTTATAAACATATGTAAAAATTATCTTACCAGATCCACTCCCATCTTTTTCATCATTAGTTGCTCATATACCACCATCTATAAGTAAAGTAATACTCCCATAATTCAATAAGTTTCAAAAAATCCCACTATGTTGAGATTGTATAGATCTTATTTTCTTGGCAGGTATATTTTTATAATTTCTTTTGAAAAGACCTTTTTGATTATGAGTTATTATTTCATCTGAACTTATAATAGAAAAATCTAACTTATAGTTTATATAATAATTTAATATTTTGAAAAGCCACCATATCAATATAAAAAGCCATATAAATAGGATAAACCAAGCTAAAATCCCAAGACCGCTATCTAAAAGACGCATAAACAAAATAAATACTCATATATTTATAATTATACAGAACATCAAAGGTATCAATCATTTCAAAAGCCAATAATAGAAAGATCTCTCCACTAGAATCACTTTATTTTTTCCCACTCTATTGATAGATCATAAATAATCTTTTTTCTTTAAATTTGTATCAAAATTATGAAAAATTTTCATTTATAATTAATTTAATATGATAAAATACTCTTCTTTAATTCAAGATATGCAAAACTTTTATTAATTTGACCACTTTTGATTCCATAATCTAAATTTATTAAGTCTTTATGTAATAGTAACAATGGAGCTATATCTTCTTTATTGTAAGCTTTTAACATTTTGGAAGCTACAAAAGGATGTAATTTCAAAGTAGAGGCTACTGTCTTACTAGAATCAACTCATTGTATCTTCTGGTCTACAACCAATAAAACAGATCTAATATGCCAATGTATTAGACCCATTATTCTATGTATATCTTCATCATTTTTCTTCAATTTATCTATAATTTCAAGTGCAGATTTTTTATTTGACTTCATTCCATCTAGAAGTTTGAACGAGTCGGTTTCATTACTATTTGTAATATACTTCTCAACTTCAGCAAGTGTTATTTTCGGAATTTTTCCCACATCTTGAAGAATTTTCAATTTACTTATTTCATTATAAATATATTGCATATCTGTACCTGTTTTCTCTAATATGTTTTTTGCTGTAATTTCATCACAAGCTAGATAATTTTTGATATAAGTAGTCAAACCTCTAGTGTTTTTTTGAAGAAAAAGTTCCTCTTTTATCTTACCTTCCTTTATCTTAGAAGCTATAAATTTGAATAATTTCCCTCTTTTATCAGGCTTATAAGAAACAAATATAACGATATCATCACTTGAAGATATATAATCCATATGATTCATAAGTATTTTTTCCAAAGACTCATATTTAGATTGTTCTAGACTATTTGATTTATCGCTATCTTTTGGTAATCCGTATACAAGAATTAATTTTTTTTCATCAAAAAGTCCTCATCCCATAAGTAGAGATGTTATCATTTGCGTATCAAAATTTTCACTTCTAAAACTATAAAAATCCTTAGAGTCATACTTTTGGATAAAAGCCTCTTTCCATTTATTGAGTTTCTGCTGTAATAAGAATTTCTCTTCTCAAGTAAATAGAAATAACATACTTTAGATTCTAAGTGATAAAATAATTTTATTTGCATTAGTATTGAGATAACAGTTGAGATAACAACTAGATACAATGAGTTTATTTCATAATAAAGATATTTAATTATTAACCATAAACTGTTTTATATACTTCTCCAGCTCAAAGTCCATAGTTTCTATCTTTTCTACCAATTCATCTTGCATCTTACCTAATACCCATGGTGTTACTTCCATCTTACCAGGAGGTCTAGATACTCATACTTTCAGCTTCCAATAATGAGCTGTGGATAAATATTGATTTATACTTTTTAAACCATTATGACCATTGTGTCATCCATTCCATTTCATTTTTACATTTCCTACTGGCAAATCCAATTCATCATGTATTACTAGTATGTTTTCTGGTTCTATATCATAGAAATTAGCTACTTTTTGCACACTTCTACCTGATAAATTCATAAATGTCATAGGTTTTAACATCAACAATATATACTTTCCATATCTTGCACTAGATATCTCTCCCTCAAATTTATTGTTCATAAGAAAGTCTGAGCCATCAAATATATCTTTAATTATACCTACTGTCTTAAAACCTATATTATGCTTTGTATTTTCATACTCTTTACCTGGGTTTCCTAGGCCTACTATCAATTTATTTTTCATAATTATTCTGAATACATAAAAACATATATAAAGAATACTTAAACTTAAGCTTTTTTCAAGTAAAAATAGGTAGTCACTATCTAATTTTTGGTTATCAATTATACATACTATAAATTAAATTTTTTAGCAACTGCTTTTTGCACTTTTTTTGATGGATGTTTCGCTAATTTATAACAAATTGAACTATCTAAAGATTTAAAATTATCTATAATATACAATCAAATTTTCTCAGAATCTTTTTTTATTAATTCTAACAATAGTTTATTAGAATATTTCTCTCTTCATTTCAATAAGTTTAATAATAATTCTTCATTTTTTTCTTTCTTCGCTAATTTCAAAGATATATCCTCATTTAATTTCCATTTTGATAATCTTTTTCTTACTTTCAAGGATGGATGATTTACTAATTCAAAAAACACAGAACTATCCATAGTTGAAAATCATTCAACTAATCTTCGACCTATTTCTTCTGAATCTTTCTTTGCTAATTCTAATAATACGCTAGAATAGTATTTTTTTCTTCAAGGAGCTATTATATTTAACAAAAGTTCCTCATCTGTTTCTTTTTTTACTATTTTTAGAAATATTTCTTCACTTAAATTCCATTTCATCAATCTCCTTCTCACCTTCAAGGATGGATGATTAGTCAACTGAGCCAATACAGGCATATCCATAGTTTCAAATCCCTCTAATATTTTAAGTCAGACTTTCTCAGAATCTTTCTTTGCTAATTCTAATAGAACATTTTTATGATATTCTTTCTTTCCCGAACTCAATAAATTCAATAATAATTTTTCATCTTCTTCCTCCTTTGCTAATTTCAAAGATATTTCTTCTCCTAAATTCCATTCTGCCAATCTCCTCTTTACCTTCAAAGAAGGATGTTCTACTACTAAATATCATGATCCATCTCTAAGTTTACTTTGTTTATCCAACATATAAAGAACTATATTTTCCGAATCTTTAGCTAATTTTTTCTGTATATCTCATGATAATTTATACCTTTCAATAAACTTTTTCTTTATCCTATCTGATCCATTATTTACTATCCACTTAGCTGATTTTTTACATATAGTTTTTTGGTTTGATAATAGCTGTATAGCTATATCTTCATTTTTATCTTTTATCAATATTTTTTGAGTTTCTTTATCCAATTTTGAGCTATAATTAAGTAATCTCTTTTTTACTTTATCACTACCGTATTTTGCCATCTCTTGAGCAACTCATCATTTTAATATTTTTTGATTATTCAGTAATTTCAACATACCTTCTTCGTTTGTTCATATTTTTCTCTGTGTTTCTTCTGACAGTTTAAATCTATTTACAAAACTAGAAATAATTTTTTTTGATCGATGGTTCGCTAAGATATCTCCTATTTCACTTCCTAAGCTGTCCTGTCAATTAATCAATGCAAAAACTACATTATTATCTTGGTCCTCGGCTAATTTTATATAAACATCATCGGGCAATCCTTGAACCTTTGCCATATTTTTCTTCGCATCAATAGAAGCATAATTTAACATATATAATATTAGATTTTCTCCTAAATCTATTAGTCATAATTGCAATTCTTTATTACCCTTTTCTAGCAATAGATTTATAAATTCATCTATTTTATCTTCTAGAGTTAGAGAAGAACTTCTTTTCGTAGCTCATAAAGATGAATCAATTTCTGCATCCAATTTTTCTTGGAGCATTCATTCTTGTTTTTCTTTTATATAAGTGTCTATAGAACTTCTATTATAAGTTTCTAACTCTGGTAATTCCTCTAAGATACCCCAGTAATATAATATTTCTCTACAATAATCTTTTTCATTATCAGATTGAAATACTATGTCTTTTATTATTTCTGGATACCCCAACTCATCCAATACTTCTATCATAAATCCTCCCTCCAATAGTTTTATGTGTTTTGTCACTTCCTGCCTATCCATTTTATGGAATACTCATAATATATGAGAAACTAATATATTTTCTATAAAATTATCTATATTCTCTTCGTCCAATTTTTGATAAGCCGCAAAAGACTTATCGTTTAGATGATCTATAAAAATACAATCTCTTTGGATTAGTTCTTTATAAAACTCATAATACATAGTATCCTTATGTTTCTCTTCAAACGCTTCTACATCATCTACATAAACACTCATAGCCAATTCTTCCAAAGCTTCTCACAATGGCTTCAAAACAATATCTCTAGACTCTATATTCAAATAAGTAAACACTATAGATTTTACAAGTAAGTCATAGAATCTATCTATTACATGATCCATCACTGGATATTTATGAATATCCTTGTATATTTCTAAATTTGTAGTAGTAGTTTCTATATCTTTTCTTAAAAATTTCACATAAGTCTGATTTATAAAAACAGCTTTATAGTCCTCAGATATGGAGTCCATAATCATCTCTATATCTTCTCTTGTCAGAATTTCATCTAGATTGTCTATATCATTTAATGCATTTACCCGTTCAGAATCTGGAATTTTGATAAGACTCGCTAATGTTTGTGAAATTAACCCTCTATCTTCTGTTTTACTTAGTCTAATAAGCTTCCTTGTATAGTAATCTACCATAACCTTATAATCTTCTTTCAAAAGACTATCCAATAATTTATTGTAAGTAGTGACATCATAATCTACAACTGGCAAACCTATATCCGAAATATCCAACTTGATACTTAACATCAAATCAGAAGCTACTTCACCAAAAGAATCTCATTTTTCATGTAATTTATGATATTCTCTCATAAGTAATCCTACATTTTTTGATATATAATCTGGCTGCAAAGCTGACCATAAACTACGTTTAGCTCACTTCACTATTTTGGATATTTCTTCTCTTTCTTCCAATACCTCATTTATATGATTTATATTTTTTTCCAACATTTCATGTATTTCTTCTGCTTTTTCAAAAGATGTATTTATAATACTAAAATACAACCTAGCTCCTATTATATTATCTTTAGCAGAAATTAATACATTAAATTTTTCTCAATCCATATCAGTTACCGAAAAAGAATTTTTTGAAAGTGTTTCAATCTCATAATCTTTATCTAATAAATTTCTTAGAAACTCAAAATAATATTTTAATTTTTCATAATAAGCTTCTCTTTTTTTATCCGAAAAAGAAATCAATATAGATGAAGGAGTCACTTCTAATTCCTTATATAAATACTGCCCTTCCTGCATAAATCTAGCTTCTTGAAATTCATATTCATTTTCTTGAAACTGAGTAGAAACTCTCAACAAATCCCATCTTTTTTCTATTTCTCCCTTTACTTCTACTACATTTAGTCGTGAAGTAGTTGCATAAAATCAATCTTCTATATCAAAATACTCTTCAGAATAACCTCGTCAAAATTTTAACATATATTCATATTCAATATCTGTACTAAAACTAAGTACAGCTCTAATTTTTTCATCTTTTACAAAGATTTCTTTAATTTCCAATTTTATAAAACTATCCTTATATATTTCAGATCATTTAAATTTATTTGACAATTCTTTTCCAACTCATTTCAAATTACCTAATTTAGAATGCTCAACATCAAAAAAATCATGGACTTCAGATATTTTTTTATATAATTCTGTGAAGTCAAGATTCTTATTTTTCTCTAGCTGTTTGGATGGAGTATTTCCAAATAATTTTAACATACTAATGATAAATTGATTAACTTATAAATATAAGTAATAAAAAGCTTTTATAAATCCACTCTATTTATGATTTCAGTCCTTACTCTCTCTGATGAATGTCTTTTTAATGAATCTATTACAGAAATAGGTAAACTTTGAAATCTATTTATTATTTCTAAACCTATTTTCTCTGATTCTTTCATTGCCAAAGCCTTCAACATACTATTATAATAATCTTCTTTTCCAGGAGCTATTAAATTTAATAATAACTCTTCGTCCTCTTCGTTTCTTGCTAACCTAAAAGAAACATCCTCTCCTAAATTCCAAATTGCCAACTTTCTCTTTACTTTCAAAGATGAATGATCTGCCAACACTAAACATATGTTTGAACTTAATTCTTTGAATTCTTCCATTATTTTGTACCCAACTTCTTCTGAATCTTTCCTCGCTAACTCTAATAATAATTCATCAGAATACTCTTTTTTTCCAGAAATTAGTAAGTTCAACAATAACTCTTCATCTTCTTCTTTTCTTACTAATTGCAATGCTATATCATCTCCTAAATTCCATTTTGCTAACCTTCTCTTTACTTTCAAAGATGGATGGTCTGCCAACGCTAAACATATATTTGTACTTAATTCTTTGAATTCTTCTAATATTTTATATCCAACTTCTTCTGAACCCTTTCTCGATAACTCTAATAATAAATTATCAGAATAACTTTTTTTTCCAGCAATTAGTAAATTCAACAACAACTCTTCATCTTCTTCTTTTCTTGCTAATTGCAATGCTATATCGTCTCCTAAATTCCACCTTGCAAAAGTTCTTCTAACTTTCAAAGATGGATGATTTGATAGTGCATATCATGCTCCACCTCTAAGGGTTTTCTGATGTTCCAACATATAAAGAACTATTTCTTCTGAATCTTTTGCTATTAATTCTTGTCTATTTCAGGATAATTTAAATTGTTTAATAAATTTTTTCTTTATCTTATTGGATCTCTTTTCAACTATCCAATTAGCTGATCCTGTATATATAGATTTTTGAGTTGATAATAATTTCATAACTATATCATCATTTGAGTCTTGTATCAACACATACTGTATCGATCGACTTAATTCACTAGTATAATCTAATAATCTCATTTTTAATTTATCACTACCATAATTCGCAATTTGTCCAACAACTCGTGATTTTAGACTTTTCTGATTATTCATCAGAGCAAACATACCCTTTTCTGTTTTTCATATTATTTTCTGAGTTTCTTCCGACAAATTATATCTACTTATAAACATAGTAATAACTTTTTCTGATGGATGAGTAGCTATAATATTTCATATTGGGTGTTCTAATGAAGTAGCTCAATACAACAACGCCAACACCACATCATCATCTTTATCCTCTGCTAATCTTACATAAATTTTATTAGGAAGTCATTTGATTTTACATAATTTAATTCTAAGTTTTTTTGAAGCAAGATCTATCAATTTTTCCAAAAATATTCATTTAAGGAAATCTTGGATATCATCAAATCCATCATGAGTTTTTACCGACAAATAATCTATTATAAAATCAATTTCTTCATCAAGATCCTCCAACTTACCTTGTACATCCAATATTTCTATATCTATCAATATCTTATCAAACTTTTCCTTTAAAACCTCGTTTATAGCAATCATACTATAACTTTCGAATATAGACATTTCGCTTATTATAAGCCAATAATCCAACATAACTTTACAATGTTTCTTTTCATTCCAGGATTGGAATATTATATCTTTCACTATATCTGAATATTTCAACTCATCCAATACTTCTATCATACACCCTTGCTCCAATAGTTTTATATGTTTTGTCACTTCTTGTTTATCCATCTTATGGAATGCTGATAATATATGAGGAATCAAAATGTTTTCTATAAAAGTCTCTATATTTTTTTCATCCAAATTCTTGTATCTTCCAAATTCATCTTCTCCTATATTATCTATAGAAGATTTTTCTATATCTATATGATATTTATATAATTTATTATAAAAATAATCTAAATATTTATCTTCAAATTCTTCTATATCATCTATATACTGTCCCATACCTAGCTCCTCTACTATTTCTCATAAGGGCCTCAATATAATATCTTTAGATTTATGATTCAAACAAGAAGAAACTAGAACATTTGCAAGTAAGATATAGAACTTATCTAATACATAATCCTTTATTGGATAGTTACAAATGTTTTTATATTTATCTAAATTAATACTAGATTTGTCCAAATCTTTTATTAAAAAATTAGAATAAATTTTATTTATAAAAGTAATCTTTTCTACTTCTGATAAAGAATCCATTAACATATCTATATATGATTCTGTCAGAATTTCATCTATATTATCTATATCATCAAATATATTTATCCGTTTAGAGTCTGAGATTTTGATGATTTTCAATAATATTTGCAGAAACCCCGCCTTATCATCTGATTCACTAAAACTAATAAGTCTCTTTTTATAATAATCTATAATAATATCCAAATCTTCTTTTAGAATAGCATCTAACAATTTATTATATTCATTAACATCATAATCCAAAACAGAAAAATCCACATCGCTAATGTCTAACATAATATTTGATAACAAATCACAAGCTATAACACTAAAAATCTCTCCTTTTTCTTTTAATTCATGGAATTTACTTATAAGTAATTCTAAATTCTCTAACATATAAGCTGGAGATAAAGTAAGCCACAAACTATGTTTAGCTTTTTTTAACACTTTAGAGGTTTTTTTCTTTTCTTCTAATAGATTATCTATCTCATTCACTTGTTTATCCAACAGTTCATATGTTTTTTTTGCCTTCTGAAAAGATAAATTTCTAATTACAAGATATATACCCTCCTCTACAAAAGAATTATTACTAAACTTCATTATATTAAATTTTTCAGCATCTGCATCAGTTACAGTAAGAAAATTACCTCAACTATCCTTTATTTCAAAATTCTTACTTAATAAATCTTTAAGTAAATTAAAATAATATTTTGTTTTTTTTCTAGCTAATTCTTTTTTCTTGTCAGAAAAAGGAGTTATTATACCATCATATTTAATATTCACTTTTTTGAAAAGATGATTTCCTTCCAAAACTACCGCATCATTGAATTTGTATCAATCATTCCAAAATTTAATAGCTGAATTCATCAAAGAAAACCTTTTGTTTATTTCTTTTTCTATCTCTACGACGTTAAACTTTGTTTCTACAGAAAACATCCAATCTTTATCGTCTAAATATCAATCTGTATATCCTTGTCAAAATTTCTGCACATATTCTCTTTTAAAAAGAGCTTCAAAAGTAATTTTAACTTCAATCTTTTCATCTTTTATAAAGATTTGATCAATATTCACTTTTATAAACTTATCTTTGTACAATTCATATCATTCAAATTTATTTACTAGTTCTTTTTCTACTTCTTCCAAATTACCAGTTCTAGAATATTCCGCATCAAAAAAATCATAGACTTCAGCTACATTTTCATATAATTCTGTAAAGTCTGGCTTAGCTATTTCATCTACATGTGTAGATACTCTGTTTTGTAATTCATTTGAAGTAAACATACCAATATGTATATATTTCCTATAAGATAAAAAAAACACTAGATACCCCTAGCATTCAATTGATCTTTTGCTTTTTGTTTATTTAATCAATATATACATATATTTACACTAAAGTCAATAGTTAATTAATTTAAGAAGATGATTTTGAAATTATGAAAATTCAAGCAATATTTTCTGTACTTTGGGTGATAATTTTTTACTCTTTGATAACTCTCTTCTTACTGACTCCAAAGGATGCCAAGCTAATATTAGCTGTATATTTTCTGATAAATTTGGAAGCTTTTCTATCAAAGTCAAACATAATTTTTCATTTTTTAGTCTGGCTATTTCTTCCAATACTTCTTCACTCCGATTTTCTTTATCTGAAGAAAGAAATTCTATCAATACCGCTTCTTCTTTTCTATTTACTAACATCTTCTGAACTTCTATAGTCAATTCTTTTCTTTTAGCTAATTCTTTTCTTACTTTGATAGAATCAAATGTGAGTAATTCTTTCTGAACTTCTTCTGGTAATTCCTTATTAACTCCTAATATTTTGAAACATAAATCTTCTGTTGTTTCATATTTATCACTAAATAACTTTTTTATATTTTCTTCTATATATTTTTCATAAGTTTTGTGTATTCACTCCAAAGTATAATCATCTATTTCTCAAATTTTTCTCAAATAATTCCATTGTCACAAGATTTTATTACAATAATCAGGATAGTCTTCTTTTCATAAAGATTTAACTATATCTATCACATTATCACTATATCATAAACTAATTAAAAATTCTAACAAATCTCATTTTTTCACTAAATTTTCTAAATCCTGATGAAAAGATATATCGTTATTTTGCTTCAACTTATAAAATAAATCACGAATCAAAGTAGATTCCATAAAATAACTAACAGCTCTATTATTCATATTTTTATATTTAGAGAAATCTATTTCCTCTTTCCCTGCAAGAAAATCATCTTTGTATAAAAGATTAAAATTATATTTCCCATAAATATCTAAAGAATATTCTTCTTCAAATTTTGCTATATCTTGTATATATTCATCTAACTTTTCTCTTTTGAGAAGCTCTCCAATATTATCTACAAATTCAGGGTTTTCTAATAGAAGTTCTACTATATTTACTACGATTTTTTCTTCAAAAAGTTCCCTTGTAGTCCTTGATAAAGAGGCATTATTTATATCTTTGAATTTTCTTAGATCTAAAGATTGAGTCTTTACGGGTTCCAAAAGTCTTTTATATAAATCGTCTATAATATCTATTCTATCGGGATTTATATTTTCTAATATCACTTGAACATGCTCATAAGTCATGTTATGAATTAAATTATCGAATATCTCTTCTTCTAAACAAAGTTTTTCTGAAAGTTTATTTAGATTAGAAACTATATTTTTCAAATAATCTAAATATATAGGGGCTTTTCCTTGTATATTTCTAAGTCTTTGACTATAATATTTAATAAATCATAATTCTGATTCATTTGATATATCATCTAATATTTGATTAAAATTTTTCATTATATAGCCCTCAATTCTAACTATATAAACTCTATGCGATAGATAAGTAGTGTCTCATATATAAGCTTCCTCTACAGCAGAAAAAGCAATATTAGGATCTAATATTTCTATCATATCTTCCAATAAATCTATAACCATAGGCGCATAGAAAGTTTCTCATCTTTCTTCTGAGTTTTTATATTCTTCTATAAGATTTCTACATTTAATGATTATTGTTCATTTATCTAGTTCCTTTCCAAGAAAGGATTTATAAAAAGCATGTTTACTTTTCTTCGTTACCTTAGCAACTTTCTTATTTTTTTTCTGAATATCCTTTATTTCATCTATATATCCTAATACTTTATTATATAGCTCTTCAGCTTGTTCTGAAGGAATATTTCTAACTCAAAAATATAAATATCCATTTTCATTTACTATAAATAAAGTCCCCGCTTCCAATTCTAACTTGATATAATCATATCCTAGGTCAGATATCTTTCAAATATTTTCAAGCTTTTGCTTAAGATGTTTCAATATGAAATTTATTTTTTTATTATAAAATTCTTCTCTACCTTCAAAATAAAATGTACTAAATATATTATGAAGTTTCAAATCTATATTTTTGAAAAGATAGGTTTCTTGAACTGATATTTCATCTATGAATTTATATCAAGAATTTTGAAATTCTATCCATTGTTTGATAAAATATAACTTTTTTTTAATTTTAGCTTTCAAGTCTACTATATTGAATTCTGAATGAATACTATAAAATTCTCTGTGAGACATTTCATCAAAATACCTATCCAAATATCTAGTTCGGTGTAAATATTCTCCTGGCATAGTAGCTGTCTTTACTCCCAAAGAAACTTTAAGTTTCTCTTTTTCTATATCTATAGTAGATATAAATACAACTAAATAATCAGTTTCGTATATCACATAGCGACCAAAACCTTCTCTATTATCTTGATTAAGTTCAAATTTTAATATCTCTCTTACCTTTTCTATATCTCCAGTTCTAGAATATTCCGCATCAAAAAAATCATAGACTTCAGCTACATTTTTGTATAGCTGACTAAAGTCTTGACTATCTATTTCGTCTACTTCCGTAGACACACTATTTCTAGATGATTTTAGCATTATTGTGTGAAAATTTTAACCATAAATAGTACCTCTTCATCTTCATCTTTAGATAATACATCTATAACCTTTTCATCTAATCTAATTCCAAAACTTGCTATTTTTTTTCTTATCCTAACTGATGGATGTTTTGCTATCAACATATCTGTTTCAGTTTTTAATCCTAATTGCAATAAATTCAAAACCACCTCTTCTTCGTCTACTGCCAAGACTTTTTGTATTTCCACATTCAATCTACCTCCATACTTTGCTAATTCTTTTCTTACTCTAACTGATGGGTTTTTTGCCATCAATATATCCACTTCATCTTCTAATCATAATTTTAATAAATTCAAAACCACTTCTTCTTCATCTTTCGCCAACATTTTTTGTACTTCTATATTCAGTTTTCCCCCAAACAATGCTAATTCTTTTCTCACTCTAACTGATGGATGTTTTGCTATCAACTTATCCGTTTCAAATGACAAGCCTGGTTGTAATAAATTTAAAACAACTTCCTCTTCTTCATCTACTGCTAATATCTTTTGTATTTCTATATCTAATTTTTCTCCAAACAAAGCTATTCTTCTTCTTACTTTTACTGATGGATGTTTTGATATAAACCTATCTATACTAATAGTAGTTCCAGTTTCCAAAAGCATTAGAAGAATTTCTTCATCTTGTTCCAAATAACAAAAAGCCTCTTTTTCTTCTTCAGTCAATCCTTTTAAACTAAGTAATTTCTTTTTTACTTCAATAGATGAATGATGAGCTAAACTTATTCATACATCATTAGGAAAAGACTCATGAACCTCCAAAAAAGCCATAACAACCTCCTCTTTCTGCTCTTCTTCTCCACATAACAACGCTATTACTTCTTCTCCATCTATATGAGGTCCTACAGCTAATTTTTTTCTTACATCTATAGATCGGTGATTAGCTAGTTTTGTTCATATCTCTGTTGGAAAAGTTAAGTTAGTTTCCAAGAAATTGAATGCATTTCTTTCATCTTCCATAAGGGAATCTACAAAATCAGGATCAGCTATGGCTTCTGCACCATAAGTTTCTTTAAATAGAACTTCCAATCCATCTATAGTATAATCTTCCAATTTTTCTTTTTTTGATATCAAATACCAATATTTCAATATTTGTTTACAATATTCTTCTTCTAAATTATTATTTAATAATTTATATGTAGTATCATCATATTCTAAATATAACAGAACTTCCATAAACAATCATTTTTGCAAAGCTAATATACATTTATCAACCAATTCCGAATCATCTTCCATATGTAACTTATATACTATATGAGGAACAAGTATGTAAGACACAAACTCTTCTATATTATCTTTGGTCATACAAGAATACAAAGAAAAATTTATATCTTGTTGACCTATAAGTTTTTTATCATCCAATATACGATATTTATAAACTTTATCATAAATTTTAGTTAGATATTTAGTTTCAAAGTTAGAAACATCTAATATATAGTCCTCTAAACCTTCATCTTTTATAAGTCTATCTAAATCATTTATATAAGTAGGGTTTGCTACCATACGCTGGAAAATCACACGAGCTAAGATATTCTCGAATACTTCCATTTCATATTCTGATAGGGAGCTATTATAATCATATATATATTTATATTTTTCCAAATCTATATCCACATCATAGGTAGAATCATATTTTAGAAGACTAGCATAGAGAGAACTAATAAATTCTGGTTTACTATGACCCATAATATCGATAATTATTTGAACCTGTTTAGCACTTATATTAGCAATATTTTCCCTGAAAACACTTTCCTTAAAAGCATTAATATACATCAAATCTTTTTCTTCAAACTTTTCTAATTTCATAATTATACTTTGAAAATCTAATGAATAAGGATCGTTCCCTTCATCCCGATTATCTAATCTTTGTTTATAGTAAATAATGAATTTTGATGGTTTTTCTTCAGCGATATTATCTAATATCTCGTTATAATTTTTCTCTATATAATCATAATTCTCAGATGTTGGCATATTATTCAAAACCTCTACCATATCCTCTAGGAAATCTATAACTTTTGGACTATACAATATTTCCCCTTTTTCTTGTAAAGATTTATATTCTCGTAAAATTTTCCCAAAATCAGATCTAATAGATTTCCTATCTTGAGTCTTTATAGTTGTTAATGTCGTATACAACTTTTCCTTACAACCTTTTACTATTTTAGATACTTTAGTTTTTTGCTTCAATATCTCATCTATAGTATCCACATAATCATTAATTTCAGCATATAGTTCTTGAGCTTCTTCAAACTTCATATTCCTTACTCACAAGGATAAAGCTGCAAAATATTCCAAAAGCACTACTGTTGCATTTCCAATTTTGACATTAGGCAAGGACATATTGGTGTTTGTCTCTCATTTAGATGCCAGTTTTTTTTCAATATAAGTTGCTATAGTATCTAATTTTTTATAGAAAACATTATTACTCTTAGTTGTAGAAAAAACTCAAAGTTTTTTTTCTTGTCAAACTTTCAACTGTTTCTTAAGAAAATTATCACTCTGACTAAACTCATATCAATCATCTGCAAAAGCTAAATAGTCTTTTATAATAGATAATCTTTTTTTGATTTCTTCTTCTATATCTACTACATTGAACTTTCCATTGATAGAAATAAAACCATCATTCTCTTCATCTTTCATATCAAAAATTCCTTCTAAATAATTTTCTCAGAATTTTATAGCGTTTGTATGCTCTGTATTTACTACCAAATAAGATTCTAATTTCTCGTTTTTCACATATAAAGTATGGATAGACACTTTGATAAAAGAGTTTTCATATATCACCTTATTATTGAATTTATATTTTATAAGTTCAGAAACTTTATCCATATTACCAGTTCTAGAATATTCAGCATCGAAAAAATCATAAACTTCAGCTATATTTTCGTATAGTTCTGTAAAGCCCAACTTTTCTATTTCTTCTACTTGAGTAGATTTGCTGTTTAATGATAAGCTTAACATTATGGGGGATGCGAATTTATAAATTATTTCTTGCTTCGTTGTTGTTTCGTTTCTTACTTCGTTCTTGTTTGGAGAAGGGATTTCTCGACTTTGCTCGAAATGACGTTGTTTTTTCCTTTTCTTACTTCGTTATTCTACTGAGAAGAGACGCTCTATTCTAGCCACTTACCTATATGAATATGGAAATCATGATAATCCTCTACAGCATTATATAATACTTTACCCACCTCTTTATCTTGATCTTTGAACAATATTCTCTTTACCTCTATATTCAATCCATCGCCATAACTTGCTAATTCTTTTTTTACCTTTGATGATGGATGCTTTGCTATCAACATATCAATTTTATCTTCTAATCCTAGTTTCAAAAACTTCAATACTACTTCTTCTTCATCATCTTGTGCTAATACCTTTTGTACCTCTATATTCAAATCAGTTCCATAACTTGCTAATTCTTTTCTCACTTTTGATGATGGATGTTTTGCTATCAACATATCAATTTCATCTGGCAATCCTGGTTGTAATAAACTTAATACAACTTCTTCTTCATCTTGCGCCAAAATCTTTTGTACTTCTATATTCAAACTAGTTCCATAACTTGCTAATTCTTTTCTCACTTTTGATGATGGATGCTTTGCTATCAATATATCCACTTCATCTGCTAACCCTACTTGCAAAAACTTCATTACTATTTCCTCTTCTTGATCCGCTGCCAATATCTTTTGCACTTCTATATGTAATCCATCTCCATAACTTGCTAATTCTTTTCTCACTTTGATTGATGGATGCTTCGCTATCAACATATCTATTTCATCTGGCAATCCTCATTGAAAAAACTTCAATACCACTTCCTCTTCTTCGTCTACAGCCAATATCTTTTGCACTTCTATATGCAATCTATTTCCATAACCTGCTAATTCTTTTCTCACTTTGATTGATGGATGCTTCGCTATCAGTATATCAATTTCATCTGGCAATCCTACTTTCAAAAACTTCAATACAACTTCCTCTTCTTCGTCTACTGCCAATATCTTTTGTACCTCTATATCTAATCTATCTCCATAACTTGCTAACTTTTTTCTTACTTTTAGTGATGAATGTTTCGCTATCAACATATCTATTTCTGCTGAAGTATTTCAAAAACTCAATAATGATAACATTATTACTTCCTCCTGCTGAGGATAGCAAAAAGCTTGTTTCATTTCTTCAGTCAATCATGGAAAATCAAGCAATTTCTTTTTTACATCAAAAGATGAATGGGTAGCTAAATTCACTCCTACCTCATTAGAAAAACTTAAGTTATTTTCCAAAAAACTTAAGGCTTCACTTTCGTTTTTCATAAGAAAATTTATAAAAGTTTTTTCATCTGTTGTTTCAGGATTGTAAGTTTCTTTCAAAAAAGCATCTAATCCATGTATAGTATAATCTTTTAATCTTTTTTTGTCAAATATAAAATGCCAATATTTCAATATATTATCACAATATTCTTTGCTAGATATACTCGACAACAAATTACAGGTAGTATCCTCATATCCTAAATATCACATAACTTCTTTCAATGATCGTTTTTCCAAGTCTGATACACATTGATCAATCAATTCTGAATTATCTTCCATATGGAGTTTGTATACCACATGAGGGACTATTATATTAGTCAAAAAATCCTTCATATTATCTTTGTCTATAGAAGAATACAAAGAAAAATTTATATCTTGCTTACCTACCAATTTTTTATCTTCCGATATATAGTATTTATAAGTTCTATTATGAATTTTAGTTATATATTTAATTTCAAATGCAGAAATATCTGATATATAATCAGAAATATTATTATCCTCTATAAGTCTATCTAAATCATTTATATAATTAGGGTTTGCTACCATATGTTGGGAAATCACACGAGCCACTATATTCTCGTATACCTCCATTTCATATTCTGATATATGTTCATTATAATCATATATATGTTTATATTTTTCCAAATCTATTTCCACATCATATGTAGAATCATGTTTTAGAAGTTGAGTATAGAAATAACTAATAAATTTCGGTTTAGTTTGTCCCAGAATATCTATAATTATTTGAATATGTTTAACATCCATATCTCCAATAATTTTATCAAATATATCAATAGACATCAAATCTTTTTCATCAAATTTATTGAGTTTCGTAATTATTTCTTGGACATCTACTAAAGTAATATATCCTTTTTCTAGACAATTCAATCTTTCCCTATAATAAGAGATAAATACACTTTCTTTTTCTTTAACGATAGAATCTACTATATTAGCATAATTTTCTCGTATATATGTCTGCAATTCAGGGTTGAAATCATTTGTGGCTTCTTTTTTTATATCCTTCAATAAATCTATAACTTTGGGGCTATAGATTGTTTCCCCTTTTTCTTGTAATTTTTCATATTCTTTAATAAAATCTATAAGCCTACTTGTAATAAAGAACGACTGTACAGTTTTTCACGCTAACAACTTATATAAACTTTTTTTATTCCCTTTGATAAATTTTGCTACCTTTCTCTTCTCTTCTTCTATATCACCTATCTCATCTATGTAAGTAGATGTTTTTTCATAATATTTCGTTGCTTTTTCAAAAGAAATATTTTTTACTCACATATATAACTTATCAGCATATATATTAATACATATAGATTCCTCATTAATTTTTATAATAAAATGTTTATGATTCGATTCTATTTTTAGAGTATTATCTGAATCTTCGTTATCTAGTCATCAATTCTCCATTTTTATTCTAAGAGATTCAAATATGTTTTCTATTTTTTTCTCTAATCAGGATTCTCTATGCTTAAATGTAAATTTTGGAAAAAACTTAGAATTTCTTATATCTATTTCTTTGTGAAGATAGGGAAACAATCCTAAATATCTATTATAAAAAAACTTATATCAAGCTTCTTCAAAAAGTAACCACTGTTTTATAATATCCAATCTTTTTTGAATTTCTTTTTCTATATCTACTACTTTTAATTTTGAATTGATAACACCAAATCCATCAGAGTCTTCATCTTCCATATCAAAAACCCCCTCTAAATAATCTTCTCCGAATTTTATATCTTCCTCATGATTTGTATTTACCATCAAATAAGATTCTAATTTCTCATTCTTTACATATAGAGTATGGATAGATACTTTGATAAAAGGAGTTTCATATATCACCTTATTGTTGAATTTATGTTTTATAGTTTCAGAAACTTTCTCCATATTACCAGTTCTAGAATATTCAGCATCGAAAAAATCATAAACTTCAGCTATATTTTTGTATAGTTCTGTAAAGTCTGGATTTTCTATTTCGTCTACTTGAGTAGATATACTGTTTAGTGATAAATTTAACATTATGGGGATGGAAGTTTATAAATTGTTTCTTGCTTCTTTCTTGTTTCGTTTCTTACTTCGTTATTGTTTGGAGGAGAGATTTCTCGACTTTGCTCGAAATGACGTTGCTTTTTCCTTTTCTTTCTTCTTTCTTGTTCTGAGAAGGGATTTCTGTAATTTACTAAGTAGATTCTATACGACGATAATTATCATGATCTCCTATTGCTTCATAAAAACTTAGAAGAACAGCCTTTTCTTTGTCCTTTAGTAATATATTCTGCACTTTTTTACTCAATCTATCTCAATAACTCGCCAATTTTTTCCTTACTTCTACTGATGGATGTTCTGCCATCAATTTATCTGCTAGATTTGGTGTATTTCAATTTTCCAACAACATTAGCAATATTTCTTCATCTTGTTCGGGATAACATAAAGCTATTTTTTCTACTTTGGTCAATCAACCAAGACTGAGCAATTTCTTTTTCACTTTGATTGATGAGTGATGTGCTAAATGTACTCATATTTCATCTGGAAAAGCAGAATAAATAGATAAAAATGCTAAGGCTACTTCTTCTTCCTGTTCTACTTTTCCAGAAAATAATGCTTTTGCTTCAGCTTTTTCTAGATTATGATGTGATGCTAGTTTTTTCTTTATTTCTACTGATGAATGTTTCGCTAAACTTACTCATACTTCAGTTGGAAAACTAGAATGGGTAGATAAAAACGCTAATACTACTTCTTCTTCCTGCTCTTCTTCTCCACAAAATAATGCTTTTGCTTCAGCCTTTTCTAGATTAGAATGTAATGCTATTTGTTTCCTTACTTTAATTGATGAATGCTGTGCTAAATGCACTCATATTTTACTTGGAAAACTCGAATGATTAGATAAAAATGCTAATACTACTTCTTCTTCCTGTTCTCCTTCTCCACAAAACAATGCTTTTGCTTCTTGATTATCTAATCATCTACTTATAGCTAAAGCCTTCCTCACCTCAACTGATGAATGTTTTGCTAAATTTACTCATATTTTTGTTGGAAACCTAGAAGGTTTTCTTAGAAAGTCTAATGCTAATTTTTCACTACCCATCAGCTGATTTATCAAATCTGATTGAGTTTCCTGATTAGGATTGTCTATCATCTCCTGAAGAGATTCTAATCAATCTATAGTATAATCTTCTAGTGATTCTAAATTCTTCACAAGATTTCGGTATCTTATTGTTTTTTCACAATATGTCTTTTGTTTAAATCAAAAGTTAAATAAAGAAGTTATTTTATCTATACCGTATTCAAACTGATGTATTGTATCAGCCAAATCTCAGCCTTTTATAGAATCTATAAAATATTCACGGTAATATATAGTATTATCTGTATGAAGTTTGTGTACTATATGTGGTATCAAGATATTATGAATAAACTCATCTAAATTATCATCATTTATATTTACATATAAAGAAAAGTCTATATCTTCATTTCCTATAAGTTTTTTATCTCTTCATACCAAAATTTCATAATAGTTATTAGAAAGTTTATTCAAATATTTAGATAAAAATAAATCTCTTTGTTTTGCTTGTAACAAATTCAATAAATCATGCTCTTCTACAAATAAGGAAATATCATTTATATTAGTAGGGTTTAAAAGTAAATCTTGAGAAATAGCGCGCACTATAATATTTTCAAATACTTTTTGCTCCTTTTCTGTCATTTTTCAAGAATCAAATATATCCCCATATTTCTCCAAATCAAATTTTATACTATAATTAGGATTAGATTTTAGTATTCCCGCATACAAATTATCTATAATAGATATTTTATCAGAACCCATAGTTTCTATAATAATCTGAATATGTTTAAAACTTAGTTTAAAACTCAGTTTAGAAACTATATAATCAAACATGCGACTTTCTAAACAAGATTTTGTAGAAAATCTATTGAGTTTAGTTACTAAATCTTGAAATTCAGATAAACTTCATTTTTCTTCTGCCAAAAGGAATCTAAACCTATGGTCATAGTAAGTAATAAGTCAGGAATCTGATTCATTTGCTATATTTTCTAGTATTAGATTATAATTTTCTATTATATAACGCTGAACTCCGGTTTCTTGAAAAATAACTTCATCATTAGTAAAAGGAACTGTAGTATAAGACTTATCAAGTATAGACACCATATCTTCCAATAAATCAAAAACTTTTGGAGCATGCAATATTTCTCATTTTTCACTCAACTGCTTATATTTTCATATAAGTAGTTTAAAATTAGTAATTATCACATCAGGTGACACTTCTTTTCTGGTTAAAGTAGTATAAATCTTTTTTTGATTTCTTTTTACTTCTCTAGCAAGTTTTGTTTTCTCTTTTTGAAGAGTATATATATCAGCTATATATTCCATTACTTTATTATACAACTCTTCTGTTCTATCAAAAGGAATATTCTCCACTCACATATATAAATCTCGTGAACCGTTAAGCCCAAAACTAATAATTTCAATTTTATCTTTTTCTAGTTCCAATTCAAATATATTTTCTGCTATTTTCTTTATATTTCATAATTCCTCAAGATTTTTTTTCAGATGAGAAAAAAATATATTTAGTTTCTTTTTTTGAAGCATTTCTTCATCTATAAAAGTAGGTTTTAGAAGACGAAATTTTTTCTCTAGTTTGATTTTCTTATAAAGCTTTTTACCATTTTCAGGTCAAAAATCGAAAAGATCATAGCCACTTTCTTTAAAAACTAACCACTGATTTATAATATCTAATCTCTTCTGAATTTCTGCCTCTGTATCTATTACATTGAATTTTGCATGAATAAAGTTGAAATGTTCATCATATCATCATTCTCTCTTACTAAATTCTCATTCCAAATACTCATGTCAAAATTCTATAGATTCCCTACATTTTGTATCTACTTTCAAAGAGGTTTTTATCTTTCCATTCTCTATTTTGATACTATAAATAGATATTTGTATCAAATCATTTTTGTATATTTTATATCCATCAAATTGTTGTTTCAAAGACCTCTCTGTATCTTCCATATTACCACTACTATCAAATTTTTCATCAAAAAAATTATAGACTATAGCTATATTTTCATATAACTGACTAAAGTCTGTAGTTTCTTTTTTATCTACTTGAGTAGATACACTGTTCTGGGAGAATAACTTTAACATTGGTGTAATAAATGGTAAATTAAGAATTCTTGGTTCGTTATTGGTTGAGAAAAGATCTCTGTATCAGACTAAACTCTGACTGCATCTTTCACATTCTTTGACCGATGAGTTCTCAAATTTTCTAGTACTGATTCTGGTAGATTTGGAAACTTTTCTAACAATAACAAACAAGTTTCTTCTTCTGAATTTCCTGCTATTATCTGGAATGCATCCTCATTCCGTTCTTCTCTTTCTGCTTTAAGATATGTCAACTTCACAACTTCTTTATTATCATCTGCAATTTTTTCTTGTATTCGTTGCGTCAAATCTTTTCTTCCTGCTAATTTTTTTCTTACTTTTGCTGACCGATGTTTTGATAAATTTTCTTGTGCTTCTTCTGTCAAATTAGAAAACTTTTTTAACAAATATAAACAAATTTTTTCATCTGAATTTCCTGCTATTACCTCAAATGCATCACTATTCCGTTCTTCTCTTTCTGTTTCAAGATATGTTAATTTCACAGCTTCTTTAGTATCATCTAGTAATTTATGTTGTATTCGGTCTGTCAAATTTTTTCTTTTTGCTAAGGATATTCTTACTTTTATTGACCGATGAGCTACTAAATTTTCCAATACCTCTTCTTCCAAATTTGGAAACTTTTCTAACAAATATAAACAAATTTTTTCATCTGAATTTCTTGCTATTATTTCTAGTGCCTCGTTACTTCGTTCTTCTCTTTCTGATTGAAGATATGCCAATTTCACAGTTTCTTTATTATCATCTGCCAGTTTTTCTTGTATTCGGTCTGTCAAATCTTGTCTTCCCACTAATAGTATTCTTACTTTTGCTGACCGATGTTTTGCTAAATTTTCTTGTACTCACTCTTCCAAATTTGGAAACTTTTCTAACAATGCTAAACAAATTTTTTCATCTGAATTTCCTGATATTATTTCTAATGCTTCGTCACTTCGTTCTTTTCTTTCTGTTTCAAGATATGCCAACTTCACAATTTCTTTATTATCTTCTGCCAGTTTTTCTTGTATTCGTTGCGTCAAATACTTTTTTCTCGCTAATGCTATTTTTACTTTTACTGACCGATGAGTTACTAAATTTCCTTGTACTCACTCTTCCAAAGTTGGAAACTTTTCTATCAACAATAAACAAGTTTTTTCATCTGAATTTTCTGCTGTTGTTTCTATTGCCTCGTTACTTCGTTCTTCTCTTTCTGTTTCAAGATACTCTATTTTCACACTTTCTTCACTATCTTTCACTAATATTTCTTGGGTTTCTTTTGTCAAATCTTTTCTTCCTGCTAATGCTATTCTTACTTTTGTATCTCGATGAATTGCCATTTTTCTTTGCATTTCTTCTGGTAACCTTGTAGCTATAGATGATGCCTTTAAATAGGCTTCAGATGTTTCAGAATTATTTGGCATCATAATTTCAGATATATGTCCTGTCAATCATTTAATCGTATAATCAACAATTATCTTTTCTTTCAAAAATTCCCAATGTCATAAAACTTTGGCACATATTTTTTTTCATTCTCTTGCTATATTATCTATTTTTGAGATATTATCATATACTTCATCAGGATAATCAAGTTGTACCAAAAGTTTAATCAAATTTCATCTTTTCAATGTTTCTTCAACTTTTTCATATATACCTGTATCTTTATTTTTATGTAATTTAGAAAAGATATCTGGGAATAAAATATTCTCCATAAAATATGGTATATTGTCCTTGTGTAAATTATTATATAACTCAAAATTAATATCTCTTGTTCACACTATTTCTGTATCATTGGATATAAGAAATGATTGGAACCTTTTGTAAATAGAATCTCCATATTTATTTTGGAAATCTTGCACATTAGTGATATATCTATCAATTCATGAAAGTCTTGTAGTCTCTATCAAACCCTTATTAACTAATATTGGATTTTTTATTAATAACAGAGAAATAGTCGAAACCAGCATATCATCAAATCTTTGTTGTCCATCTTCTGATAAGGGAAAAGTATTTAGTTTAGTATATATCTCCAAACCTGCCACTCTTCATTCTGTTATAGTTAAAGGAGCCTGTTTTATAAGTTTAACTAAAATATTTTCCATAAAAAGTCATTTTCCTTCTGGAGATATTAGACTCAAAAAGTAATCTATATGAGATGATGTAATAGAATGTCCATGACCTTTCATGATAACATAATCAAATAGACGAGGAAAATCATCTTCCAAATACTCACAAACAGAAGCTAGTTTTCTCAACTTTACATCGATCAAATTAGTATCTGATTCATATATAGTTACCATCCTATTTTTAAAATATTTTTTTATTGGAAGTCTAAGATCTAATACTATAGCGTCCAATAGGTCGTTATATGATCCAAAATCAAGATAGGAATCTATCTTTTTTCAATTATTTAGAAAAATATCCTCTCTCTTTCATTCTTTTAGATCATCCAAAATTGCAGTCAATAAATTCACTACCATAGGGGCATAATATATTTCTCCTAAATTTTCTAATCATTTATATTCCCTAGCAAGTTTTTTTGTCCTATCTATCATAAATTCTCTTTGTTTATCGTAAGAGGCCAAAACCATAACTAGATTTTTGATAGTAGCTTTTGTAATTTTTTTGACTCTATCTTTTTCTTCTAGCATAGCCTCTATTTTTTTTACAATCTTTTCTACATTTGTGTGGACTTCATCTGTTTTCTCTTTCTCCATAGAGTAAAATTGGATATATATTCCTCTAGTAAGATATGAATGATTTTCAGCTTCATGTGAATTAGACTTAGTTTTTTTGAAAATAACATCAAAACATTCTTGTTTAGAACTGACTCTGTATATATCTGCTATAGTTTTTGATTTTTCTATATCTCATATAGATTCTAAGTCTCTAAGTAGATATTTTTTTATAATAGCTAACTCTTTTTCTGCTTTTTCATCACTTCCAAATATATCTCATGAAAGATATACTTTTTTGTAAAGACGGAGATCTATCAAAGGTGGAATTGTTACTATATCATAACTTTTATCTTGTTTGAACAAAAGATATTGTTTTACAAGATACAATACTTCTTTGATTGTTTCCTCTATAGGAAGAACCTGAAACTCTATATTTAATCTCTCTTTTGTGTTGTTTTCTCAAATCTTGTAATCAAAATAATGTTGTCCAAATTGACTAATCTCTCTAGTGTTTCATTTATCAAACATAATTATTCTCAATTCTGCTGTTTTTCTACCATCATCTTCAACATTTACCTCCATCAGACGAACATCTATATGATTGTCTTTGTATAAAGAATAATTTTTAAATTCTCTATCTAAAGCATCTAATGCTTTTGCCTCACTTCAAAATTCTCCTATTTTTTCATCTAGAAAATTATAGACTGTAGATATATTATCATATAACTGTGTGAAATCCGCTTTTTCTATTTGCTCTATTTGTGTAGAGAGTCTGCGGGATGATAGACCTAGCATTTGTTTAATAAAATAATAAATGATTATTCTTTACTTCGTTATTGTTTAGGGAAGAGATTCCTCCACTAGAACTTTATTTCTTACTATAATCGGTAGGAATGATGGCATATTATCAATTATTTATCATTTCAGTGGCCTTTTTTCTAACTTCTTCTGATTGATGTTTTTCCAGTATTTTTAGTATATTCACAGATAAATCTGGAATTTTTTCTAACAAAAGCAAACAAACTTCTTTATCTGCTTTTCCTGCTATTATTGCTAAAGCTTCTATTGATTGATTTTTCCTTTTTACTTCCAGATATTTTATCAATACACTTTCTGTATTATCTTCTGCTATTTTTAGCTGTGTTTTGTAATTCAAATCAGATCTTTCCGCTAACTTTTCTTTTACTTTTACTGACCAATGGGTTGCTACTATTTCTAATGCATTCTCAGACCAATAATCTCTTCCTGTAGCCAAATATGCTAATACTACATCCTCTTTTTTATCTCCTGCTATTATTTTTTGGACTATTCATTTCAACTTCTTTCTTTTTGCTAAGCCCTTTCTTACTTCTACATTTGAATGAGTTGCTAGATTTTTTTGTACGTTTTCTGGTAAATCTGTTATTTCTTTTAACAATACTAAACAAGCTCCTTTATCTGCTTTTTTTGCTATTATAGTCAAAGCGTCTGTCGATTGATTTTTCCTTTTTACTTCCAGATATTTTATCAATACACTTTCTGTATTATCTTCTGCTATTTTTAGCTGTGTTTTATAATTCAAATCAGAGTTTTCCACTAATTTTTCTTTTACTTTTACTGACCGATGGATTGCTACTATTTCTAATGCATTCTCAGACCAATAATCTCTTCCTGTAGCCAAATATGCTAATACTACATCCTCTTTTTTATCTCCTGCTATTATTTTTTGTGCTGACCATTTTAGAGGCTCTCTTTTCGCTAACTCTTTTCTTACTTCTACATCTGAATGAATTGCTAGATTTTTTTGTACATTTTCTGTTAAAGCTATTATTTCTTTTAACAATACTAAACATGCTTCTTTATCTGCTTTTTTGGCTATTATTACCAAAGCTTCTGTTGATTGATTTTTCCTTTTTACTTTCAAATATTTTATCAATACACTTTCTGTATTATCTTCTGCTATTTTTAGCTGTGTTTTATAATTCAAATCAGATCTTTCCGCTAATTTTTCTTTTACTTTTACTGACCGATATGTTGCAATCTTTTCAAAAGCTATTTCACTTCGCTGTTCTCTTTTTATATCTAGATATTCTAATAATACAGCTTCTTCTCTATCTTCTGCTATTATTTTTTGTGTTGACCATTTTAGAGATTCTCTTTTCGCTAACTCTTTTCTTACTTCTACATCTGAATGAATTGCTAGATTCTTTTGTACATTTTCTGTTAAATCTGTTATTTCTTTTAATAATACTAAACACGCTTCTTTATCTCCTCTTTTTGCTATTATAGCTAAAGCTTCTGTTGATTGATTTTTTCTTTTTACTTTCAGATATTTTATCAATACGCTTTCTGTATTATCTTCTGCTATTTTTACCTGTGTTTTATAATTCAAATCAGATCTTTCCGCTAATTTTTCTTTTACTTTTACTGACCGATATGTTGCAATCTTTTCAAAAGCTATTTCACTTCGCTGTTCTCTTTTTATATCTAGATATTCTAATAATACAGCTTCTTATCTATCTTCTGCTATTATTTTTTGTGTTGACCATTTTAGAGATTCTCTTTTCGCTAACTCTTTTCTTACTTCTACATCTGAATGAATTGCTAGATTCTTTTGTACGTTGTCTGTTAAATCTGTTATTTCTTTTAATAATACTAAACACGCTTCTTTATCTGCTTTTTGGGCTATTATTGCCAAAGCTTCTGTTGATTGATTTTTCCTTTTTACTTTCAGAGATTTTATCAATACACTTTCTGTATTATCTTCTGCTATTTTTACCTGTGTTTTATAATTCAAATCAGATCTTTCCGCTAATTTTTCTTTTACTTTTACTGACCAATGAGTTGCTATTATCTCAAAAGCTATTTCACTTTGCTGTTCTCTTTTTGTATCTAAATATTTTAATACCACATCCTCTTCTCTATCTCATGCTATAATTTTTTGTGTTGACCATGATAATTTTTCTCTTTTTGCTAACTCTTTTCTTACTTCTACATCTTGATGGTTTGCCAAAATTTTCAAATTATTTTTCGATATATTATCTTGATATAAAAGTATATTTAGAGCCTCTTCTTTTGTTAAATTATCCCATATCTCTGGATTTTCTTTTACAAAATGATTCTGTATTAAATCTTCTATTCCATTACTTGTATAATCATTTATTTTTTGATCTTTAAATAATTCATAATGTAATAATATTTTATCATAATATTCTATTAGTTTTTCATTTTCTAATTTTGAAATTATATCATATATCTCTGTTGGATATCAAAACTCTGTTATTACATCTAATAAATATCGTATTTTTAGTCACCCTTCTGTAGTTTTAACTAAATTAATTTCTTGATTTTTATGTAAATTATAAAATACATCCGGAAATAAAATATCATCTAGAAAATTATATAAATTCAATTCCTTTATATGTTTATATTTCATGAAATTTATTTCCTCCTTTCCTACAATACTCATATCTTCTATTATAGTAGAAAAATAACATAAATCATATATTGCTTGAGAATGTTGTTCTTCAAAATCATCTATATATGGAATAAATTTATCTACTCAAGAAATTGTTAGAATTTCACTAAAATTTCAAGTAATCAAGCTTGGAACTTCAAGTAAATACTTAGAAATAGATTCTACAACCATTTCATCATATGTTTTTTTTATTTCATCAGATATAGGATAATTTCATATTTGACTATAAATTTCTAATCCTACAATTTTATATGCTTCTATATATAAAGGATTATATTTCACTAATTCCTTCCAAAAATTATTCATAAAATATGTTTTACTTTCTTCTGGTAAAATACTTAAGAAATAATCTATATGTGTAGTTGTCATCAAAGAACCATAACCACGTTTTATAACTTTATCTAATACATAAAGAAAATTTACATCTAAACTCTCATATACCGATGCTAATCTTTCTAATCTCTCATCAATCAACTCAGGTTGAACAGCATATATAGCTAATATTCTTTCCTCTAAATATTTTTTAATTTCTTCCTTATCTTCTTTTGCTATGGCATTCAATATTTTCTTATATCATAAATGGTCTAAACATGGAATAGCATTATGATCACTTCACAAATCATCTAAAATTACATACAGTAAATTAACTACCATAGGAGCATAATATATTTCTCCTTTATCTACTAGACCCTTATATTCTTCTATAAGCTTAGTTGTTCGTTTTTCGTTAAACTCTTTCTCATTTGCAAAAATAGCCAATGTCAAAAATAATCTCTGTGAAATAGAATTCAAAAGTTTATTAATTCTTTCTTTTTCCTCTAATATGATTTCTATTTTTTCCAAAATAGCATTTATTTCTGTAGATATTTTTTCAGTCTCCTCTATCTCCATATTAAAAAACTGTAAATATATTCACCTAGGAAGATGATTATAACGAGTATTAGACCAATTACGAGTTCCAAGTCTATAATAAGATTCTACTAAAATAATCCCCAATTCTCATTGTTCAAGTTGAACTTTGAATGTATTATCTCTATAGTCCTCCCTTATAGTAACTTCTCCAAGATTTGCTACTTCTTTAAGTAGATATTTCATTCTAATAGCTAATCTATTTTTTACTTTTTCTGATTTTTCAAATAAACCATCTTCAATATTTAATTTCCTATAAATATCAAAAGGACTTGCGGGAGGGTTTGAATGAAGGATATATTGTTTATTTTCCTTAAATAATAAATACTGTTTTATCAAATCTAATCTCTTTTTGATTACTTTTTCTATAGAAAGAACTTTGAATGGGATATCATAAAAAGACTCTTCTATATTCATCATCCAATCTTCTCCATGAAAATAATCTTCAAAGTAGTACTGTCAAAAAATAGTAATTTCTTCTTTTTTATCACCCAATAAAATAATATCTATTTTTGCTATTTTATTAGAATTTATATCTAAATTAAGTTTTTTCAAACGAACATCTATATGTTTATCTCTATATAAACTATATTCTTTAAATTCATTATTTATTTCTTCCAAAGTTTGTTCTTTATTTCCAGATTCACCTATTTTCTCATCCCAAAAATCATAGACTGTAGCTATATTTTTATATAACTGTTTGAAGTCTGTTTTATCTATTTGCTCTATTTGTGTAGAGCTACTGTGGGTAGATAAGTTTAGCATCAAAGTAAATGATTAATTAGTAATAATAAAGTATAAGGTGAATTAGATGAGTTCCTATAAAATATAGTTCTAAAAATTTAATTTTTTCTTATCAATTCTTTTGTAGATTTTTCTCATTTTTTTGCCCATACCTCTCTCTATATCTATCCTTTCTTTTTCAAAATCTCTCATTTTCTTTTTCTTTTTTCTATTTATTTCTTCCATTCTTTTTTCTATATCACTCCTTTTTATGTCCATTTCTTCCATTTTCTTTTCCATTATTTCATTTATAGATCAATTATCAGAATTTCTTAATCATAAATCTATAAGTTTATTTATCAAAGCGTTACTACCGATTCTCTTAGTTTTTTTTCATCTCTTCAATTTATTTTTCTTTCTGATTTGAGCCAATGCTCCCTTTTTTCCTATATGTGTACTAGATTGAAGATATGGATTAGTGGTCCTTTTACTTTTAGGCTTTCTAATAATAGTTCATATAGTGGTTGGAAGTCTACTATAATTAGGGATTCTTCTTGTTTTCTTACTTTTTCCACTAGTTAGGCTTTTTCCCATCATTTCATCTTCCCAACTATTTTTCTTTTTTCATAAGATTCTCAAAGTATCTATATTCATGATATGAACATGGTTGTCCACTATATATGTAATTTCATTAGGATATGAGAATGATATGGCATCTATAGACTTGTCTATTTTAGCTATAGTAACAACTGGCACTATAGAAGAGTCTACTATATCAAATAGCTTGATATGAGATATATCCTCCTCTTTTTTTATAGCCAACAAATGTTTATTGTCTGGAGCTATTTTAATCTTATTTTGGAAAGGTTGAAAATCTTTTTTGAATTTATAATAAACTGAATCTCCAATTTCTCAATTTTCTATTCTAATGAATCTAATAGTAATTTGAGAAGACTCAAAATCAGCATATATAATATTAACTCAGCTTTCTGTACATATTATATCAAAAATAATATCTTTCTTTCAAAGTTCAAACAAATCATGGAATTTAGCATAATATGTATCATAATAAGTTATTTTTTTATCCTTTACTAAGAATATAAATCTACTATTCTTATCTTTACTTACTGCAAACATATCTAAATATAAATCTGTTTCATTCTTATTAGCCTTATCTATAAATTCTATAAATAAACTATCTCTAGATACCTGCAAAAAGTATTTATTAGTCATCACATTTTCATGCCAAGCGTAACCTTGAGACAATACTTGAAAATCTCTTATAGTTTCTCTTTTTTCTAAATCATATATATTGTAAGATTCCTTAGCATCCTTATCTTCTTCTACAAGCAAAACATATCTCATATTAAGAGAAAATTCTGCAGAATTTCCTGAAATCATAAGCATTTCTTGCTCTTTAGTTTCTCTATCACAAGTCAATATTCATTTATTAGGAGAATGAACACATATAGTTTCTTCTCAAACCGATAGACTGTAAGGTAAATCTTCTGATGGTTGTACTAATGAATCTAAGTAAATCCTTTCTCCAACTATAGAATCTACATCTAAATCCTCAACTTCACTTATTTTTTCTAAGAAATCTTTCAATTCCTTTCCTTCTAATAGCTTATATTTTATTATATATTCAACTAACTTAGATATATTTTGATTTCTTATTTCTTCCCAAGATTCTATTAGTTTTTGCACTATAAAAATCCTTCATATAAGCTTACCTTCATCCAAAAAAATTTCAACCTTAGTTCTTATGTCATTCAAAACCAACTTAGAAAAATCCCAAAGTTCTAGATTAGAAGTTCCCATATCAACTCCTAATTCCATAGAAACTAATGCCATATTTTTTTTATAAAAATCCTCTATATCTCTTATCCCTAATTCCCCCTCCAATAATTTACCATCATAAATAACTTCTTCATTATTTTCTTCTTCCTCTAATTTTGGTTTATAAAAACCAAATGACAATACAGTAAAAAGTTTTTGTTTTATTGTCGCTGTTTTATAAGTTTTACTTTCTTTTTCAAAAGCCTTTTGATATTTATCTACTACCTGTTCTTGAACTATAGATTCATATTTTACTATAGTTTCTGTATCATCCAATAATCAAAATATATGTAAACCATCATCTAAACCTTTAAGCCCTCTAAGTATTTTCAATTTAACTTCACTACCATTGCTCAATACAATAACATAAATATCTCCTCTATTTTTATAAACTCTTTTGATATCTTGAGCGTATTGATCATTATCTTCTAATCTAAAAATAAGACTCTCTAAATATATTATATGAGTACTATCCCTTGTAGTTATATTACATAAAGCTTTACTAATATTGGTTTCTCCTTCTGTATAAAGCCCATATCAACTATTATCAGCTTGTATCATCTTCCTAACTCTATTTTCTAGAGATTTCTTATAATTTTCTATATTTTCTACATTCAATTTTACTGAATTTTCTATTTTTACATATTTTAGCTGTTGTTTTATAAGCTCTTCTTGTTCTTCATCTTTGAATAGATTATTTGTAGGATTTATCATATAATCTAGCATTACAAATAATTCATCTCATTGAAGTTTTATCCTATACAAAAATATAGAGATATTTCTATCTTCATGTAAAGGATATATACCTAATTGTTTTTCATCCAAAATATCTCCTCGCAACATAGAAAAAGCATCCTCCACATTACCTCTTTTTTCTTGGTATTGTTCGAATTTATTATATAGCTCTCTTATCCTAGAAGTGGCATCTATAAGAGTTTCCTCTTTGTTATTCTGTAATAAATTAGCTGGTATTATATTCATAGGCTAAATTTTATAATAAAAAAAATATCGCAATAACGATTTTTTATTATTTTTTAGGTTTTTTAGTTAGTTATTGTATACATATTTTTACTGAAAAGGCAAGAGGAAATGTGTGTTTTTTGGATTAAAAAAAGAAGGCGGGATTCGCCTTCTTAAGTGGTGGGATGAAAGTTTATATTAAATTCTCAAATAGATTTTTATGTATATTATTATTTTTTAATTTTCTTTCCTTTATTTTCTCCATTTTGTTGTCTTCTTTCTTCTTCTAATGCCATTCTTTTCTTCTGACGATCTCTAAAAAAATTAATATTAGTAATTGGTTTACTGCTATATTCTTTTTTCTTATCTTTTTCTGGATTTATGTGAAATGAATCTACAAATTTTTGTTCTCCTCCTATAGCCCTCAAAACTCTTTTAAGAGTAAGTCTTACTATCTTATTAGAATCTTTGGAAAACTTTTTTATAAATTCTACATTTTCTTCTCCTCCTATAGCTCATAATGCTTCTATAATAGATTGCCTAACTAATTCACTTTCATTATTTTTCAAAGATTTTATATATTCTATATTCTTTTTTCATCAAATACTAGCTAATACCTTTATTACAATATGAAACTTTTTCTCTAATGTTTGCAAAAACTCTAGATTTTTCTTTCCTCCGGCTCTTCATATCTGCCAAATCAATGGTTCAGTTATCTCATCCTTGAATTCATCTGTAAATTGGATAATAAAATTCATATTTTCTTCTCATCATATTTTTAATAATTTTTCGAGTAATTCTAATCTCACTATATGACTTTCATCATTTACAAATTGTTTAATAAACTCTATATTTTCATTTCATCATATAATTCAAAAAATCTGCACTATTACTCTCCTCATTTCAACATCATCACTATTTTTATCTCATCTAAGATTATCTTCTATTTTTTTTCATCAAGCTATTCACATATTAACTACAATACCATAAAAAAGTTTTTTATTTAATTTTAAAAGATACTTAAAGCAATCAAAAGCCTTATCAAGGTCTAATTTTGCCAATAAAAATGCATATAAATAGATTACTTGACTATATGGTTTATAATCTTTAGCACAAAATAATTTATCAGAAATTGCTTTTACTAATTGCTTTTTTGATTTATTGTCTAGCATATCACACAAAAAATTCATACTATTACTATTAACTTCATAGTAATAAGGATCTGTGGTAAAAGATGACTTAATTAATTGTTCTTCCAAAAGTCTTTCAAGGGTTCGTCATCACTTTTCTAAACTTTCTTTTAATCGATTTACATACGACATAGCACTAAAATATTCTCTAATAGTTTCGTGTATAAAACTATAATTTCAATTATTATCCCTTCTAAGAACATTAAGACAAGTAAAATCATATCAAGTTTCATCACTATATGGAATATAAGTTTCAATTTTTTCATCAATCTGCATTAATACATTTAGACTTCTTTCATTATGAAGATTGTACCTTTCTCATAGAGCAATTCTTGCTAAAATTTCTTTTCTTCCATTTATTGTAATTCCACTAGCTAATCTCTTTTCTTTAGTTTTCTCCCAATCCCATAAAAGAATATCTACTAATCTAGTATACAGTTCAGTTCTGTTTTTTATTTGTAATATATCTTTTTTGTCTGACTCTTTCAATAATTTACATATAATAGAAAGCATAAGAGGATTGAACTCCAATCATTGGGTGAAATTATTTTGTCTCCATTCTTGGAAAATTTCAATTTCATCACTTGTGAGACGAAGTTCCATATAATTTTTTATTTGATCAATATTCATATTATTTAGTTTCAGTCTTTCTATTTTTTTTGTTTTATTGATTGAATTAAGCCTTATATTATCATATAAACAATTCCTGTATTCAATTACTGATTGTATTCAATCTAATTTAGATTCTGCTGTAAAAATTACTTTTACATTATCATTTTGTAGTTCATATGCTAATTCGAAAAGTTCTTTCCATTCTTCATTATCCAAATATGATTTTGTTAAATTCTCAAATATATATACTGTTTTATCTCAATAGTCAGAAGGCTTTATTTTTTCTTTAATTTCCTCCCAAGATAGATTACGAGTATCAATATACACTCTTCATATATCATGTTTTGCAAAATTGAAAGTACCTAATTTTTCTATTAAAGATCTATCACTTAAAAATAAAGGAGTTCTATAATTCAATAAATCTCTTATCTCTTTAACTTTATATTCCATTATCTGCAAAGGCATTATTTGGTAGGGCAATTCAACTATATATTCATAATTTTCTTGTCATATTTGATAAGTATCTAATATTTCCTGATTTATAATGTTTGGTCTTGTTGTTATAATAACTTGACCTTCTATATCTCATATCCGTTCAAAAAAAGATTTCATAGTATCTTCATCCCATCAAGACTCATCCAATGCATCAAAAAGATATACAAATTTGATTTTTTTATTTTTAGCTAAAGTTCATTTCTGACTTCTAACTTCCTTTTTCAATTTTGAATAATTAGTAGATCATAGATTAATATAAACTGGGAAATATTTAATTCAGTCTTCTTCATCATTTGGGGCTAAATATTCCATTATCTCTAATAATTTGGTAGATTTACCAACTCATGCCTCTCATTCTATTAATATTTTATTACCCGATTTTACTAATTCTTCTATAGTTTTATGTTTTTCCTCTTGAAATCAAATAGGAACTATCACATTTTCTCCTTGTTTTAATTTTTCATCTAATGTCTTACTTCTTATGAAATCTATATTAGATTTTACACAATCCTCATATTTAGCAAAAAATTCTAGTTTATCAAACTTAACTCATTTAGGAATATTATCACTTTCTGCTAATACAGTAATTATTTCTTCTTTTTTATCTGTATCTTCTCCACATAAAACCAATAAAGTTTCCACTAAACTTATCATATTTCTTTCATCTTCTTTTTTTATCAATTTTTCTAAATTTTCTTTTACTATTCAAAATTCACCATTTTTTATTAAATTTGCAATACAGAAAATTCTAAGGTCGTAGTTGTCTGATAGGAGATTCTTTTTATATAATTCTGAATTACTTCTAAAATATGCGTTTATATAGTTTTGTAATTCCCAGATTTGGAGCTCTTGTGATTGGAATTGTTGTATTTGTTCTTCAAACTCAGATTTTTTACCTAATGCAGTTATAATTGAATTATAATTATGTATATTTATAAACAATATATTTCTTTCTTTTTCATCTCTTCTATAGTTATAATTCATATCTATATCTTTTTCAATGACCTCTCCATGACTTATATCAAAATCTACCATAATTCCCCTATCTTTATTATGTACTGATTCTACTACTCATCATTTATTCGATTTATGTCATACTACTAATATATTTTTAATACTATGAGCTTCTTTTTTATTTAAATCAAAAAGTTTATGCCATCTTTGTATTATAGCCATCATTTTAACACTATCTCTAAACATAATAGCATCTTCCATTAAACGGCTTAAATCTTTTTTTTTAATTACATTTCCATCTTTATCTACAACCTTCTTAGTTGAACTAAGTAAATAATTATTTTTTACTCTATTTTTAGATTGATGTAATCATTTACCAAAAATCTGTTTACATATAATATCTACAGTTTGTTCTACTCTTAAAGTATCATCTGCATAAAAAACCATTGTATTTTCATAATTTAAACCTAACTTCTTTAGATTTTTTCATGTAGTTTTAATAGTTTCTTTTCAAATTTGATCTAACTTAGCATTTGAGGGTTGTGAAACATATTCACTATCTCCTTCTTTGTTTTTTTTCTTATTTTTTTCAAATGTTGTTATTCCATGTCTAATAAAATATACTCTAGAGGTAGTTTCGTTAATACTCTCCAAATTTTCTACAGTTTCTTTTGAACTTTTCTGTATAACTTCATTAGTCTTAGACTCTGAGAATTGACTCTCAGATTGTTTTTCTACATTTTTACTCATTCTATTTTTATTTTATAATAAACTATTATTAGTTAATTTATTTTCTTCTCATTATGTATGCTTGAACCATTTTGTTCCAATTCTAATAAGACTTTCTTTTTAAGATTATCAACGTTATATCATTGTTTTTCTAAATAATTTAATATAACATACTTTTGATGATATATAATTTCTTTATCACCCATCTCTATAATTTTCATGATTTCCTCAGGGCTATACCAACCACTTCATACAACTTCAACCTCATCTATTTTAATTACATCATCACTATTTACTACAAAACTATAAAATTCTCCATAATGAGTCTGATCTTTTTCCTTAAGCATATATCTTAAGAATTTTCTTTTCCCAGATACTCTTTCTATAAAGGAATCTCTTTCCTCGGCATCTCTATTTTTTATTTCTTGCCATTCAATTAATTCTTCATCTGTAAGAACATCTTCTATTTGCACTCATAATTCCTCTGTAAATTCTCTAAAAGCTCCCTTTTCATAACTTTCGCCTAAATCAAGATGTCCACCTCATATCTCAAAAAAAGATGGATAAAGATCTTTATTTGCAGCTCTTTGAGACAATAATATTTTTCATTGTAGATTTACTACAAGAAAATCAGAAGCTCTATGAATATTAAATTCCTTATTTTCTTTTATATGACAATTTTTTCTAAATTCTACCATAGGCAAGCCTCTTTCATCCCTAACTATTTCATCATTTTTATCTACTATCATAAAGATTTCATAAGGTTTAGTGTTAATACCTAATTCCTTTAATTCTTTATCTGTCATCTCTTCTATAGGTTTATCTACCGTTAATATATTAGCTAAATCAGCAGCAGCTTTTGAGATAACACTCAATTTTTTCTGTTCTAGAAACTCAAAAAACTCTTGATCATTTGATATTTTATCAAATCAAGAAATAGCTTCTAAGTGTTTGTAAATTTCTCTCTCTGGTTTATTATTCATAATTATAATAATTTATAGGATATAAAGTATCCTTCTTATATATATTTATAGTTAGGAAAAAAACTGAAAAAGTTAAGAAACTTTTTATAGTAATTTTTTAGACACTATTATTATAATTATTTTCTAATTTCTAGCAACTTTTGAATAAGAAAATTATAGTTTTTTAATTATTCATATATTTATTTCTTTCTCTTTTAATAACATTTGAAATTCTACTAAACTTCCTTTACAGATTATATCTATTTCTTTATCAAAATATTTTTTAGTCAATTTTGTAAGAGGTATTACTATCTTTCATATCATATCATTTTTGTTTTTACTATAACTAGAGGATTCAAATATATTATTAGCTATTTCTTTTCATTCATTATCCAATAATACAGAAAGCACTTCTACTGTAGTAGCTTGTGAGGGTATATCTTTAGAAGTGAGTTTTTGACCATTTACATATATTTTTCTATTTATGGTATCTACTAATATTCCTTCTCACATTTTTTTTATAAGCTCTCCATGCTCTCATAATAACTTTTCTCATTTATTAGTTTGTAATATCAATTTATTCTTATCGAAATGTTTACTATATATTTCTTCCGAAATAAAGTGTTCTAATTTTACTCAATCAGAAGATGTACCATCTAACCAGGATGCATATTCAATAGCACAGTTCTTATATTTTTTTCTTAAAGAAAAAACTGTTTTATATAGTGTTTCTCTACTATAATTTTCCTTCATTACAATCATATATCCACCTCCAAATTTTCATGAATACATTGGCATTATACCTAAATTTTCATCATTTATATTCTTCATAGAATTAAATATTTTTATTAGATCTTCAGCAAAAGGATTTTGAGTCTCTACAAGACTTATAGCATATCTATATAAATTAACTTGTTGAATAAAATTAGAAATATTACTAATTTCATACCCTTCATTTACAATTTTATCAAAATAATATAAGAGTTGAGAATTTAATGTAAGAATCATTTTATTATACCAAGAATCAATATTTTCTTCTACCAAAAAATCTCTAAGTCAATATTCATTTTTAGTATCTTTCAAAAAAGATATTTTATTTAAAATAAATTCTTTGATTTTTTTTCATTTTATCAAATCTTTATCCCTATAATATTCAATCTGATCAGTCTTACTTCTTTTTCAAGAAAAAACTATAGCATAATCTAATGGTAATTTTGTATCAATATTTCAGTTTATACTATTGTCACTAAATTCTTTAATTACATCAAAATATTTCATACCTTTATTATATAATATATCATATGTTTTTTTATGTGTTTTTTCATTCAGAAAAAATATAGGATTATCCGTATTAAATAAAGTAAAAAGTGAGTTCTCTCATAAAGTTTTTCCAAAACGAGATATAAAATCTTGTTGAAATCACCTTAAATGAATATTTTTAAATATATCTGAAGATAAAAAAGAATTATAATTTTCTATTTTATCTGTAGATAATTCGCCAAATAAAATAGATAATCAAAACATTAACACCCCACTTATTGTTCATGAAAATCCTACTCAGTGACCTCTCATATTTTCACTTAATATAGAAATATCCAATCATTTTTCAAAATTAAACTTGTTTTTTAAATCATAAAGGAAGTTAATTATTTTATCCTCTTGACTATTTATTTCTTGAAAAGGAAAATGCTCAAATTTTTCTAAATTTAAATTATAAAATCCTATATCATTAAAAACTACTCTATCGTCTTTTCTTAATTTAATTCAAATATAACATTTTGTTGGTAGTTTTTGTTTAATATAATTCAATACATCATGCTGTCCTATACCGGCAGGACTCCAAGCCAAAGAAAAACACCCACTCACTACTAAATCATGATTCACAAAAAAATCTTCATACACCTTTGGAAATTCTTTTTGTAAACTTTCTGTATTCATTTTTATCCTATCTTGCATAATTTTTATTTCAAGAAATAAATTATTATGTAATAGGATAGCTATTTTGTGGTAAAATACAATTAATTTTTATAAAAAGAAGACCAAAATGGTCTTCTTAATCATAAATAATAGTTTTTATTCTTCATCATATCTATCAAAGTACTCATAATCTGTAATAGGTTTACTAGTATATTCATCAAGATTTCTTTCTTTCTTAGATGCAAGTTTAGCATGTTCCATTCCCCGCTTATGAATTTCTTCACAATAATCTTTACTAGTCTCCCAAGTTATACCTTTTTTTACTTCTTCAACTTTCTCTAAAAATACATCTCAAGAAATTTCTGGAAATATTATTTTACTAGTATATATTTCTAACATACTAGAAACGCTTTTACATAGTCAATTATCCAATACATTTCCATCTCACTTAAATATATTTATTATAGCTTGTGAAAACTCATAAAAAGAATAATTATTTAACTTTTTATAAATATTTCTTAGTTCTTTATTAGCATAATCTCTACTAGTTGATTCTAAATTTCCATCTAACTCAGTTCTTATAACCAGTAAAAATAATTTTCTATTTCTAAAATTATCTAACAAATATCTTTTATCTTTAATGTCATCTATTGCTCTAATTTTCTCGTACTCATTATCATAATCCTTATCAAAGATACTATTTAAAAATCAATCTATTATTTGAGATAAATATCCTGTAATATTCAATTCTTTTTTCATATCTCTAATAATATCAGCCATATTACCTTGATTTTGAGATAAATCTTCATTTTCTATAAGCCAATCATAAATCATAGGTATTTTTAAATCCGATTGAACTATCAATGAACTTTTATTCATAAGTAAGGCTTTAATAGATTTCATAGATTCAAATATAATTTGGATTTCATTTACAGATTCTATAGAATATTTTTTACAAACTTCTTTATAAGAAATATTATCTAAGTCTTGAAAAAACTCATTCATATTATGATTATTAGAAATGTTTTTTGCTAACTCCAAAGAAGTTTCAAATTTTGAAACAAATCATAAAAACTTATTTTTATTCTTTGACAACCTTAAATTATCACCACCATGTTTTTTTACAACACTTAATATAAATCATTTAATATCAGATTCTGAAAACTTTAATGTATTATCTAGCAATTTTTCAATGAAATCATCAGATAATTCCATATTTCACTCTTTTTTCAAATAAAACTTTATAAGATGTTTTCTCTCTGTTCTATATGGAAAATCAAAATAAAGGGTTTCACTTATTCTACCTGTCCTTTTAGTAGGACTTGAAATGTTATCAGGTTGATTTGAAGTAATTATCACAATAGTATTATGCTTTTCTAATTCCTGCATAAATCCAAGCATCAATGCTTCTAAACTCATCTCTGTAGATGACTTAGAAACATCTTTATTTCATGTAGAAACCATTTTTTCATATTCATCAAACCAAAATACAGCTTGATCTTTTACAGCTATGAAAATTTTAGTCATTTCATCAAATGCTTTTTGCATATCTCACTGAAATTTACCCAGAAGTTTTGATAAATCTACTTTGATTAGTGGTTTTTCTAAATAATTTGCTACACATTCAGCAGCATAAGATTTACCTGTACCTGGTTGTCAAACTAATAATATGGTAGCTCATATTTTATGATCTTGACCTTCTACATTTTCTTTATGATCTACTCTAAGTTTCAAATCTTCTATAATATCTCTAAAGTTTTTTCTTCCTATATAGTCATTCCAACCATTCTCTGGTTCAATATATTCCAAAGCTTTATGTCTATTTATCATAACTTTTTTATAATCTATCAAATCCATAAAGAATTTTCTATCTATATTCTCAGATTGATAAAATATATTAAGTAAATTAATTCTAGCATTTTCATATTCTATTCATAATAATATATCTATTATTTTCTTAATATTTTTTTTATTAAGCTGCCTTTGTTGTTGTTCTTTTAATTTAGGAAATATTTCTATTATCATTCTATTTAAATCTACCTCTGTAGGTAAATCAAATTTTACCTTAGTCATAACTTCTAAATTTTCTGGAATTTTTCTTTCATACATATCAGTAATTAAGATTTGATGGTCTGTTTCTCTTAATTTATCATTTATTTTTTCTATTGCCTGGATAATTCTACCCTCATAACTATTTTTAATAAAAAAACTTAAATCCTTGATAACAAATATATAATGACTGTCTCCGTCATAACTATCTATAAAATGTGAAATTCTAGTTAATGTAGCAAATAATTTGAATTTTTTCGTTTCTTCATCTAAGTCTAAATCCATATCATCTATTTCTGGCATACCATCTATACTATCCCATTCCAATATTTTTATTTTATTTTGATGTATACTATCTCATATAAGTTGCAAAGATCTCTTAGCTCTTTTATACTCTGTGGTAATAAGATAAAATCCTCCACTTTGATTATAGAAACTATTTCTCATAAGTATCTCCGACACTGTATCCACCCCATCTTCTGGCTCAGGATATACAATCAACTTATCTTCAGGATTTTCATCTTCTACCTCTTCTTCTACTTCATCCTCTTCTTCGTCTAAACCTAAAAACAGCTCTTCTGCAGTATATTGTTTAGTGTCATCTACAGTTACTACTGGTTCTTTATTTACTTCTTCCTTAAATTCTGTAGCCCTCTTCCCAGTAGTCACAGCTCTTACATCTACTACCTGACTCTTTATTGCATCCAAGTCGGCATTACCCCCAAATAGATTTTCTTCAATATCCTGTGGAGTTCTTTTAGACTTCTTGCTCCCTTCTGATTGAAGATTATCTCAAGTTTTTCATTCTATTATCTCATCCATCCAATCTACCATGTAGAATAATATTTATAACGTAAAATAAGCCTTTCGGGTAAAGATTATAAATGGGTTGTTGCACCACGTAATCCTAACTGCAAAGAAAAATTCTCTACGGTCCCTAATATTTCAACTATCTTAATCACATAAGATGTTTTTTCCTAAGGTAAAAAAATTAGAAAGCTACTACCGCTTCTAATTGATTATTTTTTTATTGTTTTTGTATCGACATAGTTGAATATACGTATTTTATATTAAAAGTCAAGGTTTTTTACAAAATAAGATTTACTATTCTAAGTATTTAACCTTTTTCTCTTTTAATCTTATTTAATATATTTCCTTATATTATTATCCAAAGCTCATTTTTCCTCCTTTTTCTCTTCTTTATTTTCCTTTTCTTCTTCTTCATTTTCTGGAGAAACTAATACTCTATTTTTCATAACAATTATAGTCTGTCACATATAATTGAATCTAATAGTGTCTCCATCAAAATTTTTATTACTCTGACATTCTATACCATCTGTAGTGATTTGTTTGTTATTATAATCTATCTTATATCATCCTACAGACACTATATATTCTTCTTTTTTCAAAGCAAGTTTCTTCTTTTTTCCTACTGTAAGAAGATTTGACAATTTAACCCTATTATCTTTTGTAATCATACTTGAGGCTGTATTTTTGAGTATTTTAATATCCAAATTTCATATAAATATAGTCCCACTTTCAGTTATAATTGTTCATTTATTATCTCTCACATATATGTTTCATAATCCTGTCTCTATCACATGTTTATTTTCTCACCACACCTTGATATATCATATCTTGCTACTTATAGAACCACTATTTTCTCCATGTATAGTTATATTTCCAGTACCTAACTCTATGCCTCCACTATTACTTCTATGTACCTCTACATTACCTGTTTTTGACTCCATATACCCACTATGATATCATCATATATTTATATCTCCAGATTCTGTTTTAATATTCTCAATATTATCTCAATTAAAATCCACAGACTTATCTACTTTTTCAAAATCAAAGTGATCTCATGTATCCAAAGGCATTTTTTTGAATTTTAGATTATAAATGACGTTATTTACTTCGTTATTGTTTGGAGAAGAGATTTCTCCATTCGTATCTATTTCTCAATTACTTTTCCAGTCGAAATGACAGTATCTTTTCTATTACTATAGAAAAAAGAAATAGATAAAAAAGAAACAATATTTATTTGGAGTTAGAAACAAAGAAAGAAAGAAAGAAAGAAAGAAAGAACAAAGAAAGAAACAACAAAGAAAGAAACAACAAAGAAAGAAACAACATCTTATCCCCATAGGGGATAAGCAGAAAAAACCGCAACCCTAACAGTTGAAATAATTTATAAATTCTGGAGTTTATATTTTTTAGTGATTTTTCTGTATATTAATTCGCACCTAATTAAAAATAATACTTAAATCTTTGCGAATTCTCAGCTAATCACGTTCCGTAGGAAAAAAATATAGCGGAAGAATTTATAAATTATTGAAACCCTTACTTGATATACTGCCTCAAATTATCCTTATCTATACCCCCTTCTTCATTTCAAGAATCTGGTTCTGTTCAATTTTCAGTAGCGTCAACTATAACTTTATCTTCATATACAGTTATCTTTTGTCATCTAAATACTAAACTTACAGTATCTTCATCTATTTTTATCTCTAAATCACTTTTATAAGGATAATTACTAATATCTTCTCCATCTTTCTTAACTATTTTATCTTCAAAATCAACAGTGATATCATCTATATGAACCAAATATTTATCAGAACCTCATTCACCACCTTGTTTTACTCCATTTATGTATGTTACACCATTTATTATAGAAATAGACTGATTATTTCCACTAATTATATTTCCTGAAACCACGCTTCCTCATCCAAATTTTATTCAACCCAAAACACTTCCTACAGATCTACTTGTATTGATTACTACGCTACCAGAACCCATTCTCTCTATTCTGATTTTCATATCTTTTATATTAATATTTCAAGATCTAGTTGTAAGAATTCCATTATTATATTCAGATATTTTTATAGACCCTGAATTTGTAGTAATTTTTCCAATATTTGAATAACTTTTTACAGTTCATGATTGAGTAGTAATCTCTCATTTATTTATGACCACAGATACACTTCCAGATTGAGCGATAAGATTACCTTGGTTTATATCTCATATATTAATACTTCATGATTGAGTGACTATCTTTCCTTCATTGCTTTCTTGAATAATCACAGATCATGATTGTGCAGAAATAGAGCCCTTATTATTATTAACTTTTACTTTTCCTGATGCAACATTAATAAGTCCATAATTATCCCCTCCTACTTCCACTCTACCAGAAGCAGTATTGATATTAGCCCTGTTTGATCATCATATAACAGTCTTTCATGATGATTTATTTATATTTTTTGCATTATCCCCATCTATGATAGTTTTCTTACTAGGTTTTGGCATTGATGATAACATTGTCTTGTTTTATAATATAAATTAAAGTATTAATTCTAGAAAATAAGTATTATATAATAATTTCCTATATCAAGATATTTTTATAGGTCTTTCATAATTAACTTGATTTGTGTTTTTTTACAAAACTATCTATTCTTTTTCTCTCTGATCATGGACTCCAAAAAACTTCTGCCTTTGCCTTTGCTTCTGCTTCTGCTTTTACTAATAATTTATCTTCATCTTCCTTCTTTTCATGAACTTCCGTTAATACATTTAGTAACTGTTTTCTCCATACCAATATTTCTTCTTTTCTCTTTATTCTCAAATTTTCCTCTTCTTTTTTTCTCTTTTCCTCCGCTCTATCATCAGTTTGCAAATCTTCTATCAACTTCAAATCCAATTTATAAATTATATTTCCATCACGAAGTATAGCTTCAGTCTCATCTGGAGAGAATTTCACTCTAAATACATGATTCAATTCTATTGTCTCTGTTATAAATAGCTTTACTCCATGATTTGTAAATTTCAAGATATAAACCATATTATCTTTTACAAAAATAGCATACTTACCATTTTCATTAAAGAATAATTCTTCCTTTGGAATTATAGTAAAAAGATTTATATTTTCTAGATTTGTCATATCATAGATATTCCTCACTTTTGCAGTATCTCATATCAACACTAAATCTCTCTCTCTATAACAAGCATATTTCAAATACTCATTTTGTTTATAAATTATTTTCACCTGTCATTTTCTTGCATATACATAAATCACTTCTGCAGCTTCTCATAATAATACATCAAAAGAAAGCCTCTGCAAGATTCTTGAATCAGATAAATCATATATATCTAATGATTCGCTAGAATAGTTTAAAAAAAATCTACCTTCTGCTGATATTGTATATTTATCAAAATTTATAGCAAAAACATTTTCACTCTTTTTATCTCATCCTAGACTTCCTATTCTAATAAGATTATCTCATATTACCAATAATTTATCTCATACTAAATCATAGCTAGCTCTATAAAGAAATCTAGATTTTTCTTTTCTATCTATAAAAACTTTTCTAGTTTCTTTAGAAGAAATATTATGTATATCATATACACATCAACTAGACATAGATTTAGTGTTAGCAAATATTATATACTCATTATCACGAGAATATCTTCTAATCTCATTTGACTTTACATCTGCAGTTATTTTAGATTGTAACCTTGTATTGTATAACACTCTTCTACTAGGTCCTGTATTAGCCTGTATATTTATTCAATCACTAGAATATCACATATCTACTGGTATTTCCTTTGAATTATCTGGATAGTCTATCTTTCCATTCCCACAGATAATATAGGGAGTAAATCCTACTGTATAAATATCTATTTCTTTTTTTAATAATTCTTTCAGATAAATTAAATTATCTTTATCTTGTGAGAAATATTTATTATAATACTTATATATTTCATAGATATTTCTTTCTTGCATCGATTCTTTTATTCTATCTAATTCTTTAATCTTTTGTTTAATTTCATCTCAATTTATAGACTTCAAGTTCTTATTACTTAAACCTGATTGAGTCAGCATTATAGATTGCTTCGTTTTTTCGATATGACTCAAACTTTTATTTATTATATCTACAAGTTTTTGATCTGCTACAAGCAACACTTCATCACTATCAGTAGAATTACTTCAACTTATAGTATCGCCCCATATATTTTCATTTTTTACAATAGTTTTTTTAGTTTCTTTTGGAGATGGTTGTTCCACATCATTTTTACCACCTGTTCACCAAGTAAAAAACAAAGAAAATAAATCTTTTTTCGTTCCTTTTACTGTTTCTTTTATTATTTTTTGCGTTATTCCCTCACTCTTTTTATACAATCCTTTAGTTATATTGAATTTTTGCATATAAGTGTCAAACAAGTATGTATCCAAGGCTTGTATATACTTAGGTAATTTAGCTGTATATACAAAATCTGATTCTATTACTAATCTAGCATTTTGTAAAAATAATCTAACTAAACTTCCATCTCTTCCATGTAAAATGTATATATCATCCTGCTTGGACACTCTAATAATATATTCGCTATCATCTTCAAACATCAACAAAGCTCACTTGATATATGTTTTCTTTTCTTCACTATCCAAATATATATCTTCCCAGCCAGCCATTACTACAAGTCATTCATCTCATAAGTCTATTTTGTAGTTAGTATTAGCAATTGTAGTAAATCATTTTATTGCATTACTTATTTGTTGTATAAGTTCTTCTATATCTTGAACATTGAGATTCACTTGATAATCAATTTCCAAAAAATCCATATATTCCATTATCAATCCTCTAACTGAATTATCTATATTATCATGTAATCATAGGTTAAACTTTCATTCTAATTGTCCATCTTTTGATATCACTTTTTTAATCCTTATTTCAAAAGAATTATTTCCTCATACAGCAAAAACAGCATCTTCAGAAAAAAGAAGTTGTGAGTTTACTATATCTATAGCTTCATCTTTATCCCCTCTTTTGCCAGTATACTTATCTATATTGTCATAGATAGTTCTGATTCTAGTAGATAAATCTATAGGTTGATTCTGTAATTCTAAATTTTCCATTGTAAATATAACTTATAAAGACTAACTATTTTTATATAATTCTCTATAAACTACTAGTATACGTAGAGTAGAAGACAGAGATATAACTTAGAAAAGCCTTTACTCTGAAGGATGAGACTTTGGTCTACCATCTATAATTTCTTGTTCTTTAGAGCTATCTTCTTCTAAGGTAGCTATTTCATCATATTCATTAGTGATATCTAATTCTTTTTTCTCATCTTCATCATTTTCAAGTACCAATTCAGCATCTTCATCTCTAGATTCTATATCTTCTTTCAGACTATCCTGGAATTCTGAATCTACTTCTGAAGTTTCCAACTTATTATGATGATTTTGCAAAACATTAAGAAGAGATTGTTTTCAGTCTAATAATTTCCTATCTTCTTCCTGTTCTTCCAAAAACTTTTTATTATGAATAAATTGGAATTGATCCACTAATTTTCTTCTTCCATCTAACAATTTAAATTCTTCTTCTACTTCTTCATCTGTCTGCAATTCATTTATCAAATCCAAATCTAATTTATAAACAGAAGTTCCATCACGAAGTATAGCCTCGCTACCATTTGGAGAATATCTCACAAGAAATACGTGATTGAATCACATAGTCTCAGTTACAAATAATTTTACCACATATTCTGTGAAATTTAATGTATATATTGTATTATCTTTTACAAAAATAGCATATTTATTATCCTCACTAAAAAATAATTCGGCTTTTTTGATATTGTAAATAAGATCTATATTATTCAAAGAAGATATATCTTGCTGTACAATCGCTACAGCAGAATCAAAATCTTCTAATAAATCATCTTCTTTATAACAAGAGTATTGTAATTTTCCATCTTGTTTATATATTATTTTGACCTGACCATCTCTAGCATGCATATACTGAACTTTTACCTTGTCGCCAAATAGCTTAGAAAATTCAAAAGTTTTCTTAAACTTTTTATCACTTAAATTATATATTACTAGCTTCCTACTAGAATAAGTAAATAATTTTTTACTTTCTGTTGCTATTGTATAATTTTCTGAATCTACACTAATATTAAAATCATTTCTTTCTTCTTTTCAAATTTCTACTACCCTCAGTTTTTCATCTCATATAGCTATAAAATAATCATCCACTACATCATATTGACATCTACGAGTAAACTCTCATTCTTCTCTAATTCGCAAAATTTTTTCCATCATAATTCTTTTAGAATCTATATGATATACTGTAAAAGGATATCTTCTTCATTCTGCATTTGAATCTTTTCATTCTGACAAAATAATATAATCACCATTACGAGAATACCTTCTTATAGGAGTCTCTCTTACTATTTTTAAATCAATAGTATTTGATTGTATATTGTAAAACATTCTTGATTTTTGATGTACTGTAGCAAATATATTGAGTCCATCTTCACTATATCATATATCATGATATGCTTCATCATCATGGTTACTGTAAGGACTTACTATATCTCCACAATTAAAATAATGAGAAAATCAAAGTCATTGAATATCTAACTTCTCTCTTATTTTATTTTTCATATAAACTATATTTACATCTTTATTTCCTAGATATTTCTTGTAATGTTTATAAATTGCTATTAAATCTACTTCTAATAAAGATTTGATAATATTATTTAATTCTTCAAGTTTTGATTTACTTTTAATATGTAATCCATTCTTTATTTTATATCTTTCTATAGTATAAATTTTCTTTTCTATATGATTTAAACAAGTATTTATTATAGCCAATAATTGTTTATCTTTTACTTTTGAATCTAGATTCTTTCTATTTTTTGCAAGATTATCTATATATTCAGATCCTGTAGACGACTCTGCCCTAACCTTTTTTGCTAAAAGCGTTTCTGAAATTTCTTTTTTCTTTTCTTCAGATACAATAGGATTTCCTCGCATATCTTCATTTGTAACAAAGCTTTCTTCTTTTTGTTTCTTATTTCTTATTTCCCCCTCTTTTTTCATTCTTTTGCTACGCATGTTTAAATTTTCTCTATACCAAGAGTCTTTATCAAACAATTTTGTAATTTTTGTAGTAGCAAGAACATGGAATAAATCTTTTTTTACCATGTGCCTACTTTCAGTTACAGTTTCTGCTATCTCTTTTTCTACTAAACCAAACATTGTTTTATAATCTTCCAATAAATATTCATCCAACGATTGTCTATAAAGTGCTAATTTCGTAGTATTTACAAAATCCGACTCCAATACCAATCTCGTACTTCTTATAGACAATCTAGCTTCAGTCCCATCCTTTCCATGCAAAACATACATATCTTCTTCTTGCTTGGATACCCTAGTAATAAAATCACTATCATCTTCGAACCTCAATAAAGCTCCTTTGATATATTGCTTCTTTTTTTCATTATTCAAATATATATCTTCCCAACCTGTCATCGTTACAAGACTCTCTTCTCACAAATCTATTTTATAATTTTCAGTTGTAAACATAGTGAATCATTCAATCATATTTACTACTTGTTTTACCAAAGATTCTATATCTTGTACATTTAGTTTCACTTGATAATCAATTTCCAAAAAATCCATATATTCATTTTTTAATTCTACAATATAAGGATGTATATCTTTATGTAATCATAGATTGAATTTTCATTCTAATTGCCCTTCTTTGGAAACTATTTTTTCCAAGGTTAATTCAAAAGAATTGTTTTCTCATTTAGCAAAATTTGAATCATCAGAAAAAAGTATATCTGAGTTTATGATATCTATAGCCTCTTCTTCACTACCTCTTTTACTAGTATATGTATCTAGATTATCATATATACTCTTAATTTTGGTAGCCAAATCTATAGCCTGACTCTGTGATTCTAAATCTTCCATTGTAAATATAAGTTATAAATCATTCTATATTAATCTTCCAATTTTTTTCAATTCTCTTCTGTAAGCGAAAAGTTTAATTCTTCTTCTGAAAATTTTAAGTCTAACTCTAAATCATTATCTAATCGTAGAACTATACCTTCTTCCAAGTCTATTTCTTCAGATGAAACTAATATATCTATTTCATCGTCATCATCTAAATCCTCCATTTCATTTTCTATATCTTCATCCGTCAATACCAATTCATTATCTAAATCCGTATCTCCACCTTTATCATACCGCCGTCACCCTTTTTGAGTTATATCATCCTCTTCCATTTCCCCTGCTTCCTCTACTTCACTTTCTATCTGAATATTCAATTCTTTATTATGAATTCCTTGTATTACAGTTACCAACTGTTTCCTTCATTCCAATAATTTCAACTGTTCTTCCAGATTTTCATCAGTTTGCAATTCATCTATAATTTCCAAATCTAATTTGTATATAGAACTTCCATCACGAAGAATTGCATGACTTCCATCTGGAGAAAACTTTACTCTAAATATATGATTTAATCACATAGTTTCTGTCATAAATAATTTTACTCCATATTCTGTGAATTTTATCGTATATATTATATTGTTTTTCACAAAAATAGCATATTTATTATCTTCACTAAAAAACAATTCTGCTCATTGGATTTTACTAGCAAGATCTATATTATTGACTTTAGAAATATCGTAATTTGCAGTTGGATTTACAAAACCAGCATTATCTAACAATCCGCTTGCAAGAGGATTTGCATAAGCAACATTACTTACTAAATCCTTTTCATTATAACAAGAATAATTCAACTTTCCATCTTTCATATATATTATTTTGACTTGTCATTTTCTAGCATGCATATAAAGCACTTCCGCTCTATTTCACAACAAGTCAGAAAAGCTCAGAACTTGGGTCTTATTCTTATCTGTCAAATAATATAATACCAATTTTTTGTTAGAATAAACAAATAGATTTCTACTTTCTGTTGCTATAGTATAATTCTCTGAATCTACAGAAAAAACAAAATCATTTGTTCTATCTTCATCTATAGATATTACCCTAACTTTTCCATCTCCAACCACCAAAAGATAATCATCTACCATATCATAGGTACATCTACGAGTCAAAGAAATCTTTTCCTTTATTTTTAAATTTATATCCAAGAAAGCCTTCCCTGAATCTAAATGATGAACACAATATTCATATATCCCTTTCTTTTCTCATTTTGGAGTTTCTGTTTTGGACATCATCATATAATCTCCATCACGAGAATATCTTCTCAATGGCCGTGTAGCTACTTGTTTTGATTCTTCTATACCTGACTGAGTATTATGTGTCATTCTTATATTTCTCTGAACACTAGCATGTATATTCAAACCATTACTACTATATCATATATCATGATTTGACTCATCATCATGTGTTTTGTATACTTTGACATCATTACCGCAATTGAAATAATGATTGAATCAAATTGTATGAATATCCAATTTATTTCTAATAATATTTTTCAAATATGCTATATTTCACTTATCTTTCCATAAATACCTTCTATAATATCTATAAATTTCCAATAAATTTACATCTAATATAGAATCTACAATTTGTGTCAATTCTTTAATTTTAGAATCTACAATATTCTTTCTTTTATTTTTCATTCACTTGTTTTTATGCTTTTCTATAGTATATTTTTTCTTATCTATATGTTCTAAACATCTGTTTATAATAGTTACTAATTGTTTATCTTCCACTTTTGCTTCTATATCTTCTTTTTGTCTATCCAAAACAGTTTTTTCATCTATATCAAAAGAATCATCTAAGACTAGTTCATCACCCCGAGATATATTTTCATCTAAATTAGATGCAAAATCAGACAACCCATCATCATTTTCCAGTTCATCAGAAAGAAGAGCCTCTCCTCGCATATCTTCTAATATGGTTTCTTTTTCCTGTTTTTCGGTGACATTTCTTTTTTCTTCTTTTGAGATTCTATCCATCTTAGATTCTCGAGTTTCTTCATACCAATTTTTTTTAACAAAAAGATCTGAAATTCACTCTGTAGTAAGAACTTGAAACAAACCTCTTCTTACCATTTTCTTTTCTTCTACTACTGTTTCTGGCCTCTTCTTCTCTTCTACTAAACCAAACTTCACTTTATAATCTTCCAATAAATATTCATCCAATGCTTGTACGTAAAGTGGTAATTTCGTAGTATTTACAAAATCCGACTCCAATACCAATCTTGTACTTCTTATAGATAATCTTGCTTCACTTCCATCTTTCCCTTGCAATATATATATATCATCTTGCTTGGATACTCTAGTAATAAAATCACTATCATCCTCAAATCTCAATAAAGCTCCTTTGATATATAATTTACTTTCTCTACTAGCTAAACTAATATCTTCCCAACCTGCCATTGATATTAATTTCTCTTCTCATAGGTCTATTTTATAATCATTATCTTCAGCTACCACAAATCCATTTATAATATCTGTTACCTGTTTTGTCAATTCGTTGATATCTTGCACATTCAATTGTTTTTTATAATTTATTTCTATGAACTCTATATAATCATCTATCAGTTCTAAAACACCGATAGACAAATGATTTCTCAATTGCAGATGAAAATCTCATTCCATCTGTCCATCTTTCAGTATTATCTCTTTCAATTCCAAAACTCCATTTTCCCAACTAGCAAAAAGAGCATCATCAGAAAAAAGAAGTTCAGAATTCACTATATCTATAGCCTCTTGTTCGCTACCTCTTTTGCTAGTATAATTATCTACTTTGTCATAGATGCTTTTAATTTTAGTAGGTAGATCTATAGGCTGTGAATTCAATTCATCTTTAACTCTTTGTGCTTCTAATTTTGTCATAGTTATTATAAATTAGTAAATTATTTCCCAAATGCAAAAAAAATTAGACAGTACCTCCCTCGTCTAATTTAGATTTTAATTGTTTTTTGTATATACAACATATATACATATATTTTATTAGAAGTCAATATGTTTTTATTAGAAGTTAATTATAATCCAAAACTTAAAAAATTACTGTAATTCTACAGTGATTAAAATAATAAAAACATATATTGATTCGTTCTTCTTTAGAGAAGAGATTTCTCCATTCATATTTATTTCTCAATTACTTTTCCCCTCGCATCTAATACGAGGTAAGAGTCGAAATGACGGCTTTTTTTTGTTGTTTTTATAATGAATATCCTTCTTTTATGAGAGATAAATCATAAACATTTTTTATTGTATTACTTTATCTATATAATAATTCACATATTCAACTTTCATATAATTCCTATAGATTTCATAACTTTTTAGTAGATCTTCTTTACTTAATCACTTCATTAAATAATCTATAATTTGTTTATTTACTTGTTCTAGTATAGTTTTGTCCAAAATTTCTTTCACAAATTTTTCTTTTGTATCCATATCTAAGTCTTTCCAAAGTCCCACATACTTTGATAAAATAGATATTCTTACAGAAAATTCACTATCTTTATATTGTTCTATGAGAATATCAACTATATTTCTAGTTATTTCTTCAAATATATTTTTATCCTCCTCTTCAGTTAGTCTTATAAATAATCTTTCATAAAATTCACATTTTGGTAAAGATAATTTAGATTTTATAAGATCCATAGAAATATTTCATACTTCTCTATAAGAAGGTATCATCATATCCTCTTTCATCTTCCATACAAATATAGGAGCCAATATAGATTTCATAAACTTTTTAGAAGATTTACTTAACCATATAACATCTGTAAACAATTTATATTTTGTTAAATCTATAGGGAATTTGCCATCAGATATAATTCTTGTATCCATATCTATAAAAGCAAGATACAGTTGATTATAAAAATCAGCAGAATCATTTAGAGGATTTCACTTTACTATTTTAGAGAAAGTCTTTATAATATTCATATCTATATAATCTATTCACTGTCACAAAATATAGTCTAAAACTATATAAACAAGAGTATCTTCTACATCCTTTCTATCATAATCAAAATATTTATGAATTTTTCTATAAACCTCTATTATTTTTTCTATTTCTTCTTCATCACCATTATTTACCAAAAGTTTAATCAATTTAGATTCATAATACACTGAAACAACTGTAATATCTTCTTCTCTTATTTTTTTTAAAACCTTATGTGCTTCTGTTTTTCCTATTCTATCGTATTGTATATCTTCCATTAAATCCCTCAATAAGGTCAACATAATTTCACTTTCTCTTTTCTCTCACTTTTCTTTGATCTCTTCAAATAATCTATGTACATCATAAATAGTTTGAGTTTTGGGATATTCAAATTCATTTGGATCTGAAGCAAAAGGATATACCTCTCCCAAAATACCAAGCAAACTTCATTGTGATTTCTTGATTACTTTCCCTACTTTGCTTCTCAAAACTATCATTTCTTTGATCTCTACTATCCTTTTTTCTATGTTTTTATAATACTCATCTGCTTCTTGGAAAGTAGTATTCTGGAAATTTATAGAAATTTTTCCATTATTTTCCTCAAAAGTAATTATAATTTCCTTATCTTCCTTATTGATTACAAATCTTCTATCACACTCATTTCCTTCTCTAAAATCAGCTAAGATATGTTTATATATATCAGGTATATAGGACTCTATCTTCTTCCCCCATACGAAATAATTTATCGCGAAATCTTTATAGACAAGAGCGCCTGAAGGATTTATACTATATCCATTTTTTATAAAATCAGCATAATCTGACGCTATTTCGTCTCTTTCATTTATCATAGATTCTATATCTATTTGATTCAATTTTACTCTTTTTTCCTCTCTTACATCTTGAAATGATACATTTTGATAATATTTATCTCAAAAATTATGCCATTCCCAAGCCTCCCTTTTGTTAGAAAATAAAGCTATATATTTTGCTTTTTCAAATGAAACTTCTCATTTTTTGAAAGATGGCATAGAAAATTTAGATTCAAATCACAAATTTACAGAAAAATCACCATCATATATATTTAATGCAGTCACATATACGAGTAACCTTTTAGTTTCATGTATTTTATAAATCATACTATTTTCTATATTCAAAAACTTATCTCTTATAATTTTTACAGCCTTTGTTGGAGAACCGGTTTCAGATACAGCATCATCAAAAGCATCTTGAATATATCTCAAGGAGTTGTTTAATTCTGATGACTGTTGTTGAGATAGTTGTTCCATAAGGTATATTCAAAAGTTTTAAATATTGTCGTCATCTTGAGCAGAGCGAAAGATCTCCATAACAAACTATAGATAGAAAGAATTCTTTATTAAGGTTAGGGGTTTGAATACCGTTATTTCTTACGTCTTATGGAGATTCTTCGTTTGTTGTAATTTTCTGAATAAATGTTCACTCAGAATGACGGTTATTTTAAGATAACATATTATGTTGCATATTTACAACTTATAGCCAAAGAAGAATTAGCAGGTAAATGTTTTATACTATGATTTTTAAGTACATTGGCTAACTTATTATTCAATAATTTCATCTCTTCATAAGAGATGCTTTTATGAGATAATGTTTCTATCAATCTTTTCGCACTATCATTAGTTAATGGCTTATCAGTCATTCGACCTACAGAAGGTTTTTTCGTAATATCTGTATATATATCATCTAATTTATGAAGAAACAATATTTCTACGACACCATAAAGACTTCCCGTTTGATGTTCGGCATTTTCTCCATCAAGCTTGATATCCAATTTTTTATTAGCTACTGATATAGATTCTATAGCAGGGAAAATATTAACACCAATTTTTCCAAAAGTTTTCTCATACATATTTATCATCAATATAAGATAATTCATATCCTTTCTCATTTTAGAAGTATTTAGGTTATTTATATCTTCCAAGAAACTAGATATATGCTTAAAACTTCCATTATAATTATCATTTTCTTTAGCGAACTTTATTATATCTTCAAAATCATAATTGTCTGTCATAAAATAATATATACAAACTGTATACATCATCATCTTCAACATGTTTTTTTCTTCACTAGACACATCGTTTTTTACAAAATATTTATCTATATATTTCTTATATTTTCCAATTAGATTAGTAAGTGTTTCTTCTGTAAATTGCCCTCTTTCAAATACTTTTTTGTAAGCTACTTCCAGCTTATTTTCACCTTTTCTAAATACACTATTGTAGTTATTTTCCAATTCATCTATTTTCTTTTCTAATTCAGTAGGATTCACTCATTTATAACTTCTATATTTTCTTATCGATTCTTCTAAATCAATCTTTTCTCACTTTTTGATAGAATTAAGCATTTCCTTATGAAAACTTTCTAGTTGATTTTTATGTGTAGAAGAAAACCAATCTCGTAATTTATTAGTGTAGTTCTTTATATAATCATCTTTCATATAATAACTATATACTTCATAATTTTCCTCAAGATAATCCAAATTTCATACTTTTCCTTCTTTTATTCTATTGATATCCCTATCTACATGACTTGACAATGTATTACCCAGAAAATTGCTTACAAATCGTTCCTTCGTATCCATAGATAAGATAAGCCATAGATTTTTATATTTTTCAATAACTTGAATTTTTTTGGTGATATTAGACTGTCTATAGTTAGACATTATTCTCTCAATTATAGGTTTTCATAATGAATTTAGATATTCTACCTGTTTTTCCTCTGATATATTATTCTCTATATAGTTTACGAAAGCAAAATTATTATATCATAATCAATTTAACAAATCAGGAAAACTTACACTATCTTTTCCTTCCAATACCTGTAAATTTTCTGTTAAATCATGTTTTAAATTAGGTATTAATATATGGTTTATGAAATTTTCTTGGATACTATCAGCAAAATCAGCTATAGCAAAAAATATTTCATACTTCCAAAAGTCTACTGGTCTATCTGCTTTTACATTACTTTTATCTTTATCTATAAGATCTTTAGATATAGATAAAATTAATGTTTTTATTATATATAACTTGATTTCTTGATTTAAATTGAATTTGATATAATCATAAAGTTTTTGACTTTTTATATCACAAGAAAGAGCGATATCTTCCAAAGTTCCATTTTCTAGATTAGTCAATATATCAGAATTTTCTTCTACTTTATTTTTGATAAAAGGTAGAAGTAATTTATTCACAAAGTTTTCTTTATTTTCTTTATCTAAAACATAAGTATATTTTTCAAAATAGATATCTTCTTCCAAATTATTTATATCCTCTCTCATCCAATTTGAATATAATGTTTTTAGTATAAATCAAAACTCTTTTTTCGATTCAGACTTTGCTTTATATTTGATATATTCTATAAATGGAGTATTAGATTCAAATCATAATAATTCTAACAGTCCAACAAAATCATATTGTTCCCCATCTAATATACTAGGATTTGACTGTAGCAAAAATACTATAGTTTTTTTTACTAAATCTATAAACATAGTTTTAGCATAATTTCCTATATTATCATTATCTACATTGAATTCTATATTGTATTTTGTAAGATCTGGAAATTGTCATTTTGATAGATTGTCTATATCTTCTCTAATAATAGTTTCTAGCAATGACTGATACAATTTATTTAATTCCTCTCCATTATCTAATATGTAATCTTTTATATAATCTACAAATTTATTATCTATATTATATTTCTCCAAGATATCATCTAAATTTAAACTTTTTAAGTCCTCTAAATCCCAATTAGATAAATCAGCAAAGATCTTTTTTGATAAATATGGGATAAACACCTTATTTAAAAAAGGTTGAATTACAGTACTATTCCACATATCTATAGTAAATAACTCATATTTTGATAAATCTATAGCATCTGTTTTACTATTTGTTCTAAGACCAATATCGAAAGCAATAAAAGCTGATAACAAATTAGAATAAAAATTATTTTTTCATCATACAATAGACAAAGCCTCTATATAATCCGTGTTTATATTTCATGAACCTACTCTCAAACAATAATGTTTTACAATACTCAAAATATACCCAGTTATACGGTCTTGGTCTACCTCAATATTATTTGCAATAAGTTTAGAATATATATTCGCCAACCTTTTTATTTCTTCCAATGCAGAAGAATCATATTCATATAAAGCTTGTTCTAATCTAATATTATAGTAAGCCACTATACTTGTAATATCTTTAACCTTGATTTTAGTTAGATAAAAAGAGTCATCATTATTTCTAATGTTATCCTTAAAATCCTCCATCAAATCCTGTACAAAAGATATGATAAAATCACTTTCTAGTTTTTCACCTTTACTTTTCATCTTTTGAAAAATTTGTAGCACTTTCTGATATTTTTTAATATATGACAGTTTATCTTCTTGCTTAGAAGATCAAAATAAACTAAATAAGTTCTTCTTTGTCTCTGTTGATATATCGTTTAATTGACTTCTTATATTGATTATTTCCACAAGAGTCCCTGTTCTTTCTTTTATCTTATCTCATATTTTTTTAGCCACTTCAAATGAAATCCCTTCAAATGTTATAGTAATAATACCAATATTTCTATTTAAACTTAAATAAAAACAAGCTTCCTCATCTCATTCCTTGAGAACAAACTTCTTATTATCCATATTCAAATACTGTTCCTCTGTGATATTAGTATATTCTTCCTTCAAATCTAATATAAGATGTGTATATATATCTTTTGCTGGATATTTCGAAAGCAAAGTATTTTCCAAAAGATTTTTACTAACTTGATCTCCATGATAAGAAATATCGTATTCATTACCCAAAAACAAAGCATAATCTTTTGCTATCTGATTTCTCTCTGCAATTATTTTTTCTAATTCTAATTGATTTAACTTTATCTTAATTTCAGAGTCAAAATCAAAAAACTCTGGATTATGATATTTACTAGAAAAGTCACTCCATCTTATTAAATTTCTTTTTTTTGGGAAATTTGTATTAAAGTTCAAATCTATATATAAACTTCCATTATGATCAAGAGTAAAACTTCTAATATTTACTGTTATCTCATCACTTTGGAATAATTGACCATCCTCATATTTATCTTGAATAGCGGCTAATGCATCTTTTTTGTTGCCTGTACTTCAGAAGGCTTCATCAAAACTATCCTGGATAAATCTCAAGGATTGATTCAAATCTGATGAATGCTGTTGATTTAATTGTTCCATAAGGAATTATTTTATATAAATTAGTTCGTTATTTTTTTGAGAAGGGATTTCTCCATTAGAGTGTAATTTCTTCCATAAATTCAGTAGAAATGACAGTTTTATTTACTATCTAATGATAATCCCTTAGTCTTTTGATATTCTTTATTCATGTTTTCATTATTAGATAATAATTCTACAAGCATTTCTTTAGTATTACAATCTATTTCTTTACATTTTTTACAATCTTCTCTGAATGATTTAACGCTATCTATAGTGTTTTCATGATCTTTATCAAAATCAAATTCATGTGCCATCATTTTAGCAAAGACATCAATAATCATTTCATCTATCCTAGTCTTATTAGGACAGTTTGGATTTGTGTTTACTTCTATCATTGTTTAATAGTTAGCTATCTAAAATATCTCTGTATTCAAAACCCTTTTAAGTTTACGCCATGTAGAAATCTTGTCTACTTCCTTTTCTACTTCCTTTCTAGCCGTATCCAATTTTGTAATTTGAGCTTCAAAAAATTCTGGTTCAGGCATTACTCATCTGATAATAGAAAGAAGTTCTTGTTTTCTTTCCATACTCCACATCATATCATCTATTTGGAAAGTAGTTATCAATTCTTCGATTGTAACTTCCAAAGAAGTTAATATTTTTTCAGATTTCTTCTTATCTATTCTAAGTCTAGTAAGAACTCATTCCAATAACAATAAAGAATTTTCTTCAGCTTCTGAAATAGATTCCACATCTACATCTTTGTACTGATCAGATAAAGCCAATATATCAGCATAAGCCTTCTCACGTTTCTTTAGAACGTCTTGCATAGTGAACTGATTAGCTACAGAACTCATCAAAGCTTTCTTAGCTTGTTTATGATCAAAATGCTTTGAATCTATCTTGGTATACATACCATATTTGATAATAGCATCTTGGTCATCATATAGTTTCATATTTCCTGTATCTATTATCTCTATATTCAATCTATCTTTCAAAAGACCTATAATATCATTTTTGAAATTTTTCATATGTATAGGTAAATTCCCTTGAGGAAGAATATACACTTGAAAATCAACTGTGAAATCTTCCACATCTTGAAGTTCTTTGATACTAATAAATATCTCTCCTCCTGCTCATCTACATACTACTTTATATTCATTCTCTGTTCTTTCTTCTTCTTCGAATCTAACACTATACATATCCTCTCATCTTTTTTTGATGATATCTACAGCTGAATCGATATCAGGATGATGGTCTATATGTTTATCTAGAAAATCAATTTTGATGTTTCAAAGAATATCGAAATCTTTCTGCTCTGCAGCTTCTAATTCTAGAACTCCTTTGAGAGATGCAGAGATTTGATTGGTGATTTTTAGCTGCATTCATATATATTCTGTAGGATCTTCTAATAATTTTGCCATATCATCCGACAATTCATCAGTCTCTTCCTCTAATAATTTTACTTTTTCTGTCATTATAGTTATATAATTAATCAGTTAAATTTACTGCCTCTAATCTATTTTCTTCTTTAGTTTGTTCTACTATTTCTTCTACTTGTTCTATAGCAGCCGACATTGTTTCTCTTTCTTTCAGTAATCCAGCTCTTACTGTATCAAATGATGTTTCAATTTTTCTCAATTCAAGATTTTCTTTCTTCAAAGTAGATTTTTCAAATACTCTTCCAGTAGATATTTTTTCTGCTCTCTTTGCAGCCTTTGCAGTAGATTTTCTCATAAGAGTCATACCAGTTGATATCGAACCTCTAATCGTTTCTTCTGTATCTATCACTTGATGTTCTACTGAAGCATTATCCATTTGTTGTAACAATGCTGTCAATATAGCTTCCACTTGTGGATAACTTGTAAGAAGAGTTTGATATAAAGATTTCAATATTTTCATATGTGTTCTTGTACTAATCTCTAATACTTCCAAAGTTTCTACATATTCATCTACACTTTTTACTAATTTTATTAGTTGAAGAACTTCATCATAAAATTCCTTTTTGTAAGTCAATGATTCTGCTTTTTTACTTTCTGATAAGTCTACATATATAGCCTCAAAACTAGCATCCATTCTTTCATATGCACCTTTTCTAAGGTCAAATACTTTATTAACTATTTCTTGTAATCTCATAACTTTTTTTCTTTGGTTCTTAAGAGTCTTATAATCTGTAAAATTATTTTCCAAAGAAGTCTTCAATGTTAAAGTTCTATGTTTATAAGAACTGTCTAAATTATCTAACATATCTAGAGCATCTCCCAAAGTGTCTACTTTATTTTGCAAAGCACTATCCAAATATCAAGATTTTTTCATTAGAAAACTTATCCCAGGAACTCACTCGGCTTTCCCTGCTAGTTTATCAAAGATACTTTCTTGTCCCCCTGTTTTTGCAAGAACAGAATCTAGTTCTCATACAAGTCTTTTTGTTGCTAGTATATCATCTTCCTCAGCAGCTATTCATTCAAGATCTGCTTTTACTCATTCCTTTCTTTCCAAGATTTTTTTCTTTTTTGACTTTCTCATTCTCTTTACTATATCTTTTACATATTGTCCTCCATATACTATTTCTATAGTGTTTGTTATGTCTAGTGTTCCTTTTTCTGTATCAAACATACTCATTACTGGTGTTACTTTAGAAAGTTTAGAAACCTTTTTAAAATTTTCTTCTGTAAGTTTTACTACACCAAATATTTCTGCCATTGTCATAGAATCGGTAGGCTTTTCCTCTCCTATTTCTGTATTTATATCTATCTTTTCTCTTTTTTTATCAGCGCCACTTACTATATCATCTATTCATTTCATCAAATCATCTTCATCCATATCAGAGCTAAAATCATCTTCAGCTAATAAATCCATAAGTTCTTCCTCTGGAGAATCATTACTTTCTTGTCATTCTAATTTTACTTTTTCTTCCTCTCCAGTTTCTGAAGTTAAATCTGTACCTGTGTCTAATACCATTGTTAATTAATTATATTAATAAATAAGAAAAAATTAGACTTTCTTTTATGAAAGATCTAATTTGATTTTATTTTTTGTTTTGTATACTACACTAATTATAGGCACTACAAAATATTGTATACCAAATAATAAGCATAACTAAAATATGTTCTAAATCGCAATAAAAGAATTTATTACATAATCAGAATATTCGCTAAGTTCTATAAATATCATATACTATCCTTAAAATAGTATAAATTTATAAAACTAATAAGATACTACCAAGCACCTTACACGCAAAAAGCACTATCAAATGCCCTAGAAGCACTATTATTACTAATTGCATGTTTAGAATCAATCCTCCATGGATATGAGGTGTATACATTTTTTTTCAAATAAGTCAATACGGTTTATATATGCAAATAATATATAAAAATACACATAAACTAAAAAAATCCCCTATATATAGAGGATTTCTCAAACAAAAAAATGCATCACAAAAACAAGAAATGTCAAGCCCTTTTTTAGAATTAGAAAAAATTATTAAAATAATTAAGCAGAAATAGTATTAATTTACCATTTATAATTTATAAAAGGAGGATTTGTAAGAAATTTAATTTGGTAGTGTTCCCCTTATAAGAATTTGATGTTAGGAAAAAAACTGAAAAAGTTAGGAAAAAGTTTGCCTTATATGAGATATTGCTGTAGAGAAGTAACTTTTAAGCTTTTTATTTCTTATATATTCTTTGTATTCTTTCTCTCATTTTTCTCATAAAAAGTCTTTGAATTCTTTATATTCTCATTTTTCAAATATTTCCTCTAGTATTGTTCAACTTTTTTTAAAGTCTATTAATACTAAATTATTTAATAAATATCCCTTAATTTCTTCTGATTTTGTTTTATAAAAAATCTTTCTATAATTTTCTAATTTATTTGAAGTAAATTCAAATAAATCTATTAAATAAACTATTAATTCTGAATTAGTAGTTTTTATTAAAAAATCTATCAGCAAATCATAATAGTT
>Ga0208901_1000059_pt1 | contig 72115 bp, 63 predicted proteins | sample AntAceMetag02UKF_FD_184764 | JGI IMG/M metagenome (GOLD analysis project Ga0208901, IMG submission 184764) | Saline lake microbial communities from Ace Lake, Antarctica - Antarctic Ace Lake Metagenome 02UKF (SPAdes) (version 2) | ecosystem: Environmental > Aquatic > Non-marine Saline and...
GTGGATAAGTTGAACAACAGGCCAAGAAAATGTCTTAACTTCAAAACGCCTTATGAAGCGTTTGAAAGCTTAACAGGCGTTAACGTCCAAAAAATAATGGGCTATGCACTTATCACTTGAATTCAGGTCTTATAAATATTTTGATATCTCTATTTTAGACTCTTCAGCATACAAAGGCTGGGCTGCCTTATTTAAAAATGATCCATCTCCAATTAGCTATCTTTCTTACATTAGAAATTTATTCCTAATAGATACACATATAAATACAGTTACTTGGACGTTGAAGATAGAGATAATTGTATCACTTTTTTTCCCAATTCTGTATGTCATATCTAGACACGAAAGCAAAACCTTATCAGTGCTTGCTGGTATATATTTGTTTATTTTTGCTTTTGACTTCGCCGAAACTCAAAAAACATATTTTTGGTTGTTTACATTCTACATTGGATTATCTCTTCCAGTAGCAAAGGAAAGAATATTAAGACTTTTAAATAAGGTAGGTGGTAATTGTTTGTTTGTTTTTTCCGTAACTATAATGCTTGGAGCACCTTACGTTATGGAAAGTGTAAATAGCCTTTGGGTGCATCTGGTTCGAAGTTTTGCAATATCTGTAGTAATTATCATTATTACACATGGTGATAACTTTCGATTTGCAAGTATTTTTAGAAATAGTTTTCTCATCTCTTTAGGTAGAGTTTCGTATTCTTTCTATTTATATCACTTAATAGTGTTACATTTTCTAGTTGTTATATTAGTTGCAACTGTAAATATTGATTTTATCAACAATAATAGCCTTTTGGTGTTATTTGGGTTAGTCTTTGTTTCGGTAGCGATTTCATATTTTGTTGCATTGTTTTCATACAAATGGATAGAAAAGTTTTTTATTACGCTTGGTAAGTGCATTTGTAACAGATTGGTGTAAAAGATTTTTATATCGGTTGTGAATATATTCCTGTTGAGTTGTAGTTCTCTGCGTTGTGTTGATAACAAAGAGAGTTTTACAATTGATTGTGATAACTATGTGGCAGTACCCATGACCTTTTTTTTTAATGAGATTTAAAAGTGAAAATAGCATTTTTGTTTAACAAAGGACGATTAAGGAGGCTTGACAGCATTCGCCGTGGGAAGGGCCCTGGTGAGTTTTTTTATGGTGCACTTGAACTTGAAAAATCCGGGTGTGAAATAGAATACTTTGAAGTTGATCCTAACTGGGCTCCAGGAATTGTTGGTGGTCTTGTTAATATTTTAGGTGAAAAAGGTATGGCTCCTGAAAAAATGACAGGAGGGGTACTGTTTCAAGTAAAGGCTCTTTTGGGTGAGTTGCAGACATTTGATGTTATTGTTTGCACGACCAGTGGTATTGGCTTTGCTGTTTCATGCTGGCAATGTCTAACGAAATTTTTCCCTCCAATTATCACAATCCATTGTGGTTTGTTCAATAATAAGTATAATTTTTTTCGACGGATGCTAACTTCTTTTCTTTTGTCAAAGATGCATACAGTGCTTTTTGGTGATGCTGAATTGAGACCTATTTTAAAAAAATTCAGTGGTGCACATGATAGGATCACAGTAAGTCAATTTGGAGTAGATGCACAATTCTGGCATCCCGTGGATAGTGACAAATCGGATTATATTTTATCTGTGGGTAATGATGGACGGCGAGATTTCGATACATTGATTCGTGCTGCTTCTAATATCCCGCTGGAAATAAAAATATTAACATCAAGAGTACTACCCCATCAGCTTCCTGATAATATTACTTTGATCAAAAGCTCGTGGCATAAAGAGACAGTTAGCGATGAAGATTTAAGAGACTTGTATCAGCATGCAAAGTGCGTTGTTATCACGCTATGCGATTCACTCCAGCCGTCTGGGCAAAGTGTTGCTTTGCAGGCAATGGCTTGCGGTTGTCCGGTTGTTCTTACAGAAACCAAGGGATTATGGTCTAAGAAGATAATGATAGATAATCATAATGTCGTATTTGTTCCGGTTGCTGATCCTGATGCAGTTGTCATGCGTGTCAGAAAAGTTCTCAACGATACTATGTTGTACCAAAAGTTGGTGAGAAACGGTCGCTTGACAGTTGTTAATCGAACGAACACTGTTGCATTTGCAGAAACAATGGCAGCAGTTTGTAAAAAACAAATTTTATAGCATACTGTGAGATGGATGAAAGCAGTAGCTGGGGTATCAATCGAAAATAATGAAATCGTTTAGTTCAATTTTTATATCATCAAAACCTGCGGCTTCTGTTGCAATAAATTTTAAAGCTGTCGCAGGCCCATGGGGTGGTGCGAGCGTATTTATAACTCAGCTAAAACAGGCATTGGAACAGTGTGGAATACGAGTATGCTTTGATCTCAAACGGAAGGTAGATTTGATCCTTATGATTGATCCCCGGGAGGATCTCCAGCGTACAGCTTTTGGTCTTAAGGAAATTATACAATATAAAAAAGATCACCCAGATGTCAAGATAGTTCATCGGATTAATGAGTGTGACCAGCGTAAGAATACAGACTTCATGGATGAAATACTACGCCAAAGTAATGAGGTAGCTGACTACACCATTTTTATATCTGAATGGTTACAAAAGTACTTTGTTCAGCAGTGGTTTGATGGGTCCCAGCCCCATAGTGTCATATACAACGGGGCCGATCAAGGGCATTTTCATCCCATTGGAGCTGATAACTGGACGAAAGATAAGCCAATGAAATTTGTTACACATCACTGGTCCGATAATCCACTGAAAGGATTTTCTATATATCAGCAAATGGATAAGCTGATTGCAGATGGAACTCTCAAAAATACTGAGCTCTGGATTATTGGCAGATGGCCCCAAAATATTCGCTGGAAAAGTGCCCGAACCTTTCCCCCTGCCAGTGGTAAAAAACTGGGAGATCTATTACGACAATGCCATTCATATATTACAGCAAGTGCCTGGGAACCATGTGGTATGCATCATGTTGAAGGTGCGCAATGTGGTTTACCCTTGCTCAGTCATGTCCATGGTGGTGGAATTGTTGAGGCTGCCGAGAAGTATGGCCTCCTCTTTGAGGATAACCTGGTAGAGACTATTCAACAGATGCAGTTGAATTACCCGACTCTGCGTGAGAAGGTATTGCTCAATATGCCCAGTGGTGGTCGAATGAATGCTGATTATATACGTGTTATTCAGTATGTATTGGCTCAGGGCCACCGAGGCTGAATAATAATAAGATGTACTATATTGGATTTGTCGTAGATGGAAAGGTCCCTACCTTTTATAACTGTCTGAAGCAGCGTGCCCCTCAAGCGCTTGTGTACGGTTGGGGAGGCAATACCGCCATTTCCTCCATGCGGTTCAAGTGGATCGCAGAGTATGTGAACAAGATAGGCTGTGGCGTTCGCTATGAGTTGTATCGACCGTGGCGACGTTACCACGCTGTTGTTTTTTTGAAATCAATGGGGGCTGATTCTATTGAACTCATGTATCGTTTACGGAATGCAGATGTGCGAACTATTTTTGATGTGAACGTTGATTATCTTTCGCCTGCTGAAGGAACATTTTTTTATGAGGGAATGGCTCCTTCCATGTCTCAGCATACTGCTGCAATTGCGATGATTAAAGGGGTGGATGGAGTTATTGGCGATTCCCTGCATATAGCGGATGTGGTAAAGCAATACGCCCAGAATGTCATTACTATAGAGGATAATGTTGAAAATCGCTTAATCCAGACGAAAAGTTCCTGGTTGCCCTCCGGTTCAAAGAAATTGACCCTTTTATGGAGCGGTCAGGCCATCAAGCTCTTTGAACTTCTTGCCATTAAAAACCTGTTGCTGGCATGGAAAGATAGAATCCATCTGAAATGTATCACCAATACTCTGGATGCCATGAAGAACTGGTACCCAGGCTATAAAAACGAGATGGAGGAACTCCTTCAGCAATTGTCTCATGAGTTTATCCCATTCACTTCAATTTCTAGCTTGATGCACCACTACGACAACGGAGGAATCTTCATTTCGCCACGATTTCTCAATAACAGTTATAATCTGGGGCATACGGAATGGAAAATCACCCTTCCAATGGCTCGAGGGCGTATGGTCTTGTGCAGTCCCCAGCGGAGTTATGAAAGGGTCCATAGCTTGGCCAAAGGACGAGGAATTCGTATTTGTGGTGATGAGGAGGCGTGGCATAGAGCCTTTTCTGAACTGTTTTCCACATCAGTGGATTGGCATGGGGAACAGACAGCAGCCATTAGTGTGGTGCGAGACCACTATTCCACTGAAAGCATAGCCTTAAGACATCTTGATTTTGTAAATAAAATAGTACATGGGGGCGAGATATGATTGTAAAGCTAAAAGCGTTCCTGTACTTCGTCTATATGTTCCTCTTTACTTGTTTCAAAGGATACCTTCGCTGGAGAACAGTTGACAGTTTAGAAGAAACTATTTTTGTCTATTACGGTCATGATAGAATTCCGTTGCGGGGTGAAAAAATATCCGGCGGCATAGTCAAGTGTCAGGATCTTGCTCAAGTATATCCCAATACCCTTAAAGGTGCCAATATCCTCTATCTGGTGAGCAGTGCGCTTCCCCCTTTCCCTGAACTGGTGGTGAGGATTGCTAAAATGCGAGGGGTAAAGCTTGTTGTAAATCAAAACGGTGTTGCCATTCCGGCCTACCATGGTACCAAACTGGAGATAATTAACAAACCTAGACGCTTTCTTTTGGAACATGCCGATCATGTTATTTACCAGAGTATGTATTGTAAAGTCAGTTCCGATATTTTTCTTACCACAAAAGTTTCCTCCTACTCCATTCTGATGAACCCTGTAGATGTAACGCAATTTTCCGATAAAAAGCGGGGCTTGACCACATCACCACCAATGCTGCTCCTTGCCGGGAGTCATGGTCATTTTCACAGAGTGAAGGCCGCCGTTGATGTCGTCCGCTGTCTGAAAGAGAAGGGGGTAACTGTCTGCTTAAAAATAATTGGCAGGCTTGCCTGGAATGCTTCGGTTGAGTATTGTTTGGCAGAAGTTCAGCAATACTGTGATTTGATGGGGGTGAAAGAGTGTGTCGAAATAGGGGGGACATATTCCCAAGAGGAGGCAGCTGGTCTTTACCGCATGGCCGATATTCTTCTTCATACCAAGTATAATGATCCCTGTCCTAGGGTTGTAGTGGAAGCAATGGCTTCCGGTTTACCAGTGGTCTACTCGGCCAGCGGTGGTGTGGGAGAACTTGTAGGAATGGATGCCGGCATAGGTGTGTCTGTTCCCGAAGGGTGGGATACTATTCAGCTCCCTGATCCAGAGGCTATGGCAAACGGAGTTATCTCTATTCTGGAAGAATATCAGCGTTATTCCTATCAGGCCCGTGAACGGGTAGTAACATCCCTTGATGTTCAGTACTGGTTGGATAAGCACAGAGAATTATTTGAGAGCCTGCAAAAGAATTGTTAACAGCAATACTTCTGTTAACGGATGTTCTCTGAGAGGGTGTTAATGAGTAAGAGTGTGAAACAGTATATCTGGCAGATATTGACGATCATGACCAGAATGATACCAAGGAGATTACTGAGACTCTTGGGTGATCTCGCCTTTGAGAGTCAACAGTCAAAAAAAAATGCAGGTCGGGGGCTGGTTGTTTTGCTTGAGATTCAAACCAGACTGCGATGGTATATTGATCAACAGGCCATGAACTACTCCGGTGGTATACATCCTAAGCATCGTTTGATGGATTATCATGGCTTCTTTAAAGAGAGAATTCGCCCGGATGATACGGTGTTGGATATTGGATGCGGGTATGGTGCTCTGGCCTACAGCATGGCTGAAACCGGGGCCGAAGTGTTGGGGGTGGATATTAATGCTGATAATCTAGCCCAGGCCAAAGCACAATTTTCTGGGGAGAATATCACCTATCTTCATTGTGATGTGACTCGGGAGCCCCCGGATGGAGTATATTCCGTTATCGTGATGTCAAATGTGCTGGAACACCTGGAAAACAGGTGTGAACTGTTATGCTCACTGGTTGAAACCTACTCGCCACGCACCCTCCTCTTACGGGTACCGATGATCAATCGGCATTGGGACGTACCCCTGAGACAGGAGCTGGGGCTTGCGCATTTTCTCGACCCTACTCATACTATTGAATATACCTTTGCTTCTTTTGAAAACGAAATGCATAAAGTCCATCTGAAAATTGTTGACCACACAATTGCCTGGGGTGAGATCTGGGCTGAGGTAGCAAAGGGTGACTAAACTAACAGTGTTGATGCCCGTACTTAACTCTGCGGAACACCTTCATTCTTCTATTCGCTCGATTTTAAAGCAAACTTTTCAGGATTTTCAATTTCTTATTATTGATGATGGCTCACAGGATGGTGGTCAGGATATTGTACGAAGTTTTCGGGATTCACGTATTCGACTGGTTCAGAATGAATCAAATCTTGGTGTCGCCGCCACACTGAACAAGGGGCTTAGCTTATCTGCGACTGACTATATTGCACGGATGGATGCTGATGATGTGAGTAAAACATTCCGGCTTGCCAGCCAAGTGGAGTTGATGGAGAAGGAAAGCGATCTTGATATCTGTGGCTCTTGGGTTCGCACCATAGACGTTGGGGGAAGGGGGCATGTAATTCGTTACCCTACTGAATCCTCTACGATTCATTCATACCTTCTCTTTAACAACCCCCTTGCCCACCCGGCGATTATGTTGAGGAAAAGTTCGATGACACACCACGGACTCAGTTATGATGAACGAATCGGTGCTGGACAGGATTATGAATTCTGGTCGCGATGTGCCCAGTTCTGTCGTATTAAAAATATTCCCAAAGTGTTACTGCTGTGGCGTCGACATTCCCAGGGCGTAACGAACAGGGATTTGCAGAAATCTGATAATACAGCCCTTTTGGTACAAAAGCGGGAATTGCTTAGATTGGGTCTTGACTGTGGTGAAAAAATCCTGAAACAGCATCAGAATATTGGCAGGGGGAGTGGCATGGAGAGTAATCAGGAGCTTGCAGAAGCCTTGTCATGGCTCAATACTCTTATCAAATTAAATAGAAAGAAAAAGCATTATAATGAAAAGGGTCTCCTTCAGGCAAGTGCCATGGTATGGTTCAGATTATGTATGAATAGTAAAGTTAGCAATGGCCACGTATTCAAAACATATCTCTCTGCCCCATTTTGTTCATACTATAGGCCTTGCGCAATTGAAGTAGCAGTATTCGTCTATCACCATCTGGCAACGCTCTTTCTCAAGAATCAACGGCTATGATATATATCCCCTCATCTGAACTTAATATCTATTTATGATACAATTGGCGCACGATCTGGAAAATTTTATCCTAAAACTCTATGATGAGAGTTCTGGCGGCTTCCGCTTTACTCCTCATGGCGATGTCACCCTATTAAGCACATGCTTTGGCGTACAACTATGTTATTTGATTGGTAGAATTGACCTCATGGATGAAAGAAAGGTCGGAGCTTTTATACGTAATCAGCAACAAATAACCGGCGAGTTTTTAGACCACCAGTTTGATGGAGCTGATCTTCAAGGTAGGCAAAATGAACAATACCTTCTGTGGCAGTTTAGCTTTTTCAGTCTTACTGCTTTGGATATGCTAGGACAGATTCCAGATCATGATCTCCAGTTCTTGGATGAGTATTTGAGTGTGGAAACAGTAGAACGGTGGTTGTCAGGTGTAGATTTTAAAGATTTCTGGTACGGATCAAATGAAATAATGTTCCTGCTCTTTTTCCTTTCCTATGCTATGAAGTACGAGCGGAAGTGTGAAAAATGTTTGAGATCGGTCAATTATATCCTTTCTTGTCTGGATTCCATGCAGGGAAAAAATGATGGATTCTGGGGGGAGAGTGGTTCTACCGATCTTGCAAACAGGATGTTTGGAGCTGCGCATATATACCTGTTTTACCAATTTTTCAACAAAATACCTGGGTATGTTCCAACAATTGTAGAAAAAACACTTTCACTCCAGGTATCTAATGGGCTGTATGATTCTTACGTGGGTGGGGCATGTGAAGATTATGACGGTGTGGAAATCCTTGGGCGGATGATGAGATGGGGGGGAGACAAAGAGCAGATTCGATGTTCCATGGAAAGGAGTTATCGAACCATACTAAAGGCCCAGAACAGCAATGGCGGATTTCCCTATCGGATTTCATCTGCTAAACCCGGTATTATAGTAAGGCGAATAGTAGAAAAAATAAAAGGTGAAGAAAACTATCGATATAGTGGCTGGAGTAAAATGGAAAGCAACAGCTACACGCCGGATCTGTGGGCAACATATTTTCGGATGCTTTCTATCGCAAATATCGAAATTGCCGGGAATCTGCCACTCCAGTTTCCCTATGTGTCATATGATTTACCTGCCTGGGGATATCTTTTTACAGGCCCATTTTTTCAGGAGTGATAAGAATGTACTTTATACTTGAGCAGTGTAAGTTCTTTCTTTTTGAAAGAAAACAAATGGTTCTGCGGTTTTGGTTAGGAAGGGGGGGGTATCTGTACTTGAATGTCGCTCTTCACCTCTATTACCGTTATTTTAGCAAAGATTATTATAGTGCTCTCAGTAATTTATTCCGGTATGAACGGGATGTGAGGGCGCTGGTTGGAGAGGATATGTTATCGCCTCTTTATGGAAAAATCAGAGCCAATTTTGTCCAGAAGTATATTTACAGGGTGGGGAAAAATGAAGCATTATTATCCTTTACCACATCTCAGGAAGCAGAGGATATAAGGAAACAGTTTTCTGCCTTTGGTAAAGAGTGTCAAGTCAGAATGCGCTACCCTAAGAAAGATAATGACCCTGAGAGGCAGGGAGATTTGATGGTGTTAAAGCCATATATGGGAGATAAGGAAAAAGGGGTTTTATTTATCCAGTACGATGAGGGGGTAAAACGCTTTGCCTCGATATTTGACATAGAACGCCTGGCCGAATATTACCGTTTTGTTATTGAGCCGAGTACCAGTGGGTATCAGAATGCGATGTATTTCCTCTGTGCTGGTCTGGATACTGAAGTATTTATTGAATCACAATTTGAACCGGATTTTGACTATATCGGTTCCTTGAGAAATAATTTTGTGCCAGTACGTCTTGGCGCTGGAGACTGGGCAGATCCTGAGCTGTTTTCGGTGGAAACGGATGCTGTGAAGGAATATGACGTGGTGATGATTGCTAACTGGTTGCGGTGGAAACGACATGAGTTGTTTTTTGCATCTCTTGCCAAGATACGAGATTCCATTAAGAAGGTTGCGGTTATCGGGTATGCCATTGATGGGCGAACACTCAACAATGTTAAGATGGAGAGCGAAAAATATCAGATTACAGATAAAATTGATTTCTATGAGCGTATTCCTCTGAGGCAAGTCGCTGAAATCATAAAAAAATCTAAAATAGGTATCTTGCTTAGCAAGGACGAAGGGGCAAATCGTGCCATTTATGAATGCTTTTTTTCCGGAGTTCCCGTTATTCTGTCCAGTGTAAACAGGGGAGTGAATAGGGATCATCTGAATGACAGTACTGGTTGTCTGGCAGATGATGAACAGTTGCCCGAAAGTATCAAAAATATGGTCGCATCATATAACACCTATGAACCCAGGCGTTGGGCCAAAGCCAATACCGGGTATCTGAATTCTACTGTAAAGCTTAATGGTATAATACAAGAAATTGCTCGGAAGAATAACGAAGAGTGGACGCAGGATATTTATTATAAACATAACTTACCGCATGCTCGGTATAAACGACCTGAAGAGTTGCAACAGGCCAACGAGGCTGTTAGCCATTTATACCAGTTTGTAAAAAATACGCATAATTGCAATGTATAAAAGCAAATTGAAGAGTATTTTCCTATGAATGTATCAAAACGAATCAAATCGTATTTGCGAGTAAAACGCGCAGATAAGCATATAAACAAAGGGCAGATCAGCCAGAAGAAAATTTCTTTTGGTCCTTCCTCCATAAACCTTATGATGACTGATACCTGTAATTCGGAATGTATCATGTGTGGGAAAGATTATAAGGCCTGTGGAACAAAAGAATATCTCAGCCTGGACGATATAAAGCAAATATATGATCATCTTGATATGGATTCCATTGTTGACGTTATATATGGCGGTGGTGGTGAACCATTTCTCAATCCGGATCTTGGCAGAATTGCGGTACATACCCGGACTATTCAGCCTGTTGTCCAACATACCGTGATCAGTAATCTCATACAGTGGAAAGGCGATGAGATAACGGCACTTCTTGATAGCAATGTGAATTTCCTCATATCCGTGAATGGTGCCTCAAGGGAAACTTATAAAACAGTCACTGGGGTTGATGCATATGATGCGGTGACTGAGCATGTCAAGCGTCTGGCGACAATGAATAAGAAGCATCGACTACCGGTGAGCATTTCTATCTCCATCATTTTAATGCGTCAAAATATCGAAGAATTGCCAGACTTTATCCGTCTTGCTGCAAGCCTTGGGGTACGTGAGGTGAAGAGCTTGTATGTCCGGGTTTATCCTGAAGAATACCGTGGGAAATCCAGTGGAGGAAACCCGATTTCTTCTCAAGATTCTCTCTTTTTCCACCAGGATATCTGTAAAAAAATGATTATTGAGGCTGAGAGGATTGCTGCAGATTTAAAAATAAGCTTTGAGCATGAACCTCTTATTTCATCTGGGCCACAGTGTACCCGTAATTGCAAGGAACCTTGGAAATCACTCTTTGTTAATTTTGATGGGGATGTCTACCCCTGCCCGGCGAGTGAAATTCTCTTTAAGTCAAAGGTTGATAGCCGGGTATATAAGAGCGGAAATATTATTGAGCAGGATTACCGTGATTTTTGGAATAACGAGTTTTGGCAGGCGCTGCGTGAAACCAATCGGCAGGAGAGACGAAATGAAATTATTCCTGAATGTCAATGTTGTGGAAATGGTATCAACTGGTTTGGGGCAGGGGAAAAAAATGCCCATATAATGGATTGGCGGAAGGCCAAGCAAAGTTCGATAACCAAATAGAAATTTCTATGGATGTTAAGATAACAGCCGTCATTTGCACAAGGGACAGAGCACATTTTTTGGAAAAGTGCATCTTGTCGTTACTCAATCAGACGGCTTCACCTGAATCGTATGAAATCCTGGTGGTGGATAATGGCTCCAGTGATAACACCCCTGAAATTATAGAAAAATTTCGGACTGAAGTAAATGTTAGATCAGTCTTTGAGCCAGTTGCCGGATTATCCAGAGCCAGAAATACCGGATGGATGAATGCCAGGGGGGGGACCGTTGGATATATTGATGATGATGCTACGGTCGATCGGCTCTGGGTTGAATCTGTAATTGAGGTTCTCGAACAGGTGATTCCCCAACCTGATTGGATAGGTGGGCCGATACATCTTGACTGGCAAGTGCCCGGTCCTGATTGGATTAACGAGGAGTTAAAGGTTCCACTTGGATATGTGGATTGGGGGGATATCCCTAGGCGATTGAGTAGATCTGAAAGGCTTGGGGGAGGGAATAGTTTATATCGGAAAGAAAGACTGCAAGAACTTGGCGGGTTTGATGAACGGTTAGGACGAGATGCAACTTCATTGCTTTCTGGTGAAGAAACACAATTACAAAAACGAATAGAAGCATCTGGTGGTTACTTGCTTTACCATCCTGGTATCAAAATTTACCACTTTGTTGGAAAAGAACGGATGAAACCACAATGGTTTTACAGACGTTATTACTGGGGCGGTGTGTCTGATTATTATATGTCTAGGACGCTTAGTGAGACAGATGATCAAGATGAAAATATGGTTGAAGACCAGGGGGATGATACTGCTTACGCACAGGTTGTACGAGTAATTAAAAATGTTTTGTTTTCTTCAGGCCTTTTTCCAGATAGAGGTAGGACTGTTCATGCTCGTATTTATTTGGCCTATGTTTTTGGTAGATTGTCTGGTGTGTTTCGTTGGAATGAAAATAAATTCTGAAAAATGCTGTGCTCTTTAACTTGTTTATCTAATTTATTGTTGAAATTGAAAAAATATCTTCTGCTGTTAGGTCAAAAGAGAACTCCTGATAGTTATTGCGTCTGGAGTGGATAATATCTTTGATATGTTAGAGAGTGAGAATTCCACAAAGAAACCTGAAATTGCTTTATAGCATGATTGGAGAAACATGATTGCTGGAAAACGAATATGTGTAGTGTTTCCTGCTTATAATGCAGAAAAAACTCTTGAAAATACTCTTAACGAAATACCGTTTGATATTGTAGACGATGTGGTTCTTGTTGACGACATGAGCTCTGATAAAACAGTAGAGGTTGCAGAGCGATTGAAGATTGAACACATCGTCAAGCATGAAAAAAACAAGGGATATGGAGGAAATCAAAAAACATGCTACAAAAAAGCTTTGGAACTTGGGGCGGATATTGTCATCATGGTTCACCCTGATTATCAGTATACACCGAAATTAATTACCGCGATGGCATCATTAATAGCAGAGGGAGTTTTTGATTGTGTACTTGGATCACGAATTCTTGGCACTGGTGCATTAGATGGTGGGATGCCAAAGCATAAGTTTTTTGCTAATCGACTCTTAACTTTTTTTCAAAATGTAATGTTGAGTTACAAGCTTTCCGAATACCATACAGGGTACAGGGCATTTTCCAGTAAAATTCTAAAGACACTTCCTCTTGATGTGAATTCCGATGATTTTGTTTTTGATAACCAAATGCTCAGCCAGATTATCTATTCCAAGTTCCCTATAGGTGAAATTACCTGCCCGACACTTTATTTTGAGGATGCATCATCCATTAGTTTTGCTCGTGCTGCTAAATATGGATTCGGTGTTATTGCGACGTCCTGTGGCTTCCGATTACATAAATGGAGTCTTCTGAAAAGTGCTATCCTTACTCCCCTTGATAGTTCTAAGGCGGTCTGATGTCTTCAACTTGCCCGATATGCCGAAGCGGTGCATTGCTGTCGTTACCGCATCATGCAAAAGATTATATTTCTAATAAATCGTTTTTATTGAAACAGTGTCCACTCTGTGAATGCGTAATTACTACAGGTGCAGCGTCTTCTACCTTTGATGAGTCTTATGGGGACGCTTATTATAATTCTCCTAAAGGAAAATTTTCGCCATTTTTTGAAAAAATATTCAGGTGGAATCATAAAAGAAATGCAAAGCTGTTAAATGATAAGTTACATCCTCAAAGTGTTCTTGAAATAGGATGTGGACGAGCTTACTTACTTAAAGAACTTAAAACGTTAGGTGTTGACGTTTTCGCTTTAGAATCTTCATCAGCAGCGGAGTGGATACTTGATAATAATGCGGTAAATATTGTAAGAATACCTGAAGAATCTAGTAACTGGCCTTTTCGTCCGTCCTCTTTTCAGCTTGTTATCTATTGGCATGTTCTTGAACATCTGTCAGATCCAGTTGCAAGTTTACAACAGGCTGAAAAAGTGTTGGAAAAAAATGGTATTCTCTGTGTCAGTATTCCGAATATTTCCAGTTATCAGGCACGAATGAGGTTGACGACGTGGTTTCATTTGGATGTACCCAGGCATTTGTTTCATTTTAGTAAAAAAGGGATAATTCAATTGCTTGAACAGAATAACTTTGAGATTGTCGATATTCGATCAGGAGATTTAATTCAGAATTTATATGGATGGTTTCAGAGTCTCGCCAATCTTCTCACTCCACAGGATCTCAACGGGTTATATCGACTTCTGCAAGGTGGAAAGCCCCTTTATACAGCATCAAAAAAATCAGTTGCACTGCAATTAATAACTGCTGTTTGCTGGGTACCTATAGGGATAATTGGATACCTTGTTGAGACTGTAACAGGTAACCACGGTACCATTACCGTTTATGCCCAAAAGAGAGGAAGAGAAGAATAAGGATATTAATTTATGTTAGATAAATCGAAAACAACAATTCTTTGGTACCTTAAAATATAACCTGAATACACTAAAGCTCAGGTAACCGTAAAATTCAATCGTAGGAACCCGCCTATGCGGGCGAATAGCACCAGAATCATTAGAGCTTTCCGCCCAAGAGGCGGGACTCCTACACGCGTTATCAGCAAAAGCTGAGTTTGGATGGTAATCAGGAAATATAATGAGATTTAAAAATTATCTTCGTTCTTCCTCTTCATTTTGCGGAGGTTGGACAAATATTTTTTCGTTGAGTGTTTTGCTCTTTTGGTTAGGTGTTGTCATTTTTGTCGCTTTTCACCATGAAATGTGGAGAGATGAGGCACATTGTCTATATGTGGCCCTTTCGGCGGATTCTTTGTGGCAACTGCCGAGTGCTGTAAAAAATGAGGGACATCCAATTCTGTGGTATCTTGTTTTGTGGTTGGGATACCATCTGACTGAAACACCAGTTGTGTTGCAAGTAGTCAGTATTATAATTGGATTCTCTAGTATCGTTCTGTTTTTCCGTTTTGCTCCTTTTACTGTATGGTTCAAAATTCTGTTTCTTTTTTCTTTTTTACCTTTTTATGAATATACAATAATGGCAAGGAATTATGGCATTAGCATGCTGTTTTTTTTCTTGTTTGCTATTTTATATCCCCAAAAAAAAGAAAAACCTTATTTGTTGGCCTTTATCCTCTTTGCGTTGGCAAATACAAATATTCACTCAGCAATTTTTGTATGCCTTTTGGCTCTATACTGGATCTACGAGGAGATTTTTGTTGATAAAAAACAATTCATTAAGATATGTGGTAATCAACAGTTATTCTTGGCAGTGTCTATTGTCTTTCTGGGTGTACTCATTGCCTTTGTAACTGTTATTCCTGATCGGAATAGTATTGTCATGCAGACTGATTCAATCAGTGTAGCGAGTTTGTTCACTTCATTGTTGAAAACAATTGTACACCCTGGATATACTTTCAATGAAATATTTGTAGGTTTACCAGGTATTATAAGGGATTTACTGATATTTGTTTTTGCTGCTGGTCTTTTAGTCAGACCGATGGCGGCTCTGTTATTGTTTATGGGAGCAATTGCGTTGGGGGGATTCTTTTCAATAGGATATAGTGGCGTATTGCGTCATCAGGGGATATTTTTCATATATGTTCTTACATTATACTGGATAACTTTATTTGATATCAGAGTTAGAGGAGATTTTGTTACCTTTAAGCATCGAATATTCAAAATTGTATTATATGGGGTGATCCCATTTATTCTTTTTATCCATATTGTTGGATCATATAAATATATTGTCAGGGATATAACAAAAGAAATGAGTTCCAGTAAGTCCTTTGGACAGTTTCTTCATAACCATGAACAATATCATGATGCTATTATTATGGGGGAACCAGATATTCGTTTGGAATCATTGCCATATTACGCAGATAATCGAATCTTTGTCCCAAGAATTAACAGGTATGAAAACTATATTAAATTGATCCGTGAGAATAAGCAGGAACTTTCTTTAGGAGAGCTTCTTGCTTTTGCAAAATCCGTGAAAGAGAAAGAAAATAAAACTGTTTTAATTGCTCTTGGCCATTTTGGACTTTCAGATCAAGGTCCACCGTTTGTAAGAACTGAACAATATGGCAGAAAGTTTACCTGGTCTCTTCAGGAGTTGAAAGAGTTCAATGAGAATACAGTGAAAATTGCTGAATTTAAAAAAGATGTCAAGAATGAAAGATATGAGATTTACCAATTAAAATAGAATGTAGATGATCATGTTCTTTTCGTGCTTATAAATAATTCGGATACTGGCAAAGAGTATCAGAGATACAATTAAAGTTATTTTCATTTATGTGTTTTTCCCCAGCTCAACCACAAATTAGTGTTATTATTCCGTCCGGCAGGCCAGAAATGGTGCGGATGACGATAGAGGCCTTGAGAGAACAGCAGTGTGATCCGACCAGCTACGAAGTCTTGCTGGTGACACCTTTTGCAGAGGAGGTAAAACAGGTCCTCTCACAGTCTGTCCGAATAGTTGAAGTGGAAAAACTATATTCTCCCGGTCGGATGCGTAATATCGGTGCTCGTGAAGCTCTGGGAGATGTCCTAGCTTTTATCGATGATGATTGTGTACCTCCCCTTGAGTGGCTGAGTCATATGGTAAGAAGGCTCAAGAGGTCGAAAACCACAGGTGCTGTCGGATGTCGAGTGATATGTGGTGAAAGGACATTCATGAATCGATGTGCTGATCATTGTCTCTTTGCTGCCTACCAGTACCGGGAAAGCAGGATGATAGCTTTGGGGTCTGCTGCTCTTGTAGTTCGACGTCAGGCTTTTGAGGAAGCTGGTGGTTTTGATGAGCGTTTGCTGGCTTCTGAAGATTGGGACTTCAGTCTTTGTCTTCAAGAGAAAGACTGGGACTGTTTTTTTGATGCCAAGGTAGAAGTCCACCATTATCACGGGCGTGGGAACATCGTGTCCATCCTTAAAGGGGCGTATAGATCCGGTTATCTTTCGGGTTTAGTTGTTCAAAGACGTCATTGTAGCGACCTTTCCTGGTTAGCCAAGTTGTCAGTATCCCTGGGAACGCCATTGCTGTATTGGTTATTGATTGTTCCATACTCTTTGGCCCTTACTGCGGCTCAGGGCCTAGATAACTTGCGTAATGAGCCAAGTGCGGTTTTGATTTTACCCATGGTTTTCTTGAGTCGTTGTAGTTACCATTTTGGGGTTTGGATTCGTCTTTTGCAGGACAATAAGAGATCCCAGAAGGTGTTGTTTTGATATCTACTTTGTTCACTGCCCTGCTGGCTCTGTTCGTTTTTGCAGCGCTAACTGATCTGGTACTGTTGGGGCGCCGCTCTACTCTGGCAGGTGCTTTAGCACCTGCTTTGGCATGTTTTATTGCCTTGGAATCGGTCTTATTGAACGGACTCAGTGTTTTTTTCGCTGTGAATCATTTCTGGCTTCTTGCTGTTCATCTTGTGCTGATTGGTCTCTGGTTTTGTCATGCCGTGTTCCATGGACGACTGTTGCCCTTGATACAAAGGTATGGTTTTTTGTTTCAACGTCTTAGTCGAACACGTTCAGTGCAAGTATTGTTTCCGTTAATTATCCTGTTGACTATGACAGCAGTACTCTACCCACCCAATACCTATGATGTTTTGACGTACCATATGGCAAGGGTGGTGCATTGGATGCAAAATGGAAGTGTCGCTTATTATCCTACTGCTATTGATAGGCAAAATGTCATGGGGCCGGGTGCTGAATATCTTCTTCTGCTTTTCCAGGTACTTTCATTTTCGGATAAATTGGCAAATTTACCACAGCTATCGGCTTTTGTCATTCTGGTGATTTCAACGCTGCACATTCTCCGTCTTTTTAAGATCAGGGATGGACTTGCAGGATGGATTATGATTCTTGCTGTTACCGCCCCCATTGCAATCATGGAGGCCTCTGGTGCTAAAAACGATTTGGTGGCTGCTGTAATGGCAATTGCTGTGATTTTGAGTTGTATACGGTTTTTAATCGGCCATACAAATAATATACGTCTGGGGGAATATGGGTTAGCAGGAATTTGTTTAGCCAGTGCTTTCTTGGTCAAACCCACAGCATTACTGGTTGCGCTTCCTGTCCTTTCCATAGGGCTCTGCCTGCAATTACCAAGGATGTTAACAAGAACTGGTTTTAAACGATATTTGGTGGGGATGTTGTTTCTCACCGTGACAGTAATAATTATTGCAGGACCCGATATTATAAGGAAGCAGACTGGGGCTGTTACGCGCCATGAAGTATATCCGTTGTTTAGTGAGTTTACTGCCGACCGGTTATGGAACCCCGTTAGGCATTTTGCTCATAATACTCCGTTTCCTGAACGTACCGCAGTCATTGCACGAAAGTTTGGTTATCGTGGTGAACTTATAACAAAAGATGTTTTCAATCCTCATGAAGATATGGTGGGGAATCCATTTCAGGCCTCTGCACTTATTGTAACAGCTGGAATGAGTTTGCTTATTTGGTTTGCCTTGTTTTGTAGGCTTAACCATCTATACATGTTGTTGTTATCCCTCTCACCAATTGTGTCCTGGTTGGTTTTTGGGATGGTGATTAAAGATCAGGCATGGATAACAAGATTACAACTACCTCTTTTTTATTTACTTCCTTTTTCTTTTATTTATCTGAATTGTATCGTAGGAAAAAAGAATTTATTTGCTCTGTTGTTGAAGACAGGAGTCTGTTTTGGGGCGTTGTTTTCTTTGGCGTACGCCATGCTCGTAGCAACACACGTTCTTCCAAGACCTTTAATTCTAGCTTATTTTTGGGGTGAAAGTCCATCACGTACAAGTGCTTATTATGCCAATGCTCAATCGTTGAAAGCGGATCATGGTGTCTTCTTCCAGAGTGTGGCTCAGAGTGGATGTAAGCGTATTGGCTTGGTTTTTGGACCCGATAGCGTAGATTATCCTCTTACCTGGCGAGCATTGCAATCAGGGGTTCAGGTTCGATATCTTCGTGAACAGGTTCGTGAAGGCAACCATTTTGTTTGGCGTTTTCGTGAAGAAGATGCTGATTGGCCATGTATGATTTATGCTTCGTATGGGGTGCCTGAACATGTCCCTGACAGAGGAAGACAATATTTGTCAGCAGGTGATTATCATACTTACTTAAGAAACTTAAAATGGGAATTTGAGCAATCCAGCCAGGTATGTTTTTTACTGACCCCCAGTGAATTCAGTAAAAAAACAAACTTGCTCAACGAAGCTGAAATTGAATTTGATAAACAGGGAATTCGCATAGTCAGTCAGGGGAATGATCCTCAGCTACTTCTCCCAGTATTCCCAATTGGAAGTGCCCGATCTGCCATAATGAAAGTAATTATTGAGAGTTCTGCAGACACCGAAGTACAACTGTATTATATGACTAGGGAGTTGCCCTATTATACCGAGCAGAACAGTATTCATGTGAAGAGCAAGCAAGGAGAAAATGAGTTGTATTTTTTTCTTCCTGTAGATGATATTGTTGGAGCCATTCGTTTAGATCCAGGGAGACAACCAGGAGCGTATGTTTTGAATGAAATTGAGATACGAACTGTTAACAAATCGTTATTTATTAGTGACAAGAGTGTGAAGTGAGTTTTGTAGAAACAAAAGGAATGCAGGGAAAAAAGGAGACGATTTTTGTTGTCATTCCTGTGTATAACGAATCTGAAGTGATTCAGTCCGTTGTTGATGAGGTGCTTGCTGCCGGGCCATACAAAATTGTAGTGGTGGATGACGGTAGCTCAGATAAAACGTATTACAATGCTAAAAAAGATACTAACATTACTGCACTGCGGCATAAGATTAATCGTGGAAAAGGGGCTGCAATTAAAACTGGTATTGCTGCCGCGAATCTTCTAGGAGCTGATATTGTGGTGACGATGGATGGTGATGGGCAGCATGATCCCATGGATATTGTGCCCCTTGTTGAGCCTATTATCGCAGGTAGATGTGATGTCGTTCTTGGAAGCAGACGAACCGATACAGGTGAAATGCCTCAAATAAAGGTACTGGCCAATAAAATCGGAAATATGGTAACTTGGCTGTTGTGTGGTATGTTGGTTTCGGATAGTCAATCGGGTTTCAGGGCGTATTCGCATTTCGCAACTCGTATTATTGATACCAAGGCAGATAAGTATGAGTACGACAGTAAGGTGATTCGAGAGATTAATAATAATCGTCTGAAGTTTGAGGAAGTGTTGATCAAGGTGCGCTATACTGAGTATTCCATGGGGAAGGCTCAAAAACAAGGTTTTGTGAATGGAATCAAAACGCTTATTCGAATGATTTGGGGGATGTTGGTTTGAAGTTTCAACTCTATCAGATAGTTATAGTAGGGATTTCTTCTGTAATGTTGTTTCAGGGGATTAAGGAGTTCATCAAGCGTGAGACGGGGCAAACATTTCTTAAATTGATGGTTCGCTTGATTGTGTGGGGAGGTATGGCGCTGGTTGCTGTCTATCCTTATTTTACTACCTTGATGGCCAGGTTGATAGGTATTGAGGATAATATTAATGCTGTTATCCTCACTGGCTTCCTTCTTGTTTTTCTCCTTATTTTTAAATTGTTGTCTGCTATTGAAAAGATTGAGCAGAATGTTTCTGAATTAACCCGAAAAGAGGCTCTTGGCGAGCTGTACGATGACATCAGGTCAAAGGAGGAACAGCACTGAATAGTAAGATTGTCCGTGTTGCTTGGTCCATATTTCTTGTCTTATGGGTTTTAGTCAGTCTGGCTGCGTTTGTTGGCATGTATAAACTGTGGTGGCAGCGGGAACGAGTTGAATACCTAGGTAAAAATGTAATTGAGCAGAGAAAAGTTGTTTTTCAGCATGCTGGTATGCCACAGTCATATCTCCCTGCAGTGGATGTGGTGGCTGAACAATGGCCGGTGCAGACGCATTATTCTGTTCAGGGACAGCAGGTACAGGGGTCCTATTTATCTTATCTTCTCATACCTCATGTGCCGTCTGGTGATGGCCAATATTCACTAGTTTTAACAGAGGAGGCCATTGTTAATGGAGGGGTGCCGGCAAGTGAGGAGTTTAGGGAACAACAAAAAAAACCATATTTTCCAGCACAAGGTTTCATGTTCTCGGTCCTATCCATATTGGGCTTAGTTTTGTTATTACGGCCTTTGGCTCGCAGCTATAACTTAAGTGTGCCGGAATTATTTGCTGCGGCCTGCCTGTTTGTGAATGGTGTTGTTGTGTTAAGTAAGGTGTTTTTCCTGGAGTCTATTCCTGGTTTTTATCTTCTTTTATTTCTAGGCATTGTTGGCTGGCTGTCTTTGATATGGCAACGTGGCAGTTGGGCAATTAAAAGGACGGATGTGGATAGGCATAAGTTCTGGCAAACTATTCAAGGGGAACGGAGACAGAAATTAGCTGTCTGGATTGGCTGTTTGTTGATCGCTCTTGGTGTCTTGTGGGTGATGATGATGTCAGTTATTGTCGTACCAGATGATTGGGATGCTTGGGCAATATGGGGAGCAAAGGCTAAGATGCTTGCTCTTGGCTACGGGGCGTTAGTAGATGTCTCCCCTTTTGGACATGCCGATTATCCACTGCTTTGGCCAGCGATTTGGGCTTTTTCCGGCTGGTGCGGAGGTGGTTGGGATGAGTTATGGAGCAGGGGCTGGGGGGCAGTCTTTTTGTTTATGTGTTGTTGGGAAATCGCTGTGATTGTCCAACGTAGCACCAAACGACTGGATATTGCTCTGCTGGCTGGCGCGATGTTCGTTTCGGTACCTCTAGTGCCGCTGATTGCTTCCTGGTCTTATGCTGAGGCTCCATTCTGGCTGATGACGGTGAGTTGTTTTGGTTGTTTGTTGTTGTGGCGTAATAGCGGTAAGAATTTCCATTTGTTATGGGCTGCTCTTCTAGCTGTTGCAGCAGCCTACACAAAAAATGAGGGACTACTTTTTTCTGTTATCGCAGCCGGCTGGGTGCTCACGGTGCCAAGGCGGCGGCTATATTCTCTGTTTCTCTTTTTAGCTGTTATTATATTGCTTTACGCACCTTGGTATTACTGGGTACGAATAGTTTCTGATTTTGGTTCCCATGCAACGACAGGTTTAAGCCTTTCATCAGCTGCCATATCGCGGGCTTTTGAGCGTTTTCCCAAGGCAATTGAGATGATTTTTGGTTTATATGGTGATATCCGGCAGTGGAATCTGGTGCTATGGGGGCTCGGGGTTGGATGGGGTTTGTCGCTTTGGAAACCTAAAGCCTTAGCTGATATGCTAATTCCATTTGTGCTGTTGCTTGGGTATCTGTTCATCGTGGTCTTTCATCATGCAAATATCTACTGGCAGGTGGGGACTTCATGGAATCGACTTACTGTTCAAGCTTTTCCTTTGCTTGTTGTTATTGTCGTTCCAAGGATTTGGAAAGCAGTTTTTGTAAAATGAGAAAATAATGTTCTTTTTGAATCGTCTGATTGTTGAGTTGCTGTCGCCTTTTACCTGCAGTCTCATACTTTTGTGCGTAAGTCTGTTGTGTTATCTGTTTCATAGGCGATATCTGGGAATAGTTTTTCAAGTTAGTGGCCTATTGATTTTGCTTGTTCTTGGGTATGGTGTTGTCACTAGAAATCAGCTTTTGATACTGGAAGATACTTATCATCCGTTTGAGGTCACTTCAATTCCTACAGATTTAAAGGAAGAGATACATTATATTGTTGTTCTGGGCTCAGGGCATGTTTCTGATTCACGGTTGCCAGTTACAAGTCAAATCGGTGGAAGTTCTCTTTACCGCTTAGTCGAGGGAATCAGAGTAACAAGGGAGTTGCCTGGAACTTCTTTGATCATTAGTGGTGGCGTTGGGTATGATCCCGTTCCCAATGCTAATGTTGTTGCTGATGTTGCGATTATTTTAGGCTTGGATTCGAAATCGGTAATTATTGAAAATAGGCCGCGTGATACCAGCGAAGAAGCAACATTATTAAAACCACTGCTTCAGAAAAAACCATTTGTTTTAGTAACATCGGCATCTCATATGGCAAGAGCAATGGATATTTTTTTGCAGAATGGAATGCATCCAATTGCTGCCCCAACAGATTATATTTTAAAACAACATGTTCATCCACCCGCCGGCACATTATTTCCAAGTACCGATAATTTGAGTATCTCTAAAAGAATAATTTATGAATGGATAGGAACATTATGGCTGAAAATAAAAAGAGTTATCGGAAACTCTCCATAATCATACCGGTTTATAATGAGCAGGAAACGTTACGACAGATAATTGCTATTGTAGCGAGTGTAGATTTGCCCCTGGAAAAAGAAATTGTCCTTGTAGATGATTGCTCCAGTGATGGAAGTCGTGAATTGATAGAAAATGGAATTAAGGAAGATGGGTTTCATTTGCTTAAAATCTACCACGATGTGAATCAAGGAAAGGGTGCTGCTCTACGTTCTGGGTTCAAGGCAGCAACTGGTGATATTGTATTAATTCAGGATGCTGATCTGGAGTATGATCCCAATGAGTATCCTAGGCTTCTTGCACCCATTCTCGATGGTCGTGCTGATGTGGTGTATGGCTCACGTTTTGTTGGGTCAGGAGCTCATCGGGTTCATCTCTTCTGGCATATGGTTGGGAACCGGTTGTTAACATTGGTGTCCAATATGTTCACAAACCTTAACTTGACTGATATGGAGACTTGTTACAAAGTCTTTAGAAAACCAATTATTGACAATATAACAATCTGTGAGGATCGATTTGGTTTTGAGCCAGAAATCACAGCTAAAATTGCCAAGCAGAGATGTAAAACCTATGAAATTGGTATTTCTTATAATGGTCGTTCTTATGAAGAGGGAAAAAAAATAGGGTGGAAGGATGGTGTAAGGGCTTTTTGGTGTATTCTTAAATATAACATTTTCTCCAAATGATATCTATCTGACATGTCTAAAGTAAGTGTTATTATTCCATGTTATAATCAGGGCCGGTATGTCATGGAAACACTAGGTTCCGTGCTCAGTCAGACCTATCAAAACCTGGAAGTTATAATTGTAAATGATGGGTCTGATGATCAGCATACAACCGCCATTCTTGATCAGATTGATATAGAGAATGTTCAGGTTTTGCATACTGATAATCAAGGGCTTGCAGCTGCTCGAAATAATGGAATTCAGATGGCTTGTGGGCAAATAGTTCTGCCTCTCGATAGTGATGATTTAATTGCCCCTGACTATATCGAGCGAGCAGTCGTCATTTTAGATGAAAATGAAGAGATAGGTATCGTCTATTGTCGGGCGCAACTCTTTGGTTCCGTTGAAACAGAATGGCTGTTGCCGAAATATTCTCTAAATAAAATACTTTTGGATAACGTGATTTTTTGTTCTGCTCTCTTTCGCAAATCAGACTGGGAAGTCGTTGGTGGCTACGATCCCGGAATGATCTACGGCTGGGAAGACTATGATTTCTGGTTGTCCCTTATTGAGCGTGGCCGGGAGGTATACCAAATACCGGAAATACTCTTTTCCTATCGCGTCAGCTCTGATTCCATGGTGCGTAGCAAAGAAAGATGGCAAAAAGTAGCCATGTTTAAAAGAATATTTGAACGACATACAAAACTCTTTTCCTCAAATATTGATGTCTGGATTGATACTCTGCTGGATGTACGGGAACCATACTATACCAGTAAACTCTATATTGATACTGGTGATGGAATAAGTGATGCCAATTTTATTAGCAGAAAAGTTGAGCTAGGAACCTCCGAGATTGAATTTTCCCTTGAAGGATATGAAACGATCCAGGCCGTTCGTTTTGATCCAATCGATTCTCCGGTTGTTATCGAAATATTAGACTTTATTATTGTTGATACAAAAGGCGAACGTCGGAAAATAAATGATTGTACTGATAATTCAATTTTTCATGTAAATAATGAACGATATTTTGATAGTGATGACCCACAATGTTTCCCGGTTTTATCACCACATGAACTCGATACCGTTCATAGCATTATCGTCAGGCTCAGTTTTAAGGCCTTGGCTGCCGATGCACTTCAGGAAATAGTGAAGTGTCAGCGGGAGATGATGCAGAGCATATCCTCCCAGGTCGATCGGTATAGATCTTCCGGGGTTATAAAAGCTGCAAGTAAAGCAATTGCCATGCATGAAGGTGAGGAAAGGGGACACTATTTAAAACGGCAACTGAAAATTTTCTAAATCACTCCACGTTTCTGCCAGTAAAAGTTTATATCATTTCTCAGGTACTATGATTCAAACACTTAAAAATCTTTTATCGGTCATCTGGTACTTTGTGTCCAGCGGTCATTACCGGCAGCTCAAAAAAACAACTATTTTTGATCCTGACTATTATAGGGAATCCAATGCTGATGTTGCAGCAAGCGGTGTGGATCCATTGGTGCATTATATCAGCAGTGGTTTTGCTGAATTAAGAGATCCGAGCCTCTATTTTGACAGCAACTATTACTCAACTCAGGTTCCAGAAGTAAAAGAGAAAATGCTGGATCCTTTATTTCATTTTATCGTTAAGGGCTGGGAGAAAGGTTATAAGCCTAATCTTCTTTTTGATCCGCTCTTTTATGTCCAGCAATATCCTGACTCTGAATTTTCCAGATTAAATCCTCTTGAGCATTGTATTCAACAGGATGATCCGCTTTCACCATCGCCTTATTTTGACCCATCTTTTTACAAAAGTCTCTATAAAGATGTTGCTGCAAGCAGGGAAAATTCACTAAAGCATTTCCTCTCTATTGGTTTGCAGGAAAAGAGAAGGCCAAGCCTGTATTTTGATATCCCATGGTATCTCGATAAAACACCTGTCTTGATGGAAGCAAAAATTGACCCGATTAGTCATTATTCCCGTTTTGGTATGCAGGAGTACAAGAGCCCATCGCCATTATTTGACCCGCAATATTATGCTAGAACGTATCGGGTAGAAGGTGTTGACGATCTTTTTTCTCACTATATGCAATATGGTGCACCTCAAGACAACCAGCCCTGTAGTTGGTTCGATCCCGTTTTCTATCGACGACACTATCAGGATGGAAGCAATGTTGAAATGTCCCCACTTGCCCATTACCTTTCAAAAGGGATCCAGGATGGATTGTATCCCAACAGGGATGTATTTGAACTTCAGGATAAACCTGTAATCTCTCTTCTTGTTCCAGTTTACAACGTGAGTCCTGCACATTTAAATAACTGTATACGTTCAGTATTATATCAATCCTATCCTCATTGGGAGCTCTGTCTAGTTGATGACTGCAGTACCAGTAAAGAGGTACGGCCTCTTCTAGAATATTGGGCATTGCATGATTCCAGAATTAAAGTGAGTTTTCTTGAGAAGAATCTTGGAATTTCCGGAGCAACGAATGCTGCTGCTAAATTAGCGACAGGAAGGTATCTCGGCTTTCTTGATAACGATGATGAACTTGTGAATGACTGTCTGTTTACTGTGGTGCAGAAGATTAATAGTGAAGGGGCAGAGTTGTACTATAGTGACGAGGATCTTATTGGAGAAGATGGCAGACAATTCAATGTGTTTAATAAACCGGATTTCAATAAGGAATTGCTGTTATCTCATAACTATGTAACCCATTTTGTGGTGACGGAGAAAAAGCTTTTTGAACAGGTGGGAGGCTTTGATCGGGAACTTGATGGCGCGCAGGATTTTGATATGTTTCTCAGGCTTTCAGAACGGGCAGAAACAATCGTTCATATCAAGGAGATATTGTATCATTGGAGAGCTTCAGAATCCTCCACATCCATTAATCATGAAGAAAAGCAGTATGCCAATGAGGCTGGTAGAATGGCCGTGAGCAATGCACTGCAGCGGCGTGGGACAAGTGGCTCCGTTTCATTGACCGACTGGAAGTTTTTCTACAGGGTACAAAAAAATCTGGCCGAGTCTCCATCCGTTGCAATTATTCTCATTTACAATGAGAGAGTGGAGTTTCAAAAGTGGTTTAAGGAGTTGCTCTCCCATACAGACTATTCTGTTACAGAATGTATAGTGGTTGTGCAAAACGATGAACAGTCCCTCCTTTTAAAGCATTTGTCGCAGGATTCCTATCCTGAAATTCGCTTTCTTCTGAGCTCTTCTACAGGAGAGTCTCAAGCTTCTCTTTATAATGATGCGGTACGCGAGAGTAAATGTCGATTTTGTGTCTTTCTCGATGCGAATATTCAAATACAGACGAGTGACTGGATAGAAGAAATGCTTGGTTATGCCATGGGAAGAAAAACTGGCATTGTTGGTGGACGAATTCTGCCCTTTCAGGAACAGGAATATATTGAAACTCTTCCGGATTTGGGTCAGTCTGGAGATTTCTATTATGCGAGGTTTGTTCAGCAATGTTCAAGGCATATGAATGGTTTGCAGTGTGTTCAGAACGTTCTTGCCCTCTCATGGGATATGGCCATGGTTGATCGGGAAAAGTTTCTTAGTATTGGTGGCTTTAGCGATGAGTTCCCCGGTGGGCTTTTTTCCGATAGTGATCTCTGTTTGCAACTGCATGGAAGAGGCAATGAAAATGTGTATACCCCGTTTGCTCTTGGACAATGGCTTGTTCCGGAACAGGAACTTGAAAATCTACAGGACTCGTCGCCTAGCAAGATAAGGGGACAGTTTCAGGAAAAGTGGTATGATCTTTTACACTCTGGAGATCCTTTTTATAATATGGGAACACTAGATAAAAACGGCCTCTCTAGAAATGAGTTCCTGACCTGGTATGCTGGAGTGAAACCGGGATAAGGAAAACTTGTGGATTTGCTCCCTATACAGTATTGTGCTCTTTTTTATCACTATTAAGCTAAATTAGCCATTTAACTTCACTGGTTTTGTATGAATATCTCCGTTGTGATTCCTGCCTATAATCATGAAAATTACATAGGTCCGGCAATAGACAGTGTCCTCAGTCAAACGTATCAGGATTTTGAGCTGATTATTGTTGATGATGGCTCCACTGATAAAACCGCCGACGTTATTAAAGGGTATAGTGATAAGAGAATCCACTATTATTATCAGGAAAACCAGGATGCCTTTAACACCATTAATCGTGGTATGGATTTGGCAAATGGAGAGTATATCTCTATCCTGAACTCCGATGATGTATATACTCCTGATCGTTTTCAGCGTTTGCTTGATGTACAGCAGGAAACAGGAGCACAGTGTCTTTTTAGTGATGTCATTCCCATATCCGATGCTGGTGAAGAGTTTGTTGGTCCAGATTTTGGCTGGAATGTCTGGCACCGTAAAAACCGTGATTTTTTCAAAGAATCAGGTGATTTGTACTGCGCCTTTTTAAAAGGTAATTTTATGGTGACAACGTCGAATCTTTTTATGACCAAGTCTGCAGCGAAAAAAGTAGGAAAATTCTGTTCCCTTCGATATCTCCACGACTATGATTTTATCTTTCGAATGATGTTGGCGTTCCCAGATCAGGTGCACTATCTTGCTGGCGAAAAACTTCTCTACTATCGTATTCACGATGGAAATACACTGGGAGAGGCCGCCATTACAGGTCGAGAGCAGGATCAGGATATTATAAAAAAATATATGTTAGCTAGGATTCCCGATGACTGTCAATCCTACGCTGAGGCGGGATCTGATAGGCTTGTCGAGTTACAGCAGGAATTAAACGATGTTCGGCAAACTCTGGCAGGTGGAGCAGAACCGAGTGTGAGAGAGTCCGGCAGCAAGTTCTATTCTGCTTTGAAGTATAAGATCGCAAAGAAGCTCCGCTGATGAATATCCCAAAATATTATTCCCTTCCCGAGCTGATCCGTAAAGGAAAAGAGATAGCAGCAACAGTTGATACCGTTACCTTTGATCTTTTTGATACCCTGCTGATCCGTCGCATTCATGACCCCGACCTAGTAAAGCTTCCCGTGTCTCGTTTTATCTCCGATATGGCTCAGGAAAAGGGCTTGAACTGTACTCCTGAAAAAGTGCAGAACCTTCGGGACAGTATCGAAAAACGTCATCGTAAGGAGACTGGTGAAAAATTCGATGATCATGAGGCCTGCTATCCACGGTATATGCAGGAAATGCTCTCCGAAGTTTTTGGTGCGGAGGCAGATGAATCACTTTTTGATAAAGTTGCAGATTACGAAGTGGCCATGGAAAATTCCATGCTGGTTCCTCGTGGTGAATTTATTGACTGGCTAAGAGAGCTTCAGCGGCAGGGTAAAAAAGTACTGATAGTCTCTGATATTTATCTTCCTGCTATCTATTTAAAGCGCTTTGTTGAACATGCCGGTTTTCTCGATCTGGTTTTGGATGTTGTCTCTTCAGCCGATACATTTCTTGCAAAAGCATCGGGCAAGGCCTTTCCTCTGTTACAGAAAAAATATGACCTAGACCCTGGAAGTTGGCTCCATATAGGGGATAATCCGTTTTCAGATGGTTTGCGTCCCCTCGAGTTTGGTATTCAGGCACTGGTGTTACACGACGCATCTGAGAAACGGCGCAAATCGGTTATCCGACGCCTTGTAAACTATAGTGATGGTCGTCCGTTCTGGCGTGGAAGGGCTCTGCAGCAACTGATGCAACCTCTCGAGTATGAAAATAGTGAACGAAATGATCTCTATGTGGAGGGCTATAGTTTTCTGGGCCCGATGATCGGTGCTTTTGTTCAATATATTGCTGAGCGAAGTGAAGCCTTGAAGATTGGGAAGGTCTTTTTTCTGTCCCGCGAAGGTTGGACTTTTAAGAAATACTGGGAACAAAGTATTCCTCAAATTTTTCCCGGCAAACAGCTGCCGGAAATAGAGTACCTCTATGTGAGCCGCATGGCTTTAGCCGGAGCAAGTTGTGCTTATCAGGGGCTCAGTCAGAGCAGTGCTGATATTGTTTTCCTGCCATCTGGGAATTCTGACTTTCTTGATGTCTGCCGTGTTTTTTCTCTTGATCCGGAACCATTTACCCCTCATCTTGCTCGTCATCAATTAACTGCGAAGACAGTTCTCAGCCATCTGCACGACGGATATATGCCGGAAAACCGTCTCCGTTTCTGCGATTTGATAGATGATGATGATTTCCAGGAAGAGGTGAAACGTCAGACACGGCCGGCTAACGATGCACTGCAACTCTATCTCGAAGATATCGATTTTTATGACCACCCCGATGTTGCGCTGGTGGATATAGGCTGGCTTGGAACTATTCAACGGTTCTTTTATGAGGCAATCGCGCATCGTCAGGATGTACCGCGCTGTCATGGAATACTCTTTGCTACCACTCGTGGAATTCCTTTTCCCACCACGACGGCAAATAGTATAGAGGGCGTTATTTACGATAAACACCGTTTCGATTTTGCTGCCTCTTCCATTCTTTATGCAAGAGATCTGTTTGAGGAAGCGTGTCGGGCACCGCATCCTACTCTCAATGGATACGGCTTAAAAGATGGTGGTTATGAGTTGATATTTCGTCATACCGACGATGAAATCGGGCTTGCCGAAAAAGAGCAGGATGAAGAGTATGCCCCATTGCAGCAGGGAGTTTTTGATTCTGCAAAACGTTATGCTGCAGCTTCTGCTCTACTTGGCTACTCCTTAAGCGATTACAAACCGTGGATGAATTATCTTCTTGTGAGTAAACTTGCCTTTCCAAAAACAAAAGAAATACTTACCATCAGGCATAAAACGCATCTGGATGATTTTCACGGATCCAAAAAAGTGGCTAAAGCTCACGCAAAAACACCTAAAAATCTTTGGAACCTTTCAGCCTTCGCATTACGTTTCAGTCCATTGTTAAGGCTCAGGCTCTTTTTCCGCCATATGAAAGATCGCTTAAATGAATAGAGAGAAAAATCATGGCTAAAAAGATCATGAGTAGTGGATTTGACCTGAATTCAAGTCCAATATCCAGAATTTCAAGACATTATCTGCTGAGTCGCTGTGTTCCAATGGGATGTTATCAACAGGGAGCGGGCATGAAATGCTTAATTATTCTATCGCTGACACATTGTTTTGGCCGGCCGATATTCTGGCTGGCGACTCGATTTGAGCCACAGGTTGTCCGCTTGAATAGAATTCGAGAAAAACTTTCTTTGTAGTGTTTGAACCTGTTTTTGAATTGAAATCCATGGCAAATAATGAAAATTATTGATCTCTTCTTAAAATGGAAGTTTCCCTTGTTCCTTGGGATACTCCTCTCTGTATTGTATCTTCACTTTTTTGAGAATCGCGCGGTTGTTGAAATTAATATGAGCGTTTCTCAAAAGAGTTGGTTCACTATTTATTGGGCCGATAGCGATCAGAGCTACAGCAAGTACCGGGAAGTCAATATTCGAGTCATTCCTGGTCAGCAGAAGTATCGTTTTTATGGTGTTGATTTACGGACTGTTGATAAATTACGGATTGATACCCATGACTATGAGGGCAAGGTCACACTGAGAAAAATGCTGTTTACGCAGAATGGCTATAAACCACTTGAGCTTAAAACAGAAACAGACTTTGCCGCTTTAACACCACTGGAGCAAGTTGAATCTTTCAAGGTGAATAGTGAAGGATTACAGGTAGTATCCAACGGTAGTGACCCACAGCTTGAATTATTAGTTAATCTGACAAGAGCAGATTCGAGAATCCCTATTGTTTCTATCCATATTGTATTCCTCTTTTTCTGCGTGATTCTGTTTTTTCTGTGTACCGAAAATTTTCGGGAAGAACGTGACTTTATCCCGATTTTTTTTACTGCCGCGTTTGTACTTATTCTGGTCATGGCCTCCATTAGCAAAGAAAATGTTCATCCGGATGAATATGTGCATCTGTATGCAGGGGAATATTATAAGACCAACTGGCTTCCACCAGTTGTCGATGATCCGGAAATTCATCATACATATAGTGTTTATGGCGTATCCCGTCTAAACAGCCAGGAAATCTCCTATATGTTTACCGGGAAACTTGCACAATTTGTGTCATCCTTTAAGGTGGCAGATCTGTTGAGTCTTCGTCTTTTTAATGTGTTACTCTTTGGCTTACTTTTACTCTATCTACTAAAAAATTCTGCAGCACGATGGATGGCTGCACCGCTTCTGATTTCACCGCAGTTCTGGTATGTATTCAGCTACTGTAATTCCGATGCTTTTGCACTAACACTCTCGTTTCTCGTTGGAAGTCAGGCTGTGTTACCAAACTCCTTACTGAACTCCTACTTGCAGGGAGAGAGGAAAAAGGGCCCCCTTATCTTTATTGTACTGACTGTTTTTTGTGCACTGCTGTTTCTACTGAAGAAAAATTATCTGTTTTTTATCGTTTTCCTGGCAGCCTATCAGCTATGGCGACTCATCTTCTGGGTAGAACAGGAGAGACGAAGATCATACATTAAACGCCTTACTGCCATTGTGCTGGTGGCGATGAGTCTGGCCGGTCTTCGATATGGTGCCGATTACTATGTAAATGGTATGGATAGAGCAGAAAGACTCGAACAAATTCGTGAGAACCTTGCAACTCCACTCTATAAACCGTCCACTCCCCTGAAAGATCAGCATTCCTTTCTTAATCGGAAAGCACATGGTGAATCTCTGAAAACCATAATAGTTGTTGACCGTTGGTTTGAAAAAACTTATCGTAGCGCCTTTGGAATGTATGGGTATTTTACCGCAGTTTCAACGGATGCATATTACAATGCAGAACGCTTTGTGGGAGTAGCACTTCTCGTTATGCTTTCGCTTGCGATACTGTTTCGAGGTGGAATATCCGGTAATTTGTTGTATTTGATTTTTATAGCCTGTGCCGGGGGATTGATTGGTATTTCATTATATCATTCCTGGACCGCAGATTACCAAACCCAGGGGAGATACCTTTTCCCTATAGTTCCCATGTTTTGTGTGGTTTTGTACCATTCGCGTAATCTTATACGGGGAGCCGTTTTTAAGTTAATGCTGACAGCGATGTTTTTGTTGTCGGTGTATTCGTTTGTTTTTGTTGGTTTGCTTCAGTTGCCGAAGATGCCTTAGGTAACTAATTAAATAATCAGGGGAAACCGAGACTTTGGTTACTGCCCCTTGTAGTATTTTTAAAAAGATAGAAATAATTATAGATCGAACGTAGATCGGAGGATTGAATGTCGGAATTTTCAGTAAAAAATAGGATGTCATATCGAACGCTTGGCTATATTTCTATGATAGCCTTGTCCACACTTTTTTATGAACTTTCCTTGATTCGAATCCTCGATATCCTCTGGTATCCCCATTTCGCATATATGGTTATTACCTTAGCTCTCCTCGGTTTTGGTATCTCAGGAGTTGTTACTTCAGTTCTTGCTGAAAATAAACGCCTTTTTGCAAATTCTACACTGGTCTTGTTAACAGTAGCCCTAGCTTTCAGTTATGGCGGCATGTTTTTCTTTTTAAATCGCTTCCACGTGAATTTTGATGATTTCAGCAGTGTGGCGTATCTTGGAGCAAAGGTGCTGCTGGTCTTTTCCGGTCTTGTGCTGCCATTTTTCCTGGGTGGTCTGATTCTCTCGATCCTCTTTACCAAACATGCTGATAAGTTTGGTAAACTCTATTTCTGGGATCTGGTTGGTGCTTCTCTAGGCTGTTTATTGGTACCTTTGTTAATACCATCCGTTGGCGGTCCTGGAATGCTCTTCGTTGCATCGACTATGGCGCTGGTATCTCTTTGTCTGGTGAGTAAATCAAGAGTTGTAATATCTCTTGCCCTGATCTGTTCCTTAGGAATATCAGGGTTTCTTGTTTCCAGAGGGGATGATTACCTTGAAATTGAGGCCCACATGGATAAGCGTGGATTCAAGAGCCTTCAGGATAGCCGGCTTTTAACTCGTTGGGATACAATTTCACGTATTGATCTTATTCAATATCAGGACGAATATGTTTGGATCGCTTATGACGGTGGTACTCAAACAAGTTATTTTTATAAATTTGATGGCGATTATGAAAAACTTAGAAAATCATTGCCTCAGGATGCTAAAAAGCAGTTTTGGGATAAGTTTGTATTTGCCTCCCATTGGTTAAAAGAAGGAACTGCGCCGGAAGTTCTTATTATTGGTGCAGCTGGTGGCCAGGAAACAAAAGGTGCCCTTGCCTTTGGTGCCAAGAATGTTGATGCCGTAGAGATGGTCGGTACGGTAATCAAACTTGGGAAGGAAAAATGGGCCGTTGAGCCCTATGGGAACAGTAAAGTTAATGCCGTTCGGGGTGAAGGCCGCAGTTTCCTCAGATCCAGTGGGAAGGAGTATGATATCATCCAGATGATGTCGAATCATACAACTTCAAGTATTGCCTCAGGCTCTGGAGCTGTTTCTCCTAACTATCTTCAGACAACGGATGCCTATAAAGAGTATTTTTCACATCTGTCAGAAAATGGTGTACTCCATATTAATCATCATATTTATCCTAAGATGGTTCTTACTGCAGCTCGTGCCTGGAAAGAAATGGGACGGGACGGTTTTGAAAAGCATGTGTTGCTCTATTATGGAGGACAATGGTTTAATCTTCCGACACTTCTTATTAAAATGAAACCGTGGACTCAGGCTGAAGTGGATCTTGTGCATGAGTTATTAAAAGATGGTTTCAAGCGCCTTCATAATCCCATGGATCCAGGGAACTCAAGTCTTCATCAAGATTTTTTTACAGGTACTCTTGCTGATGACCTTATTGAGACAATTCCTTTTCGGATGGACGTGCCCACTGATGATAAACCATTCTTTAATCATCTCAGAAAAAGGTTGAAGCCCGTTTCGTACAAAGAACCTTACGTGGAGAAATCCCTAAAAGTTCTCCTGAATGACTCCATCAAACATGGTCTTCCCATGGATGTGATTCATCTGGTTGTCTCTGCCGGTTCCGCACTTTTAATTGCCGTGGTCTGTCTGTTTGGGCCGCTCCTGTTTTCCAAAGTAGGGCGTACCCCGTGGCAGGGTAAAACAGCTTTTATTGCCTATTTTGCCTGTCTTGGCGGAGCCTTTATTGCAGTCGAGCTTATTTTTGTACAGTTTTTCCATAAGCTGATTGGCTTTCCGCTCTACACCTATGTAACGGTTGTCTTCGCATTTCTGATCTCTGCTGGCGTTGGAAGTTATGTGACCGATATCACAAAACTCCATACTAAAAAAGTTGCCAGATTTATTCCCTATCTAGCCATCCCTGTGTATGGTACCTGTCTACTGCTGTTTAAGGAGCCACTCCTTGATTATTTTCTACAGTGGTCATCTACAATGCGGATGCTGGCAGCTTTCTTGATGATTGCCCCGCTTGGATTCTTTATGGGCATGCCTTTTGCGATAGGAATTGCCGGCTCCCATACAAAGGGAAAGGGTGCCGTTGGCTGGGCCTGGGCAATCAATGGTCTGTTTACAGTGCTTGGTGGCGTGTGCAGTATTGTTCTTGCAATTTATGCAGGGTTCTTTAATACCTTGATGATAGCCTTCGCAATTTATGTCGTGGCTGGTATATTACTTCCCAGGTTTTCAAAAGCTTAGGATATAAAGAAAAAAGGTTCATTTGCAACTATTGATATTGGAACTCGTGGAGTAGGGAATAGAAATGGAAAATTACAATATTAGAAAAAGAGTACTGGTTACCGGGGGCGCTGGATTTCTTGGTTCCCATCTTTGTGAAACATTACTTGATCAGGGAGCAGAAGTTCTCTGTCTCGATAACTATTTCACCGGTACCAAAAATAATATTAAAAGGCTCTTTGACAATCCTTTATTTGAATTGCTGCGTCATGATGTGACTTTTCCTCTCTATGTCGAAGTTGATGAGATTTATAATCTTGCCTGTCCTGCCTCTCCAATCCACTATCAGCATGATCCTGTACAGACCACAAAAACATCTGTACATGGTGCTATCAATATGCTTGGTCTTGCCAAACGAGTAGGAGCCAAAATATTTCAGGCTTCAACGAGTGAAGTGTATGGTGATCCCGATGTGCATCCACAGGTGGAGAGTTACTGGGGAAATGTGAATCCCATTGGTATCAGATCCTGTTATGATGAGGGAAAACGTTGTGCTGAGACACTGTTTTTTGACTATCATAGACAGCACAACCTTCGAATTAAGGTAGGGCGGCTGTTTAACACCTATGGACCCCGCATGCATCCCAATGATGGCAGGGTTGTCTCCAACTTTATCGTCCAGGCCCTGCAGGGGATTCCGATTACTATCTATGGTGACGGCTCTCAAACGCGGTCTTTTTGTTACGTTGATGATCTTATCCGGTTGATGGTTCTGTTTATGGAAAGTGGTGATGATTTAACGGGCCCTATGAATATGGGGAACCCCAATGAGTTTACTATCCTTGAACTTGCCGAACATGTGACTGAAATGATAGGTTCTTCCTCGGAGATTATTTTCAAGGATTTACCCGCCGATGACCCGAAACAGCGTTGTGCCGATATTTCTATCGCCCGAAATAAACTCGGATGGGAACCTGCAACCCAACTTAAAGAAGGGCTTCGGCACACGGTGGATTATTTTGACAACTTGCTTTCAGAGCAAAAGGGATAGGTCAACCCGGCTGCAACAATCAATCTCACAGTGCTCATTTTATGTCGATATTTATTGATGCTCACGTTCATTTGTATTCTGAGTTCTCACTCGATCGCTTTTTTGCGGCTGCATTTAATAATTTTGCAAAAGCAGCAGCAAAGCAGAGTGGTGCCGAAAATGCTCAATATGTTCTGGCCCTGACCGAAGGGGGGGCATATGATGTTTTTTCTGATCTGTATCGGAAGAAGATTGTCCTCGATGATTCTTTCGTGGTTCAAAAAACCTCAGAATCAAACAGCCTTCTGATCAGCCGTGAAAAAACAACTCTTATCCTGATTGCTGGCAGGCAACTAGTCAGTACAGAAAACATAGAGCTGCTTTCATTATTTAGTCCAATCAAAATTGAAGACAAAACGCTCTCTCTTAACCATTTGGCCGTTGCGGTTTCTGATAACAATGGTTTGCCTGTGGTTCCCTGGGGTGTTGGTAAATGGTTTGGAAGCAGGGGCGAGGTGGTTGCGGATCTTTTGAAGACCGGTAGTGACTGCCCTCTGTTTTTTGCTGATAACGGAAACCGTCCCCTCCTGTGGCCGGAACCTGCTTTGCTGCGCCTGGCTTCAGAATCAGGCATTCCTCTTCTTTCCGGGAGTGATCCTTTGCCGCTCGCTTCCCATGAAACACATCCTGCATCCTTTGGCTCATTTATTCGTGATGGCCAAATCTCCATGGAATGTCCTGCTGCAACGCTAAAACAACTCTTACTCGACCCAGAGCAGGGTTCCTTGAATCTTGAACCTTTTGGTTGTCGTACCCGTTCTCTAAAGTTTGTAAGCGATCAGCTGCGGATTAATCTTCGTAACCGCCTGCCCGCAAACGCTTCCTCCGAAAAACAATAATGAAACGCTCAATTCCTACCAATGATCAGGATCCAGTCGATCTACTCATTGTTGGTGGCGGTATATATGGCGCCGCCATGGCGTACTATGCAAGCCTGAATAGTCTCAATGTTGCTCTCCTTGAAAAAGATGATTTCTGCTCCCATACATCTGCAAATTCTCAAAAAGTAATTCATGGAGGGCTGCGCTATCTTCAATCTCTGGATATAAAGCGTGTTCTTGAATCAATCCGGGAGAGGCAGCGATTTTACAAATTGTTTCCTCACCTTATTCAGCCTCTTCCCTGTGTTTTGCCAGTATCCGGATTTGCAATGAAATCGAGGGAGGCAATGGGGGTAGCTTTTTGGCTCTACCGACTACTGCAAAAAATGGTATGTCGCGGAGAATTTTCTGCCCATCTTGATAAGAACCCCCGAATGATCTCCGTTGCCGAGATTCTCGCAATGTTCCCTCATCTTCAGATCGAAAAGCTTCGTGGTGGAGCCCTCTGGTATGATGGTTTATGTGTGGAGCCAGAAAGGGTAGTGATGGGACTGTTGAAGAGTGCTGCAGGAAGAGGAGCAGCCATTGCAAATTATGCCAAGTTGACGAAAATCGGAAGAGTTGATGGAATCTTGACAGCAACGGTGAAGGATACTCTGCTCGGCGGGACAACTCTGATAAAGGCGCGGAAAATTGCGCTCTGTACCGGGCCTTGGCTGAAAGATACATTTGGACTTGGCTCTCTTCCTGAAGAGCTCGATAAGCTTAGCTTAATTTCCGGGGTGAATATCATAACAGAACCTTTAACTGAAAGCGGGGCCTCAATTGCTCTCAAGCCACGCAAGCCAGATAAGGGAGGGCTGATGTTTGTTCTTCCCTGGAAAAAGTATTCTATCGCAGGAACGGTCTGGGAGGACGGGGGGGAGACACCATCTCAAAGCTTAGCAGGAGATGAGACAAAAAATCGTCTCCAGAATGGTGTTCATCGAAGTTATCCCATATCTGGAAAAGCAGCGCCATCAATAATGAAAAGCCATTTCGGCTATGTACCTGGCAATAGCGATGAAACAAAAGAACCAGCCGATCGTATTTTAGGCCACTACAAATTTATTGACAGAGAGAAGAGTGGAAAAACTGATCTGCTGCAGGTAGTAGGGGTTAAATTCACAACCGTATTTGATGTGAGCCTTAAAGCGCTTGCTGCATTATTTCCGGAGCGTCAATTGAGAGAAACAGTTTCTGCCGATGAACTTCCTGTTGGTAGTAGCGAAAAATCTACCGAACAAATCCTTGCTGCATTAGAGGTGAAATATACATCAATTCTATCGCCTGAAACGCTCACTTGGCTCTTTGGTGTGCTTGGCTCAGAGTTACCACGGATTCTTGAAGAGTATGTTTTTCATGAAAATCAGAAAAAGAGAGATCTTATCTCCCATGATACTGTTTTAAGAGGATTGAGCCGTTTTTTTATTGAAGAGGAAATGGTAGTATCTCTTGTGGACTTGATACAGCGTCGTTTGTATTCTGATACTGCCCCAACTTTGAATAAGGATGATCTGAATAGTATGTCTTTGGAAATGGCGTTGCTTCTGAACTGGTCATCTGCGGAACTTGAACAAGAAATTAAAAAAGCTAGAAACTATGTAGGCTTGTCCCGATAGTTTTCCAAGCTGAGACCAGGGTAATCTTCAAAGGGAGCAGAGGTAGATGTCGGAAATATTGGTAGTGGGCGGGGCTGGATATATAGGGTCGCACATGTGCAAGTATCTTTATGGAAAGGGCCTAAAACCCGTTGTACTCGATAATCTGAGCCTGGGACACAGGGAGTCGGTTAAGTGGGGGCCTCTTCATATCGGGGAACTTGATGACCAGAAACTCCTCGCAGACATTTTTGCCCAGCATGATATTCAGGCGGTTATGCATTTTGCAGCATTTTGTTATGTTGGGGAATCCGTGACTGAGCCACTGAAATATTATCAGAATAATATCGCATCCACTTTGGGACTGCTTTCCTCGATGCTTGAACATGGTATCGATAAGATGATTTTTTCATCGTCCTGTGCCACCTATGGTGAACCTGAAAGTTTGCCAATTAGTGAAAGTCAATCCCAGCGGCCCATTAACCCATATGGCCGGACGAAGTTAATGATGGAAAATATTCTGGATGATCTTGATCATGCCAATAATCTTAAATCAGTCTGTCTCAGGTATTTTAATGCCGCAGGTGCTGATCCTGATGGAGAACTTGGTGAAGATCATGACCCGGAAACACATCTTATCCCGCTGGTTCTCTATGCAGCTCTTGGGCGTCTCAAAAAACTTACCATATTTGGCAACGATTATCCCACTGAAGACGGAACCTGTATCAGAGACTATATTCATATAAATGATCTGGCACAGGCCCATTATCTGGCCCTGCTGCATCTACTTGATGGTGGCAAAAGTAAGAAGTATAACCTTGGAAATGGAAATGGATATTCCATACTGGATGTCATTAACACTGCAAGTAAGGTGAGCGGCAGGGAGATCGATTACGCCTATGCTGAAAGAAGAGCTGGCGATCCCGCTATTCTTGTTGGTTCTGCAGAGAAAGCAATCCGTGAACTCAACTGGAAACCTGAATTCAACACTCTTGAAACAATTCTCCAAACCGCATGGGACTGGCATTCCAACAACCCCGAAGGATATGGGAGCATGGTAAGCAAATGAAAGTACTGTTACTGGCACCCCAGCCGTTTTTTATTAACAGGGGCACCCCCATTGATGTACTGCTGGTGCTCCGTGCGCTTTCGGAGCGCGATGATATGGAAGTCGATGCCATTGTGTATCCAGAAGGTGAGGATGTGACACTTCCTCATGTGACCCTTTATCGTGTACCTGTGTTTATGAATAGTGGTGGAACCCGCCCCGGTTTCTCTTTAAAGAAACTCTGGATTGATTTCTTTATGCTGATCTTTACCTGGAAAATGGTTCATCATAACAGGTACGATATTTTGCATGCTGGTGAAGAAACAGTCTTTATCGCTATGTTGATGAAGCTCTTTTATAAGATTCCCTATGTGTATGATATCGATTCTTCAAATGCGCAGCAGCTGGTTGAGAAGTTCAGCTGGCTAAAGTTTATGGCACCCGTCTTTAATTATTTTGAAGGTATTGCCATTCGGGGTGCTCTTGCCAATGCCCCTGTCTGTCATGCGCTCGCCGAGCTGTGTCAAAAACATGGATCAAAAAAAGCCATCACCCTTCATGATATTTCCCAGCTTCAAAATCCAGACTTGCCAAAAACCGGATCTCTGAGCAAAGAGATCGGAGTTGAAGGCTTAATTCTTCTCTACTGTGGAAACCTTGAAACTTATCAGGGAGTCGATCTGCTTGTTGAAAGTTTCCCCTATGTAACGAAGAAAAATGATGATCTGCAACTGGTTATTATTGGCGGAATTCCCGATGATATAGCGTACTACAGGAAGAAGGCAACGGATCTTGGGGTTGAAAAAAGAGTGCATTTTCTTGGTCCCAGACCATTTGCAGACCTTGATAAATATCTTGCTGAAGCTGATATACTTGCAGCACCGAGGACAAAGGGGGTTAACACTCCTATGAAAATATTTCCCTATATGCATTCCGGAAAACCTGTCATCCTGACCAAGCTGTATACCCATACCCAGATTGTTAGCTCGGATGAGGCTTATCTTGCCGATGCTACTCCTGAGTTATTTGGAAAGGGGATACTGGAACTTGCTGGTAATGCCGAGCTTCGAGACCGTTTAGGCAGGAATGGCAGAGCGTTTGTTGAAAAAGATCATGTCTATTCGGCCCATAAACGGCGGGTAGATGAGCTCTATGATTGGATAAAAGAGAAGATTTCTAAAAACTAATAAAAAAAATAATAAAAATATGACAGATAAAAAACTTCCTGAAGGCAGCCGTGTTTTGGTTACAGGTGCCACTGGATACACCGGTATTATTCTGGTGAAAAGACTCCTTGAAGCGAAAACTAAAGTCCGGGCTATAGCAAGGGCGAGCTCTGATCTTTCTCCCTTTAAGGATCTCGATGTGGAATGGATCCGTGGTGAGATTTTTGATAAAGAGACTATTCATACCGCCATGGATGGTATCCAGTATGTGTTTCATGTAGCAGCTGCATTTCGGGAGGCCAAAAGTACTGAACAGGATTATTGGAATGTCCATGTGGGCAGTACCCAGATGCTCTGTGAAGAAGCTTTGCAACAGCCCGATTTTAAATGTTTTGTCCATGTCTCCACCATGGGTGTACATGGACATATCGTGACCCCTCCAGGAGATGAAACTTCCGCCTTTGCGCCTGGTGATGGCTACCAGCGAACCAAGGCCGAAGCTGATACATGGATCACAAAATTTGGAGCTGAAAAAAATCTTCCCTACACCATCATCAGACCCTGCGCAATCTATGGGCCAGGGGAAAGGCGCTTACTGAAACTCTTTAAAATGGCGAATAAATCCTACTTTCCTATCCTTGGAAAAGGAAAGTGCTGGTATCATCTTGTCCATGTAGAAGATTTGGTTGGTGGTATGATGCTGTCTGCAGTGGAGGAGAAGGCACTGGGCGAAGCGTTTATTATAGGAGCAAACGAACCCATCCAGCTTGAAGATATGGCTGCGATTATCGCAAAAGTATATAAACATACATTGCGAGTAATTCGACTTCCCATTGGTCCCTTCTTTCTTATGGGGGATCTATGTGAGGCACTTTGCAAGCCCTTCAAAATAGAACCGCCGATCTATAGACGCCGGGTTGCCTTTTACTCTAAAGACCGTAATTTCAGCACCGCAAAAATGCGTGACGTACTCGGTTACCAGCCAATGTATGATAACGAAGCTGGAATTATCGAATCTGCGAAATGGTACAGGGATCATGACTGGCTCTAGAGATATCGTTAAGGAAAATCTCAGCAATGAACTGCATGGGAAATCGGGCGGATCTTTAGGTGCATACCGTGCTAAAGTCCTTGGAAGTGATGCCGGTTTTCTGCAGTTACTACGATTCGAACTTGCTGCTTTGATTTGCCAGAATATGGGTGGAGGTCTTGGGTATCTTGTCAGGAAGAAAATGCTGGCAGCTCTGTTTCGGAGTTGTGGTAAAAGTTTGATTCTTGGAAAAGGAATAGTTCTGCGCAAGCCCGGACATATCGATATCGGCAATAATGTGGCCATTGACGATTATGTTATGCTTGATGGTTGCTGTGAAGAAGCCCCTGCCATCCGAATGGGTGATAATGTGATTGTCAGCAAAGGGTGTGTTATCCAGGCCAAGACTGGCCCTCTTAATATCGGCCCAAACTGTGATATCGGCGCCCATACCGTCATTTCAAGTATCAGTGGCATTACCCTTGCCCCTTCCGTCCTTATTGCTGGGAACTGTTATATTGGTGGTGCCAGATACCATCTTGAAGAGTTGAATATTCCCATTATGGACCAGGGTATCTATTCCCGTGGTCCCGTATCAATAGGAGAGGGCAGCTGGATTGGTGCTTCTGCCACTATTCTTGACGGAGTAAGCATCGGCAAGGGCTGTGTGGTTGGTGCCGGTTCTCTTGTTACTTCTGACATTCCCGACTATGGCGTGGCCGTCGGAGTGCCTGCCAAGGTTATACGATCCAGGAATCAATAAAACGATTTTCACTTTACAGGTGAATATATCGTACTTATTTATAGGTTTGGAGAAACTCTTGCCTGATTACCACTGAAACTCAGGTAACTGTAAAAGGAATCTGTAGGAGCTCGCCCCTGCGAGCGATTTTCCAGGTTCATCGGCACGTTCATTCGCTCGCAGGGGCGAGCTCCTACACCAAGAAGCGACGAAGCTGAGCTTGAGTGGTAAACAGGAACTATTATGAGTCTTATGCGATTATTTAAAACTGTTTCTGTGCTGACCATACTGTTGTTCAGCCTGGTGTCCTGTGCTGATAAAACAGCTCAGTTGACGCCCATGAATATTGTATGCCTGGGTGATTCAATAACCTATGGATACAAACTAAATAATCCTGCAATGCAGAGTTATCCTGCTCAGCTCGCTGCATTATCCCATGGAAAGTGGAGGGTCATAAATTGTGGAGTAAATGGAGCAACCGCCATTAAAAAAGGCGATATTCCAATCTGGTCACAAAAGGCGTATAAACGAGCACTTGCTTCAAACCCGGATGTGGTTGTGCTCATGCTTGGTACTAACGATATAAAAAATTCCAATTGGCAGTATAAGGGCGATTTTGTTGCTGATTATGTGGCACTGGTTGAGCAATTACAGAAGCTTCCTTCCAGTCCACAGGTTATTGCCTGTTTGGTGCCGCCAATTTTAATTGATTACCCCAATGGACTGACCGCTAAACGACAGTTGAAAATAAATATGCTGGTGAAAACAGCAGTGCGTGAAAGTAAAGCTGGAACCCTGGATATCTATGCAGCAATGGAGTCAAAACCATTTCTCTTTAGCGATGGCATCCACCCCAATGCACGTGGCGCTCAGGAAATAGCAAAACGTGTATTTAATAAGATTAATAGCCAATAGGCTGATCCACTACCAAAAGGCCCTATGAAAATTTTATCCCAAATACCATGGACAAACAAATTTCTTCTCTTGTTTTCTATTCTATTTATTTCTGCCTGTAACAATCCAACATCGAGTGATGCTGATCCGCTGGAAAAATTTGCAGGGGCCCATATTCGTGTTGCCTGGGTGCAGGAGCAGGGGGCTGGAGCTGATACCTATGGCTTTGGTGAAAATTTCAAACTTATGGGCTACGATTCCCGTGATGGAAAAAAAGAACGGGCTTTGCTTGATGACATTCAGAACTTCTATAAGCCTATCATTACTCCCGATGGGAAGAAAGTCGTTGTTTCAAGCCGCAGCAGGCATGAAATCTACCTTGTTGATTTCAAGAAAGGGAAAAAGAAATTCCTTGGCAAAGGGGTTGCGGTCGATGTCTGGCAGGACCCGGACACCAAAAAAGTATGGGTGTATGCCCTGGCCGGCGATGGCCCTGAAAATAAATATTTTACCACGCATCCTCTTGTTCGATTTCCTATAAAAAAACCCAAAAAACGTGAAGACGTCTGGAATAAAACCCATCTTTCCTGGAGCAACTTTGATATGTCCAGAGATGGGAAGTTTGCAGGCGGGCTTTTCCCATGGCCTCATGCTGGTATTCTGCTTTTTGAACAGGATACCTGGAAGCAGTATGGAAAGGGATGCTGGACAGCGTTAAGCCCAGATAGCAGTGCTATTCTCTGGGTATTCGATGGGTTACACCGCAATTTAAACTTTGTGAACCCTTTTACTGCAGAGTTCTGGACCACTAACATTAATACAGCGGATGGAATTGGCGGCTTTGAAGTGTATCACCCGCGCTGGAGTAACCATGTCCGTTATCTCACCATGACCGGTCCCTATGTGGAAGGAGAGGGTGGTAACAAAATCAATGGTGGCGGTCAGAAGGTTGAGGTGCATGTGGGACGATTCAGCCCCGATCTTAAAACCGTTGAAGAGTGGTTTCAGGTGACCCATAATGATCGTGCTGATTTCTATCCCGATGTGTGGATAGCAAATGGCAGCGAGTCTAATTTTTCAACCACTCAGGCAAAGGCTATTCCTGCGGTTATTGATGATAGTACTCTTGAATGGCCTGGTAATAGAGAGCAGCTGGTTTTTCTCTGGCAGGATGTGATGGCTGAGAATAAGCTCAGTGAAAAAAGTCTGGTTGGTTTTAATCAGTTTCGCGTCACCCCGAAACAGCGTGCTTACTTTAACCGATATCTGGAGATGGACTTTAACCGTTCTGCACTTGAAGCTTCGTTACCGGTTGGAAAAGCAGCAGCTGTAATTCAAAAACAAAAAGGGCTGGGATTGGAGCTCCTTTACACTCCCGCTGCAACTGAAAAACGTGATACAGGATATATCCTGCGGTTGCGTGACAAAGAACAAAATGATTTTCTGCGTTTAGCACAGAAAGGAAATGGACTTCAGCTTGAAATTCTTTCCGCAAAGAAAATAATCGGAACGATGAAACTTTCAGATAGTTTGCATGCCAAGCGTCCTGAACATCTGTTTATCAAGCTTACGGAAAATCAGTTGGCTGTTTATAGTAATGGTCGTCTGGCTGATACGGTGGCAATGAGTCAGAATCCACTCAATTCATTTCCTGACTTGAATATCCTCTTCGGCAATTTGAATGATTCACCTCTCAATGGTGCCCTCTCCCATATCGCGATATATGCAGGTGTTACGAGCGACACTGATATTACCAGGAAATCTCATATGGTGACCGGGGATCTTGAGAGCCGCAAGGATATCGAAACCATAGAATTTAGCGCTGAATTGATCGAGGTGTCAGCTATCCCTGCACCTGATTCTCTTGGCGCCTATAGCCGGGCACTGGTTGTGAATCGCTATCGTTTAGCCCAGCTAACCGAGGGCGTTTATTCTGCAAAGGAAATGCTCGTTGCTCAGTGGGCCGTTCTTGATCGTACTGTTCTCTCGGAGGCGAAGGACTTTACCGTCGGGAGCAAGCTCAAGATGAAGGTTGAAAAATTTGATGACCATCCGGAACTTGAAGGTGAGCGGCTTATGATGGATATGTTTGATCCTGATCTGGAAATCTACTATCAGGTCAGTTCCTGATTCTGTCTCTGCCTCCGGGCTCTTAATCCATGGTCTTTTCTTCACATCTTTTTCTTTTTTATTTTCTTCCCTTAAGTCTTGGCTTCTATTATTTGATGCCGATTCGAGGCAGGAATCTACTACTTACTCTGCTCAGTTATCTCTTCTACGGCTGGTCCAATCCACTCTTTACTCTGTTGATGTTTTTTTCCACCGTGGTGGATTATATCTGTGGTTGGGTTATCGGGGAAACCAGACCTCTTGGTCACTTGAGAAAACGAAAAGTTGCTCTTTTTATTTCCATAGCAACCAACCTCTCGCTCCTTGGAATTTTTAAATACAGTCATTTTGCACTCGAAAATTATAATCAGCTCCTGAGTGCCTCAGGAATTGATGGATTAGGGATAGAGACCGGTTTTCGTTTTATTCTTCCGCTCGGCATTAGCTTTTATACCTTCCAGTCAATGAGTTACTCCATCGATGTGTACCGTGGCGAGGCAAAATATCAGAAAAATTTTATTGATTTTGCTTGCTACGTCTCAATGTTTCCGCAGCTGGTGGCAGGCCCAATTATCCGCTTTCAGGAGGTGGCTAATCAACTGGCAGTAAGAACGCATACCATGGAAAAGTTTTCCCGTGGTGTTGCATTTTTCTGTCTCGGCATGGCTAAGAAGGTTCTACTCGCCAATGGTTGTGGGAAAATCGCAGATGTGACCTTTGCATCTGGATCACTGCACTGGATTGATGCGTGGTATGGAGCCGTGGCCTATGCCTTTCAGATCTATTTTGATTTTAGTGGATATTCTGATATGGCTATCGGTCTTGGATTGATGTTTGGTTTTGTTTTTCCCAAAAACTTTAGTTCTCCCTACAAATCTGCCTCCATTACCGAATTCTGGCGTCGCTGGCATATCTCTCTTTCCACCTGGCTTCGTGAGTACCTCTATATTCCACTGGGGGGAAACAGGAATGGCCGCGGCCGTACTGCACTCAATTTACTGATTGTTATGTTTCTTGGTGGGCTCTGGCATGGCGCATCGTGGAATTTTATTATCTGGGGACTCCTGCATGGCGCTCTGCTCGGATTTGAACGGAGTCGGAAGCGACGCTCCTTCTATTTTAAAATGCGCAGACCTCTGCGTATTGCTATGACCTTTGTGCTTGTGGTGATCGCCTGGGTATTTTTCCGTGCAGAAACCTTACCCGGAGCACTGAACTATCTCGGATCAATGTTTGCAATGGGACTGGTGCCTGATACCTCATTATTAATCGGTGGTATTGTTTACCAGCCGTATTTCCTGCTTGTTATGGCAATTTCTTCACTTGTGGTGTGGAAGGCTCCTCAGAGCTGGGACTGGACGCGAGAGCTTACGGCAGGAAAATCCGTAAGTATTGCAATTCTTATGTTGCTGTCGGTTATTCTTTTAACCCTGCAATCCTATAACCCTTTTATTTATTTTAATTTTTAGTGATGAATAATAAACTTAACAGAGAGGAACTTGCAGCTCTTGAGGTTGGGCATACCATTGTATCCCGATCGCTATCAAGAGTCATTGTTTTCTGTTTTCTTGTTCTCATCATCTCTGTTCCCACGTTGCAGTTGTTTTTTGATCAGAGAAATCCTGAACAACTCACCTTTCTTTCGTCTCTACGGACCTTGCTTAGTGAAAACAGTTCAGTGACCAGCGAACAACACTCTTTTGTGACCACGGTTAAAGAGAAAAATAATCGTTTACTGGAGGCTATGGATGATTTTGAAAAGCAGATTGAGGAGAAAAGTTTTTTAAGAGATCAGCTTCTGGCCCCCGGACAACGACTGTTACTCGGTCTTGGATATGGGAATGAGAAGGTCTATCCTGGCAGGGCTGAGTGGTTATTTTACAGACCGGATATGGATTATTTGATGGGACCAGCGTTTCTTGATCCTACTCGTCTTAAACAGAGACGAGAGAGTGGGAAATTATGGGAGAGCCCTGTACAACCCGATCCTATCAGTACAATCCTCGAGTTTAACCGTCAGCTTTCCAGTCGTGGTATTCAGCTGATTTTGATGCCGACTCCGATCAAGGCAACTATTTATCCAGAATTTTTTAATTCAGGAGAATATAGCGTACCAGTACAGAACAGCTCCTGGGACACATTTGTTTCTTTAATGGAGGAGGCTTCAATTCCGCTTTTTGATCCTGCCCCAATCCTTCTAAAACAGAAACAGAAGAGTGCTATCCCAGCATATCTACGGACGGATACTCACTGGAGTTCAGGGGCAATGGAAACCGTTGCAGTCCAGTTGAGTCAATATATTCAGGAAAAGGTTCCTTTGTCTGAGAATTTAATGAATCTTACGCGTCGTAAAAAAGAGGTTACAAATCAGGGTGATATCGATGCCATGCTTTTGTTACCTGAAGAGTGGGAACTCTATGCTGAAGAACAAACAGAAATTCACACCGTTGTAACAGCTGCCAATGAAATGTGGCAGGCTGCAACGGACGCTGAAATTCTTCTGCTTGGAGATTCATTTTCAAATATATATTCTCTTTCCGGTATGGGCTGGGGCGAAGGTGCTGGGCTTGGCGAACAGCTTAGTTACTCCCTGAAACGACCGGTTGATCTTATGCTGCAAAATGATTCCGGCGCGTATGCAACCCGTGAATTACTTTCAAGAGAGCTTGCGCGTGGCAGAGACAGATTGGCTGGAAAGAAGGTCCTTATATGGCAATTTGCTACTCGTGAACTTTCATCCGGTGATTGGAAAAGAATTCCAATGGAGCTTAAAGAGAAGCCTGAGAGTCTTTTTTATACCCCCGCGCCCGGTGAAACAAAAAATGTCACAGGTATCATTACTGCAATTTCACGTTCCCCATTACCAGGCTCTGTTCCCTATAAGGATAATATAATCACTCTGCTTCTTGAGGATATTCGTGACAGTGACACGGAGGAAGTGTATGGACGAGCACTGGTGTACGGCTGGGGAATGAAAGAGAATACATTGATGCCATTTGCAAAAAACCGGATTGGTGAAAAAATTAGTGTGAAACTTATTGACTGGGATATGGTTCAGGGACAATATTCGTCCTATCGCAGGTCCACACTTGATGATGAAATGCTTGAACTTGAGCTACCCGTATGGGGAGAGATACTACCATGAGAATAATTTCCATAATTTCAGTTTTATTTGTACTCCTTTTTCTTGGCTCCGATGGGCTTGCCAGTTCCTCACAACAGCAGCTGATAGCTCTTGCTGCCACGGCAGATGAAAATGGCGTTGTCCAGGGAAAGGATGGCTGGCTCTTCTTACAAGAGGAACTTGAACATCTTGGAAGTAAGGGCCTTTACGGGCCAGCTGTTTTTGAATCAAGTAAAAGTGTAAAAAAAGAATTTGCCGATCCGCTTCCGGCAATTGTTGATTTTAATACGCAACTCAAGGAGCGCGGAATTGAGCTTCTGTTTGTTCCTGTTCCGCCTAAGGCTTTAATTTATTCAGAAAAACTTCCAGTTGAACTGAGTTCTGAGAGTGTAGCTGAACTTGAGCAACTCTACGATGATTTGTATGCAAAGCTCAGGGAACAGGGAGTTAATGTTTTGAATTTAATTCCGCTCTTTCGAGCTGAAAAGGTAAGTAAGGAGCTCTATTGCAAAACAGACACTCATTTCTCAGGCGTTGGCATTACCTTGCTTGCCGGGGAACTTCTAAAGGGTCTCAGCAACGGTGATTGGCTTGCAGGAATAAAGAAGAAAAACTATTCCATACAGGAAAGAACAGTGTCCATCCATGGGGATCTTTCGGTAATGCAAAAAACCGATACCAGGGAAGATGTTTTATTAGAGTTTGTCACCGATAGTACTAGTGGGAAGGCTGAAGTAGCAGATCCTGCAAGCCCGGTGCTCCTTCTTGGCGACAGTCATACCCTGGTTTTTTCCGTCGGCGGTGATCTGCATACCAGTGGCGCTGGTCTTTTTGATCAGTTGAATGCACAACTTGGTTTTGCTGTGGATGTATTGGGTGTTCGCGGCTCGGGAGCGACTCCCAGCAGAATTAAATTATATCAGCGTTCTCGAAAGGATACATCTTTTTTAGAGAAGAAAAAAATGGTAATATGGTGTCTTAGTGCCAGGGAACTTACTGGAAGTGGCGGCTGGCGAAAAATACCTATTGCAAAAAAATAACATCGCACTATTGTCGAACTCCATAACTATTACTGTAAGGCCTAATTAACTGCAATTTGGTATATTGTTCCTTACAATTATTTTTTTTGGGGGAAGAATTGCAAATGAATAAGAAAACGATACTGTTCCGTGGGCTGGTTTCATCGCTAGCCGTTATTTTTGCTCTGTTACCTGTTCAGATAGCACTGTGTAAGACTGCAGAATCTACCATCGTCACGCTTCCAGTCGATGGAGCTGTTAAGACTGGAGATACTGAGAAAAAAAATTCAGTGCCTCCTTCCAAAGATGCAACTGATTCAACCGATGAGACTGTAAAAGCTGAAGAGGATGATGAAGAATCATCACTTTCCACCGGAATGTGGGTTGGCATCGGTGTCGGTGCTGCAGTGCTTGCAGGAGTAGCAATTGCTGCAGGTGGCGGCGGTGGCAGCAGTGATACTGCAGCTCCTGTTGTTCCACCCACTATGGATCAGTTAGTCGCGGCCTGGAGCGCAGCAGGACATCAGCCTGGCAGCGGCCTGACCTATAACGGAACCTATCACCTCTATCAGGGCGGATCCTTAGGTTATGATCTGAATGTGAGCAACGGACAGCATCTGGTCGGCGGTGGCAGCTGGAGAGTAAACGGCTATCAGCTGCAGTTACATACGGATCACGGTTCTCTCTATAGCGGTTCTTTTACTCCTGGTAATCTTAATGTTATTCATATGAATGCCAATACGGGCTGGGATCTGACACTTAGCAGATAGTTTCCGTAATCCTATAGGATTTGTTTGGTTCTTCGTTGCCTGGAATCAATGCTTTGATAGAAATCCAGATACAGAGTACAAAGATAAAGCAAGGAGACAGCTAATGCTGCTTCTTGCTTTTTTGGGTTTATTGCCAACTGCTTTGCAGCACAACTGAATCTTCCTTTGAAATGAGAATGAAACGAATAAGTTATCTTTTACGTGTATTGATTACAGCGATTCTGCTGCTGTATGTGTTGGAAAAAGTAGGTCTTTTTGATACTGAAAAGCGGGCTGATCTTTTTGTTTTAGTCCGTTCTGTCAGTATACCTCTTCTTCTGCTCTCCTTTGTTGTTTCCCTGCTTCTAAATTTATCAAGCGCCTATAAATGGTATCTCCTGCTTCGTTCAAGGAATGTTGCCGTCACTTTTTTCAGGTCATGGGCTCTCTACATGATTGGTATTTTCTTTAGTCTGTTTCTTCCCACAAGTATGGGGGGAGACCTGATTCGCATACATGAACTTGGCAAGATGACAGGTAAACGTGCAGAGGCAGCGGCGTCCGTGTTTATTGAACGTTTCTCTGGCATGGTCATTCTTTTTCTTCTTACCATTGTTGCCTTGCTTATGCAGAGGCAGCTTCTGTCCGTTGTCTGGATGAGTGTCAGTTTACTGTTTGCTGTGGCTGCAAGTATTGCTTTGATTTGGATGATAGTCGATGAGAGACCCTATCGCTTTCTCACAAAAATTCTGAGTAATCGTTCAGGCTTGCTCGATAAAATACTTGGCAAACTTGATAGCATACACGGTGCTGTCGTGGAATACCGGGATGATAAAAGTGCTCTGCTGATAGCCCTGTTAAATACCTTTCTCTTCTACTTTCTTGCTGTTTTGAATGTATACGTTACAGCACTCGCCTTCAGCGCTGAGGTTCAGTTTACAGAGCTGTTGGTGGCAGTCCCACTTATTATGTTTATTATGAATCTGCCCATATCCATTGGTGGTATAGGCCTGATGGAGTTTGCCTTTGTTTTTATCTTTGAACTCTCTGGCTACAGTGGCGCGTTAGCCCTGTCTACGGCACTGTTAATGAGGGTCAAGTCCTTTGTCGATGCTGGAATCGGAGGACTGCTTTACCCCGTAATATCCGCAAAATTTGCTGCTGAATGCGACGATTCTTCAGAAGAAAAGGATTGTTGCAAGTGAGAGCTTCTGGGTATTTTCCAAAACTTTTGCCTCTTATTCTTCTACTGCTCTTTTTCAAGGTATCATATGCAGAAAACGGAACTGGAGATGGTACTGAAAAGACAGATCTTGTTCTGAGTCTCAACCAGGTAATAGAACGGGCACGATATGCAAACAGATATCTTCTTCAGAATGCATTACTTGTTCAGGGAAACCGTTACTCTTTACAGAGTGCAGAGTCTGAGTTTGATTGGAAAGTGCGTCCTGTTGCCAATCTCGGGCTTTCTAAAAGTGATAATTCAACGGATCAGGCAAGCGGAATATCCGGAAAGATATCAAAAAGAAGCAGTAGTGGTATTGAAGCGTCCCTCCTGCCTTCCGTCGCCTATGTGAACGAAGATGGAGTGTCGTCGGGGGTAGGTGTCTCTTTATCTATTCCTCTTTTTCGTGGATTTGGGAAAGATTATAATTATGATGCAGTTTACTCGGCAGATTTCACACTGGAAACAAGCATCCGCAATGCATACCTGGCTGAAGTTGAAAAAATTCTGGAAACCGTTAGTCTTACCTATGAAATTTTAAGACAGCAGACACTGGTTGAACTTTACAGTACGCAGAACCAGCGTTTACAGAAACATGTTGTAACAATTCAACTATTGGAAACTACAGGCCTTGGCAGCCGGATTGATACCTACCGTGCCCAGATTCGTCAAAAAGATGTTCAGAGTCAGTTGGCTGACTCAAAGAAGAAGTTTAGGGGAGCATTGAATCGTTTAAAAGTCCTCCTCTCTTTTTCAATTGAAGCACCACTGAAACTTGATATTCCTCTCTCCTATGTGGAAACTGAGGTAACAGAGCAGGAAGCCACCCGCATTGCTTTTGAGAATCGTTTGGAAATTGAACAAACTACTGCGGATTTGTTAGAGGCCAGAAGAAAATCAAGAGTGGCTGAGCAGAAGATTCTGCCGGATCTGCAATTTGTTGCAAGTTACAGAAAAAATACCTTTCTCCAAGGTCTTGATGCGACGGAGTCTTACTATGGTGACTATTGGAGTATTGGTTTTACCAGTGATACCGATATCGCAAGGAGTTCTGAAAAAGCGTCTTTTCAGCAGAGCCTCCTTACCGTTCGTCGTGTAAAACTGCAGCAGGAAAACCAACGTGACAGTATCAGAACTGAAGTTAAAAATAATCTGGATGCTCTTATCAATCAAGTTCAGAATATTCAGTTGCGTCGGGAGCAGATTGTTCAGGCCACTGGTAAAAGAAGACTCTCTGAGATTAAATTTTCCCATGGTATGGGAGGGAACTTTGATTTTATTGAATCTGAAACTGAATTGCTCCAGGCCAGGGCTGATCTGTTAAGCAGTAAAATCGGTTATATTGTTGGCCAATATAGATTGCGGGCAGCGCTTGGGACACTGGTTACCAATGAATAAAAAAATTAAAATTATAGCTCTGATCTCTTTGTGCCTGATTGTGCTTGCTTGGGTGCTTGTTGATCCTCGGCAGGAGGCACAATCAACAGCCGATGGTGAACTGCTCAGTACCGTTGTGCAGAAGGGAAATCTTGAGGTTTCCATTCATACGGTTGGTGTTCTCGATGCGGAAAAATCACATATGGTTTCCTCTGCGATTCGTGGGAATAAGGGAAAGATAATTTCTCTTGTCCGGGATGGCAGCTGGGTTGATAAAGGAGATGTTTTAGTACGGCTTGATCCTTCTCCGTTCGAAAAAGAGGTACATCGGCTCCAGGGAAAGGTTGAGAGCCTTGACGCTGCGGTGCAGGCATCTGAGCAGATGGTTTCCTGGGAAAAAAATCAGATAAGTCAAAACATTGCTGGAAGAGACTATGATCTGAAGGTTGCACGTCTTGATCTTGAACGGCTAATGAAGGGTGACGGGCCTTTACAGCTAGCTCAGTATGCAGAAGAAATGGGAAAAGCAAAGGCAGAGTATGAACGTTACGCTTCCTTTTATAAAGAAATCCTGAAGCTTGAAAACGAGGGCTTCAATAATCCGGCAGAGCTTGAACGAGCAAAAGAAAATGCGCTGACCTATGGTGAAAAATTAAAGGCTTCAGAGCACCGTTTAACAAGTTACAGGGATTATGTGCTGCCTTCCACCGAAGAATCAGCAAAAGCTAAGGTTGAAAACAGTATCCTGGTTCTGGCGCAAAGTAAAAAAGCAGCAGTTTATAAGATAGCTAATGTGATTGCCGATTTGAACCAGATGAAAGCAAAGCTGGCAACAGCTGCGGAATCTCTTGCTCTTGCACGTGTTGAACTTGGGAATACAGAAATCAAGGCGCCTTTTCCTGGGATTGCCATTTTGTCAGAAGCCTTTAGAGATGGACAGAAGCGTAAACCCCGAGAGGGTGATACTGTCCTTATGAACCAGTCAATTCTCTACCTTCCTGATATCTCAAATCTTATTGTGAGAACTACGGTTCGTGAGGTGGATTTACATAAGGTCGAACTGGGACAGAAAGCATCGGTTTTAATTGATGCCTATCCGAGTCTCAGGTTTCAGGCCGAGGTGCAATTTGTGGGTGCATTAGCCACGGGCAACACAAGGGGGAGCCGGAGTGGAAAATATTTTCAGGTGATACTTGCGGTCAGTGGCAAAGATATTCGTCTTCGACCTGGAATGACGGCACGGGTTCTTATCCAGGCTGAAGCCATCGAAAATGTTCTTTTAATTCCAGTTCAGGCTGTCTTCCATAATCAAAAAGGAAAGCCATTTTGTTACCGTCAACCAACATTTGGAACCAGCCCCGAAAAGGTCCTCTTGACACTTGGACGTGAAAATGAAATGCAGGTTGAAGTCGTTGCTGGGTTGAAACAGGGTGACCGCTTAAGTCTGGTATCTCCTCACTAAGGAGCTGTAAATGCATGCTCAACCCCTTGCCAGCTTAAAAGCAGTATCAAAAATATATCCCCTTGAAGAGGGTGATATTTCGGTACTGCGCAGTGTGAACTTCTCCCTTTACCCCGGTGAGTTTGTTGCCATAACTGGGGCCTCAGGATCGGGGAAATCCACCTTGCTTCATATTTGCGGTTGTCTTGACAAGCCTGATGCTGGAGAATATCTGCTCGATGGCAGCGATGTCAGCCGGTTATCAGATGAGGAGCTGGCTGGGTTGCGCCAAAACTATATAGGATTTGTTTTTCAGGACTTCAACCTTCTTCCCTATGCGACTGTTTTTGAGAATGTTGCCCTACCTTTTCTTTATTCAAAGCTCACTCCTGATCAATGGAAACCACTGGTCAGAGGTGCAATTGATGATGTTGGTTTAGGTCATCGTCTCAGTCACAGGCCCTCTGCTCTTTCAGGTGGAGAAAGGCAGCGGGTTGCCATTGCCCGTGCTGTTGTCTGTACACCGAAGCTTCTTCTTGCAGATGAACCTACTGGAAATCTTGATTCAGGTACCAGCCGTGAGATACTGACTCTTTTTTCGCGCCTACATGATAAGGGTGCTACCATACTTCTTGTCACCCATGACCATGATGTTGCAAGCATTGCAACAAGACACCTGACAATGAAAGATGGGCAACTAGGGGAAGAAAAGTGAGTTATTCCGTGAATAGAGCGTATCTCTATGGTCTGTATGATATTGCGTCCGGCTCCCTGCTGCGGCATAGACTACGTTCTTTTTTAAGTGTTCTTGGGATCATCTGTGGGGTGGCGGCTGTTTTTGCAACGCTTGCCATCGGTGAAGGTGCAAAACGTGAGGTCCTTGCTGGAATTCGTCAGCTTGGGCTTGATAATATTATAGTGCGCCCTGTTCAGGTTCTGGATGCAATGGATTCGGTGACTGGAACCGAATTGTCAGCGGGACTGCGATTTGCCGATGTTGCCCTTTTGCGGGCAAGCTCAGATGCTGTTGTGGATATTGCATGGCTGAAAGAACTACATTTGGATGTTACAGGGATGAGCCCAGGATTTACACCACAGGTTGTTGCTGTATCCAACTCGTATCTCTCCATACAAGGGCTTGAGATGTGGCGTGGTCGTATGCTACTTGAAAGTGACGAAAAACAGCAAAAGATGGTTTGTCTGCTGGGTGAAGGAGTGGCAAGGGGGCTTGGTTCCCATGCTGCTGTCGGGGAACGACTGCGGATAGGAGATCAGCTCTTTTTAATAACAGGTATTGTGAAAAACAACGCTGCAGGGAAGGGGAAAGACAAAAAAGGGGCTGCCCTTGGTCGTGAAATGAATCAGATGATCTTTCTTCCCTTTGGAACACATCAGTATCTTGAGAATACCGATACGAATAAAGGGAACTGGAAGCTGGATGAGATCATTGTAAAAATGTACTCTCAACGGGCAGCTGAAAAAATAGTACCTTTGATCCAGAGAACACTGGAACTTTCCCACAACAACGTTCGGGATTACCAGATGATTGTTCCCTGGCAACTCATGTATCAGGCCAAAGAAACCCAAAAGGTTTTTAATTTTATTCTTACAGCCATTGGCGGAATTTCTCTAATTGTAGGAGGAATCGGAATTATGAATGTCCTGTTGGCAGTGATTGCAGAGCGTACTAGGGAAATCGGTATTCGTCGTGCAGTCGGGGCAACACGTCGTGACATTGTGGCACAGTTTATGGCCGAATCGTTGCTACTGACAACCGTTGGAGGTGTGGCGGGAATTGTTGTTGGTTTTGCTTCTTCTTTTATCATCGTACAGTTTGCAGGTTGGAGTGTGGCGGTGAGTCCTGTGACGATAATACTTCCATTACTCACTTCGGTGTTTGTTGGTGTCTGCTCCGGAGTCTATCCTGCCATAACGGCTGCCCGGATGGATCCGGTTCAGGCCCTGCGCTCAGCTTGAAAACGGCTTTTCCAGGTTTAGTTTTTCCCCGATTAGGGGTATAGTGTCCAAACGCGTCAGCATTATTCGAGATAACTTTTCTTAAGAAGGAACATGGAGCATGAAATTGGATCTTTCATTAGTAATTCCTATATATAACGAGGAAGAAAATATTCCTCTTCTTTACGCAGAAATAAAAGAAGTTCTGGACGTTACCAGTTATCAATATGAGATCATCTTTATTGATGATGGCTCCTCCGATACTTCTGTTGCAGTGCTCGAAAAGTTGAGTCAAGAGGACGAGAAAGTTTTAGTCGTTGCTCTCAGACGAAATTTTGGGCAGACTGCAGCGATGTCCGCCGGTTTTGATCACGCCACTGGAGATATTATTATTACGATGGATGGAGATTTACAGAATGATCCCCATGATATCCCTGATATGGTCGCTAAGCTGAACAATGGCTATGATGTTGTTACCGGCTGGCGTCATGACCGTCAGGATCCATTTATCTCCAGAAAATTACCATCCATGCTGGCGAATCGATTGATCTCCTGGATTACAGGGGTCAGTCTCCATGACTATGGCTGTACTCTCAAGGCCTTTCGGCGTGAGGTTACTGAAAATATCAATCTGTATGGTGAGATGCATCGTTTTATTCCTGCCATTGCCAGTGGCATGGGAATCGACTTTACAGAGGTAAAGGTAAATCACAGGGCCCGTCGATTTGGTACTTCCAAATATGGCATTTCCCGTACCATCCGCGTTGTTCTTGATCTAATGACCGTTAAGTTTCTATTAAGCTATGCCACCAGGCCTCTCCACGTTTTTGGTACCGTGGGAGTGCTTTCCGCCGGCCTTGGCTTTCTGATCGCTTTTATTATGACCCTGCAGCGTTTTTTCACTGGAGATGGCCTCTCAGACAGACCTCTTTTACTCCTAGCGGTTCTACTTATTTTTATGGGTGTCCAGTTTATTACCATGGGCCTACTTGCTGAGCTTGTGGTGCGGACCTATCACGAATCGCAGAAAAAACCGATCTATTTTGTGCGTAGAATTATAGGGAAATTTTCCGGAAAAACGGAATAGAGCTGATTACTTCCCATGCGGATAGACATTGTTATTCCAAATTTTAACGGCAAGCTGTTTCTACGAAACTGTCTCGATTCTATACAGCAGCAGAGCTGTACCGACTTTAAGGTAATTGTCGTTGATAATGGCTCAACGGATGGTTCCGTTGAGCTGCTTTCAGACGAGTATCCATGGGTAAAGGGCGTTTTCTGGGCTGAAAATCGTGGCTTTAGTGAGGCTGTGAATGCTGGGATAGCAGCGGGTTCTGCTCCCCTTGTCTTTCTGTTGAATAATGATACAGAGCTTGATAAGCAGTGTCTTGAACTCCTTGTGGCTGCAGCGCAGGAAAAAGGTGAGTATGACTTTTTTGCTGCAAAGATGCTGAATTATCATGATCGCACTCTTCTTGATGGTGCAGGCGATGCGTTTATGCGAGGTGGCGTTGGCTATCGACTCGGCACCATGGAGGCTGACAGCGATCATTACAGTAGTGCCAGGCAGGTATTTGGAGCCTGTGCCGGTGCTGCCTTGTATCGTCGTGAGTTTTTTAATGATCAGGGCGCTTTTGATGAGGATTTCTTTGCTTATCTCGAAGATGTTGATCTCAACCTTCGAGCGAACAGTCGCGGCAGCAAATGCTGGTATGTCCCTGAGGCAAGGGTATACCATATTGGCAGCGCAACAACCGGATCCAAGATTAATGCTTTCACGGTACGTTTATCCACCAGAAATAACCTTTGTATACTGGTAAAGAACTATCCCCTGTCCCTGTTATTGCGATTTACTCCCGCTATCTGCGTATATCAATTCTTCTGGCTCTGTTTTGTCATAAAGAAATTTCAGCTTGTAGCGTATTTGAAAGGGCTCCTGGGATTCTTGAAGATAATGCCTGTGATGCTTGCAAAAAGAAAGACCAATCTGGAATTATCAACTCTTGATAACTCGGAATTTGCGGCCTTGATGTGTAGTGCCGAGAGAGAAGTTATCCTCTCTATTATGCGAAGACGCAATCAATATGGAAAAGGGAATATGCTCTTTTCACTGTACATGCGTCTATTTCTCTGAGTCTTTGTCTCTATGTTGCCTAAAGTGGCTGCCATCGTTGTTTCTCATAATTCCGAGTCAACTCTTGAGCGTTGTGTACGTGATCTTGAGAGCCAGGAATATCCTTTTGCACAAATTATCCTGGTTGATAGTGGTTCCTCCGATACAACATATCTGAATGATCTAAAGGACAGATACTCATTTCAGTTGATATGCACCGAAAACAGAGGTTTTTCAAAAGCTAATAACCTGGGATATGACGCCCTTGCTTCGGATATTGATTATGTGGTATTTGTAAATCCTGATCTTTTTTTAACTCCAGATTTTCTCTCTAAAGCGCTAGAAATTTGCGCAGCTGATACTGGCATCGCTATGCTTTCTGGAAAGCTGCTCGGGTATGATCTTGCACATGATAAACCCAGTGGTAGAATTGATTCCACTGGTATCCAAAGAGAATTTTATGGACGCTGGGTTGATCGGGGACAGGGGGAGGTCGATAATGGCCAGTACGATACAGCCGAAGAAATGGAAGCGCTCTGTGGGGCACTGCTTTTTTGCACAGCACCTGCCCTGAAAGGGTTGCCGGGCCCCGTATTTGACCCTGATTTTTTCCTGTATAAAGAGGATATAGAATTAAGTATTCGTCTGCGAAAATGCGGTCACAAAGTTTTGTACCACCCACTCCTTGAGGCGTACCATTGTCGCGGCTGGCAGGGTGAAAGAAAAAAGATGTCGAGTGAACTTCGGGTAATTGCCTCAAAAAGTGAACTCTTATTATATAAAAAACATCCATCGCCATATATACTATTTGCACTGTTCAAGTATGTTCTGGTGAAGGCTTTTCGTCTTTAAGAAAGGGATAATAAGAAGTGAGCACAAGTGGAGCCACCATATCTGTTATTATCCCGACTCTGAATGGCGGTAAGGTCTTTCGCCAACTGCTTGAGCGACTCTTCAGCCAGACTGTCCCGATTACTGAACTGCTGATTATCGATTCCAGTTCCGATGATGAAACAGGACTTGTTGCAAAGGAATTTGGAGCAGAGCTTATTTCTATTTCGAGGCAGGAATTTGATCATGGCGCGACCAGGAGCCAGGGCGCAAAACGTGCAAAAGGTGAATTGCTTCTCTTTCTCACTCAGGATGCTCTTCCGGTGGATGATCATCTGATCGAGCATCTTATAGAACCATTTCTAAGCGATCATTCCATTGCTATAAGTTATGGCCGGCAGTTGCCAAACTCCGATGCTACTTTGGCAGCTACAGCACTTCGAAACTTTAATTACCCGGATAAATCCGTTATTCGTGAGTTTTCAGATCGGGTAACTCTTGGGCTGAAGACAGCATTTGTTTCCAATTCCTGCGCTGTCTATCGCAGATCCTCCTTGGAGGAAGTCGGTTTTTTCCCCGATAGTCTGATTTTTGGGGAAGACACCTGTACTGCCGGGAAAATATTGCAGAAGAACTCTAAAATCGCCTATGTGGCAGAAGCAACTGTCTTTCACTCCCATAACTACACACTTGCTCAGGATTTTCGCCGATCCTTTGATATTGGTGTGCTTCATAAAAGTGAAAAGTGGCTTCCTGAAACCTTTGGCAGGGCAGAAGGTGAGGGACTTAAATATATCAAATATGAACTCTCAATGATTATAAATCAGAAAAAGATATACCTTCTGCCACTGTTTTTTTGTCGTAATCTGACAAAATTTATTGGCTATAAATTAGGGAGCAAGTATGATGTCCTGCCTCAGTGGCTGGTTCCACGTCTTAGTATGAACCGAAACTGGTGGAGTAAGAGAGTAAGATATTAATTTAACAGATGATTATATATTGTTTTAATTAGATTTGGATACCCCGGAAAGTCAGGTAATTGCACAATGGAACTTGTAGGAGCTCGCCCCTGCGAGCGATTTTACTGGTTTAGCAACACATTTGTTCACCGAACAAAGGGTACAGGTACTCACAGGGGCGAGCTCCTACACCAAAAAACGACGAAGCTGAACTTGAGTGGTAATCAAGTAATTTAATATGAATATGCTTTCCACAAATCTCAGGGAACAGAGTTCCATAATGGCCAGGCTGCTGCACGTCATAGACTGTATAGTTGTCATCGGCTATTTGTGGATCCTATTGTTTTGGTACAGAGTACCATGGACCCCCTATTACACCAGGTTTGCGATTCTTACCACAGTTCTCTGTCTAGTAACTTTCCAATCTTTTCAGCTGTATCGTTCCTGGCGTGGCTGGAAGTTTTTTCAAGAATTTCTTGTTATTCTTCGAGCTTGGGGAACAGTGATTGGTCTTATCCTCTTTTATTTCTTTGTCTTTAAAATTTCACACGCCTATTCCCGGGTCGTTTTTCTGATCTGGTCTCTTTCCACTCCTCTTCTGCTTTTTATCATGCATGTGACGGCGAGGAAGATGTTGCACCATTTTCGCTCCCAGGGCAAGAATGTCCGGCATGCCGTTGTGGCCGGTGCCGGTGATCTTGGAGTCTCGCTCGCAAAGGAACTTGAAACGATTCCATGGGCTGGAATCGAAGTTATCGGTTTTTTTGATGATAAGGTAGAGGAGAGTGAGGAGCTTAAGGATATGGGAAAAACCATTCTTGGCGATATCGCAACACTTCCCGGATATCTGGAAAGTAATGATATCGATTATGTGTATATCGCACTTCCCATGCGTGCAGAAAAGAAAATATTTAAAATTCTTCGCGAGTGCCGTTCCCTTGGAGCCAGAATATACCTGGTTCCAGATCTCTACGTGTATGGCCTGCACCATGCAGAGATGCAGTCTCTTGGCAGTCTGCTGATACTCAATTTCAATCCCAATACCGAATGGAAACGAAGCTTTGATGTTATCTTCTCAGGGATCATACTCACCTGTCTGGCACCGCTGCTCTTTGTGATTGCATGGCTTGTGAAGTTCCAGGATGGCGGCCCTGTATTCTATAGGCATCGCAGGATTACTTCGGCAGGTAAAGAATTTGACTGCTTGAAGTTTCGATCAATGGTTGAGAACGCAGATGTGAAGCTGGAGCAGTTGTTGAGTAAAAATTCGAAACTGCGTAGGGAGTGGGATTCAAGTTTTAAACTGCAGAATGATCCACGGGTTACAAAACTCGGTAAGTTCCTGCGTAAAACCAGTCTCGATGAATTGCCACAGTTTTTTAATGTACTAAAGGGTGAGATGAGTGTGGTTGGTGCCCGTCCCATAGTGGATAAAGAACTGACCAATTTCTACAAGGAAAGTGCTGGACGTTACTGCTCGATGAAACCTGGAATCACCGGGCCGTGGCAGGTTGAACGACGTTCAGACTCCAGTAGTTACGATGAACGGGTCGGAATGGATGACTGGTATATCCTGAATTATTCGTTATGGACAGATATCAAGATAATCTTTAAGACCATCAAACGTGTTTTTGATGGTCGCGGTGCCGTCTAGATTTCATTATCCTATAATTGCCTTCATTAATTCAAGCGGTGCATTGCCTGCTGCGCTATCAAGAGTGTTCAGTGGGATCTCCTGTCGTTCAGCCCTTCGAATTGCCTGTGAATTTGGAAAAAATGCGATGGGGTGCTCTGACAGCCCTTCTTCCAGAAAACGTTTGTCCTCCTCATCACTCACCAGGTTTCCTATAAAGCTGATTTTGGGAATTTTCACATCTTCTGCTAGTTTCTTGACCTTAAGCGCTGTTCGGATAGAGGACTTTGAAGGAATAACAACGACCAGGAGATGATCAATACCTGCGATGGTCCCTCGTCCAAGGTGCTCAACTCCCGCTTCCATATCGAGCAATACAACCTGGTCCTTTGAAAGGAGGAGCTTTGTTAGCATGCGTCTTAAAACATTGTTTTCGGGACAGGCACAGCCCTTATCTCCGGTCTGGATGGCACCAAGTACCATCAGTTTCATTCCATTATGATTGACCATAAAGTCAACGAGTAGATCGTTCACTTCAGGGTTCATATTATACATGGGAGAACCTTCGCTTTTCCCGGAGCGTTCAATAAGAAGTTTCGTCATATCCGCGATGGGGCGAATCTCTTCAGGGTGCTTAACCCCCAGAGTTTCAGCCATATGAGGGCTGGGATCGGCATCAATGACCAGAACATCTTTTCCGGCCTCTTTAAATTCTTCGGCTAGTAATGCCATGATGGTGGTTTTGCCTACGCCGCCTTTCCCGCTGATTGCAATTTTCATAGTCGCTTTTCCTTATCTGGTACCGCTTTTGCTTGCATGCTGGTTTATAATGGTTATATCATACAGGATATGTAGTGTATTTGTACTATTGCGTAAACAAAAACAGGAGTTTTTCGATGGAACATGTGAGTAATCAGGTAACGCTTAGTCAGGCAAAGCAGGACGCGTCTACCATTTTTCTAGCAAAAGTTTTTAACTGGATGGCAATGGGGCTTGGGCTGACCGGGGTTATCGCTTGGTATATGGCCTACAGCGGTATTGCGGCACAGCTTGTTGGCAGTCCGTTCTTTATGATCTGTATTTTTGCAGAACTTGGACTTGTTTTCTTTCTCTCTGCTCGTATAAGTAAAATTCAGGCAGGAACGGCCACCGGATTGTTTCTCGGATATGCCGCTCTCAATGGCCTGACGTTATCCATGGTCTTTCTTGCCTATACTGGCTCTTCAATCGCTGGGACCTTCTTTATTACTGCAGGAATGTTTGGTTCTATGGCAGTGTATGGACTGGTGACAAAACGTGATCTTTCCGGAATGGGCTCCTTTCTATTTATGGGGCTTATCGGGATTATTATTGCTTCGGTTGTGAATATTTTTCTCAAGAGTTCGTCTCTTTATTGGGCAATTTCTCTTATAGGTGTTTTCGTGTTTGTTGGTCTTACCGCCTATGATGTTCAGAAGATAAAGAATATGGGTGAACAGGGTATTATGGAACAGGGGCAGGATGCCATTCAAAAGGGTGCTATAATGGGAGCCCTTGCCCTCTATCTTGATTTTATAAATCTTTTTCTTATGCTTCTTCGTTTCTTTGGTGGCAGTAGAGATTAAAAAAGATACGAAGCAGTTGATCCCTCTAAAAGCATGTTCTGCCACGGGCAGAATATGCTTTTTTAGTTTTACTGTTAAGGGAAGTTGAGTATATGCAAAGCATTTTTTTCGGAAAAAAAATAGTTATTGGTGTGACCGGTTCCATTGCTGCATTTAAGGTCGCCGGCTGGGTGAGCGGACTTGCTAAGGAAGGAGCCGATGTCAGAGTAATTATGACCCAGTCTGCCTGTCGTTTTGTTGCTCCTCTAACCTATGCAGCCCTTTCCGGGAACGCTGTTCTCACAGATATGTTTGCGGCTGAAGAGGCTCATTCAATTTCACATATAGAGCTGGGGCAGGAGGCAGATCTGCTCTGCATTGCTCCGGCTACGGCAAATAGTATTGCAAAATTTGCTCATGGGCTCGCCGATGATCTTCTGTCAACCACGCTGCTTGCGGCCACCTGTCCGGTTTTGATTGCTCCTGCCATGAACAGCCATATGCTGTTAAATCCTGTAACAGAGAAGAACCTCAAGAGTCTTAAAAGTTTCGGGTATGGAATAATAGAGCCTGAAACAGGAAAAATGGCCTGCAAGACCGAAGGCCCAGGACGTCTTCCAGACTGGGAAAATGCAAGGGAACAACTGATTGCAGCACTGGTTCCACAGGATTTCAAGGGAGAAAGGTTTTTGATCACTGCAGGGCCCACTCGTGAACCTCTTGATCCAGCAAGGTTCCTGAGTAACAGATCTTCCGGCAAAATGGGCTATGCCCTTGCATCCGCTGCAAGACAACGTGGTGCAGATGTTATTCTTGTAAGCGGCCCAACTGCCCTGGCAACACCCCATGGTGTAAAACGAATTGATATAACGACTGCATCTGAGATGCATCGAGCCGTGATGGACGAGTATGCGGATGCTACAGTTATTATTAAATCCGCTGCGGTGAGTGATTTCAGCCCTGATACCGTGGAAATTGAAAAGGTGAAAAAGGAAAGTGCAGAGTTTGTTTTAAAACTGAAGCAGACCACTGATATCCTGGCACAGTTAGGAAACCAGAAGGCGGAGCACAACTATCTTCTGGTAGGTTTTGCTGCAGAAAGCCGTGATCACCGAGCCGCAGGTGAAAGTAAGCTGCAAAAGAAGAACTTGGATTTGATAGCAATTAATGATATCAGTGCTACAAATACTGGTTTTGAAAGTGATACAAATCAAGTGACCCTGCTCGATAACAAAGGTTTTACAGATCTGCCGCTAACCAGTAAAGAAGAAACCGCAAATTTGATACTTGACCGGGTCGCAGGTCTGCTTCACAATAAACAGCAATGATGAACTCGTAAAAAGTCCAAAATAAGGATGGATTTGTTAAAAGCTTCATACTCGAGGCGCAAGGAATTTTAATTATTTCGGCGTACTAGAGTACGTCGTAATGATTTAAGTTTCGTAGCAACGAAGAAGATGAAGAGTTTTAACGGATCCATCAACAATAAACAATATTCATTGTAGAGTCGCGCCATGTCAATTTCCCCACGAGAACGTTCCATCCTGACTGTTACCTGTTACGGTCATTTTATAAGTCACTTTAATATGCTTGTTTTTCCGGCGGTACTTTTGCCACTTACCGGAATACTGGGCATGGATATGGGGGCGACCCTTGCTCTATCCTTCTGGATGTACCTCCTGTTTGGGGTAACTGCACTACCATGGGGATTGTTAGCCGATCGTGTGGGATCACGTCCACTCCTCTTTCTGTATCATTTTGGTGCCGGTATTTGCGGTCTGCTTGCCGCCTTCAATGTGTCAAATCCATTTATGTTCAGTCTTTGTCTTGCTGGGATCGGACTTTTCTCAGGTATTTATCATCCCGTAGGACTTGGCTGGATAGCCAGGGAGATTGAAAACACCAGCCAAGGTATGGCTTATAATGGCATGTTTGGAAATCTTGGTCTTGCCACGGCTCCAATCCTTGCAGGAACTGTGAACTATTTTTGGGGTGTCGGGGCCGTATATGTCGTGGTTGGTGTGGTGAATATGAGCGGCTTGATTCTTCTTTACTTTGTTAAGAATGGGCACGCTGCCAAAGAAACAACTCAGGCCGATGAAAAGTCACCAGCTTATGGAAACTTGAAACCATTTCTGGTTCTTCTGGTGGCGATGATGCTGGGGGGGATTGTTTATCGTGCAACCACGGTTACCCTGCCGGCTTATTTTGAGATGCAGAATCAGGACCTCTATCAGTCGTTTATGGCTGTTTTTGGACAGCTTGGGTCCCCAAATGTTTTTGCAACTATTGTAACGTCTTTCATTTATCTGATTGGAATGGCTGGACAGTATTATGGCGGTAGAGTGGGGCAGTCAACTGATCTTGGCAAGGGCTACCTTATCTTTCACCTGATCACTATCCCTGCAGCTCTTGCAATGGCATTCACCTCAAATATGCCACTCATTGTTTTTGCCATGATTCATTCATTCTTTCTGCTTGGAATGCAGCCTCTGGAAAATACTCTGGTGGCAAGACTCAGCCCGCCGCAACTGCATAGCTCGGCTTATGGGCTGAAATTTATTTTGACTTTCGGGGTCGGTGCGCTCAGTATCAGCATGGTGAGTGGTATCAAGGAGAGCTTTGGATTGAACAGTGTCTATATTGCTCTGGCTCTGGTTTCTGTTGTTTTGGTCTGTACGATAATGTTGCTTAATTATTATCGTAAATAGTTGGGGAAGGCTTAGGGCGATAGGCAGCAAAAAAAAAAGCTGGGCAAACATGTTTACTGAAGTCCAATTTGTTTTTTTGCATTCCCCGGAATCTTCAGGCAGTATAAAAATGGTATCTCAATACACTTTCAAATGTGCATAAATTTGGTTTTAAGCATTTAGAGTGTCCGCTCGATGGTACAATTCATACAATCACTGGCCATACAGACGATCCAAAGGATTTTGAATAGCATCAATATCTTTACGCATCACGTGAGTATAGATCTCTGTAGTTTTCACATCAGCATGGCCAAGAAGATCCTGCAATACACGAATATTAATTCCATTTTCAAGCATATGCGTTGCAAATGAGTGACGCAGCGTATGTACGGTTGCCTGCTTATCAATCCCGGCCTTTCGCACACCAGTTTTCACAGCCTTTTGCAGTCCTGAGGCCTGCACATGGTGCCGCTTCTCCTTACCGCTACGTGGATCGATCGATCGATTCTTGCTAGGAAAAACATATTGCCACTTTGGCTCCCAGGCTGCTTTTGTATATTTTCTACCAAGGGCATTTGGCATATATACTTCCCCAAACCCTTCATCCAGGTCATTTCGGTGTAAAGCTTTCACCCTTTCTATATGATCACGCAAAGTATCTCGAACCAATCGCGGCAGGTAGGTAGTTCGATCTTTCCCTCCTTTTCCACCCCGGATAAAAATCTTCCCCTGTCCAAAATCAACATCCTTAATACGTAGCCGAATACATTCCATCAACCTCATACCGGATCCGTAAATACATTGAGCCATTAAAAGATGTGTTCCTGTCATTTGACGTAAAAGACGTTCAACCTCATCGGCAGTCAGTACCGTTGGTGGGTGAACTTTACGTTTGGAACGGATAGGAGCCAAAGAATCTTTCCCTAAAGGACTATGCAAGACATCCCTATAAAGAAAAACAAGGGCGTTCAGCGCCTGTTTTTGTGTCGAGACAGCAACTTTTTGATGGGTTGCCAAGTGAGACAGAAAACGCTCAACTTCTTTTGCCCCCATTTCCTTTGGATGCTTTTTTTTATCGTAAAAAATAATAAACCGCAGGATCCACTGGTAGTAATTTCTCTCAGTAGAGAGTGCGTAATGATAGTAACGAAGGGTCTCGCGAACCTGGTCGAGTAGCTTGAGATCCTGATTTGGTGTGAATTTTGTTTTGCTTTCCATCATAACCATGATAATATCACATTTTATGGAAAAACAAAAAGCACTTATAATAAGTGGACAGTATTTTCTACTTCGTGTCGTTCAATATTGAATTATGTGGAAAACATATGGTAGAGATAAGGCAATACCGTGGACTTTTTCCACTTATTAACACTGTTAACTGTCTAAATCAAACTCAGTTGTTCTGCCTGTTTTGGTTTCGGGATTGCGTCGAAAAGCCGTGGTTTTGTCTGAATCGCTTTTGCAATTCTTTCACAAGCAATATCAAAATACTTTTCTTCCCGCTCAATTCCCACAAACTCAAGCCCCTTATTCACGCAGGCAACGCCGGTTGTTCCGCTGCCCATGAATGGATCACAGACGGTTTTTGCATCAGGGAAGTAATCAAGACACCACTCCATTATTTTCCTTGGTTTCTGCGTTGGGTGAACCGCCCCATCCTGAGCTATTGCTACACGATTAAGAGTTATAGAGCGTAACGCTTTGTTTGCCGTGGTATAAGCAAGTTCACAATCGCTCTGGCTTATCCTCTGCCCCTTATCCCACACAAGCCATCCCATAGATGGGGTCAAATACTGTGGGTAATAATTGGCACCCCATATTATTAGGTTGTCCCCTTTTTCTTGCATTAAACCAAAAAGCCAAGCAGGAGGTGGCGTATTGTCCCACCCCATAAACTCATAGCCCTTGTGTCCGCCATGCTTAGACGTTGATGGTGACTTACCGTCTCGGTTAATCCCATAAGGGGGGTCAGTCAAAATCAAATCAAAGTCCGGTAATTGTGGTAAAATTACAGAGCAATCTCCAAGATAAATGGTACAATCTCCAATAATCTCGGTACGACAGTTAACAAGACGCTCAACCGGACTTGCGGGCATCGCCTTTTTCTGGGCTTCTGTAGTGTTTTCTGTGTTCATATGTTTATCCATGTTCATTGCTGTTAATCTCCGCAAGCCCGTTAGCTGAAACGTTATATGGAAACGTCTTGCAAAATTTCTAAGGCCGCGAACTATGTCAATTTAAAACACTCACCAATATATTTTGTATAGGCTGGTGGTATGGCCTGTGCTAACTCTTTTTGCCCAAGCCAACTAATTCCCATCGCTTCTTGAGCAAACGAAACACCAGAGAAGTGCCCAACGACTTGAATAAATTCACCCTCTTTTGGTGGTCGTCCCATTTTTGTTTGTGGCGCTATGTGTTTTGGATGTGGTGGCTCGACTACCTCAAAGCTAGTTTCAAACAATCTATGCCTATATGTTTTCAACCCAAACATGGCACCACATAACGTGATTGGGCCAATCAACGGCGAACCCACAACGTTTTCAATGACACATGGCTTACCCGTAGCCTTTAATGCTCCACGAGTTGCGCTGATAAAATCCTCATAGACCTTGCCTTCTTTTCTCCACTGTTTTGTGGCCGGCGTAAATGCTTGGCATGGTGGGCTGGCGTGAATTAGGTCAAACTCGTGGCCATGGCTCTTAACATATCCCAACGCATCGCCAAGGACAAACACAAAAGGGTACTTTGGTTGTGGGGCTATATCAACACCAGTGACTTCAAACCCTGCTTGATGGTAGCCCATCCCTGCACCGCCTCCGCAACAGAACAAGTCTAATACCTTCATAGGTAAGCCTCCGGCAACTCAATTAATGGCCGTTGAAAAGCAGGTTTCCATAGAACAAGGTCATTCAACGCCGACCCTGGGGCTGTGCTTTCGTTTTCAGGTTGTTCAATATATGTGTTTTCTTTCATGTCTTTCCTCGTCTATTTGGGGGCGGGTTAATTCCAGCGTTATATTTTTACAAAATGTAGTGATTTGATAAAATCAAAACAATTTAACCGAGGTGAAGCAAATGAAAGAGATGAAATTAGATTGTAGTGCTTGCAAAACAGACAAAGCAATGGAAGCAACAAAAATCCCAAAGTTTCCAGGCTTTATTCGTTTTATAGGATTCTTAATTGCCATTCCCTCAGTTCTTGGCGTACTGTTTGCTATTCTCATGTTTTTTTCAACAGGTAGCGCGACAAACGAAGTAATGTCATCAGCTCAAAGTGATGCAGAAACAGCCGGTGCTGCCATTGGGGCAACTATTGGTTTTGGGTTTTCAGCATTTATCGGTTTCAGTTCACTCGTTGGCGGTTTAATTGGGTGGCTTCTGCTTATGAAAAAGAAAGTCTTTAAATGTATCAAATGTGGCTTTATCATGGATCGTGGTTAAATCAAAAGGGAACACAATACAATGAAACAAAGTTTAAAATATTCTTTAGTCTCAATATGTTTTCTGTTGCTTGGCCAATCTGCCAGTGCTGATACTAGTTCTTATTGTGCCAATAAATGGCCAAATGACTATCAAATGCGTGAGCATTGTGAAAATCAACAAATAGAAGGCAACCAAGAATTATTCGCTATTGCAAAAGAGCATGGGCTTGTCTCAAATGGTACACTCTCAACTTCAGCTTCTGGTAGTGATCATGAAAAAATTATTAACCGCTGCATGAATAAATGGGAGCAAAAACGATTTCAAACTTATGATTTTACAATGGTTACTCATTGCGTAAAACAACAATTTGAGTCATACCGCAGTACAGTAGATTCAAATTCAGAAGGCCAGCCTTCTGGCATCAAAGGATTTTGCGCTAATAAGTGGCCGAGTGATTACCAAATGCGTGAGCATTGTGAAAATCAACAAATAGAAGGTAATCAAGAATTGTTTGCTATTGCAGAAGAAAACGGGTTGGTAAAAAATGGTAATTTATCTGCATCTCCCACTGGAAATGCCATTGAGAGAATCATTAATAGATGTATGAACAAATGGGAAAAACCTCAATTCAAAACATACGATTTCACAATGGTTACATATTGTGTAAAACAACAAATCCAATCTTACCGAAGATAAATATAGACTGTAATAATAACAATATAACAATGGTATTCACCGGAAAACAAGCAGCGCGGTTTTCCAAATGACCTTCATGGGTTATCCAAACATTTCACTGCGAAATACGTTGGTCGGTAATTCCGCTTGTTTCCGGTGATACCGGACGTTAGGTTTGACTATGTACATTTTAATTTTTTATTCGTCATATTTGAAATCTAGTTGTTACAATTTGCATATTCACGATATAGGTAAAGTATGAGTATCTTCAGCAAATTTAAAAGAATTTATCAGTGGCAAGGAGGGCATTACCTTGAGGCACTTCTCGAACAAGATATGAAAAAAAGGAATGCAATATTTTCTGAATTCTTGATGAGGATTCATAAATCTGGTGTATCCAAAAAATTAATTAATGGTCGAGAAGTAGAATTCGAAAAATACTTAATCAAACAAGCAACAGCTAATGAAAAGAAAACAATTTACCAGTTTGCTGAGGAATTAGCGGAAGAATTAAAAGCTCCAAAATAAATCAATAAATTCAAAAAATATTATACAGGAGATTAACATGGGATTTTTTTCAAAGCTTAAATCAGCAAGTACATGGAAAAAAGGGAAAAAACATGCCGACAACGGTAATTTTGAAAAGGCATTAGTATACTTCGATGATGCAACGCGGGCTACAACTGATGAAAGATCAGTATATGAATACCGAGCTTGGTACTATTTGTCTAAAGCTCTGAATTGCAGTAAACTTAATCAAATAAATGAAGCAAAAGAAGCATTTGAAAATTTCACCGAAGAAGTAAATTCATTCAAAGCTGCCTGTACTAATAACCCTGGGCTGGGAAGCACAATGATGTTTAATACAAGCTATGAGGCTATGCTAGCTTTGTGCGATAAAAATGACAGCCATATTCAAAAAATTGAAAATTATTAGAAATGGTAATTTTCTACTCTACCCAATACAAGCACGACCAGTTGATACTAATCGGGCATAAAACGGTAAACATTTAATGACAATAAGTACTGATTCAATTATCCACTACACGAATCAATTTGATAATTTGACATCAATACTCAAAGAAGGATTCCATATTAAATATTGTGCGGAAATATTAAAACTTGGGAAGAGTGGTTCATCTAAAGCAGCTCATCCAATGGTTTCATTTTGCGATATCCCGCTTTCAGACTCCAAACAGCACTTTAACGCTTATGGAAAATACGGAATAGGATTATCAAAAAAATGGGCAACAAGAAAAGGGGTAAATCCTGTAATATATATTGCCAAAACATCATTACTGGCTGTGAGTATTCATGAGCAAATAAAAGAGAGGAGAAAGAAAGAATCTAACCTTAGCGAAAAACAAAAAAAAGAAATATTGCAAATAAAAAGTTATGCAAAAAATTATTCAGGGGAATTGATAAGAGGTGAAGTCCATAATCAAAATTATAAATTTTATGATGAAAGAGAATGGCGATTAATTCCAAATAAGGAAACATTGAACGGTGCTAAATTTTCAGTATCCTTGAAATCATATAATAAGAATAAAGAAAAATATAATAACAAAATTTCAAAGTGTAGACTTCCTTTTAAGTTAAAAGATATTTCATATATTATTGTTAATCAAACTTCCGAAATCCCAAAAATGATTTCATTTTTGAGAAATGAATATTCAAATAGAGTTACGCAAAATGAACTTGATATTTTATTCAGTAAAATATGCTCAACAGAACAAATAATAGCTGATTATTAATTATCTATAAGTAGCACAACAAGAGGTGTGTTTATGTGTCTTGACTTAAGTTGCGGTAGATGTCAAGAAAGATGTCGCTTATTTTAGCCATTCATTTGTTTGAGTTCGACCTCCTTTTTCGCAGGTTTTCCAGGATTGAGATACACGGTCTTCGCTGGTTTCCAGTTTCTCGTTTTGCCT
>Ga0208901_1000060_pt1 | contig 71815 bp, 61 predicted proteins | sample AntAceMetag02UKF_FD_184764 | JGI IMG/M metagenome (GOLD analysis project Ga0208901, IMG submission 184764) | Saline lake microbial communities from Ace Lake, Antarctica - Antarctic Ace Lake Metagenome 02UKF (SPAdes) (version 2) | ecosystem: Environmental > Aquatic > Non-marine Saline and...
GCTCTTTTTCTCGTCCGGTGCTCCGGGTCGGGGGCGTGTGAAACCGGGATAATCAGGGGTTACGGTGTCTCCTACATTGTTCGGAATGATGTATTTGCAGGGAGACGTGGCAGCAAGCGAGTAGCTGGCGTACTTCGGGTCTGAGGAAATACCCCCGGTGCCTGCTGTGCAGTCTTTGTAATTGTCAGCAGAGCTGTCCCCATTGTTCCACACATCGTTGTATGCAACGTTGGTGAGGTTAGCTGAGATGTTATTGATGCCGGCCTCACCGAAGTTGGTGATGATATTGTACTTGATAATAGGGGAAGAGGACCCGTTAACACCTTTTTTTGTGACGACACCACTGAGTGTCCCGCCGTCGATGGTATTATGATAGATTTCCGGGTTGGCGAACGGATCCTCTGCTGGAACGGTAGCGGGGTGTTCGGCTAGTGAGTAAATCCCGTATGACATGGCCCCCGATGTCGTTTCGTAGATCACGTTGTTTTTGATAGTGGGAGAGGAATCGTCACCGTCATGGATCGCTTCTACCCGTATGCCGCAACCATTGTCGTAGATGAGGTTCCGGCTGATTTCCGGGCTGCATTGCGCACGTATGCCGTATTGTGGGTTGCTATATACTTTATTCCTCGTGACAACCACATTGCTGCTCCAGGTTACATCGATCCCGTGGGTGGTGTTCAGGTAAATTTCGCAATCTCGAACCAGGCTTCCGTCGGAATGATCTATCCGTATTCCCCAGTCATTGCCATAGATTTTGCACCTCCTGATTTTATTATTGTCGGCATCTGCAGAAATCAGGATGCCTTCTTCGTCTGTATCAGAAAAACCGGTGATATAAAGGTTTTCGATGGTCACATTGGAACCGGTGATTTCAAGGCCTTTGGTCCAGGTTTGGGCGTTTGTTCCATCAATGATCGGTCCGCTGCCGCTTTCTCCCTTAATTGTTACATCGCTCTGGCTGAGAACCATTTCTTCGTCCACTTCGTACGTAGAGCCGGAAACGTAGTATGTCCCCAGGGCCACATGCAGGACATAGGTTCCGGCGCCTCCCCCGTTTATCCGGGAAATGGCATGGTGAAGGGTCTTCCAGGGGTGGTCGGCGCTCCCGTCATTGGAATCGCTGCCGCCGGCAATGGTCACATAATAGGTCCAGGGAGCGATGTTTAGGTTGTCCGCATAGGCCATATGGAAGGCGCTGTTTCCCCCGGCCTGGGTGAAGTTGCCGCCGACATAAAGTCTGTCCCCGGACGGGGCCAGGACATTCACGAAATCGTTCACGCCCGAACCCAGGGCGGTCCAGCTAATGCCGTTCCATATGGCGATGTTGTTGGCAGGGACGCCCCCCGCATAGGTGAACTGCCCTCCCACATAGAGATTCCCGACGCCGTCAATGGCCAGGGCGTATACGCCTTCGCTCGAACCGCTGTTCACTCCCGAGCCCAGAGCGGACCAGTTGCTGCCGTCCCATTTGGCCACACGGTTAGCCGTGACACCGCCGGCTGTAGTGAAATAGCCGCCTGCGTAGAGATTATCGCTTGCGTCCACGGCCAGGATTTTGACAGTACTATTAACGCCGTCCCCCAGAGCGGACCAGTTGCTGCCGTCCCATTTGGCCACACGGTTAGCCGTGACACCGCCGGCTGTAGTGAAATAGCCGCCTGCGTAGAGATTACCGCTTCCATCCATGACAATGGAATCGACAATGACAAGATCTCCCACGCCCGAACCCAGGGCGGACCACGCGCTGCCGTTCCATTTGGCCACGCCACTGGCGCTCACGCCGCCTGCCGTGGTGAAACTTCCCCCGACATATAGATTGCCGTCGCCATCCATTGCCATTGCATTGACAAGATCGTTTGTGCCCGAACCCAGGGCGGACCAGTTGCCGGCACTCCATTTGGCGATATGGTTTGCACTCTCCCCCTCGCCGACCACGGTAAACGATCCGCAAAGATAAAGATCAGACCCATCGACCAGCAGGCCGATGACAGTATTGTTGGCGCCGTAGACTCCCACCGGATACCAGTGGTTGCCGTCCCATCGGGCAATGTGATCGCCCGGCGCATGATTGTTTTCGGTGAAGCTCCCACCCACATAGACATCTCCGTCCATGACGGCCACGGCATGGATTTGTTCGTCCGGCCCCGAATCGAAACCCATGCCATACCAATCCGCGTCACTGAAGGTGGGATCAATGCGTATGGGGTAGACGGCGTCGGCATCGGCCACCACAACGGCCAGGGTTCGAGGCGATTCCACCACGATTCGGGCCGGGAGTTGGCGGTTTCGGGCGTCCAGGACGCGCAGCCGATGGTAGGACAATTGGCGCCGGGAGTCTTGCAGAATCAGTGTTGCGCCCCGGTCGGATGGTCGGGCTGTTGCGCCTACTACAGAGAGTTCCACCCGCAGATCGCCGTTCCCTGGGGGCGGCTCGGCAATGACCAAGTCCTGGCGCACCCCATCCACACTCACGGTGTATTCCTCGACAAGGCCGCTGCGCACAAACCGGATGAGGTCTTTCTCCACTTCCACGCGGCCGGACCTCTCCAGGGCCGCGATGCGCCCCTTTTGCCGGCCCAGGCCCGTGGCCAAAACGGAAAATCGGGTCTGCGGGTCATCCTTGACTGTGGACCAGAGCTGCAGCCCATGTTCCCCAACCTCGCCTGCCAGACGCTGAAACATGGATTCCAGGCAAGCACCGGATTTCGAAGCCTGGATGGACGTGCCCCGGCCCTGGGACTGCATGGAAGCCTGTGCTCCAAGCTCGGACCATGGAATGGGGGTGGGGTTTGTATCGGACCGGGACGAGCCCATGGTAAATGCCGGATTGAGTTGCTTAACAACTGCCTTGCCAATATCCGTGTCGGCCCAGATCAAATTGGGCAGAAAAAGGATGCCCAACACAATTCCCCGAATAATAATCCCTGTTTTCAGAAAGTCTGGTCTCATGTCATGCCTCCTTGGCAGCTTGGATGAGAATGCTGAAAGAATCGACCACAACAATATTAAGAAAAATGAAAAGATGAGAAAGGAAGATTTCCCTAAAAAAGGTTCTCTTGATTTGCACATTCGAATTATCGCCTACACAACAAAGAGGGTACATATCTAAATGTAGTGTCTTTAAAGCATAATATCATCGGTTGAAATGGTACGTATAATATGAAGTGGTACATGATTTCAAGCGCTTTTCAAAAAGGTAGGGGCTAAATGGGTTAATGTAAAAAGCGGAACCGCCTTACTCCACATATACTTCGACTGAGTCCAGCCAGGTTGCGTCAGGTTTTCCGTCCATATCATAAGTGTAAACCCCGTCTGTCACATCTATATGCTAAGTCTCAGAATAATTGACTCAGAAAGTCTTAAAATAAGTTAACCTGCCACCCGCTAACCCGCCATCCTGTTGACTTTTCACCGGATATAGCGTTAGCCCATTGATTAAATATTGGTTTCCATCCCTTCGCATTTGACCGGGTGTACAATAAAGGTTGTTGGAGAGAATGACAAATTTGGAGAAAGTGTAGGTCATCCTGCTCTTCCCCTTGTTCCCACCTTGGAGCATGGGAACCAGGTGGAACATGCATTCTGGCCTTGGCTAGCTAACCGGAGGTCTCGGCGGCCCTGGCAGGGTAGTGGTTGTAGTAGTGGTAGGGCTAGTGGTCGTTGTCGTGCTCGTCGTTGTGGTGGTGGTAGTCGTTGAACTGGAAGAGGTGGTTGATGTTGTGGAACTGGTAGAAGTGGTTGATGTTGTGGAACTGGTAGAGGTGGTTGAACTGGTCGTGGTTGTTGTGGTGGTAGTGGTCGTCGTTGTGGTTGTAGTCGTGGTGGTAGTGGTCGTCGTTGTGGTTGTAGTCGTGGTGGTAGTGGTTGTAGTCGTGGTCGTTGTAGTGGTGGTGGTCGTTGTTGTGGTCGTGGTGGTGGTAGGTGCTGTTGTGGTGCTTGTGGTTGAGGACGCTGATAAGGTTCTCAATGGTGCCTGAGTGGTGGTGGTTGCATCGGGTATTGTGGTGGTGGGGGCGGTTGTTGTCGCTTCAGTGGTGGTGGGGGCGGTTGTAGTGGCCTCGGTTGTTGAAGGTTCAGTGGTGGTGGCCACGGTGGTGGTTGACTCTTCCGTCGTTTCCTCTACGGTTGTTTCCGTTGTCTTGGTTTCACCAAGGGATTTCTGAAGCTCCTGCATCTGTCCTTCGTTCAACAGGACGGGTTTTGAAGGCGGCAGGTTCTTAATGATATCAGTTGCCAGGCCTTTGGTCAGATTGACGTATTGAGATGGGTCGAATTGATTGCGGACATCCAGTGCCCCTTGAAAACATAAAACCTTGGTAATGGTCTGATCAACAACCCAGACCATGTAAACGGTGCCGCGAACACCGATAACGGCGGTGGGGGTTTTGACGTTAAAAGCCCTCTTTTTGAATTTCATCAGGTCTTTTGCAAAAACCTTGAATTTGCCGACCACGACGCGGAATTCGGCATTTCGTTCCTCTTTCTTGGCATCGAACTCAAATTCGTCCAGACGTAGATCAGCCTTTTGGCCCATGGTCATGTAGCTGCCGTCTTTGAAGACTAAGCGCAGCCTTGAATCCGGTCCGGTTTTGAGTCGGTCGTGTAGAAACAGCAGCATGCCCTGGGTCGCTTTCAGTGGTTTTGCAACGCCTTCCCTGGATACGGTTGCGGACCCTTTAATGCGTTTGATTTCACCGATCACATCGTTGGCAAGGGCGGATAAAGGGAGAAGGATTATCAGCAGCAGGATGAAAAAACAGAGCCCGTGCCTGGTTTTGTTATGGGCTGAGCCCAATGTCGGTATATTGTTCACCATGGTATTTTACCTTCCTGATGGCGGTTAATCATGATGTTCTTATGCATAAGAAAATTAAAACACATATGTAATCTCAAGCGAATATACGTTTTTTTGAAACGTGTATTCGTCACCCCTCGTCGAAATATAGTCGGAATCGTTCTTGAGATGAATATAGGAAAAAGAAAGCAGGAGTCGTTCCATAAAATACCGTTTCAGGGAAAAAACAGTGGTATAGGTACTGTCCCTGCGGTCCCTGGTGGGGCTGAAATCAGGGTAATGGGTCCGCATGTAGGCAAAAGAGAGATCTCCCCATACACCCCAGTAAATGTTAGCCGCTACGCCAGCCATCAACTCGTGGTAGCTGTAAGTGGCAGGATCGTCGCCTGATTTTTCGTAAGCCGTTCGATATGTGATTCTGGGCAGGCAATCGGTGCCGGGGATCTGGTAGGATTGTGTAATGTCTGCGGCGTAACGGGATGAATCACTGGTGTTGGCAATCAGGTACTCTTTGAGCTGGTAACCCAAGTTGATAGTCGATTGAAGGTTGTGGGGTTCGATTATGGTGATGGTGGGCATAAAGCTGTGCATGCGAAGCCGGGCAAAGGAGTTGTTGGCAAAGGTTAAATAAATGGGGGGGTTGATGAACTGTTTTTTTCCACCGGCATAAAAATAGCTGAAATCATATTGAAATCGGAAAAAAACAGGCTCCCAGTCCGCTTGGAAGTAGGCGTGGGGACTGTGTGAGGTGACATTGTCTTCCGTCCGGTCTCGGTACCCAAGGGAAAAAAGGGTGTAACCCACACCCGCTTCCATGTTTTTCAGGTTCAGGAATTTGTATCCGGTCCTCATGAAAAAAGTCTGGTACTGGTCCCCACTTCCGCTGCCACCCGAGACGGGTCCACCCGTGATTTCTTGGAGAGGATCACGTGCCACATTGTCGTCATAGCCCCAGTTGAAGGAGGTGATCAGGTACCAGGGCTTGCGGCCCCAGGCGGCTTCCTCAACGCGGGGGATGGTTTGCCGGGCGCTTTCCGCCAGGGGTGTTTCGGGATCCATTTCAACCGCTTTTTTGAACATTTGGGCCGCTTGATCAAACTGTTCTTCCTCGAGGTAGGTGGCGCCGGTCATGTAAACCGATATTTGATTCAGCTGAGGATCCACTTCCTTTGCGCGGCTGAAGCAAAGAATGGCCTGGCTGAAATTTCCGGAATCCTTGTAGGCATAGCCCATATCCAGAAAAACACGACCGCTCTTGGGATCGATTTTCTCTGCCTTTTTAAGGGTTTCAATGGCTTTTTCATGATTTTTCTCGCTGCTGTAGATGGCAGCGATGTCGAAATAGGCCTTAAAAAAAAGCTTCGGATCCTGTTCTATCAGAGAATTAAATATGTTAAGGGCCTCGCTGTTTTTCTTGAGTCGCACATAGGTGACGCCGATATAATACTGAAATTCCAGGTTTTGAGGTTCCATTGCCGCCGCTTTTTCAAACAGTCCCGCAGCTTCCGCAAAGTTTTGCATATCCAGCGCATCGACGCCATCCATGAAAATGTCCATGGCTGTGGATCCTTCTCCGGAGTCTGTTGCTTTTGGCGGGCTGCCGGTGGGGTGTGACAGAGGTGCCTTTGCCTCGGCAAGAGAATTTTTGATGAAGAATACTTTCTCTAAGTCGATACTCCCATTCGCGTGGGATTGCGGAGGTTCTTGACTTCCGTTGGGAGCGCCGGAAACCTGTGCTGCCATCCCAAAACAGAAAAGGGTTGTTATCAAGGTGGCAATAATCAGTTTGTGGCGAATTCGAATGAAATGTCCTGTTATAGAAGTGGGAAATACGTTTCCGAGATCAGCGTTTTTCACATTTCCACCTTAAAAAAATATTGAGCAATGAGTTCTTATTTTGTTCAGTAAGAAAAGCGAAACAGTTAGGGAAAAAATGAATTCCGATCGCCATACAATGATAAAATGAGTGATTTTGTCAAGTTTTTTCTGAGGAATTTGAAGGTCAACAGCAACTGAAACCACTGGATATGAGTCTTTATGACATGTTTACATCGCAATTTCTACGATTCCCCTGCTTTTTGTTGACATGGGTGGTATCCGTGGATAGGCTTCTGCATTTCCAATTTGGGTGTGAAAAACCTTCGAAAAGGCCTGATACAAGGGAAATGATGTGAGGGATGCGTGCAGCGAAAAAAGAATATTGGTCTTTGATCTGCTGATGCTGGGGGCAGTTTTTGCTTTTCTCCTCTGTTATTTAGAGCCGGCCTCCCTTTTTTCAAAAACCATCACCACCGGTGGGGATACGGGTTCCCATTATTACACGGCCCAGTATCTGAAAGACCATCTGCTGCCCAAGGGGAAAATTTCCGGATGGTGCCAGGGAAATCTGGCGGGCTTTCCCATGCTTCAGAACTACTTCCCGTTGCCGTTTCTGATCATGACGGTGTTGTCGTGGATAATGCCATTACAGATTGCCTTTAAAGTGACCACTGTTTTGGGTGTTTTCCTGCTTCCCCCCTGCACATATCTTTTCTTTCGTCTTCTCAAACAGCCGTTTCCCATCCCCATTACGGGGGCCTTGTTTTCCCTTTCGTTTCTCTTTATGGAAGGCAATTCCATGTGGGGCGGCAACATCCCAAGCACCCTGGCGGGGACATTCTGTTACAGCTTAGGTTTTTCCCTGGCGGTTTTGTGGCTGGGGCTGCTGTATCGGGTTATCTCTGAAAACAAAGGACTTCGAATCTGTGCGGTCGTACTCTCTTTGGTGGGGTTATGCCACGGATACACCCTCCTGGGAGCGCTGTTTTCCTCACTGTTTTTCCTCATCTCCAGGAAGAATTTTAAACTCAGCCTCAAACGGCTGCTGTTGATCGACACCCTGGCCTTCTGCCTCATGGGGTTCTGGTTGATTCCCCTCATGGCCTTTCTCCCTTATACCACCCGGTTCAGCATCCTGTGGATCTTTTTTACCTGGGATCAGATCCTGCGGGAGGTTTTGCCCGTCATCCTCTACCCGTTCATAGCTTGTGCTTTGCTGGTGGGGGGACGTTCTTTATATCTTTACATTTCGCAACCAAAAACCTGTAATGCAAACCTGCTGCCCGTGAAATGTAAAGATATAAAGAACGTCCCCCCCTGCATTTACGTCTGGTTTATCTCCTTTTCCGGTCTGGCCCTGTACTTCATCGGGTATCGGCTTGGTCTGGTGGATATTCGTTTTCTGCCCTTTTTTCAGTTTTTCCTGATCATCGGGGGGGCGTTTTTATGGTCAATGGTTTCCGTCCCCCGTACCCAGAAGATGCTGGGTGTCCTGGCGGTCGTATTGTTGACGTTTTTGTGGGTGGACAGCCGGGAGACCATCTGCAGGAGTTGGGCGGGGTCCAACTACGCCGGCTTTGAGGCAAAGGCCCTGTGGAAGCCTTTTAAAGCCATTAATCAATTTTTAAAGGGGGACGAGAAAGACCCAAGGGTTGTTTACGAGCACAGCATGCGGAACCAGGGGGCGGGCACGGTGCGGGCTTTTGAAAACCTGCCGCTTTTTTCAGGCAGGAGTACCCTGGAAGGGGTTTACATTCAAGGCAGTCTGTCGGTGCCCTTTATCTTTTATCTGCAATCGGAAATGTCCCGGAAGCCTTCCACACCCATTCCCGATTACAACTATTCACGGTTTAATCTGATAAAAGCCCATGAACACCTGAAACTGTTTAATGTGGGTGAGGTCGTCCTGGTGGAACCGGAGACTCTTCAAGCGGCCACAGAATCCCCCTTGTTTGATTTCGCCTATCGGGCCGGTCCTTTTGAAGTTCACCGGGTCATGGGCAATTCCGGAAAATATGTGGAGCCGTTGATCTGCAAGCCCGTGATGGTCTCAACAAAAGACTGGCGGAAGTTATCCTACAAATGGTTTCGCCTGGGGGATCTCTCTGTCCCACTGGTGTTCAAGGATAAGGCGGATCAAGAGGAGCGTAGACGGTTTCATGTCGTAAAGGATCTTCATATAAGGGCTCTTCCAACGGCGCCTTTGAACCAGGGGGCGCCCGTCCGGGAGAGGGTCGGAGAAGAGGAAATCCTGATTGAAAACGCTTCGCCCGGAAAACCTCTGCTGATCAAGATCTCCTATCACCCCAACTGGAAGGTGGAAGGGGCGGATCAAATCTATCTGGCATCGCCCGCATTCATGCTGATTTACCCTCAAAAAACCAGCGTTCGACTCTATTATGGACGTACCTGGCCGGACTATCTGGGCGCGTTGCTGTCCATAATGGCCATCCTGTTTCTGCTCCTCTACCCCAGGATCGCAACCGTCAGAAAGCGGTTTTCAAAAGGGTTTGACCGTTACGCATACAAAGCGGTTTGTGTCAGTACGGGCCTGGTGGCCCTTTTGATGGTTTATTTCCTGGTCCGATTGTCCCCCCAATTCCCGGTGCTTCCCTACAACCAGGGGATCAAGGCTTTCACAGGAGAGGATTACGAAGGGGCCAGGGGCTATTTTCAGCAGGTGATGGAAAAATTTCCCCAGACCATTATCGTGGATCAGGCCGCTTACCATTACGCCATGTGTTACTACCGGGAAAAAGACTGGGAAAAGACCCTTTATTGGCTCAAATGGCTCATGGAAACCTATCCGGAAACATCCCGGGCTTCTGAGGTCCTGTACCACATGGGGCTTTGTTATCTGAACCAGGGCAAGACCGGGGAGGCCCGTGTCTGGTTCCAGGAGACCGCCCGTCAGTTTTCCGGGAGTATCTGGGCCGATTTTGCCAAAGATCGGCTACGGGAGATGTCTGCGATATGATATCAGATTCCGGCATTACCATTTTTATCCCGGTGTACAATGAGGAAGAGTTGCTGGTGAAAAATACCGTTCGCCTGATGGGCTTTTTGGATTCCCTGAAACGGCCTTACGAGGTGATTTTGGGCAGCAACGGTTCCACGGACGGGACGGTGAATCTGGCAGGGAAATTAAGTAAAGAACACGATTCGGTCCGATTTTTTCATCTGGAATCCAGGGGCGTGGGACGGGCATTCCGGGAAGGGGTCGGGAAGGCCGCCTATGATCGGATTATCACTGTGGACATGGACCTTTCCATCAGCCTTGATTTCATCCCCCAGGCCTCCCGGCTGCTGGATCGTTCGGATATGGTCATTGGAAGCAAAATTACGGGGGAACAACAACGCTCATGGTCCCGAATAGCAGCAAGCAATCTCTTTATCCGCCTGGCCGGGCGATTGCTGCACATCAATTATCACGATTATTCCATCGCGGCCAAAGGATACCGCAAAGACCTGGTGAAACGATATCTTGAGCACGTAGACGACCATACCTTCTACGTGGTGGAAATCGTTCACCGGGCTTCCCGGGATGGTTGCAGGCTTTTAGAGATTCCGGTCAAATGTACGGACATGCGGGGAAGTCGCTTCAATCTGCTTAACGAAGGATTATACAAATTCGGGAATCTGTTCCGGTTGTGGCTGAAAAGGTCTCACGCTAAGCCGCAAAGCGCGCAAAGAAAAGCAAAATGAAATGAATATCTGATAAAATCTTGGCGTCTTTGCGGCTTTGCGTGAGAAAAAAAATGAAGATTTATCCATCACACCACATCCGTATCGCCATAAGTGACATGCCAGTCATCCAGGTTCCCCGGAGGACCATCCCCTGTACACCGATACCCCAATCGCCATGTTTTGGGGTTGATGATTTCAGGGACCTTCCTGAACCCCGCCCTTTTCAAAATCCCCGATTTACTTCGTGGCAGAAGGCAGGTCAGAAAATTCCCCCCATGGGCTTTGACATATCGTTGTGCAAAGGAAAAAATTTCATGAATTACCGGACCGGACCCCGTTGGGAAGGGAAACACGTCCAACAGAACGCCAAACATCCGGCCTTTTAATGCCATCATCCTGATAACCAGATAGCCAATCAGACATCCATCATTCAGAACGGCAAAGGGCCGATAACCAAATTCGGGGACCGAAAGGTATCGCCACCGAAGGTAACGACTGTCTCTAAACTGCATCACCGGGGCCATGGTTGAATGTTCCTGCCAGAGGATATCAAAGGTTTCATCAAAATGCTCAATGGGGCTTATGTGAAGCCCTTGAATTTTAGTGGAGAATGAAACGTCCGCATCCCTCTTTGCTGAAGCCGGAAAGCTTTTAACCCGTCTGTTAATGAACGGGAGGGCGTTAAAGATCATGGCCAGGGGTCTGATGGGTATCACCATCAGGGGTATGGTGGGCAGCATCCGCCAGCCCAGTTGTCCGGTGAAACCGGGCAGGGACTGATCATTAGGAAATCCCCACACCAGGTTAATGCCGCAATGGGTTTCCAGGTGATCATACACTTCATGCGCAAGAGCGGAAAACATGCCCTGCCGGCGGTAGCGTGGGTGAATCATGGTGTCGCAGGAAAAAGCGACCCGGGTTTCCTGGCCATGAATGAAAAACCGGGTGGGAATGGTCACATACTGGCCCACAATCCTGCCGTTTGATTCCGCCAGGAAGCAGACCGCTTTGCCCGAGGGGTTGTTTTGAAACTGCCACTGCCAGGTGGATTCTTTGAGGCGCACCGGATCAAGATCGCCGAACACCACCTGGCGAAGCTTGAGGATCTGCTTTTCATCCCCATTCCGATATGGCCTTATTTGCCAGTTGCGGGTCATCCCTTGAGCAACCTCATGAAAAGCCTTCCCTGCTCCAGATCGGGACGTATCTGCCGGCGCAATAGTCCCATCAGATAAGCGGGCCTCAGGTAAAACCGCAGATAAGCCCTCCTGAGGACCGATTTTAAGGTTTTAAGGTCGTGGTCAATAAAATTATAGTGGGGATATAAATGCGGGGGGAACGCGGCCATATCCAGGCCGGTTTGTTGGGCTAACTTTGTGCCGGGAAAGGGAACAATCAGGTGAAATGCCGCGTAGGTCGGGTTCAGCCGAATGGCCAGTTTAACGGTGGCGTTCATCTCTGCAACGGTTTCCCCGGGGAAGCCGAAATTCATAAACAGGGCCGTTTCAATGCCGGCCTTTCGGGTCAAATTGAGGGCCTGAACACAGTCGTTTACAGTAATGCCTTTTCCGGTTTGGTGCAGTATTCGGTCGCTTCCGGCCTCCACGCCAAAATGGATCAGGGTGCATCCCGCCTTTTTCATCCAGTTTAAAACCTCCCCGTCCACATCCGTCACCCGTGTTTGGCAACACCACTGAACGCCGAGGTTCAAATCGACCAGGGCTTTGCAGAAGGAGATCAGGTATTTTCGATTGAGGCCGAATTCAAGGTCCATGAAATAGATGTTCTGCACCTGGAATTCCCGGTTTACCTGCCGTACTTCATCCAGGAGGCGGTCCAGGCGTTTCTGCCTGAAGCGGGGACCATACATGCCCAGATAGCAGAAATTGCAGCCGTGAGGGCAGCCCCGCGATCCTTCCAGAATGGCAAAATTCTTTCCCATGAACTCATAACGGTATTGATCCATCTTCAGCAGATGGTAGGCGGGGTAGGGGAGTTGGTTCAAATCGATCAGATTATTCCTGGGCGTTGTTTTGACCAACCGGTTTCCTTTGAGGTAGGCAACGCCTTGTATATCATCAGAAATCTCATGGGTCTCATCCTTTAGAACAATATCCAGTATGGTCCGTTCCGGTTCCCCCAGGATGGCGGCCCGGGCCCCGCTTTGCCTGAGAATGGCTTCCGGGCGCTCGGTCACATGGGCGCCCATGATATAGAGTCGGTTTCGAGGAATATGGGTCAGGGTGTCAAAAAAGAATTGGATGTCCAGGGAAGGGCACTGCCAGCGGTCATAGGGTGTTGAGGTGATGAAGGTTTTTTCAAATCCCTCAGCCAGGCGACCCATGGCCGCAGGTGACAACCGGTCCACATTGTTGTCCAGGATTTGAACCGTAAACCCGTTCTTTAGAAGGAGCGCTGCCGCCAGGGCCAGGTCCAGCGGCTGCCAGAGTCTTTTGAATTGCGGCTGCATCTGGCGCCTGATACCCTGCCAGTGGGGGTTGATGAGCAGTATGGTGCCGGGCCGCATCATCGTTCTTTTCCAAAGGAGGTGGTTTTGATATGGCGCATCTCGAGCCCTTTTCGAAGATCATTATTCAACAGCAGGGCCAGGTCATTTTCCCAGAAGTAGTGCCAGTGTTTATATTTGTCATGGGTATGGTTGTCTCCAACGCCGGGATGAAGGATGAATTCCACCCGGGAGCACCGTTGATTTTTTGCCAGCTTATCCATGGTTTTCAGTACCGTGGCGCAATCCATCCGTCCTCCGACGTTCAAAAATCCAACAGATGGGATCGTTTCACCTGAGGGAAAGCAGCCTTTTAGCGCCATAAGCCGTGTCCATCCCCACAACCCGAACCACTGCACCAAGCGGCCGGGTCCGGGGGCAATTAATGCACGGGTAAGTAGCGGCTCGATCATGGTACTTCTCATAAAGGGGATGTTGTAGCGTCGAATGATGCTGCGGCAAACATTGAACAGTCCCGGGAAGAGGTGGATGAACTGGTGGCTGTCCAGATGGCTGATTTTGATGCCGCTACTTTTCACTTTTTCCACCTGAGCGCACCACTCGGCTTCAACCTGCTCATAATCCAGTTTTCGGGAAACGATGGCCCCTAAAATCCGGTTCCGGGAGGGTAGCAGGCCTTGGTGTGACATCAGGGTTGACAGGTCTTCAGGCGGCAGCAGGGGCGGTTCATCGGCGAGCACCAGGTGAATGCCCACATCCAGACTGGGATTTTCAAGGGCCAGTGCTATGGCTTGATCTGCTGCCTCACCCACCGCCATGAGCGATGTGCTCGTCAACAGCCCGTGTTTGAAAGCGCTGATGATCCCACGGTTAACCCCCGGGGTTAATCCGAAATCATCGCCGTGGAAAATGACTCTCATGGGTCACTCATCCTTTTGTCTTCATACGACTTTTGATTATGAGCGTCAAAAGCGCCAGGATGAGCACCCCTGCAAAACCTATCCATAAGCAGCGGTATTGGCGAAACAGGTTCTTTGATTCAACGATTTTGATGGCCGCGGTGCAGACCGACGTGTGGTGGATGTTTTCCAGGTCGTATTCAAAATAGCAGAAAACCGGGTAATCAGCTCCCGGAAGGGCTGAAAAATTGCGGATCTCAAAATTCAGATTTTTCTGGGATCTGGGACCCATCCGGAAGTTGATTTCAGGCGTTGGCGTTGAGAGTTCCCGGGGAAGGATAAGGGTCGCCAGAATTCTCTTTTGTCTGGCGCCGATGTTTTTAATATCGAGTGAGAGTTTCCCCTTTTTGTCCATGGTGATATTCTTCCCCAGGACCGCGAGGTCGGGGTTGACGTTGGGTCCCACGGAGAATGTCATGCCGGATAGCGCTGAAAAAGGGTATTGGTTCGAATCGTGAAAGTCCACAAAGACGGTCAATGGGTATCGACCCGTTTTGCCCCCTTCACTGTTTTTTTCAAAAACGAAAGTGGTGGTTCCCCCCGGGTCAATCTGAGGAATGACCTTCGAATCAAGGATTTCTCCCATAATCTTCAGATGAACCTGAAGATTATGGGCGGTGGCAGTGCCCTCATTGGCAAGGGCCACCGTTACCTTGAGCTGGTTTTCCGTGGTCTCCACCGTGGTCTGCGTCTGGATTTTGAGAACCCCGGCAAAAGAAGGTGCTGCAAAGAGCAGGGCAATGGAAAAGGTCACCAGGAGGACCGATTGAAAACAGCATTTTTCCTTCATATCAAAACCTCCCCGTTCCATATTCCTGAAATCGTCCAGGTTATCATCATGATTTAGGGCTCAAGAGGATTATAACCTGATGAGGTGACTTTTGCACGCCATTTCCTCTATTTTGGGAACGGGATTCCTTTGAACACGCGCCGAACAGTATGGCTCTTTTCATCCAAATGAATATGGCCAGGTATAAGGGCATGGAAATAATCATTAAATCATCATGAAACGAAAAGATGTAACATTGTGGCCAAGTAAAAGTAGAATACATCGATTTTACTTGAATTTTAAGGGATAGTCATATATAGGTCCCGTATAAGCATTTTCTGGAGGATTACTAAGTTAAATGAAGCAGCGTATCCGCACGGCCCTGAAACTCCTTGCCAATCCGAAAAAATGGACCGGTTATCCTGTAAAGCCCCATTTGACCCAACATGAAGAGACGGGCGCCGGTCTTCCTGCGACCCCTCTGTTTACTGTGGAGCGCCTGAATGAATCCATCCGAAGAACCGGAGATCGTTTCCTGAATATCCAGAACGAAAAAGGATACTGGGTGTTTGATCTGGAGGCGGACACAACCATTCCGTCGGAATACATTTTGCTTCAGAGGTTCCTGGGGCGCGAAATCCCTGTGGATCTTAAGATTCGGTTCGCCAATTACCTGCGCAACCGGCAGCTTGATAGTGGCGGTTGGCCCCTGTATTACGAGGGTGAGGCCAATATCAGTGCTTCGGTTAAAGCCTATTTTGCCCTGAAGCAATTGGGAGATTCTCCCGATGCACCCCATATGGCCAGGGCCAGGGCTTATGTTCTGGCGCAGGGAGGTGCCGCCGAAACCAATGTGTTTACCCGCATTATGCTGGCGCTTTTCGGTCAGATCCCATGGGCAACGACGCCGGCCATGCCAATCGAGATCATGCTTCTGCCCCAGTGGTTTTTCTTCCACCTCAATAAAATTTCTTATTGGTCAAGAACCGTCATTGTTCCGCTCCTCATCCTCTATGCGAAACGACCCGTGTGTCGCCTGATGCCGGAAGAGGGCGTTTCAGAACTTTTTGTATCGCCTGTACATGAATTTCAACATCTGGATCGTTTTGTCCCGGGCAGTTTTTTTAAGAACTGTTTTTTGCTTCTGGATCGTTTCCTGAAAAAAGTTGATCCCTTGATGCCCCGGGTGCTGAGGAAAAAAGGGCTTAAGCTGGCAGAAACCTGGACCCGCGAGCGGATGAGGGGAGAGGGCGGTATCGGGGCCATTTTTCCCGCCATGGCCAATGCGGTGATGGCGTTGAAGGTTCTGGGATATCCGGATGACCATCCCGATGTTGCCCGGGGAATCCAGGCCATTGAGGACTTGCTTGTCACCCATGGTGATGAAAGCTACTGCCAACCCTGCTTGAGCCCCATATGGGATACCTGTTTAAGTCTTTCCGCCGTGCTTGAAGGAGGTCTTGCTGTAAACCATGCAGCGGTTCAAGATGCCGTTCGGTGGCTTTTTAAACAACTGATCCTTGTACCCGGGGACTGGGTCTATCGAGCGCAGGATCTTGAGCCGGCCGGGTGGGCTTTCCAGTTTGAAAACAACTTTTATCCGGATGTGGACGACACGCCCATGGTTCTGATGGCGCTCTTGAGGGCCGGTGCTTTAGAAGAAACAAAATACCGGGGAAAAATCGCCAAGGCTGTGAACTGGGTGATCGGCATGCAAAGCTCCGATGGCGGGTGGGGTGCTTTTGATATTGACAACAATTATCTTTATCTGAACGAGATTCCGTTTGCGGACCACGGGGCGCTCCTTGATCCCGGCACATCCGATTTGACGGGCCGATGCATTGAGCTCCTGGCCATGTTGGGATACGGACCTGATTTCCCGCCCATTTCCAGGGCACTGGATTTTCTGCAAAGGGAACAGGAAGATTGCGGAGCCTGGTTCGGGCGCTGGGGCGTCAATTATATTTACGGCACATGGTCCGTATTAAAAGGTTTAGGGTGTCTGGGTGAAGATCCCTCCCAGCCCTATATCCAAAAGGCCATTAAATGGTTGGAATCCTGCCAAAATTCAGACAATGGCTGGGGCGAAACCTGTTATTCCTATACGGATCCCGGTCTTGCGGGAAAGGGTAAGAGCACCCCTTCTCAGACGGCGTGGGCGCTCCTGGGACTCATGGCTGCCGGTGAAGTGAAAAGTGCCGCTGTACAACGGGGCGTTCATTACCTGATCAACCAGCAGGACAAACAGGGGAAATGGGATGAAAAGCTTTACACCGGCACGGGTTTTCCCAGTGTGTTTTACCTGCGTTACCATGGATATGGTCAGTTTTTTCCCCTTTGGGCATTGGGTGAATACCGCCGATTGCGAATTGAGAAAAAGACCCTTCAAGATGAAGTAACCCTTAACCATCCGGTAGACCTGCCTCCGCCGGCTTAACCAGCCGGAAAATGAAAAAATCAATCGGTATTGTGGTGGCGCTTCCGGGAGAAGCTCGGGCGTTGGTTGGACGTCGCTCCTGGGAGAAAGCCAACGGATTCTTGCATTGTCACGCGGTTTTGGAAGACGGCACTGATCTGACGGTTGTTCAGTCGGGTATGGGGATGGACAATGCCTTTTCCGCCGCCGGCCGGCTCAGAGAAAAAGGCGTGGCAGTATTGGGATGTTTTGGCGTTTCCGGTGGGCTCGATCCTGGATTGGGGCTCGGCGATCTGGTGTTTGCGGATGCGGTCTTCGTGGAACGGGGTGACGGGGTTTCCCTGGCCTGGGAAAAGGGTGGGCGCGATTCAGATGTAACCCTTAATTTTGAAGCCGCCAAAGGCCTTACCGTAAGTTGGGGGCCGATCATTACGGTTCAAAAGCCGGTTCTCAATACCGCGGGTAAGAGGGCGCTTTTTAACCGAACCGGAGCCATAACCGTTGACATGGAGACGGCGGCCGTGGCGCGCGCTGCAAACCAATCAGGCCTTCCTTTTTTTGCTATCCGGACCATCTGTGATACAGCGGATGTTTCTATGCCGGAAGTCCTATACCACTGTGTTGATCAGAAAGGACGTCCCCGTTTTCCCTACCTCTTCGGGCTGATCATTAGAAAGCCCTCATTGATATCTCATCTGCTGCGAATGAAAAGAGATTTTACCAAAGCCCTTTCCACCGGTCCCCAAGTTCGGCGCTGCCTGTCGGGGATGCAAATCCCCCCTGCCCCCCCCTGACAACTGCCCTCTTGTGTTACCTCAGTGCCCTATGCACCAACTGGATAATATCCATCACCTGCAAATCCACCTTGTTCCGTCTTACATAAGTGGTCATGGTTCGGACGCACTGCTGGCAGGAGGTGACCACGGCCTGGGCGCCGGTCCCCAAGACCTCCTGGATTTTGTGTTTTGAAATCTCTGCAGAGAGTTTGGCATCCACCATTTCCAGGTTGCCGCCGCCGCCGCAGCACTGACAGTTTTCCCGTGTATTGGGAAGTTCCACGAATTGAACTTCGGGGATGGATTCTATGATTTCTCTTGGTTCATCAAATATGCGGGAACCTCGGCCCAGGTCGCAGGGGTCGTGGTAGGTGACGGTCAAGGGAAGTTCCTGAAGGGGAATCCGGCCCTTTTTAAGCAGGTCCAGCAGAAACCCTGTGGCATGGGAAACCTTAAATTCGTCGGGGTAGTGTTCCCGCCACATCTGGTAGCAGGACGGGCAGGAGAAGACCACCTCTTTAGCACCTTTTTCGCGAACTGCTTCCAGGTTATGTTTCATAAACTCCTGAAACATTTCCCCGAGGCCGGCCCCCAGCATGGGAAAGCCGCAGCACCACTCCTCTTCCCCCAGAAGGGTAAAGTCCACGTTGCTACGGTCAAAGATTTCCGCCAGGGCCATGGGAATCTTCTGGACCAGTGGGAAATAAGCGGCCGTACATCCCGTGAAATAGACCACATCGGATTGATCTTTGATGTAGTTGTCATCGGGGGGGTCCCGCATATCTTCCACCCATTCGGCCCTCTCTTCGTTATCCTCTGCAAAAACATTGTGGTCTTCCGCCAGATTATCCCGAATCATGTTGATCTTCTTGGGGTAGCTTTTGGAATGGACCATGTCCTGTCGCAGGGAAAGCCACAAATCTTTAAGATGAATGCCAACGGGGCAGACTTCCTGGCAGTTTCCGCAAAGGGTGCAGCGAAACACCGTATCGCTGAAGTGTTTCATCTCTTCTTTGGCGGGGGGCTTTTTTCTGAACAGATGCCTGAAAAGACCGGTGCGCCGTTTCAGAAGCGCTTGAAGACCTTTCATGCGGTAAACCGCGGACAGCTCTCCGTCTGAAGCCGCGGAAACCGCCGGGCACACATCAATACATGCCTGGCAGTTGGTACAGGCCCCCATCTCCAGCAATTGTCTGATGTTATATTCTTGGTTTTCTGCCATCTGGTTTTATGGAATAGCTTCTATTCCTCAGCATATTTTTCAATATCAGCCAGCACCCATTGGGTAACAGCGTCTTCTCCTTTGATCAGGTTCTCCAATTCACTTTTGTCACTGGGCTTGATCTTGTAGAGCCATCCCTTGCCATAGCAGTCGTCATTGATGAGACCTGGGTTGGTTTCCAATTCTTCGTTGACACTGTCGAGCACGCCGTTTACGGGTGCATAGACTTTCCCCAACCATTTCCCCGATTCGATTTTGGCGAATTTCTTGCCCAGTTTCAGCTTTTTGCCGTCATCCGGAAGCTGAACATACACCACTTCCCCGGCCATGGTCTGGGCAAAATCGTCCATGCCCATGACCAGAAGGTCCCCTTCTTCTTTGACCCAGAAATGGTTTTCTTCGTAGTAAAGGTCATCCGGCATGTTGTATTGCTCAATCTTCATCTTTTTTCCTCCCAATCTGACATTTTTTCTCACGCAAAGCCGCAAAGTCGCTAAGAAAAGCCCTAAGATAAATTGCTAAAAAACCTTGACGTCTTTGCGGCTTTGCGTGAGGCCTTTTTCTTTGTGGCGATGCCGCCTTATTCCGCTTCCTCCATCAACTGGTTGATGAACTGGGTTGTGTTGTAAATTTTAAATTTCTGCTTTCGCAGTTTGGCGTTGGCCAGATTGTGAACGCAGGAGTTGCATTCGGTCAAGACAATTTCAGCCCCCACTTCTTCCGCCTGCGCCAGCCTGCGGCGGGCCATGGCAATGGAGTTCTTGGCAAAGGCGCCTCTGACCCCGCCGCCGGCGCCGCAACAAAGGGCACCCTCACGGTTATCCGGCATTTCCACAAAGTTCGGCGCGATTTTTCGGATGGTGTTTCGGGGTTCCTCGTAAATACCGGAGTGCCGTCCCAGGTCGCAAGGGTCATGATAGGTTACCCGCTTGTCGGTCCGGACGGAGAAATCGAAATCCTGCAGAAACTGGGTGACATGAACCACCTTGACCCCTTTTTCCTTCATTTCGTCATACTGGGGTTTGTTGTTAAAGGTGCGAAAGCAGTAGGGACAGCCGGTGATGACCGTTTTGGCCCCGGTATGGAAGATGAGATCCATGTTTTTCCGGGCCAGGTTCGGGATTATTTCATAGCCCACATCCTCCAGCACGCCGCTGCAGCAGACTTCGTCAATCAGGGTGTAGTCCACCCTCAGTCTATCCAGAAGCTCCAGGGCTTCCAGGGTGGCTTCATCCTCCCGGTAAGACCCCACACATCCGATAAAATAGACATATTCGGCCTGCTGGTTTCTCTCCCGCTCAAAGTCTTCGGGCTCGTCTTCGGCATAAATGTTGGTGTGTTTTTGAAGGACCTTATGCATGCCTTCAAATGCGGGGTGGCATGATCCCACGTTCACCATATCTTTTCTGACCTGTTTGATGATTTCAGGCACCTGAACCCCGCTGGGGCAGTTTTCAAAACAACTGGCACAGGTGGTGCACTGAAACAGGCTCTCGGTGAGCTGATCGTCCAGGGGAAGATTGCCGTCCATGACCTCCTTTAACAGCAGCATTTTGCCCCGGGCATTGAGCCCCGGTCTGAGGGTGGCTCCGTAAACCGGGCAGACCGCCTGGCAGAATCCGCATCGGGAGCATTGCAGGATCTGCTCGCGGAATTTTTTTTCAAAATCGTATTTGGCTTCCATGATCAACCCTCCAGCGCCATTTTCCCGGGATTCAGGATGTTGTTGGGATCAAACGTTTTTTTCAGCGTGCGCATCACGTCCATGGCCACCGGGTCATGTTCCAGGGTCATGAAAGGCGCCTTGGAAAGACCGATACCGTGTTCTCCCGTAAGGGTCCCGTCCAAAGCGATGGCCAGCTCGAAAAGATCTTTGATCGCTTTTTCTTTTTTTTCCACCTCAACAGGGTCATATCCGTCATAAAGGATCTGAGGATGAAGGTTGCCGTCGCCCGCATGACCGAAGGTGGCAATTTGGATGTCATGTTTTTCGGAAATATCCTGAATACCTTTTAAAAGTTCGGCAATGTGGGTCATGGGAACGGTCACATCTTCCAGCACTGAACTGGTTTTGATCCTTGAGAGTACGGCGTAGGCGGATTTTCGGGCAGCCCAGAGCTCCGTCACTTCCGCGTCTGTGGTGGCCTGTTTCACTTCCTGGGGGTGATTGGCCTCAAAAATTCGAATCACCTTTTCGATCTGATACGCGGTTTCTTCTTGGGTGTAGCCGTCGGTTTCCACCAGTAGCATGGCATCTACCTCGGGGAGATTGAGGTCCGTGTTCTGGTTAATGGCCGAAAGGGTTTCCCGTCCCAGGATTTCCAGGGCACTGGGGATGATGCCGCTGTGCATGATCTGGTTGATGGTGTTTCCCGTATCCTCCAGGTTGTTAAAGGTGGCAAGCGCCGTACTTGTTTTTGTGGGTTTGGGATTGATCTTGAAGGTAATTTCGGTGACAACACCGAGGGTTCCTTCGGACCCCACGAAAAGCCGGGTCAGATCATAGCCCGATACACTTTTCATGGCCTTTGAGCCGGTTCGCATGATCCGTCCGTCCGGCAGGACCACCTGAAGGCCCAGCACGTAATCCCGGGTGGTGCCGTATTTAGCCCCTTTGAGTCCCCCCGCATTGGTGGCCACGTTCCCCCCGAGGGTACTTACCTTGCCGCTGGCGGGGTCCGGCGGGAAAAAGAAACCCTTGGGGGCTAGTGCTTTTTCAAGGGTTGCATAAATCACTCCCGGTTGCACCACCGCCAGGCGATCCTCGATGCTGATTTTCAGAATTTTGTTCATGCGGGAGAGATCCAGAATTATGCCGCCTCTGATGGGGACCGCCATGCCGGAGAGACCTGTTCCGGCGCCACGGGGTGTGACGGGGATTTTCTCTCGATTGGCCAGTTTCATGATGTCGGCGATCAGCTCCGCGGTTTCCGCAAACACGGCGCAAAGGGGCCGGTGGCTGTGTTCGGATGCGTCGCAGGAATACGACACCAGATCAATGATGTTGCGGGTGAAGTTGTCTTTTCCCACAAGATCCACAATGGTCTGTTCTAATTTTTCATCCATGGTTGTCCTCATCTCCCTTCTTATATCCTTTCTTCATGGTTTTCATCACGGACGCCATGGGCCGGGGAAACCGCGTTGATGGAAATTACCACCGGCGCCAGGATCATGTGCAGCAGTCGGCTGAAAGGAATATAGGCAATAAATGCCCCTGTAAGCGCTGCATGAATATACCACATAAAACTATAGACTTCAGGTAGCCCCCGTGACGGTGAAAAACACAGGCTGATGGCATAGCCTGCAAAACTCCAGGCCGAGTTCGCGGGATATCCGGTCATGATAATTCGCATCCCTTCCAGCAGAAAACCGATGATGACGATGCCGCCGATGAGGGCCAGGGCGATCCGGTCTTGAGGAGGTGTTCCTGTTGCCCGGTTCCGTTCTTGAAGGGCACCCCGTATCCAGGCCAGGATAATGCCTGCCAGAATCATTATTCCTGTGAGATCATAGAGAAAAGCGGTCAGGGGATGGTTTTTGTTGATCATATCCCAAATGAAGGGGTTATCGGGCGCCCAAAGGGATCCCAGTAACGCCACAAGCCCCCAGGAAAATCGAATCACAAAGGGGTAAAAAATTAGCCCGTGGATGAACCATCGTCCCGGAGAACGCCGATACAGGCGTCTTTGCAGAAACGCATCCCAGAAAAGGGATTGCAGGATTTTGAATGCCTTAGGTGAAAAAATGGGGCGAAGCATGTCCAACAAGGCTTGCAGCAGTTTAAGCATGGGGTGCGTGCTGGTAATGTGCCCCATGGTACCGGTTAAGAGGACCGAAACAAAGAGGACCATGCCGCAGAGGAAAATCAAAAGCCCCACAGTAGATATGGATTTAAGGGTAAAGTTCAGGGTGAAAGTCGCCGTGTGGCAGGGCATGCACACGATACTCTTGGCCGGCAGGACCATGGATGCGGCACCAAGATCATTTCCCGCAAAATGACAGCGTTTGCAGGAGCCTTCTTCATCGGTAATATTCATCTGATGGAGGGTGGAAAGATCTTTGACCTTGTCCGGTTTAAAGAGGAGGGGGGCCTTTTCAGTATCCCGGAAAGGGGTTATTCCCTGAAGGTGGCATGCCTGGCAGGCGACCCCCATGTGGGCGTCATGGGTCACCTTTTCGTCGTGGGGCGAATGGCATTTCAGGCAGTCCACAGCGGGTTGTCGGTTGTGGTCAAAGGCTGCGGCTTTCTCGTGGCAGTCGGTGCAGGCCATTTGTGCATGGGGCGTGGTGGCATAGGTTTTTTCGTTCATCAATGGGGTGTGTTTCCCCGTTTTGATCTGTGCTTCGGTGCCGTTGTTTCCATGGCAGTGCAGGCAGAGGGATTGTATATGCTTGATATCTTTGGGATCTTCTCTGTTTCGAGCCTGGTGACAGGTCATGCAGGCGGCAGACTCTTCTGAAAACAGGGCATCTGAGAAGGGGGGCAGGGCCGATGTTTTTTTGTGGCAGGCGCCACACTGTTCTTGGGGCGGTTTGTCGGGGTTAAATTTTCCGGTTCGGTTTTTACCCAAGGTGGGTTGCGTGTGGGGGTTGTGGCATTTCAGGCAGTACCCATATTCATTTATATTCTCGACCTTATGTGAGCCGTGAATTCCGTTATCCAGGTTTTCCATGACCTGGTCATGGCAGTCCAGACATTGATCCGCTTTAAAAAAGGCCCTTTCATGCTTATTTACGTTGCCGGGTTTGGGGTGAAGCGGTTGATCCGCCACATTCTCGTGACAGTCCAGACAGGTGGTCCGGCCGTGGGCTGAGACGTGAAACCGGGCCGGATCCAGAAGCCAGGTGGCTTGTGCGTTATGGACGGAAAAAATGAAAATCAGCAGGGCCGGAAGGAGGCAGGCGGCTCTTTTTATGAGGAAACGGGAAAGAAGCATGGGCGGTTAATGGAATCCTTTGGTCATGGTTTCAGCCAATTCTTCCTACCACATAAGGTCCCTCGGGGACCACCACTGTTTCGGGATGGGTTTCCAGTAATTCATCAACGGTCTGTTGCAGGTTTTCGACTTTCAGTGCCCCCATCTTTTCAACATCCTGCTGGGAAAGCCCGGAAGCGTAAATATAGATTTTGCCCGCATGGTCCGTCGCCTGAAAGATGTTTTGGGCACACCACTGGTCAATGACAAAATCCTTTGGGTCGCTGTAACCGTCTGAAAACGATTGGAAATCGCAAGTGGAATTCATGACCTCGCAGAATTCAGGGCTTCCCATACCTTCCCGGCATTCACAGGCTACCACAATGGTTCCCCCGGACTTTAAGATATCCCGGGCGCAGATGAGGGCTTTGCTGATCTGGTAGAAGGTGGCATCCAGGGGAAAGCCGCCCCCTGAGGTGATGACCATGTCTGCCCGCTTTTCCAACGGGACCAGTGCGTGTTCCGCAACCAATTCACATCCCGCCAAGTGTGCTTCGTTGTAATCCCCCGCAAAGACACCGGCAATCTCTCTTTTCTGGTTAATGACCACGTTCAGAATAAAATCGGGCCGGGCCAGCTCCGCAACGCGGATGCCGTACGCGTGAAAAGGATTCCCCTCAAGGAGGCAGTTGGTGACGCTGGGATGGTTGATCATTTCATAGGAGTGCATGAATTTCATGGTTTCGAAGCTGGAAATGCCGGGCAGTATTGCCTTGCGCCCCCCCGAATACCCCGCATAAAAATGGGGTTCAATGAGACCGGTGAGGATTTTCAGGTCCGCATCGAGATAACGGGTGTTGATTTCGATGGGGGCGCCTTCGATTTCGTCAATTTTCCGATAGGTTTCGGGTTTCCGGCAATAATGGTTTTCAATGGGGTAGCGCTCCACGATCTCGCGGCCCACCAGGTTTTCCAATTCTTTACCCAGGTTGGGGCGATGCATGCCCGTGGCGATGAGAATGGTAATGTCCTGAGGATTCAAACCCGCTGCTTCCAGGGTGCTGAGCAGCGGTGGCAGAATAACCTTATTGGGGACCGGGCGCGTGAAATCGGAAATGACAACGCAAGCGGTTTTTCTGCCGTGGGCCACTTTTAAAAGGGAAGGGCTTTCGATGGGGTTTTCCAAGGCGGATAAAATGGCCTTTTCCGGGTTAAAGATCGCATCAAGCGTTTTCATCTCCAAGGACTGAATCGACAAAGGGAGTTTCAAATCAGCGGTTTTTTCGCCATACAACAGTTTCAGCTCTTGAGTACGCATTGGCCTTTTCCTTTCGCTTGAAGATGGGTTTTTGGGGTAAAGAAATCCGTTTAGCCCTTATTTCTCAGAAGCATTCTTAAGTTCCTGTTCAACGAATTCCAGGTGTGCCAGCATTTCTTCGCGAGCGGTTTTTTCATCTCGTGCTTTAATGGCGACAAGGATGGCCAAATGCTGCTCAAGCAGAGCTTCAAGATTCCCTTCCTTGCTAACCATAATGTTTCTGGCAACTTTCTGGGATTGCCATAACAGGTCAAACAGGGTGGACATCAGATGGGTGAACACCACGTTGTGAGTGGCCTTGTAGATGCCCATATGAAATTTCGCGTCAGAACCCAGGCCGAGATCGGATTTTCGAAAATCATCGTACATTTCCCTGGAGATATCCTCAAGCTCTTTTACCTCATTCTCCATGGCAAAACGGCATGCCTGAGAGGCTGCCCAGGATTCCAGAACCTTCCTGACTTCCAGCAACTGCATGGACAAATCGATGTCTTCACCAATGGTTTTGGCCAGCATGCCGGGAAGCATGGCGTCACCGATTGATTTTACAATGACACGACGGCCACGCTGGATTTTAATAAAGCCCATGGCTTCAAGCTTGTTCAATGCCTCCCTCAGCGGTGGCCGGCTGACATCCAGCATTTTGGCCATCTCTCGTTCAGAAGGAAGCACATCGTTTGGCTGGAGTTCTCTATTCTTGATAGAGTTCTGAATTTGGGCTACGATTTCGTCTGAAAGTTTCGACTGTTTGATGGGTTTCAGCATTTTATTCGTCAGAGAATTGAAAAGAGTAGCGGGTGCCCCACTGGACTCCCATAATAATATGATAGATATTCAATAAACGGTTCCAGAGGGTTTGTCAAGGTGGAAATGGATATTTGGTATTACCACTTTTAAGTTATACCGAAAGAGGTGTGTCTGGTTTGCTAAATATCTTTAAAGTATAAATAAATTAATTCTATTGTGTAATTATCCATAATATGAAAAAGTGTTTAACCCAAAAAAAGGACTTGACATATGGCATTTTATGTGGTCTTACCTGACTGATAATTGAGAGAGGAAGATTATGGACATCCGTGAACCAAAGATCGCTCCCGAGGAGATACTCAAGCTTGAAGACCCCAATTTCAATGGGGATCACGTGTGTATCGTGACTGGGGCCGGCATGGGGATCGGCAGGGCAACCGCTGTTGCGGCCGCGGCCAACGGTCTTTCGGTGGTGGGTCTGGATATTAATGAAGCGGAAGGGGTTAAGACCGAATCCATGGTGCAGGACATGGGCGGCAAAATGCAGTTTGTCAGGGCGGATTTGACGCGGGATGAAGAGTTGATCCGCGCAGTTGACACGGCTGCCAAGATGGGCGCCATCAAATACCTGGTCAACATCGCAGGCATACAGCACATTGATGCGGTTGAAAACTTCCCCATGGAAAAATATGATCTCATGCAGCGCATCATGCTGCGCGCCCCTTTTTTTCTGTCCCAGTTGACCATTCCCCATATGCGTAAAACCGGCGACGGTACGGGAGGCGTCGGCAATATGGCCTCCATTCACGGCCATATCTGTACGCTTAATAAATCCGTTTACAACATTATGAAATTCGGCCTTCGGGCCCTGAGCCAGTCCATTTCCGCAGAAGGGGATGGAAAAATCCGTTCTTTTACCGTTAGCACGGGGTTTGTAAAAACGGCCCTGGCCTTAAACCAGATTCCCGCCCAGGCCCAACAGCGTGGCATTACCCCGGAAGAGGTGGTTCGGGACGTGATGATGGGGGACAGCCGCATCAAAGAGATGATGACCCCCATCGAGGTGGCCAATCTGTTTATGTTCGGGTTTTCCCGATTCGGAAAATATCTGGTGGGGGGTGATTTGTTGTTTGATGGCGGGATGGTGCTGACTTATGCTGAGAAGAAGAAAACATCCTAATTTTCTGCACCCTGACAACTGCACTCTGCGAACGATTGCCATATTTCTTTCCTTGACACCAAAAACCATTTGTAAGAGGATAATGGCGTTTTTTATTCTTAATGCGCGATTTTGTCACATTATCCTGCAATTGAAACCTGAAAAATAGATAACAGAGTCAAGACTTTTGACCAGAGGAAGGGGGTGAGCATCAACGGGTCGGGCCGGAAACTTTCTTGAGGTTCAAATGGGTTAATCTCACTTTTTATGGAGGATAAGGATGAAAAAGTTTAAATTGTTAGTGATTTTGGGCGTTATGACGATGGTTCTCTCTATTGGGTCCAACGCTTTTGCAAAAAAGATCCGTTGGAAAATGGTCACCACATGGCCGGAATCCATTAATCTGTGGTACGGCGAAAAAGAGATGATCAAATATGTCAAGGAAATGACCGGCGGCGAGTTCGCCATCAAGTGGTTTCCCGCCGGCGCCCTGATGAAAGCCTTTGAGATTTTTGATGCCTGTGGTAAAGGTGCGGTGGAGATGGCCGGAGATTGGCCCAGCTACTGGGCCAGCAAGGATCCCGCCTTTGACTTCATCGGGAGCTTTCCATTCGGTTTTACCAATCTGGATTATGTTACCTGGATGTATGATTTCGGAGGGTTGGAACTGATGCAGAAACTCTGGGGGAAATATGGCATGACCTATTTCTCCCTGGGCGCCACCCCCATGGAATCGGGTTTTCGGACCAGTGCGAAAACCGGCCCCATCAAAGGCATTGAAGACTATAAAGGCCTGAAACTGAGAACCCCATCGCGTGCCACCATCTGGATTCTGAAACAGATCGGTGCTTCTCCCATCAAAATGCCGGGCGGTGAAATCTATCTGGCGGTTCAGACCGGGAAACTGAACGGCGCCGAGTTCAGCAGTCCCGGTGTGGACTGGACCATGGGTTTTGCGGAAATCACCAAATACTGGAGTGTTCCCTGCTGGTTTCAGCCTTCGAGCCAGGTGGGTACCATGGTTAACTTGAAAGCCTGGAACTCCCTCTCCAAGGAATACCAGGCCATTTTACGGTATGGGTGCATGGCGGCATCTCTCAGATCTGTTGCCTTCTACGAGGGAGATTCTGCCCGGGCCATCCAGAAATTCAAGGACAAGGGAACCGAGATTTATCCCCTGCCCAAGGCGGATATTGAAAAATTGGAAAAACTGGCGGGCCAGTACTGCATCATGAAAGCCAAGGAATCCAAGGCTTATGCCGAAGTTCTGAAATCCCAAATGGATTACCTCAAGCAGTATAAAGAGTGGCGGACCATGACCGGTGATTTCGGTTTTGGCCGAACCCCCGCCTACGTGGATAACGTTCTGGCTGAACTCAAAAAAATAGGATATTAACCTGAGAACGAAAAGGCCTTTGACATTTTGTCAAAGGCCTTTTTCATAGCAAAGACCACTCCTAAGCATCTTCCTATGACGAGAGAGGTTTTCCAATGCAGCTTGCGACTTTCACCAAAGGCCTGGACAATGTGAGCGAATGGTCCGGCAGGATTTTCATGTGGCTGATCATCCCTCTGACCCTTGTTGTGGTTTATGAGGTTGTCTCCACCAAAGCCTTCGATATGCCACACATCTGGGCACCTGAGGTTACGGCGTACCTTTACGGCCCCTATTTCATGCTGGTGGCTGCTTATACCCTGCGTTACAATGCCCACGTCCGCATCGACATCATTTATCAGAAATTTTCCCCGCGAACCCGGGGCATCCTGGATTGTTTCACCTACCTGGTATTCTTTTTCCCTTTCTGTATTATTATTCTTCAGCAGGGTTGTCTTTACACAGCGACCTCCTGGGCCATGCATGAGACCAGCGGATCCGCCGAAATGCCCATTGTGCCTCAGATCAAGATGGTTATTCCCATCACCGCCGCCTTGCTCCTGATTCAGGGAATTTCAAATCTTATCAAGGGCTTCACGCAGGCCATAACCGGGAGGGACATATGAGCGCGGAATTTATCGCCATCGGCATGTTCGTGGGCCTTCTGGTGGGTCTTTTTCTCGGTCATCCCCTGGCCTTCGTTCTGGGCGGGCTGGCCGTCATATTCGGTTACCTGGGATGGGGGCCGAGCTGTTTTTACATGTTCATCAATCAAACCTTCGGCGTCATGGACAATTACATCCTGGTGGCCATCCCGTTGTTCATTTTCATGGCCCAGTTGCTGGACCAATCCGGCGTTGCGGAAAGTCTGTTCAGCACCATGCGGTATCTGTTTGGCCCCATTCGAGGCGGTATCGCAGTGGCCGTGGTGGTGGTATCCACCCTGTTCGGGGCCTGTACGGGCATTATCGGGGCCTCGGTCGTGACCATGGGCCTTCTGGCCATGCCGGTGCTGTTGAAATACGGATATAACAAGAAGCTCAGCTCCGGCTGCATCTGCGCAGGCGGGACTTTGGGCATCCTGATCCCCCCCAGCATCATGCTGGTGGTTATGGCGGATCAGGGAAGCGTATCGGTGGGAAAACTCTTTGCCGGCGCCGTGATTCCCGGGCTGATTCTGGCTACGCTCTATATCCTCTACATCCTGATCCGATGCTATTTCAAACCACAGGACGGCCCGGCTATCTCAAAGGAAGAGCTGGCAGCCGTCAGTAAAACTGAAATTGCCATCATGGTTGCTAAATCCCTGGTGCCTCCTATGATTCTGATCATGGGAGTTCTGGGGTCTATTTTCATGGGTGTGGCCACACCCACGGAAGCGGCAGGCGTGGGTGCAATACTCGCCTTCCTCATGACCGTGGCCTATGGAAAATTCACCTGGAAGGGTCTTATTTCTGCGGTTGTCAATACGGCCCGAACCACCTCCATGGTGGTGCTGATCCTTGCTACGGCCAGTTGCTTTTCCAGCGTGTTCATGGGTTCAGGCGGCGGGGACGTGGTACAGGAATTGATCTTGGGAAGCGGTTTTGGGAAATGGGGGATGTTTATCATCATGATGGTGATCCTCTTTTTTCTGGGGATGTTTATCGATTGGATCGGCATCATTCTCATCTGCTTTCCGCTTTTTCTGCCCATTGCCGCGGATCTGGGTTTTGATAGAATATGGTTCATCGTCATTATGGCGGTGATGCTGCAGGACTCTTTTCTGACGCCCCCATTCGGGTATGCGCTCTTCTATCTCAAGGGGGTGGCGCCCCCTGAAGTAAGTACTACGGATATTTATTGGGGGGCCTTTCCTTTCTGGCGGCTCATGGAACTGGGTCTCATTATCTGTGTGGTTTGGCCTGAAAGCATTACCTGGCTGCCGTCTTTGCTGATCAAGTGACGAATTCAGAGTACGGGAGGTCGTTTAAATGCTGAAACCCGGCAAAACCTACGACGAGATCTATGATTCGTTTGAATGGAAAATCCCGGATCTTTTCAATATGGGTGTGGATGTCTGCGACAAGTGGGCGCACCAGAGATACCGCCTGGCCCTCATCTACCAAGATGAAAAGGGGCAGCTCGAAAAGTATACATTCTGGGATTTGAAAAGGCTCTCAAACGGTTTGGCCAACGGGCTCAAAGCGAATGGCATTGAACCGGGGGATCGGGTGGGGATCTTATTGCCTCAGTCGCCCGAGGCGGGTATTACCCATATCGCCGTTTATAAAATGGGGGCGGTGGTGATGCCCTTGTTTACGCTTTTCGGGCCTGAAGCCCTGGAATACCGGCTCAACAACAGCCAGGCCGCTGCTGTCGTTACGGATGAGGCAAATCTCCACAAAATATTGGAAATCCGGGACAATCTGACCCATCTCAGGACCATTGTTCTCATAAGGGCCAAAGCCCCTGACGGGATCCTCTCATTCGACGATCTGGTGGAAAAGGGATCAACCTCTTTTCAGCCATTGAACACCCGGGCCGATGACCCGGCGTTCATCAGCTATACTTCCGGCACCACCGGCCCCCCCAAGGGTGCCTATCATGCCCACAGGGTACTGCTGGGGCATCTGCCCGGGATTCAGTTTCCCCACAATTTTTTTCCAAAAGAGGATGATCTTTTCTGGACACCCGCGGATTGGGCTTGGATGGGGGGATTCATGGATTGCCTGTTGCCCAGTTGGCATTATGGTACGCCGGTGTTCGCTCATCGGGCCAGGAAGTTTGATGCGGAAGAGGTGTTTTTCCTGCTGGCCAAATACGGCATCAGAAATGCCTTTATGCCGCCGACAGCCCTTAAAATGATGCGGCAGGTGAAGGACCCCGGAAGCCGTCATGACTATGCCATGCGCTCCATCGGAAGCGGCGGAGAATCCCTGGGGGAGGAACTTTTGGCTTGGGGAAAAGAGGTGATGGGGTTGACCATCAATGAATTCTACGGCCAGACCGAGGTCAACCTGGTGGTGGGCAGCTGCTCGGAAGTGATGGAAATAAGACCCGGTTCCATGGGAAAGGCCATTCCCGGCCACATTGTGGAAGTGGTGGATGCTTCAGGCACCCCTATGCCGGCCGGAGAAGTGGGGGAAGTGGGTATTAAAAGTCCGGATCCGGTCATGTGCCTCGGGTACTGGAAAAACCCGGAGGCCACGGAGGCGCAATATGTGGGCGACTGGTGGGTGACAGGGGACCTGGCCAAGAAGGATGAAGACGGGTATTTCTGGTTTGTGGGCCGAAAAGATGATTTGATCACCAGTTCCGGCTACCGAATCGGTCCCGCGGAAATTGAAGACTGCCTCATGGGGCACCCTTCCGTGGGGATGGTGGCCGTGGTGGGTAGTCCGGATCCCGTCCGCCACGAGGTGGTGAAAGCCTTTATTGTTCCCGATTCCCAGGCCGAACCGGGCCCTGAATTGGAAGCGGATATCAAAAATTTCGTGAAAGTACGATTGGCGGCCCACGAGTACCCGAGGGAGATTGAATTTGTCAGTGAACTTCCCATGACCAATACGGGGAAGATCATTCGAAGAGAACTGAAGGCCAGGGAGGTTAAACGGAAAACGGGGCAATCCCGGTGAGAGAAGACCCCGTTTTCTTTAAAAATGTCTTTTAGTGAGTCTGCCTAATCTTCCGGCAGCCGCACCACCAGCACAGGCGTTTTGCTCCGCCTGAGTACGCGCCTTGAGGTGCTTCCCATAACGGCATCGACTAGGGGTTTGTGACCGTGGGCGCCCATTACCACCAGATCATACCCCCCTTTTTCCACCTCATCTAAAATCAACTCAACCGGGTTGCCGGCCTTAACGATCATGTTATCAACGATGAAGGGACAGGTGGGATGTTCGGCACTCATTTCATCGCAGAAGTTCTCAAGTTTTTTTCGGAATTTGTCATGAACTTCCGCTTCATTTTTTTCCATGATTTCATGCCACTTGGTATCGCCGATGACGTTTACCACCAGGCTTTCCCGGTAAGGGGAGAGTTGCTCCAGAGCGTGCAGGAATGTAATGCCGGCCCCGTAGCGATTGGCGATGCTTGCCGCGTAACCGGCTGCGTAACGGGCATTTTCGGAAAGATCCGTGGTATACAGAATTTTCTTGATCTCAGGTATTATCATATCCTCCCCCTTGTACCTTCAGGCCCAACAGAATGCGGTTGGAAAACCAAATGGAATCTGCTAGGCTTCATTGTGTAATGTATATGCCGAAGTATAGTGCTTTGAGAGATTGAAAGGCAAGTAAAATGTTGGAAATCGGTTGTTTTCAATCCACAATCCGCATTCCGAAATCCGCAATCGAAAGGGGGGTGCGAGCATGAATGAAACCGTTGAAATTATCGTGGGTATCGGGGTCCTGGTGGCCGTGTACATCCTGACCCGGCATTTTCACTCCTGGCGGTTTTCAAGAACATATGTTTTGATCATAAACGATCTGAAGAAAAGGGGGGCTGTGAATCCTGCCGCCGCGGTGGAACTTCCCTATGCCAAAAAGAGCATGTTTCGCATTGGAACCCGCGATTACCGGCCCAAAGCACTTGAACATCTGGCCATGAAGCAAATTATCGGTATGACGGAAAGCGGGCGATATTATCTGATTGTAAAGCCCGAGGACCTTCCCGTGGTTTAATGGTAGGGGCAACCCCCCGTGGTTGCCCTGTGTTGGGTGTTTGTATCGCATCATCAGGGCAGGCACAGGAGGGTATGCCATCAGGGCAGGCACAGGGGCCTGCCCCTACAATGCAACGACTATTTCTTCGGGTGCCTAGGATTTTCCACGCCTTCGGTGGGTTTGCCGAAAGACGCCGTATCCAGGCCCGCCAGGGGATGATTTTCCGCATACATGGGTTTGAGCCTTCGTGCCGGGATTTCGGGATAGTATTTGGCAATGGTTTGCTGACTTCTATCCAGCGGTACTTCTTCGATTTCGTAGTCCGTTGTGCCCATGCCGTTTTCAACTCCGCCGTATACCTGGGGTTCAATGTCCTTTCCCTTGATGATATTCAGTTTTTTATCCCCCGGCGCCATTGCGCCAAAATCTTCCGCCTCCGAATTGGCGAGTCCGGGCGCTTCGTTCATCATGTCAATGCAGGCTTTATCTACGGCCACCGGGTCCATGGAAGCCAGAATGCCCAGGCCGTTCACGATGGGCGTATCCGTCCACCCGTAGCAGTCGCAGGCCGGCGTAATATCAATGGCGTAATTCATAAAGAAGGCCATGCCGGGATCTTTGGTCATCATGGCGGCTAGGGCCGAATCGGCGATGCGTCTTCCCAGGGCGGGAAGGAGATCAAATCGTTGAATGGCACCGACACCCGCCATATTGACACACAGATTGGCGCAAGAAAAACAATATACGCACGATTCTTCATCCACCTCGAACCCTTTATCCGTAATCGTGATACAGCCTTCGGGGCAACAGGCTTCACAGGTTTCCCACCACTCGCAGGAACGGCCGGGGCACAGGTCGGTGTTAAAGATCGGCTTATCGCCCGCCAGGGCGCCGTGCAAGTTCATTTTCCCCCGTTTGCTGGCGCCGCCCACCCCGATGTTTTTCATGGCGCCGCCGTAGCCGCCGGCGGGATGCCCCTTGAAATGGGACACGGTGAGAACCGCGTCCGCATCGGCAATGGCCCGGGCCACGAATTGCTTTTTAAGGTAAGTACCGCGACCTTTCAAGTCCACAATCACGTCGTCAGTTCCCAGCCAGCCGTCCGCCATGATAATCGGGCATCCCATGGTTCCATGGTTGAAGCCGTTCATATTGGCGGTTTCCAGGTGATCGATAGCCAGGGTTCGGCTGATCCAGGGATGATAGGGCATGGTGGTGGTATCCGTTACGAAGGGCCGACATCCCTTATCCTTAAGCGCTTCTACCAGGGTCCGGATAATAATGGGTCGAAGGTATCCCACATTATACGCTTCTCCCATGTGGGTTTTTACCGCCACCAGGTCGCCGGGTTTCAGGTTGTCCAGCCACCCGGAATACTCCAGAATCTCTCTTCCCTTGATGGCGATGGATTCCAGAAAACGTTTCGCCCTCGCATCCATGAACCAGATTTTCGCTTTGGCCATATTCATTTTCCTCCCTGTCAGTTTTAGGTAGTGCCCATCCACAAATGGCCAATTTTCCCGATTTCGGCGTCAGACTAAAATTGTAATCCTCGAAATACTTCCATGTATTCCTGCGGTTACAATTTTCGCCTTCCTTGAACTCGAACAAATTTTCTCATTCGTGGACGGACACTAGGTAATCATTCAATTTCCCATATTTTCCACCATCCCACAAGCATAAATTGAAAGTTCGTCTTTCATAGCGGAAATCCGTTTCAACTTTATTGTCCAAAAACTTTCCCCTGATTGCTATTGACCTTGACTATAATGGTCGATTGAATTAAATAAATGAAGTTAATCAATTGTGATAAAGTGGGTTGTTTCAAACAATAAAATCAGGATGGATTTTGTGAAATTATGGGAAAACCGAGTGCGATTATAGAAGATCGAGCCAACAAAGTGGCGAAATTGAAGGCGAGCGGCGTCAACCTATATCCCGCGGGTTACCAGGTGGATATAACCGCTGGAGAAATCCTGCAGCGATTCGGCGGTATGGATGAAAAGGACCTGGAGCAGGAAACAGAAAGCTACTCTGTGGCCGGTAGAATTATTTCCAGACGGGATTTTGGAAAAGCTTCCTTTATTCACATCAAGGACCGAACCGGCCGGATTCAGGCATATGTCAGGAAAAACAAGATACAACCCGATCAATTCGACACCTTCAAGCTGATGGATATCGGCGACTTCGTAGGGTTAAAGGGGTCGTTATTCAGAACCAAGACCGGAGAATTAACCCTTGTGGCGGAAGACCTTGCGCTGCTTAGCAAATCCATGAGACCCCTTCCCGAAAAATGGCATGGCTTAACCGATGTGGAAACAAGGTACCGGCAGCGGTATGTGGACCTGATCATGAACGACCCCGTGCGAGAGGTTTTTGTGACCCGGAGCCGCATTATCCAGGCCATTCGAGAGTTTTTCATCGAAAAAGACTTCCTGGAGGTGGAAACGCCCATGATGCAGCCCATTCCGGGCGGGGCCACTGCCAGGCCTTTTATAACCCATCACAATGCATTGGGGATGGATCTTTATATGCGGGTTGCTCCCGAACTCTACCTGAAACGCCTGGTGGTGGGGGGGTTTGAAAGGGTGTTCGAAATCAACCGGAATTTCAGGAATGAGGGTCTTTCCATCAAGCACAATCCTGAGTTTACTATGATGGAATTCTATCTGGCTTATGCCACTTACGAGGATTTAATGGTATTGACGGAGGAAGTTTTCGGTCACGTTCTTGAACAGGTGAGCGGCGGACAGGTGATCGAATATCAGGGAAAAACCATTGATTTTACACCCCCATGGAAAAGGATCTCCCTTTTTGATGCCCTAAGAGAGACCGGAAACGTGGAAGAAAACGTTTTTAATGACAGGGAACCGGCGGCGGCCCTGGCCCGTGGACTTGGGATTCCCATTCAGGAAAGAGATGGGCACGGACGGATTCTGACCAAGCTCTTTGATCATCTGGTGGAACCCCACCTGCTTCACCCCACATTTGTGACCGGTTATCCCACGGAGGTTTCACCCCTATCCAGGCGTAATGACCAGGATCCTTCGTTGACCGATCGATTCGAACTGTTTATCGGGGGCCGGGAGATTGCCAATGCGTTTACGGAATTGAATGACCCCGTGGATCAGAAAGAGAGGTTCGAAAGCCAGGTGGCGCTCAGGGACGCCGGGGACAAGGAGGCGTTGTTCATGGATGAGGATTACGTCACCGCCCTCGAATACGGCATGCCGCCGACAGCGGGGGAAGGAATCGGTATTGACCGTGTGGTGATGCTGCTCACCGATTCGCCCTCCATCAGGGACGTGATTCTGTTTCCCCAGATGCGGCCGAAAGAGTAGATCGTTTCGTTTATGTTTGAGTTATTTTTAGGAATTCGATATCTGAAAGCCAAGCGGAAACAGCGTTTTATTTCCGTCATTACCATTATTTCGGTGCTGGGCGTGATGGTTGGCGTCATGGCGCTGGTGGTGGTACTTTCCGTGATGAATGGTTTCAGATCGGACCTCATGAGCAAAATATTGGGTGTGAATTCCCATGTTCTGGTGCTGAACCTCAGCGGGACCTTCAACGGTTACCAAGAGGTTGCCGAAAAGGTGAAAAAAATGGACGGGGTGGTGGCCATAACCCCCTTCGTCTACACCCAGGTGATGCTCAATAATTCAGGAAGGGTTTCCGGCGCCGTGCTGCGGGGGGTGGATCCCGAAAGTGCCGCCCGGGTGGTCAGCTTTGATAAGATGATCAAGGAAGGGTCCCTGTCGTCCCTGGGTGAAACCGAAAATGGCATTCCCGCCATCATCATCGGAAGCGAATTGGCCAAACAGATCGGCGCCGGCACCGGGAGTCTGGTGACGGTGATTTCACCCGAAGGGAAATTGACCCCCTTGGGCAGAACACCCAACACCAAACGGTTCAAAGTGACCGCCATTTTTGATTCCGGTATGTATGAATACGATGCTTCAATGGTATATATTTCGCTCAAGGAGGCCCAACGTTTTCTGGCCCTGGGTGACAGTGTGACGGGGCTTGAGTTAAAAGTCAAAGAAGTTTACGAGTCGGACATTATCGCGAAAAAGATCCAGAAGTCTTTGGGGTATCCTTACTGGACCAAAGACTGGAAGCTCATGAATCGAAGCCTTTTTTCAGCGCTCAAGCTTGAAAAACTCACCATGTTTGTCATCCTGACCATGATTGTTTTAGTGGGCGCCCTGAATATTATCAGCACATTGGTGATGGTGGTCATGGAGAAGACGCGGGATGTGGCTATTCTGAGGGCCATGGGCGCTTCTGCTAAAAGCATTATGAGCATTTTCATGTTCCAGGGTGTTCTGGTGGGTGTCATTGGAACCATTGCGGGTCTCTGCTCGGGACTTGGCCTCTGCCAGTTGTTGTCCAAATATCAGTTTATTAACCTTCCCTCTGATGTCTACTATATTAGTAAACTGCCGGTTCAAGTTTCAGTTTCGGATGTCTCCATCGTGGCGGGGGCAGCGGTGGTCATTTCATTTCTGGCGACCCTTTACCCGGCATGGTATGCATCAAGGTTGAACCCCGTGGAGTCCTTCCGGTATGAATGATTGCTTAGATGAGAGCATCTCACATACCGATCCGGCTGTCGCAGCCACTTTGGCGGAGTCGGCAGGAATTTCCCACTCACCCATGTTGACCTTTGATGGGGTGAGCAAGTCTTTTATTCACTTTGGTGATACCATTGAGGTCTTGAAAGGGATTGATCTGGGACTTTATCCCGCCGACAGCCTGGCCATCACCGGCGCGTCAGGCGTGGGAAAGTCCACCCTGCTCAACATTATGGGGAGCCTGGATCCGCCGTCCAGTGGAACCGTCAAATTTGACGGTTTAGACATTTATGAAATGGACCAGCGGAGTTTGTCCCGTTTGCGAAATCGGGAGATTGGTTTTGTGTTTCAGTTCCATCATCTGTTGCCTGAATTAAATGCTCTGGAAAACGCGATGATGCCGGCCTTGATTGCCAGGTATTCCAGAAAGCAGGCGATGCACATGGCTGAAGATGTGCTTTGTAATGTGGGTCTGGAGAGGCGCATGACCCATCGGGCCGGGGAGCTTTCCGGTGGAGAGCAACAGCGTGTGGCTATTGCCCGGGCGCTGATCATGAGCCCTAGGTTGATTCTGGGAGATGAGCCTACGGGAAATCTGGATTGGGCCACCGGTGAGGAGATTGCCGAGCTGCTTTTTCGCCTGAACAGGGAGGCGGGAGTTGCCATGGTTATTGCCACCCACAACCAGAAATTGGCGGGAAAGATGTCGAAAAAAATGGAGTTGATTGATGGTCGAATTCGCTAGGCGTATCAAGCACTTTATGCCGCTCTTTGTTGATGAATATGGAAAAAAGGCCTTCACTGTCTCATTTCAGGCTTTTTTACTGGTTTTCATGATTTTCTGTTTCGGGGTTGTGGAGGCTCCCGCCCGGGAAAAGAAAGGAACCATCTGTGTTCTGCCGTTTCAAGTCAATGCTGCCAAATCCTTTGCCCATCTTCAGGAAGGTTTGCAGAAGATGCTTTCGTTTAGAATGAAACAAAACGGTTTCAAAACGGTTCCTCCCGAAACCGTCAATAAAGACCCCATTGTCTTTTCAAAAGTTCTCCGGGATAAAGCCCTGGTTCGGCTGGGAAATCGCTTCAAGGCTGATTGGATGGTGAAAGGGAGTATGACCCAGATCGGCGACAAGGGGAGTATCGACCTGAAAGTTGTGGATGTTTCGGGTAAAAAGATGCCTTTTTTTATTTTTCAGGTCATTGAGGATATGGACGAGGTTCCGGAGTCGGTGAAGCGACTGGCTTTGAGTGTTGAAGACCGGATTACCGGTGTCCCCCAGGTGGATTCCGTTCATGTGGCCGGTAATCGTCGAATCGAAAAGGCCGCTATTCTGGCCGTTGTGGGCACACAGCCCGGGGACAGGCTGGACCTTGATAAACTGGACAAGGACCTTCGTGACATTTACAAAATGGGTTTTTTCAAGGATGTCACCATGGATGTGTCCGACGGTCCGGCGGGCAAGGTGATTACCTTTAACGTGGTTGAAAAGCCATCCGTGGGCAAGATCATTTTTGTGGGCAATGATGAGTTTGATGATGAAGATCTTCAGAAAGAGCTTGGGATTAATTTGTATTCCATTCTGGATTTTAATGCCATCAAGCAAAGTGTCAATCGTCTCAAGGACTTCTACAAGGGAAAGGGTTATTATAATGCCGAAATAAAGGAGACCACTGAACCCCTCCCCAACAACGAGGTCTTGCTGAAATACAACATTGCTGAAAATGACAAGGTTTATATCCTGAAGATCGAGTTCAAAGGAAACAAGGCCTATGACAGCGATCAACTCAGGGACATCATGGAGACCAGTACGAAATGGTTTCTTTCCTGGATCACCCATGCAGGCATCCTGGATAATAAAAAGCTGGACTTTGATGCGCATAAGATTACCAGCTTTTACCATAATCATGGTTACATCAAGGCCAAAGTGGGGGACCCGAAAGTCAATTACGATGAGAAAATAAAGGGATTGGTGGTCTCCATTGATATCGATGAAGGTGAGCGTTATGGGGTTGATAAGGTAAACGTTGCAGGGGATCTTATCGAGCCCGCTGATGACCTCTTGAAAAATGTCAATATCGGCAAGGAAAAGGTTTTCAACCAGGAGACTGTTCGAAACGATATGATCCGTCTGCAGGATATTTATGCCAACAAGGGTTTTGCGTACGCGGAGATCAAGCCGAGCATCAAGGAGGACGATGAAAACCATGTGGCCGATGTCACATATCATATCTCAAAAGGCCCCAAAGTCCGGTTTCAACGAATCACCATAACAGGGAATCAGCACACGAGAGACAAGGTCATCAGGCGCGAGCTGAAGGTTATGGAGGGAGGATATTTCAGCGGAGAAGGCTTGAAACGGAGCACTCAAAATTTAAGGCGACTCGATTTTTTTGAGGATGTGCAACTCCATACCAAGAAGGGGACCCGTGACGATTTGATGGATTTGAACGTGGACGTGAAAGAAAAGGGGACCCGGACGTTCAGTGTAGGTGCCGGGTACAGCTCGGCCTATTCAGCATTTGTGACTTTTGAGGTTTCCGATAATAATTTCATGGGGTATGGGCAGCGCTTGTCGGCTTCGGCCAGAATCGGTGGACGGAATACGGAATTTGATATCCGATTTCTGGAACCCTGGCTTTTTGACACGCGCCTCTCTCTGGGGGCTGATCTGTACAAGTTTCGGCAGGAATACAATGACTATACACGGGCCAGCTATGGCACCCGAATTTCCCTCGGAGCACCGCTCTATTTAGACTACACCCGGATTAACCTCATGTATAGTTATGATCATGCCAATATCAGCGATGTCGCCGATGGCGCTTCGCAAGTTCTTAAAGACATGACCGGCAATAACATAACCAGCAGCCTTACACTTTTTCTCAAAAGGGACAGCAGGGACAAAACATTCAATACTTCCCGGGGGTCCATCAATGATGTTTCCGCTCAATATGCCGGGGGATTCCTGGGTGGAAATGAAGAGTTCACCAAATATCGTGGAAGAACGGCGTGGTTTTTTCCATTGTTCTGGAATACGGTGTTTATGGTTCAGGGTCGCGCGGGATTCATTCAGAATCGGGGTAAGCTGTCCACTTACCAGAAATTTTTCCTCGGTGGCATCAATACGGTCCGCGGCTACGATTTCAATACCATTTCGCCCATCGACCCGAAGACAGGCGATTATATCGGTGGCGAAAAAATGATGTGCTATAATGTGGAATACAACTTTCCATTGCTTCAGGAGCAGGGTGTGACGGGCGTCGTATTTTTTGATGCCGGTAATGTGTGGACTTCTGAATCTGCTGATGCCTATAATTTCAGCGGTCTTATGAAATCGGTGGGCGCCGGTGTCAGGTGGTATTCGCCACTGGGCCCGCTTCGCCTGGAGTATGGCTGGAAACTGGACAAGGATGAGGATGAAGGCGCTGGAAAATGGGAATTCAGTATTGGCGGTGTAATGTAAGCAGATAACGAAAAACCAGTTGAAAGGGGACCAACATGAAAAAGCTTTTTTTGATTTTATTGGGTGCGGTGTTTTTGTTTTCCACGCAGTACACGAATGTTTTTGCCGGCGAGGTTAGGATCGGTGTGCTGGATATGAAGCGGCTTCAGCAGCGATCGGCAAATTTCCAGCGGATCAAGGAAGGACTGAAGAAAAAATATAACATGTTTCAAAAAAAATTGGATGGTGAAAGACAGCAGATTGAAAAGCTGGAAAAAGACTTGCGGAAGCAGAGCATGATGCTGAGCCTTGACGCCAAAGAAAACAAGGAAATGGAATTGGGGAAGCTGACCCGGCACTACAAATATATGGTAGGTGAAGTCACCCAGGAAATGAAAGATGCAGAGTTTGAGGCCACACGCAAGGTCGGCAAGGAGATTGAAAAAGTTGTTGGGAAAATCGCCAAGAAAGAAGGTTATACGGTCATCCTGGAACAGGGTACCGTGGGGCTTATCTATTACGACGATACCATTGATATCACCGCCCAGGTGATCAAAGCCTACGACAAGACGAAGTAATAGGAGAGGGAAATCCTTGGAAATTCCGTTAATAGACGTGGCTGAAATTGTGGCTGGGGAGTACACTGGTGATGGAAATTTTGTGGTTACCGGCATCAACTCTCTTGATCAGGCCGGTCCTTCGGAGGTTTCTTTTTTTTCGGATCGTCGTTACAGTGAAAGCCTGAAAAACACGAAGGCCGGTGCTCTGCTGGTTACTGAGATAAATGACGAATTTAAAGGGCCACAGGTGGTAACCCCTCGTGTGGAACTGGCCTATGCGAAAATTGCAGCGATTTTTGCCATGCCGCCCACCCGATATCCAGGGGTCAGTGCTGATGCCTTTATCGGTGAGAACTGCCATCTGGGAGAAGATGTGTCAATTTTTCCAATGGCCTATGTGGGTAAGGGTTCTGAAATCGATGATGGTGCCACGCTCTTTCCGGGGGTCGTTATTGATGAAAGGGTAAAGATCGGCAAGAGGACCATTCTGTACCCCAATGTAACGGTCCTCCGGGATTGTGTTATTGGAAATGATGTGATTGTTCATGCCGGCACCACCATCGGGAGCGACGGTTTCGGTTTTGTACGGAATGGTTCATCATCCGTTAAAATTCCACAGACCGGTATCGTTCAGATTGACGACCATGTTGAGATCGGTGCCAATAACTGTATTGATCGTGCCGCATTCGGTAAGACCTGGATTAAAGAAGGTGTCAAAACCGACAACCTGGTTCAGATTGCCCACAACGTGGTTATCGGGGAGCATTCCATCATCGTGGCGCTTGCGGGGATTTCGGGGAGTTCTCAGTTAGGACGGGGGGTGGTTATCGGGGGACAGGTCGGCGTGAATGACCACACAAAGATTGGGGATGGCGCGATGGTCGGGCCCCAGTCGGGTGTGGCAAAGTCGATTCCCGCCGGAGGCGTGGTTTCCGGCACTCCGGCTATCTCTCATCGTCTTCGGCTCAAGACTATTGCTATGACTACCCGACTGCCGCAATTCAGTGATCGCCTACGGCGTCTTGAGAGAAAAGTTCAGGAATTGGAAGGCTGTCTTGAAAAACAGGATGAGATAGGTGTTTTAAAAGTGAGGGATGGATCGGGAAAGGAGTAAACGTCCAATGGAACTCCCTTTGACATACAATGAAATCACGAAAATTATTCCCCACCGCTATCCGTTTTTGTTGGTGGACAGGATTATCGAACTGGAGTTGAGTAAAAGGGTGGTGGGTATAAAGAATGTAACAAATAATGAACCTTTTTTTCAGGGGCATTTCCCGGGTGAGCCCATTATGCCGGGCGTTCTCGTCATCGAGGCCATGGCGCAGGTGGGAGGGATCATGGCGCGTTTGTCCATCCCCGGCGTCATGGAAAAAGAAAACCCCGATCCTATCCGTTTTGTGGCCATCGACAAGGTCAAATTCAGAAAACCGGTGATTCCCGGCGATCAGATCCGATTTGAAATCGAAGCGTTGAGAACTGGTTCAAAGGTGTGGAAAGTGGCGGGAAAGGCCCTTGTGGATGGTCAGCTGGTAGCAGAGGCGGTTCTGGTGGCGACCATTGGGTAATATTACTGACATTCATCCTTTAGCGGCGGTAAGTCCCCATGCGCGGATCGATTCGGGCGTCAAGGTCGGCCCCTTCAGCAGCGTGGGGGACCACGTGACCATTGGCTGTGATACCGAGATCGGAGCTCATGTGGCAATTGAGGGCCATACGACCATAGGGAAGCGGAACCGGTTCTATCCTTTCTCTTCTATCGGCACACCGCCCCAGGACGTGGGTTATGGTGATGAAGAGACACGCCTTTTGATGGGCGATGACAATATTGTCAGGGAATATGTCACCATCAATCGCGCTACCACCAAGGATGAATGGGAAACCGTCATTGGAAGCCATAATTATTTGATGGCGTATGCCCATGTGGCCCATGATTGTCGTCTTTCGGACTGGGTAATCCTGGGAAACGGTGCCACCCTGGGCGGTCACACCCATATTGGAGAATACGCTATTTTAAACGCTTTTCTGGCGGTTCAGCAGTTTGTGAGAATCGGCGCCCATGCTTTTCTGGGTGCCAAAGCAGGAATTGATCGAGATGTCCCCCCTTATATGATCACTGCCGGGCCAAGGGCCAGACTTTACGGTGTCAATCAGAGAGGACTCAAGAGAAGAGGGTTTTCTCAGGAAACCATCGATGTACTGAAGAAAGCGTACCGGATTTTGTGGCGAGATCACAAGCGTCTGGACATGGGCATTTTGCAGGTAAGGCAGGAGTTGGAAATGATACCGGAGCTGAAAGTCCTTCTGGATTTCCTGGCTGGGTCAAAACGGGGGGTGATTCGGTGATGTCGGCCCCGGATAAAACCATCGGGCTGATTGCTGGTGGCGGGCAGTTCCCGTTGCTGGTGGCGGATGCGGCAAGGAAACAGGGAACGCGTGTGGTTGCTGTTGCCCACTATGGTGAAACGGATGCCGCTTTATCGGACAAAGTGGATGAAATTGTATGGATTAAACTGGGCCAGTTGGGTCAACTCATCAAGACGTTTAAAAAATTCGGTGTCAGTAAGGCGCTGATGGCGGGTTCCATCGCCAAGAAAAAGATGTTTGAAATGCGCCCCGATTTTAAAGGCTTAGCCATTATGACCAAACTGGCGATCTTTCATGACGATGACATCCTCCGTTCGGTAACAGATGAATTTGCCAAGGAGGGGGTTGAGATTGTCAGCTCGACCCTTTTTATGCCGGAGCTTCTGGCGCCTGAAGGATGTTTGACCAAACGGCAACCCACCAAGAGTGAATGGACGGATATCCGTTTCGGCTGGAAAATTGCGAAGGAGTTGGGTCGCCTGGATATCGGGCAGAGTGTTGTGGTGAGAAAAAAAACGGTTTTAGCGGTGGAGGCCATGGATGGTACCGATGCCACGATTCTTCGCGGGGGCGCTCTGGCCAAAGAAAAGGCTGTCGTGGTCAAAGTCAGCAAGCCTAAGCAGGATCTTCGTTTTGATGTGCCTTGTGTTGGGATGGAAACCATTGCTGTAATGTCTCGGATTAGGGGTGCTGTTTTGGCTGTGGAAGCGGGACGTACACTGATGTTTGATAGGTCGGAGATGGTGAACGTAGCGGACAGGGAAAAGATTGCGCTGGTTGCTGTTGAAGACCCGCCGGGAGATAAGGGTGAAAAAGGATAAACTTAGAGTCGCGGTGATCGGCGTGGGCCATCTGGGAGAGTATCATGTTCAGAAATATAAAGCCCTGCCCGAAGTAGAACTTGTGGGTGTTGTGGACGTGGATGGAACGCGCGGAAAGGAAATCGCCCGCCGATATGATACAGCCTCTCACGATGATCACTCTCGCATCCTGTCACAGGTGGATGCCGTGAGCCTGGCGGTTACCACCGAGATGCATTTTGAAGTGGCAAAAGATGTGTTGGCGAACAATGTTCACATGCTTATCGAAAAGCCTATAACCTACGATCTGAAAGAAGCGGACAAGCTGATCCGTATGGCCCGTAAACGGAACCTGGTGCTGCAGGTTGGGCTGATTGAAAGATTTAATCCGGCCATCAAAAAGCTGGAAACCCTTCTTAAGAATCCTGTTTTTCTGGAATCTCACCGAATGAACCTTTTTACGACGCGGGGGCTGGATGTGGATGTGGTCCTCGATTTGATGATCCACGATCTGGATATTATCCTTCATCTGGTCCGGAGCAACGTAAAAGAGGTACATGCCGTCGGAATGCCCGTCATCACGGAAAAGACGGACATCGCCAATGTTCGCCTTATTTTCGAGGACGGGACCGCGGCAAATTTGACCGCCAGCCGGGTTTCAGGAAAAATGCTGCGAAAAATACGCGTGTTTCAGCCGGATGCCTATTTTTCAGCTGATTGCGGAAAACGCCAGCTCACCGCCATCAAGCTGGATTCCTCAGTCAAAGATGCCAATGATTTCCCTGAAGTTGCCACCAGTAAAGAAATATATGATGCGAGCGATCCGCTGGCCGATGAAATTTCTTCCTTTGTGTCCGCTGTCCAAAATGGTTCGGAACCCATTGTGACGGGAGAGGACGGGCGGAACGCCTTGAGCGTCGCCCTGAGCATTATTCATCAGATTGAGCGAGGCTGTCAGAATTTCGAGCCCATCTGTAAATAAACGGGATCGTAAACAGGTTCTCTTGGTGGCGGCGGAAGCCTCCGCCGATTTACATGGCGCCAATCTGGTCCATGCCATCAGACGGATATGCCCCGAAGTTGTGTTTTGCGGAATCGGGGGGAACAATATGGCACGGGCAGGTGTAACGCGGTTCATTAAGTCCGAGGATATGGCCGTGGTGGGTCTAGCAGAGATCTTCGGAAAGTTTCGCATTCATGTAAAGGCTGCCAATATCCTGAAGTTCATTTTTAAATTTCACCGCCCCGATCTATTGATTCTAATCGATTATCCCGGTTTCAACCTCCATATGGCCCGGATCGCCAAAAAATTGAATATTCCGGTTCTTTACTATATCAGTCCCCAGGTATGGGCATGGCGGCGTGGCAGGGTTAAGAAGATCGCGAAACGGGTGGATAAAATGGCGGTCATTTTGCCCTTTGAGAAGCCTTTTTTTAAAAAAAGCGGCATTGATGTGCATTATGTAGGGCATCCCCTCATGGACGCTTTTGAAAAAAGAGCAGGGAAGCTGCAACCACAATCCACAATCCGCAATCCGCAATCCGCAATCCAAAATCCGGTGGTTGGACTGGTTCCCGGCAGTCGAAGGGAAGAGATTTTGAACCTTTTGCCTGTTATGATAAAGGCCGGTGAAATTCTGAAAGCCGAATATCCCCATATTCGTTTTGTTCTGCCGCTTGCGGAGACCATTTCTTCAGATTGGCTTTTACGTTTCGTTAAGAACACCGAGCTGGATATCAAAATTTATCACGAAGGCATCTATGGTGCATTGAACCAGTGTCATCTGGCGTTTGTGACGTCAGGGACCGCCACACTGGATGCCGCCATTATGAATGTTCCCATGGTGGTAATTTATAAAGCGAAACGGTTGACGTACGAGGTTGGAAAACGGGTCATCAAAGTACCCTATCTCGGTCTGGTGAATCTTGTTGCGGGAGAAAGCGTGGCGCCTGAGTTGATTCAGGACGACGTAACCCCGGAAAAATTGGCCATGGCTGGAAAACGCTTTTTGATGGACAATGCGTTGCGAAAGCAGACAATTGGTAAATTGAAAATGGTAAAAGAAAATCTTGGCAGGGGAGGGGCGTCCGAAAGGACCGCCCGAATCGCCGCCGGGATGATGGGTTGTTCAGGGTAAAACGGGGGGGCAGGCAAGATGAGTAAAACAATCCTTGTGGTGGATGATGAAACCAGCATCCTGCAATCCCTGGAGGGTATACTGACCGATGAGGGATTTGATGTTGCTGTCGCTGAAAGTGGCCGTGAGGCGTTGGGAAAGGTTCAGGAAGTGGCGCCTGATCTGGTCCTGCTGGACATATGGATGCCGGGGCTGGACGGGATTGAAACCCTTGAAAAAATAAAAATCCTGTATCCGACACTCCAGGTTATTATGATGTCGGGACATGGAAATATCGAAACGGCCGTTAAAGCAACCAAAGTGGGGGCCTACGACTATATTGAAAAACCCCTCTCACTGGAAAAACTGCTGGTCTCCATCCATAACGCACTGGCCCATTCCCGTCTGGCGGAGGAAGTTCATTTCCTGAAAGAAAAGGAAATGAAAAAGCATAACATTGTGGGAAAGAGCAAGGCCATGGCGGACCTGAAGGAACAGATCCGAATCGTTGCCCCCACCAATGCCTGGGTGCTCATCTCCGGAGAGAACGGGACCGGAAAAGAGCTTGTTGCTCATACCATTCATCGATTGAGCCGTCGAACTCGAAACCCCATGATCGAAGTGAACTGCGCGGCGATCCCCGAGGATCTCATTGAAAGCGAGCTCTTCGGGCATGAAAAAGGGGCCTTCACCGGGGCCTCCACCATGAGAAAGGGGAAATTCGATTCGGCGCATGAAGGGACCATTTTCCTGGATGAAATTGGTGATATGAGCCTTAAGGCCCAATCCAAAACCCTCCGGATTCTTCAAGAACAGAAATTTGAACGGGTTGGTGGTACAAAGACCATCAAGGTGGATGTCCGGGTGATTGCGGCAACAAATAAAGACCTTGAGAAGGAGATCGAAAAAGGCGCTTTCAGGGATGATCTCTATTTTCGATTAAATGTGATTCCCATGCGGGTTCCGTCCCTGAAAGAGCGCGTGGAAGACATCCCCAGTCTCGTGAAAGAATTCGTTTCGGAATTTGCTTTGAGCGCCAAGGTAGAACCTAAAGAGTTCCCATCCGAAACCCTTGAACTCCTTCAAAAATACGACTGGCCCGGCAATGTGCGGGAATTGAAAAACCTGATAGAAAGACTCATGATCATGACGCCGGGCCATGTGATTACCCGAAAAGATATACCGGCGCCCTTTAATCAAAGCGCAAAACCCGTACGGGCGGGAATGGATTCGGGCTTCAGCTCGGATTCCCTCAAGGAGGCAAAAGGCGAGTTCGAAAAGGCCTTTATTGAGGAAAAACTCAATGAGTACAATGGCAATATTTCTCAAACCGCTGAAGCCATCGGTATTGAACGGAGCAACCTTCACAAAAAGATAAAGCAGTACAATCTGGGGCGGTAGCTGCGGTTACGGAATTGCCGGTCGGTTTGTATTTCCGAAATATTATCAACTGCTGACGAAGAAATTGAGGCCCTTCAAAACAAACTCTCAGTTCTCGAAAAACAAAAACGCGGCCTCGTGCAAAAACGATTAACGGGAGAAGTGCGGGTGAAGCCATGAAGCTTCCCATCAATATCCATGATCTGCTGAATGCCCGAACCGTAGAGTGGGAGCGCTTGGAGTTCAAGTCCGGGTGGAACCCGAAGGCCGTGCTGAACACTCTGTGTGCATTTGCAAATGATTTTCACAACCTGGGCGGAGGCTACATCATCTTAGGCGTAAAAGAGGACAAGGGCAGACCGATTCTGCCGCCTGCCGGGTTGTCCCTCGATCAAATCGATGCCATTCAAAAAGAGATCGTGGATTTGGGCTACGGATGATGACCGGACCTTTTTCCTGGTCGAGTTTCCTATTCATCCTGTTTTTGCCGAAGACTTGAAAATCACCCCGCAAGTCACCATGGAAGTCACCATGGAAGTCACCATGGAAGTCAAAAAGCTGTTAAAGGCTATAACCGGTGAACACTCCCGCAGGGCACTCCAAGAGATGCTCAGACTGAAAAATGCCGGCCATGGAAGCAGGGGTGGTGGAAATGACACTGCCGGACAAGCCAAAAAGCCGTCTTCAGAAGTATCGGCTCACACAAAAGGGTTTGGCGGTTAAGAGATTATTGCGGGAAAACACACAGATCCAAGCATGAGAAGAGATTATGGAAGAACAAGCCCCATATGGAATCTCTGAACATGAGGCCCCTAGCTATTTTGAAAACCCATAATCATTCAAGAGCATTTTATTCCCTTCTGACACGGTGCCTGCCCGATTGGCGGCAGCGAAAAGCAACACTAGACAAATTCAGACTTTCGTGACGGCAGCGAATATCCTTGGGGTTTCGGTAATATCTCCCAAACGGCTGAAGCCATCGGCATCGAGCGCAGTAACCTCCATAAAAAGATAAAGCAATATAACCTGGGCCGGTAATTCCAAAGATGAATCTATTGAACCACCAGATTCCAGACGTCAACGGTCCCGTCTAAGATTTGCAGGCTTTTGATGCTGGAAGTGGATGTTCGGGTTGTAAACGTCTCATCCCATCCCCCGTCCAGGTCAATGCGTTTGTCACTGTTCAAGACCAGATCCTCATCATAGATCCCCTGTTGTACTTTTATGGTATAGTTGCTCTCTTCTCCCCAATCAAAGCCTTCCTGGATCCGGGAATAGCAGGGTGTGTGGTCTCCGCACAGACCATCGGATGAAATATAGATAACGGTTTCGGACGCATATTCATAGGCACCCAGGTCGGGTGCTGTTCCGGCAGGCCTTGTGTTGCCAATGATGTCCGGAGTACAGGAGTGGTCGGGTGTGCCCGCATCAATGGCCGGATTTCCCGCTTTCAGTTGATAATCGCCGCCCGAGGGGTTTTGGAAGGTTTGGCTGATGGTTCCCGTAGTCGATTGGGTATCATACCCCAGGGATTGCCATTCACTGAATACGAATCCGCCGTTACTTGTTTCGGCCACCTGCCCCTGATCGGGCAATAGGTTGTAATTTGAAGTGACTTCAAGATCTCGGGTGCTGCTGGTGGAAGAAAAGCCCGGCACGGATCCTTCCGTCAGGATAATATTGTTCCAGAAACTGTTGCGGTTGGCGCCGTAGTTGAGACCGATGCCGTAGTAGGCACCGGCGGGTGTAATGATGGTATTCTGGTAGGCTTCGTTATCGTTGGAAGGGACGGCACCGTCCTGTTGAAAGAAGGCAATTCCTCTGAATTTGTTCCCGTAAACCAGGTTGTTTTGAAAGGTGGACCAGGTGACACCGTCCAGGTTGATTCCGGTGGCATCGTTATCGTATATCCAGTTGCCGTCTACCATGGCATAGGAAATGGTGCCGTCACCCCCGGAATTGATATCCCCGTTCATGTGAAGTCCGATGGCCGTATTCTTATAAAGCCGATTGCCATTTATGGTGGGATAATCGGAGCTGTCCGCCACGTAAATGCCGATGGCGCCGTTGAAAGCCTCATTGTTTGAAAAGGTGACATGGTCGCTCAGAGAGCAGAAAAGATTGGCATGGTTTGCGCCCGACACCGTATTGTTTGAAATGATGCACCCCTCGGCATGGGTTAACCGAATCCCGCGGCTGTTGGGATCCAATGAGGCATAGACCGTCAGATTGTCAATAACGATATAATCCGCAAAAAATATTTCCAGACCGTTTTTGCCGTCATATGCCCTCAGATCAACCACCACGCCCGTGCCATTACCCCTAAATGTTATGGGGTTTGAAGCGGTGCCCGAGGTGGTGATGCTGATCTGCTGAGACACCGGATAGGTTCCCGGATTGATCAGTACCGTATCTCCCGCTACGACCGCATCTACGGCATGATGAATGGTTTTCCATGGATTCGCCTGTGAACCGTCGTCTGCATCATTTCCGTTTGCGTCCACATAGTAGGTGATGCCGCCTGCTGTTGCCGAATGAGGCGAAAGGGTTAACCACTGAGCAGCACCAGCAGTGAGCAGTAGAAAAAACAGGCAAACGGGTACACGCATGAAGTTTGGGTGCACCATGATCCGGTTCGACTTTTTTTTCAAGGGGTATCTCCCTCAGGTGGTTCGAGCATTTAGAGGAGCGGTCCCACAAGTTGGGCTGCATTCTCCGTGAACCGCTGAAACACAGAACGTTTTCGCCACTCGGTTAGGTTGAGTATGCTGGCGTTATGGATGTACTTCATCTGCATGTCCCGGACCTGTTTCGTCAATTCCAGATCATATATGAAAAGAGAGACTTCGAAGTTAAGCCAGAGGCTGCGCATGTCAAGATTGACCGTGCCGAACACGCAGATTTCATTGTCCACAGTAATGGATTTGGTATGCAGCAGTCCACCCTCAAAGGCCGCAATGGTAATGCCGGCACTCATGAGATTGTCAAAAAGAGAACGGCTGGCGTAATGGACCAACCGGGAGTCTACCTCAGCCGGTACCACGATGGTGATGTCCACCTGGCGGTGGGCGGCGGAAATAAGGGCTGTTATAAGCGATTCATCGGGTACGAAATAGGGTGTGGTCAGGATCAGTTTTTTTTGTGCGCCGTAGATTGTCGTCAGGAGCAGTTGATGGATAACTTCCGGTCTTATGGCCGGTCCGGAAGGTACTACCTGAACCGGCGTGGTCCCTTTTTCGGGGATAGAACGAATATCGCTGGTTTCTTCCAGCGCCTTGAGGCCTTCGCCCGTATTCAGTTCCCAATCTTCGATAAAAGTGCCGGCAAGCGCTTCAACGCTGGGGCCTTCCATGCGAATCATGGCGTCGATCCATTGGCCCACACCTTCGTCCTGCTTGAAAAAACGGGGATCCACCAGATTCTGGCTTCCCGTGTAAGCGATCTCTCCGTCAATCACAATAATTTTTCGGTGATTACGAAGATCGGCTCGGGTCATCAGCATACGCAAAGGACCCACCGGCAGGGATGCCACAATATGGATGCCGGAATCCTTAAGTTTCCGGGCCAGTTTACTTCTGACAAAGTCCTTGCTGCCGACGGCATCCACCAGCACACGGCAGATCACACCCCGTTTTGCAGCCTGAATCAACGCTTCTGCCACCTCGTCTGCTTTTCCGCCCACGGCCCAGATGTAAAATTCCAGGTGGCAGGTGCTCTTAGCGCGCTCCACATCTTCAATGATGGACGCAAAGACGGTTTCAAAATGGTCCATGAGGCGTATTTTGTTGCCCCTCATGGTGGGAAAACCGGCGAGTTTTTCAGCGTGAAGCTGAATGGCTCTTATGGCTGCCGGACCCACTGGCGGTTTTTCGCGGGAAGCACGCTTTTTAAGGGCTATCTGCCAATTTCGGTATAAGTCGTGGATCTTGGCCGCACGGGCCAGATATTCTTCACCGATGCGGCTTTCACCGATAAAAAAATAGAAAACGGCGCCTGCTAAGGGGACGCTGAATATGACGGTGAGCCATGCCAGGGACACCCCCACTGGCCGTCGTCGCATGATGACACGGATGGAAAGTCCGATGACGATGACCCAGTGGGCCGTTAAAAACAGTGTGGTGGTAAGGGTGAAATCCATCATAGCAAGAAGTGGGATCCCTCAAAAAAGAAAGGTTCTAATGACTGCTTATGGTATTCGTTGGGAATCAAAAAGCAACAAAAAAAGAATCCCGGGTTTAGATCGCATGACGCAACCCTGGGGGAAAGGGTCGTTTCCGGAAAGGCTGGATCTTATGGGGTTATCAATTTTACAGTTGGAAAATACGATTGATATCTCGAGATATCTCTCGTTATTAAATCCAAATTATGGACGGCGGCTTGTGCACCAATATAAAAATCCGGGAGTGGCGTTCTTTTTGTGCCCTTTCTTTTTTTGTATTTAATGTAGGCTTTCCCCGCTAAAAATAATGCTTCTTTGGGGATTTCCAACATCTGGAGACCCGCTTTGGCTATTGCGGATTCCAGATCCTCTATCCGCTTAAAACCAATGGAGATTTCAGAATAAACGATTGAGTTGATATACAAGATCCCCAATTGATCATATTCATCCAGTTTTGATTCAGACCAATCAGCCCATTTCGGATCATTCAGGAAAAGATCCAGAACAACATTCGAATCAACGAGAACCCCTTTCATTTGTCTCCTCTTGTCAGGGCCATTATTTCATCAGTTGTCATTTTAACGTTGGCTATTCCCCTCAATTTCCTGAATTTATATGTTTTTTGGGGTTCGCCTTTCCTTTTCACCAGATAGATCCGGTCTTTCTCTTCTACAAAATCAACTTCAACAGCAGGCGTTATTCCTAATTTTTCCCGAATTTTTTGTGGAATTGTGACTTGTCCTTTTATGGTCACTCGCATGATTGCACCTCCAGTAATGTGTAATACTGGTAATAGTAATACTTATGTAAATTTTTGTCAATCATGCCGGAAGCCGAATCGAAATCGATTTTACCGACGGCTTCAGTTTGGGAAAGAAGTTCACTTGAATTTTTCTCTATCAAAATAATCAAGTGGGAAAAGAATTGATCAGAATGCGCTCTCTTCATCTTCATCCTTGAAGTTTGGCATAATGTTATCTTTTTTTAACGCTTGTGTGCAAATCCCCATGAAAAGGAGAGCCCGAATTCTTCCATGCCACCGATCCGGACTGCGGCAAGGAATGCGGATGCCTGCCATTTTCCCATCCCCGCCTTGGTCACCAGGTCGCTGTAGAATTTTAAATCCACCCGTTTTCGTTCAATGTCGTTTCCCGGTTCTCCATAGCCATAGCAAAGGTCATGGGGCAGACAGCATTGATAGGTGATGTCCCGCCAGTCACAGCCCGTGAACAACCCCATTATTTCATCAGGAAGACCTGAACACCCATCAAATTTCCACGATTCATATCTGTTCGCATCGGTTTCAATGCGGTTGACCAGGTAGTCCAGATTGAAATGGCTGCACAACAAAAGGGCATTTTCCGTGGTGACAATGTCTCCAATCTCAGGGTATTTCATTGTTTTCTCCCCGTGTTCAGGAAATTGCAGCGATCTAGAGTTTCCCGATCGCATTCCTGCCGATGATCATCTTTTCCACCTCTTTGGCACCTTCGTAAATTTCGAGGACCTTGGCGGCCCGATAGAACCGTTCGATGTCCTGGTCGTTGAAGTAGCCATAGCCGCCGTGAAGCTGCAGGGACTCATCCACCACTTCCACGGCTGTTCTGGCTGCGTACATCTTGGCCATGGCGGTGATATTCGTATCGCCTTTTCCCTGGTCCAGAAGGGTGCAGGCTTTGTGGGACAGGGTCCTGGCCAGTTCTACCTTGGTGGCCATATCGGCGATTTTAAACTGGGTGGATTGAAACGAACCTATTTTTCGGCCGAACTGTTCACGGCTTCGAATATGGGTGATGGCCTGATCCATGGCACCCTGGGAGAGGCCTACCCCGTGGGCCGCCACATATGCGCGGGAACGGTCAAAAAAAGCCATGAGTTGTGCAAACCCGTTACCTCGTTTCCCCACCAGGTTTTCCTTCGGTACGCGGACATCGGAAAGGAAGATATTGGCCGTGTTGGAGGCGCGAAGGCCCATTTTTCCGTGCAGGGGATCCGCTTCGTATCCGGGCCGGTCTGTTTCAACGACGATGATGCTGTGCCGTCCGGATCTCCGTTTTTCCTCCGGATCCGTCAGGCAGAAGACCAGAATAAAATCCCCCGCGGAGCCGTTTCCAATCATGACCTTGTTTCCGTTAATTCGGTATTCATCGCCGTCCTGGACGGCAGTGGTGGCTGCCGAGAGGGTATCGCTGCCCGCATCCGGTTCCGTGATGGCAAATCCCATGATGGATTTCCCTTCCGCGACCGGGGGCAGGAATTTCTGTTTCTGCTCTTCAGTGCCGAAAAGCAGGAATTCCTCGGCGCCGAATGATACGGAACACAACTGCTGGCCCAAACCGGGGTCCACACGCCAGAATTCTTCCAGAATAATGGCATGTTCCAGAAAACCAAGCCCGGCACCGCCGTAGGCTTCATCAATGAATGCGCCCAGGAATCCCAGTTCGCCCGCTTTTTTGATGAGTTCGGGTGGGAATTTTTCATACTGATCACAATCCCCTGCAATATCTTTAAGCTCTCCCAGGGCAAACTCCCTTGCGGCCTGCCGAATATCTTTTTGTTCCGATGATAGTTCAAAGTCCATATTCTTCTCCAGAATGAATTTGCTTTGGTTTTAAGGTCGAGGTGTCTTCGTTTTTGAGATAAATGTTGACAGTGTTGGTATGAACAACAGAAGGGCTATAATCACAAGAATGGGTACGATCGTTCATGGGTATGGGATACCTGCGGGATAGCGTTTTACATGTCCGGAGGGCCTCTTTTGATGACCCCTTTTTTCAATCGGATTTTAATCCGTTCCAGGAGTTTTTCCCGGTCCACCGGTTTTTCAAAGAATTCATCAACACTGAAATAGTCGTCATCTCCCCATTTGTCAATCTGGATGCCCATTTCATCGCCGATTCCCGATATGCCGATAATGGGAATATCCTTCAGGTTAGGATCTGATCGAATTCCTTTGCATACGTCAAGCCCTGAATAGGTGGTTTCCATCATAATGTCTAAGAGAATAAGGTCGGGATGGACCTCTTTTATCAGGTCCAATCCTTTTCGACCGTCATCGGCCGTCAGAACCTCAAACCCATTCCGTGATAAAAATGTTTCCATGGTGAAGAGTAAATCATGATTATCATCCACAATAACGATTTTCGCAATCTTTTCCATAAATTTCTCCTCGTCCCCAGAGGGTGTGCAATAGTTTTAGACAGCTCGGGGTTATTTTATCGCCAGTATTACCCTGAACGTGCTCCCTTTGCCGGGAGAAGACAATACTTCAATTTTCCCATTATGTTCTCGAACGATCTTGTTCGCTACAAAAAGTCCGAGGCCTGTTCCATCGCTTCCCTTTTCTGAGTAAAATTCTTTAAATATCTTCTCGACGGTATTTTCATCCATACCAGCGCCATTATCTTCCACTTCAAATCTGCAACGAAATCGGTCATGGAAATCGGCCCTGACCATTACGCTGTGAAAATCCTTCGATTTATCGAGCTTACATGCTTCCAAAGCATTCCAGATGAGGTTACTCAAAACCCGGCGCATACTGGAGGGATCAAGATTTACGGACGGGAGCATCGGATCCGAAAAATACTCAAGCGTGATATTCATGGTGCCCGCTTTTTCCCGAAACAGGTTCACCACATCTCCTAGAATTTCCCCCGGGGATACCTTATGGCATTTGATATCTCGCTTTTTGGCGGAGTACAGAATATTCTGAGCAATATTGGAAATCTCGCCAATGTTTCTTTTTACAATATCCCATCCTCTGCCGGCAAGGGCGATGTCACCATCCTTTAACCCTTCTTCAATGACGTAACTCCCCCCATGCAACCCTTCCAGCATATTTTTCATGTCGTGGGACAGAACTGCAAATGACTGCCCCAGAAATGCCAGTTCCTGTTGCAGCTTCTTCACTTTGGTAATGTTTGTGGACATTTCCATGACCGCTTCCACATTGCCCAGCATGTCCAGAACCGGAACCGAATACACGATCAACTGGGCCACTTCTCCATCGGATAATTGAACATTCTCTTCACTGATATGGACCTGCTTGTCCCCAAAAGATTCTCGCACCGGGCAGGCGCTGCAGATTTCACTGCTCCCTTTATAGACCTGGTGACAAGGCTTTCCCGTGCCATCTCCAAAATCTTTCCTGAAATTCTCATTGGTAAATAAAATGGTCATGGCACGGTTCTGTATGGAGAGATAGCAAGGCAACAGGTCTATGACGCCCCTGTAGCCTAAATCAAGGAGAGTACTGTTGTTCCCGATGGAATCATGAATGTTCGCTTTTGATCGCTTCGTGCTTGATGGGTGATTCATTCAGATCCTCATGCATCTGGCTGTAGGGTGCCGGGTTCTTCAAAATCTAATCCTCGTGGTTCTTCACCGCTTCTTTTGGGATGGGACTTTCCAAAATCTTAGACCGCTTTTTAGAGCGATTTATATAAATGGCACAATGATCGCAGGAATCATCACAACGGGTTTCCACTGTTTTTCTGGTTTCATAACAGGGCATATAAGGGGCGTTATAGGCAGAGCACTCTTCTTTCGCATCACAATCAAAGACATTCCAGCAGGGCGCCAATTGGAGTAAACGCCTGAGACAGGGTAAGGTAAATCCCTCATTATGGATCAAATGGGAAACCTGTCGTATCTGAGCAATATCGAAATCGGAGTATATACGGTTATTGGTCCTTGGCTCTCGCCTGGGTTTCACCAACCCCATTTTTTCGTACTCACGGATGGTTTTCTGGGAGAGATTCACTTCCCTGGATACGGTACTGATGAAGTATCCTGAAGATTCTTTATCAACCACATTCTTTGTCTTTTTACGATGCAAATTCGCCCCCTAAAAATACTGAACAAAATTCCAAAGGTGTAAAAGTCCCCTTATTTCAGACAATTCTGAATGGCTTCTAAAAGTTCGTCCGGTTCGGGTGGTTTTTCGATGTAAGAGGAGGGTTTGGGGATTTTCTCTCCCTTATACTCGTCCAGGACTTTTTGAGAATGGAAAAAAGTTTTTTTGGAGAGTGCCGATAGCATAATAACGGGCACCGCTTTCAAGTCAGGATCGCTTTTGAGCTCACGATACATTCCGATGCCACTTTCATTGGGCATCATCACATCCAGTATGACCACAGCGGGCTTTTCCTTGCGGGCAACCTCCATGCCTTCTTTTCCATCCACAGCCGTCAGTGGCTTATAACCGCTTGTTTCCAAAAGCGTACTAACAAATGTTCTCATATCCAGCTCATCATCCACGACAAGGACTTTTTTGGCCATTTCTCGACTCCTTCATCAATAGGTCCACCTACACCCAGGTTTCAGGTCTGATATTCCAGCCCTTAGATTCAATACATATTCCCGGGTAATGTAAACTGTTTCACCGGGTTTCTGATGGCAATGACATGGCAGTGGGCATATTTTGATACGCTGCCGACAGTGCTTCCATGTTCAATTCTCTCTGCTTCGGATTTTCCGAGAGCGCCCATGACGATTACATCAATATTGTGTTTTCTGGCATAACGGATGATTTCAACATCAGGAGACCCGCTCTTTACCACAAATTCATAGTTTTTGATATCGCCCATTTTATCCAGGTATTGTTCCTTGAGCGCCTCTTCAGCCTTCGCTCTTATTTCCTCATTAAAGAAAGCTTCCCCGCCTTCTGAACCCTCCGGTACATGCTCATCCACCACATGCCTGCAATAGGAATAGGATGAATGGGGGATATGAAGAATATGCAGCTTTGCATCATGTTTTTTGGCCAGGTCGAGGGCGTGAAAAAAAGCGATATTCGCGTCCTCTGAAAGGTCTGTGCAAAATAGAATGTTTTTGTATTCTACCATAAAGCGCTCCTTCTTAATTGGGTTACGATTAATAAAATCTTTATCTCAAGGGCTGTTAAGGAATTCAGCAGACACCTGCATCCGGCAAATTCTCCTTTTCAGGGAGCCGAACCGTAAACCGGGTGCCTTTTCCTTTTTCGGATTCACATTCAATAAATCCTCTATGCTCATCGATGATCTTTTTGGTGATCATCAACCCCAGGCCGGTTCCGCGGGATCCTTTTGTACTGAAAAATTGTTCAAATATTTTCTTCTCAGTCTCTTTGTCCATACCGCAACCATTATCAATGACCTGGTATTCCACGGCCCAACCATCGGTTTTCAAAGCCTTGACCATCACATGGCCCTTTCCGTGGATGCATGAAATATCGGTGCAGGCGTCGATGGCGTTGCTTACCAGGTTCAAAAGACAGCGTTGAATCCCTTCCGTATCCAACCACCCTTCAGGCAAACGCTTATCCATGCTTTTTTCAAGGGTCACGCCGCGTCTTTCGGCCTCCCGGAACATCAGGTCAAAGACCTCGCTGACCGGTTGGTTGAGATCACATGGCTGGTATTCAGGAATACGTTCTTTGCTGTAATTAAGAAGATCCAGGGTCATATTCCCGATTTTCCCCAGATTTCCTTTGACCATCTCCCAACCCTGCAACAGATACTTCTGATTGTTGCGCTCAATTCCCTTCTCTAAAACAAACGCGCCACCTTTGAGGCCGGAGACGACATTTTTGATGGCATGGGCAAGCCCTGCCACGGTCTGACCCACGGCGACCAACCGTTCCGCGCCAAGCAGCTCTTTTGTCTTTTCCTCCACGAGCCGTTCCAGATTCTCCGTGTATTCTTTCATCTTCGTTTTGAGGAAGATCTTTTCGTTGGCCCGTTTGAGCGCGATTTCCAGTGCATCATCATTGATGGGCTTGGTAATAAAGTCGGTTGCGTTGCATTTTAAACTGGAAATGGCCAATTCCATGTCCCCATGTCCGGTGATCATGATGACTTCCGTGTCCGGGCTCTCTTCTTTAATTTTTCGAAGGACTTGAATGCCATCCATCCCGGGCATCTTGATATCCGTCAATACGATGGCGGGCTTTCGTTCTCTGAAAAGTTGAAGGGCCTCTCCACCGCTTCCAGCTTTCAGTACCTCGTAGCCATAGTCGGCCAGAGTGATCCCCAAAACCGTTCGAATGCTTTCCTCGTCATCCACCAGGAGAATTTTTTCAGTCATGGATCGATCCTGAAATGGGGAATTGGACAATAAAACTGGACCCTTTATCCTCTCGGCTTTTTACACTGATGGACCCGTCATAATCCCTGACAATCCCATAACTTATGGAAAGACCTAATCCCGTCCCTTTACCTACCTGTTTGGTGGTAAAAAAAGGTTCAAATATCTTGTCGATGATTGCGGTCGAAATCCCGGTCCCCGTATCCTCTATTTCGACAACGGCCATCCCATCTTTTGCACGCGTTTTCAAAAATATCTTTTTGGCGTTATCTTTGGGATCAACATTTCCCCACCACTTCGCCTCAATGGCATCGCGGGCGTTGATCAGCAGGTTGATAAAAACCTGTTCCAGGCGATTGGAATCGGCCATAACAGATGGAAGATCAGGCTGCAGATCCATGACCACCTCGATTTCTCTCAGTTTCAACTGCTGGCGAAAGATTTCAAGTGCCCGTTTAAGGGTTTCATTCAACTGTACCTTTTCTCTCACAACATCGGATTTGCGACCGAACTCCCGCATATGATTGATGATCTTTGAGGCGCGGTCCACCTGGCCATTGATTTCACCGGTCAATGTCTTCATGGTTTCGTCATCAATCTTCTGACCTTTCAGGACCTTTTTGTTCAGGAAGCTTCCCGCTGTCTTGATGACGGAGAGGGGTTGGTTCAATTCGTGCGCTACCCCGGTGGACATCTCCCCGAGGGTTGCCATTTTGCTCGCTTGAATCAGCTGTTGTTCCGTCAGCAAGCGCTCGGTAATATCGCTGATGGTGACGAGGAAAACCCCTTCGCCCAGGTACTCGGTGGATGACACACGGATGTTTACAAAGATGACCTGCCCGTCTTTTCCATAATGTTTCACCCGATCAAGAGCCGTGGATGTCGTCATCCGTGATGAGTATTGTTTCCGCTCGCCCGGTCCAAAAAAATTGAGAAAGGACGTCATCAGTACCTCTTCCTGGCGGTACCCATAGACCGCAGTGACATTGTCATTACAGTCCAGAATGTTCAAGGTGGATTGATCCAGAACAAAAACAGGATTGGGTATGGTGGTGAATATAATCCTGTATTTTTCCTCGGATTTTTCTACCTCCGATTCCAGGTGTTTCATGGCCGTCACATCCAATGACATCTCCATGGCGGCCACCACTTCACCTTGCTTGTTTTTTACGGGGGAGGTTCGAACCATCCAGTACGATTTTGTTCCATCCCTGTTGACGCCTTCTTCTTCGCTGTGATGGGACCTACCGTCTTCAAAAGTCTTCAAAACGGGACATACCTCACATCTTTCAGATCTGCCTTTATAAACCTGGTAACAGTAGTCCCCGGAATGGGGATCAAACTGTTCCGCAAATTCCCGATTGTATCTCAGCAGTCTGAAATCTCTGTCCTGAACCGTAATGTAGCAGGGAGCCGACTCAAAGAGTTTCTGATATTCCCCTTTTTGCTTGTTGAGTTCATCCTGCTTTTCACCGATTTTTTGGCCCATCTGATTAATGGCATCGGCCAAATGTCCGATATCATCGTTTCTTTTCAAGTCGACGGCGTAATCATATTCCCCACGACCGATGTGCCGTGTTCCTTCTATCAATTTTCGGATGGGGCGATTTACAAATCTCAAAAGAAAGAAGGCCATAAAGCCGGATGTTCCCAGAAAAATAAAAACAGCCATCAGGATAATGCCTCTTTCATAAGAGAAAATCTCCTTGTCTGGCTTTTTTAATGAGACCACCACGTCCAATGCCCCCAGAACCTTTGTTTTTTCGGAATGGAAATGACATGCACCGCCGGCACATCCCGGTTCATTATAAATGGGGCTGATGATCCCCAGGACCCGTTCCCCTTTGGGTGAATCAAATATGCGCGTCCTTTCCGTCCGGCTGATTTTGACTGCGGGGGGATCTGTTTTATGGCAGATAAAACAGGCTTCCTCCTTGATATTGGTCACCTGATCCATCTCACCGGTCCTGGTTGAATAGCTGATTTTTCCGGCTTTGTTATAAATGCGGATATTTTCGATCCCTTCTTGCTGTCCGATATTTTTGATGATCCGGGTTATGTCGTCCCGAGAGTTGATCATCATGGCATAATGGACCCCTAATCTGATGGTATTACCCAGCCGGTCTGCCCCTTCCACAATGTTTTCCACGGCCATTTGTTTCTGATGGCCGATATTATAGTAGGCCCAAGCGGTAATGCTCACCGCCAGAATGAGACCGACCCAGAAAATCAGCCGGAAACTAAGGCTGAAATGAACTTTTAAAAACCGATGGAGTTTTCCCATGACGCAACTATTCCAGCCACCGTCCTAATGACCCTATTCATCATCATCTTTCGGGATCATTTCCTCCGGAATAACCATATGTTCGGAGATGGCCTCTTTGAAGTGGATCGCCTTGATACCCAGATCATATTCCTTTGAAAGGTCCCGAATCTGGTCAATGCAGTTATGACAGGGGACAAAGACGATTTTAGCGCCCGTTTCGCGGATCTGCTCGGCCTTTATTGCGCCGCATTTAAGGCGGTCTTTTTTCATCTCCCCACCCATGGGCATGGCACCGCCACCACCGCCGCAGCAATAGTTGTAATTCCCCTGATGTTTCATTGGGCGGAAATCTTCTGAAAGATACTTAGCCAACTGCTGGTTTTTCTCAGCCAGCCCACCACTCCTGATCACATTGCAGGGATCCTGCACGGTGGTGGGTTCCTTTATCTTCCCTTTCAGTTTTATGTGGCCGTCCCGTATATAATCATGAAATAATTCTACCGAATGAACGACTTCTTGTTTGGGGGTAAAACCCAACCAGGTAGGCGCTTCGTACCGAAGCGCTCGGAAAGCATGGCCTCATTCAGTGACCGCGACCTGTTGCACCCCCAATTCTTCAGCCCGTTTGAAGGTATTTTCGACGATTAGTTTGGATGTCTTCGCATCACCGCAGAACATGGCGAGGTTGGTGTCATCCCAGCCGGGTTTACTGCAATAGGTGTAGTCTTCCCCGGCCACGTAGAATATTTTCGCCACCTCCATCATATCCTGGGGGTAAAACATGGGTTCCCGAGCGTTGACCGTATACAGGATTTTTGCACCTTTTTTGTCAATGGGAATCTTCAATCCTACCAACTCCTCGGCCATTTCCTCTTCCACCCACTCAATTGTGTCCACCCAGTCTTCATCGGTGACCGCCATCTGGTTTCCGAACGCTTTGTAATTATCTATGGCTTTTACCAAACCCTCAGGTGCAATTCCCTGTGAAAAGAGCATGGCCCTGGTTAAAGATATCATGAGCGCAATATCAATACCGAAAGGGCAATAAAGTGTACAGCGGCGGCACATGTTACATTCATGATAAACGGTATCGTAAACCTTTTGCAAATAATCCCGGTCTACTTTCCCCTTTTTCTTGAGTATTTCTCTTAAAAATCTCACTTTGTAAGATGGGATCATCTTGGGATCATTTCCGTGGGCTCTGTAATAGTGGCATGTATCAGCACAGAGCCCGCACCGGGCACAGATATTGAGCCACATTTTGAAACGGGCGTTGAGCCGGGGTTTCAAAAAGTTTACGATCTCATCGGGTTTTATCTCTTCACTCATAATCAAACTCCCCAATAATTGAAATAGTCCTGATGGTTTAGATGGAATATCCTCTACGACCAAATTCAATGCCTGATGCGCCTCTGGAAAAGAAGAACAATATGAAGTGTGAAAGCTTGGTGAACGGAATTAAAATGAGCATGAGCTCACCAGAAAGCATATGAATGAGGGTCATATTATCTCCCAAAAACCCCACGCTATCCAGAGTTCCGTGGGTCAGAAAATATCCGGTTAGAAACGGCAATGCGGTAACAATAAGGAGGAAATAGTCTGCACATCCGGAAATAAGGCGTATGTCGGCGGAAAAAATGCGCCTGAGCAGAAAAAACAGTGCGATGGCCAGAAAAATAAGGGTCATCCAGTCCGCAAGCTCGTCCGGTATGGGTGTCCATGACCATTCAAAGCGGGATTCTTCCCACAGGGAGATGTGACCGGCCAGCCATATGGGGACGATGACAAGGCAGATATGGAATATGTAGCCCAGGATGGAGTATACAGGGTTCTTTGCGACGCTCTTGTTAAATGGCAGCAACCAGTTGACAATGGAAGTGAAAACATACTTCCAACTGAAGTTTTCATAAATGATCTTATCCTTCTTGGTAGAGACCACCAAAAACATAGCGGCCCTTAAAAGACTGCCGATAATAAAAACCATAAAGGCAATCCAGAGGAGCGGTCCTTCAACAAACAGGTAGAAATCCATAATACGCCAAACCTCCTTAACAAAATTTATCAATCAAAATATCTCTGCCCTTTTCAGGCAGCTCAATCCGGGTTTAGGGTGTACCTAATGAATTCGAGATTGATGCAAGTCCTAATTCTTCATGGGGTAATCGAAGTGTATATACATAATTATGTATATACGCTGAAATTAACATTGTCAATGAAAATAATTGAGATCGTGTAAGAAAATTTTCGCAGCCGGGATGAGAAATTGTGGGATTTTTTTTGAGGGAGAATTGAATAAGATTTAAAAGATGCAATTAGCTGTTAGCCGTTAGGGATTAGCTATTAGCAATAAAATTTCAACCATTTACGGTGAAATAGGTTAGCATCGAAAAGTGGGTGCTTTAATATAGACAGAAGTTGTGTAAATACTAGAGATCTTTAAGCTAATGGCTAATAGCCAAAAGCTAATTGCAATTTTTAGATAAGACCCTCCGCCAGTTCCATTCCCGATGTGTAGGCCTCTTTTAAATGCTCCGGATGGTTTTTCACTTCGCCCTCGAGATCGATGCCGCGATAGGCGAGGGTTCGCCAAAGAGCCATGTCCAGGGTATCGAAAAAATACTTCATGGACAACCGGACACCGTTAAAGAGCATTTTTCCCTGGGTGGCGCCCACCGTTATGAAAAGCCCTTTCCGCTTGAAATTCCGCGCTTCATAGGGCATTTCATCGATCCAGTATTTTCGGACCCAGAGGGATTGAAATCGATCCATCATGGTCTTGGTGTGGGCGCTGACCGCATAAAAGAATATGGGAGATGATATGATGAGCCCTTTTGCCGAAAGAATTTTGTCGCGCAGCATCTGAAAGTCATCTTTTATGGCGCATTCCCCTTCCTTTTTGCAGGCATAAATCTCAAGGCAGGGGGATATTTTCAGATCCCGCAGCACAAACTCCTCGACGGTTGCACCCGCATCTCGAGCACCGCGAACGGCTTCTTTTGTGAGTATGGCCGTGTTCCCTTTTCTCCGGGGGCTGCCATAGATGGAAATGATATCAGATAGCATTGTTTTCTCCTTGAATTTTGGATTTTTTCAAGCGTTTTGTAAGGTTTCATTCCATTGTTATATCGTCATTCTTCTCTTTACTTGCGGTAATTTTGAAGTTATAAGTTTGATCCTTAAGGAAGTCAAGGAGCCTGAATCAATCTGAGTTATCGGATATGGCCGCATTGTTTTTGAGGCCGGTGGAATAAAGATTCATTCGAAATCATTGACATAGGAGGGAACCATAATGCCTACACTGCATGATCAGCTGACCATCAACGGAATGCAACTGCGCAACAGGGTTGTTCTGCCACCCCTGACCACAAACTGTGGCGGTCCGGACGGGCAGGTTACGGATGGGGTCGTTCAATTTTATCAGGAACGCGCAAAAGACGTTGGGCTCGTCATCGTAGAAGCCGCCTCGGTGCAGGCGGATGGCCGCATTGTTCCGGGGAGTCTCGGACTGTGGGAAGACAGACATGTGGACGGTATGGCGCGGATTGCCGATGCCATTAAAAAACCAGGCGCTTCGGCGGTGCTTCAGATCAACCATGCGGGGGCCCGGTGTTTTCCCGCCGGCGGGGAAATGCAGGGGGCATCGCCTTCCGGGTTCGCTTTCAGGGCGGACGTTGTGCCTTTTTCCATGAGCCTCAAACAGATTGAAACAATGGTTTTTCATTTCGCTGATGCGGCGGCCCGTGCGGTAGAAGCAGGGTTTGACGGTGTGGAGATTCACGGTGCTCATTTTTATCTGATCAGTCAGTTCCTTTCCCCTCTCAGCAATCAGCGGGATGACCGCTATGGGGGGGATGCCCGAGGGCGGGCCACAATGGCTCTTGAAGTGGTCAAAGCGGTTCGGGAAAGGCTGGGAATGAACTATCCCATCCTTTTTCGTCTCAATGTGGTCGAGCATGTGGAGGGGGGGCAGACCCTTGCAGATGGTCTTGAGGTGAGCCGAGCCCTTGCGGAAGCGGGTGTGGATGCGTTGGATGTATCGTTGGTTACACAGGGTTCCTGGCAGGAGCAGGATGGAAAAAAGATACTGATTCCCGCTTCCGCTTTTTCAAAAGAACAGCCCCCCGGGGCAAATATTCCCTGTGTAGCGCAGGTCAAGGAAGCAACAGACCTTCCGGTGATCGGTGTGGGAAAGCTCGGAATCGATACCATAGCCGCTAAATCAATTCAGGGATCCATGATGGATCTTGTGGCCATGGGTCGACAGATGATTGCCGATCCCGAATCGGCCGGCAAGATTCTGGCCGGCAAGGCGCGTGACATCATCCCCTGCAAGGAGTGTATGGCCTGCTTTGCCTCCCTCAGAAAAGGTCCGGTGGTCTGCAAGGTGAATCGGAGTCTGCCCTGGTCCTGAATTGCCTAAAGTTTTAAAATGCGTGCGGTGAGGAGGACATATCTCCGATCATCGCACCCCGTTATTTAGCGTCTGTCCACGAATGAGAAAATTTGTTCGAGTTCAAGGAAGGCTAAAATTGTAACCGCAGGAATACATGGAAGTATTTCGAGGATTATAATTTTAGCCTGACGCCGAAATCGGGCAAATTGGCCATTTGTGGATGGGCACTATTTAGGTTTCATGGCATTGACGAATAAATTGGATCATTTCTCCATTAAGGAAATCGGCGCGCGGGTCTGCAAGTGGAATATGCCCTCCGTGCTCAAATTGAATAAACCTTGAATGGGGTATCTTTTCGTGAGCGACTTCAGCATTTGAGATGGGTATCTGGTTATCCGATGGGCTGAAGGTAATCAGGGTGGGGATACTGATTTTTTCCATCTCCGGATCGTCAATTTTGCTGTAGTGGTCCATGTCATTGAAGGAGCCGTCATTTCGCAGGCTGGCGGGCGACATGAAATCATATAAGCAGTCAACCAATGCCATTCGTTCGGGGATGTTTTTCAGGTATTCGTAATCCAATCCCATTTCCTGGCAGGTTTTTTTTCGAAATGCTTCCGGCGTCATTTTCTGCATGATGGTAAAGGCCCATTCACCGGGGTCGCTCAGGATCATTTTTTTAAAGAAGGTGACTTTGTTGCCCCAGCGATGGGCAAGACAACTGTACAAAATCAGTCCTTTAAAACGGCCCGGGTATTTTTTCGCCGCCTCGATGGCAGGCGGCCCCCCGCCGCTCCATGCGTGAATGACGGCGTTTTCGATCTTCAGAGAATCCATCAATGCCACAAACATGTCGGCCTGTTGCACGGCGGTTTTCCCCACGCTTAAGGGGGTCTTTAGAAACCCTGGCCTGCTGGGGGTAATGAAGCGCAATCCCCCTTCCTCCGCGAGTCTGCCGAATGCCCTTGGACCCGCATCACATCCGGCGGGAGATCCGTGACTGTGAATGACCGGAATGCCCTTCCCCATATCGGTGTATTGCACATCCCCGACCCGTGTCTTGATCATGATTGAACCGGCATTGGCCAGTTCGGTTTTATGGTGTACCCATTGCTTTAATGTTTCCATAGGTTTCCTTCTTCCGGTTGTTGCTTCAAGCGCGTTTTTTGACGATGCCGTTTGACCCATCCATTTCCACAAGATCGCCGTCTTTAAGAAGTTCGGTTAGTTTCTGGATGCCGGCAATGCAGGGTATACCGTATTCGCGTGCAATGAGTGAGCCGTGTTGCAGCATTCCGCCCACTTCCAGTAAAACGCCTGCGGCGTTTATGAAAAGAGGGGTCCAGCCGGGATCAGCGGCCTTGGCCACCAAAATGTCTCCTTTGTGGATCTCTTTTTCGCCCACATGGTTGATAATGACCACCCGGCCTGAGACCTTCCCCGCGGAAACCGGATCACCGATGATTTCGCCGGGCTTTGCTTCCTTATGCTTCGGCCTGAGAATCTTTCCCCTGGAGTCGATCACGGGGGGGAAGTTGTCGACCTTTTCAGCCATGGACATGTATTCTTTGTGATGGATTACCATCCGTCGTATGTCGAGCGTTTCGTCATCAATGGCCTGCTGTGCTTCATCCATGGTCAGGTAGAAAATGTCATTAACGGCATCCAACCGGCCGGTGTCCATGAACTGCCGGGCCACATCCAGCGCCTTGTAACGGATTTTTTCACCGGCATAGACCAGGAAGTATTTATGAATTTCACGGTAACCACCCAGGTTGACCAATACTTGGTAATGTTTTTCCAGCTTTTTCTCGTCTTTTGGATTAAGCTTCTCAAGCAGGATGTCGTATGCGCGCTCCCTTTCAGCTGCTTGACGTTCCATGATCGCTCGGGGAGAGTCTTCCTCCGGTAGGCCCCGGTAGTTTTGCATCTGTTCTATGACGATTTCGGGTGCATCCCGGTAGCGCGGTGTTTTGACATCCACTTCACGGGGGCCCCTGAATCCGAAGCGATGCATGAAATCATCCCATTGGGTCAAGAATTTTTCGGGCATGTCTCTCTTCAGGATCTTTTTTTTGAGCCCTTCAACCGACTGAAGATCTTGAGGGTCGAGCAACCGCATCAGGTCGTAGATACAGCGGCTCATCTCCATGGTGATATTATGCGGCAAACCCCGGTCGATTTTGTCGGCTTCATCCGTAAGGGCCTCTCCGTAACCTTCCTCGATCAGTTTTTTGATGCCGCCCTTTGCCGCCTCGGCGTCAATCAGACTGGGGATGGTGACATGGATCATCAGGTCGGCCTGTTTTCTCAGGGCCTGGTGAGAAAAATCTTTGAAGGATAGGGGTTCGCTGTCGAGCCGATCAATCTCTTCCATGAATTCGGCACCTTTTTTATCGATGAACTCCCGCAGTTGTTCGGGATGCTTCTTCCCCTTTAGAATGCCTTGAAGGGTGTCGTAGGATTTAAAACCGGCCAGGAAAAGACCTTTGATCCCCTGAAGAATGCCTTTGGCGGTATAATGGACGCGGTAGGGCGTCATGTCCGCATCGCGGATCACCTGGGCCGCGTAGGTATCAAGCCCCTCATATTCCCCGGCGGTCTTATCCTGGCTCTCCAGGAGCAATTCCGTTGAAAGGTTGATATAGGCACGGCCGCCTGCGCCATAGAGAAAATCCCCCGGTTCCCCGGCCACATGGATGCCTGCTGCCGATACCCCCATGGCGTCGGTCAGTTCCCTGAAACAGTCCGTTCCCATGACCGACAGGGGCGTCTGGAATCCCTGTTCGATCAAGGTCATATCCAGGTAGAGTTTTTTGGGTTCGCCGGGTTCGGTCTGAAAAACGGGGTGAAGGGGGATGTAGCCGGTGATGGGGCGGGCCTGGAGCATGTAAAGTTTATTGTTTTCATAGGCCCATTCCGTATCCATGGGCATGCCGTAATAGGTCTCCGCTTTTTTGACCATGTCTGAAACTGCCAGGATCTGTTCATCGGAGAGTGCCGCATGGGCTGAAGTCTCCTTATTAAAGGTGATTGTTCCCCCGTTGTCATCAAGGGTCACCGCCAGCGATTTGTCGCCTATTTTTTTGGACAGGATGTTCCGGTTGCAGGTGTCCACCACAAACTGATCCGGGACGGTTTCACCCGAAACAACGGACTCTCCCAGCCCAAAATTGGCATTGATGACCACCTCGTCATAGCAGTTGTTCAATGGGTTGAGGCTGAAGGCCACCCCGGCCACATCGCTATTGATCTGGCTCATGACCACCACGGCGATGGCATATTGGGTAAAGTCGAATCCTTTTTGTCGCTTGTAGGCCACCACCCGGAAATCCATGCAGGAGACGAATACGTCTCGGATGCGCTTTTCGAGCTGATCAGTCCTCACGCCCAGGTAGGTTTCGTACATTCCGGCAAATGACGCTCCCTGCATATCCTCTTCCGGCGATGAGGAACGCACGGCGTACATCCTGTTTTCAGGCGGGTTGAGCTGTTTCAGTTTTTCATGCAATTCTGCTTGTTGCCTTTGGCTTAACGCAAACGCTTTGGCGCATTTTTGCAATTCAAGTGTTTTTTTTAGCAGTTGGTCGTCGCTATCCGATGCATTCAGATGAAGTTCCTTCATTTTCATAAGTGCATCAATCCATTCATCAAAAAACCGGACGTTGAGTACCATTCCGGCCGGAACCGGAAATCCGCCCCGGGTCATTTTGATGAGTGAATAGCCTTTGCCGCCGACTTCCGCTTGTGTGGCATCCCGGTCTTTGAAAAGATAGATCATTTTGTTTCCCTCGTTTCAGGTTTGTCCGGCACCTCCCAGACCTTCCGGGCCAGAACGTTTGCCATAAAGGGTTTTTCGATAAAATTCACGCCTTCATCCAGAAAGTCGTGCTGGGCGATGGCGTTGGCCGTGTAGGTCTTTGTGGGCGTGATACCCTCTTTGATGTGCTGCGTAGCCTGTTTCTAAGAACTCTCCTCGGAAAAATTATCAAAAGGAAGCGGAAAAGTAAACGGGGAAAAATGATGGTTTAATAACAGGGGGAAACCATTAGCAAATATCATTGTCCAGGGGGCCCTTTATCAAATCCCCGGCAGCCGGACATGACCGCATGTTTGCGGTTCAGGGGGTATTGGCGGCAGATGGCGGGTTTCACACTGTGGATGCGGCAGCGCCATCGCCGGCTATCTGATTCTTTTTCCAGAAACGGGCAGATAGCGGCCTCTTTTCCTGTTCCGGGGATGACCCATACCCGATACCCTTGCGTGTGCCCGTCCCGGCTGATTTCATCGACCCATTTCAGCATATCGCTTCGTCCTGATGTTTTCCAGAAGGCCACATCCTCGGCGGTTATCTCGTTGTGGTAATCCAGGAAACGGCAGCAGTCTCCGCACTGACGGCATGCAAAATCCTCCATATTGGTTTCAATCCGCATCCCTGCTTCCCCTGAATCTGCATCTATGTCCGGCGTCGCCCGCGCTTGAAAAACCCGTGCCGAGACAGCAGTCAACAGATTGGGTTGCCATCGGGTTTGAGTGATGACGTCACACATATAGTCAACCAGTGTCGGGCCATCCAGCCATTTCATTTGGACCGTGCCTGAGCGGTTGACCCATGCGCCGTTCTTTCCCTGCTCCCGTTTCAGATGGATTCGATTGTTCGTAATCAGGCGAATGATGCCGGAAAAGAGGATAATCTGAGGGTCATACTGGCGGAAGTCCGTTATAATGGCGTTGATCGCCTCACGGGTGGTCAGGAAGATGGATGTCTTTTCCACCAGACACCTCCGCAAAAAATATTGTCGTCACCGTAGAGGCAATCCTTTGTGGTTGCCCTGTTACACGGTTCCTTCTTTCCGTCCCGTAGGAACGTATGAAAATAGCCCGGCTATTTTCATTTGAACCGCAGAATATTGAATTGCGCCATTGGTGTTTAGGACATTCTGTGACCGAGATTTAAAAGGGTACCAACAGGTTTACTCTCAGTCAAAAAATTGTTAGCCCGTGAGATATCTCAACCCTCTGAACGTCCACTCAAATGATGATATCACACATTTTTTCTGATTGGAATAGATAGCAGATAGTGCCGGCCATTAGAGGGTGGTTTTTCATAAAAATCGTTTCGGTAATGTTGAGTTGAGCTTAGCTCTTAGCCTCACCATCCTGCATGGGGACTGCGCTAATCGGACCATCATCCAAGACCTCTCGAAGTGCCGAAGCCAGGTTCCGCAAGTCTATGGGCTTTTCAAGATATTTGCATACACCAAGACCTTTTGCTTTTTCGGCCGACATCCTTTCGCTGTAACCGGTACAGATAATCACCCGCATGTGCGGTCGAATTTTCAGAACTTCCGCCATCAACCTGTCCCCGGTCATTCGGGGCATGGTCATGTCTGTGATAATGACGTCGAATCCGTCCGGATCGGCCCTGAACCAATCAAGGGCCTCCTCTGGTTTCTGGGTACTTTTGACCTGATAGCCCAACCGCTCCAAACGCTGGCGGTTCAGGTTCACCATAGACTGTTCGTCATCCACAAAAAGGATTCTTTCAGAACCCCCTTTGATTTCCCCATGGGGCTTTTTTTCTTCCTCAACTTTCTCTTTCAGTACGGGAAAATAGA